>Ga0209376_1004888_pt1 | contig 11395 bp, 11 predicted proteins | sample GraSoiAngelo_134_FD_185891 | JGI IMG/M metagenome (GOLD analysis project Ga0209376, IMG submission 185891) | Grasslands soil microbial communities from the Angelo Coastal Reserve, California, USA - 14_0929_05_30cm (SPAdes) (version 2) | ecosystem: Environmental > Terrestrial > Soil > Grasslands ... | reverse complement strand
CGGCAAGACCATGGCATTCAGCGGGCGCCCGCCGTTTGCAGTCCTCAAGACCATCGCGACCGGACCGATCACCAACCACGTGAAGATCGTGCGGAATTCGAGCGGCACGTTCGCGTATGTGACCGTCGGGGGCTTGAACCAGGTCCAGGTCTTCCGCACCGACGATTTCTCCAAGGTGACGACGATCCCGGTCGGGAAGCTGCCCCATGGGGTGTGGGACTCGGGCGACGGGACCCTGGTCTATGTGGGATTGGAGAACGACGACCGGCTGGTCGCCATCAACACGCTGACCAATCAAGTGGTCGCGACGATCCCGATCGGGCAAGCCCCGCAGGCGGTGATCTACGTGTCCGACGCCGTCCCGACGGGGGCGGCCGCCGGAACAGAAGGTCTCCAACCCCTCGGCGTCGCCGGAGAGGCGGCCCACATTACCCTCGCGGCGCCCGGCGGCGGCGAGCCCACGAGCGTGTCGCTGTTCGATCAGGGACTCATTCAGGTGCTCCAGGCCGCGGTGACGGGGCTCAAGCCCGGTAAGCCGTACGTGCTCGCGCTGGCGCGACGCCGCGACGGGCGTGGGGGTGGCCCGCTCGAGCCGCTCGCGGCATTCACCACCAACCCGGCGGGAGCGGCCGTCGTCGACGCGATCGGACCGATCCGGCAGATCGTGCGGGCTTCAACGCCTGCGGAGCGCCGCTACCTGGTGATCGCGTCGGGCACGCCGGCTCAGCTCGGGCCGGTGGTGCAGACGCAGGTCGACTGACGACCGGGGGCGGTTCCACAATGACGCCACACAGCGACAGCGGGATTATCGACGAGCCGAGCCAACATTCCGTCGAGCAGACGGTGGCGAGGCTCACCGCCCTGCTGCACGCCAAAGGCGTCACCCTGTTCGCGTTGGTGGACCACAGCGGGGAAGCGGCGAAGGTCGGAATGACGATGCCTCCGACCAAGCTCCTGATCTTCGGCAACCCGAAGGCCGGCACGCCGCTGATGCTGACCGCGCCGAGCGTCGCCATCGACCTGCCGCTGAAGATCCTGGTGTGGGAGGATGCGCAAGGGAGGGCCTGGCTTTCCTACAATAGTCCCGCGTACCTGAAAGAGCGGCACGGCGTGCCCCCAGCGCTGTTGCCAAACATCGCCGTGGTGGAGACGCTGGCGCGCGCGGCCGGTGAATAGGCGGGCGCGACAGGCCTACGCCGGCGCGAAGCCATCCACGATCCCATCGCGATCCCCGGCTAGCGCTGGCTTGTGACGAGGGCCTGGTACACCAGCGTGGGAAACTTCCCGGCTATGTCGGTGCGGTTCGGCAGCTGGTTGAGCATGAGCACGATGACGAGGCGCTCGACCGGATCGACGTAATACGCGGTGCCGTACGCCCCACCCCAGTTGAACGTCCCCACCGACGTCATCCCGTTCGCACCGTAGCGTTCGGTCATCTGGAATCCGAACCCGAATCCCCGTTCCCCCGTCGAGTCGAACAGCATTCGGCTCTGGTTGTGCGTCATCAGGTCCACGGTGTGCGGCGCCAGGATGCGCACGCCGCCGAGCTCGCCCCCGTTCCGCAGCATCTCGAGGAAGCGGGCATAATCGCCCGCGGTCGAGATCAACCCCGCGCCGCCGGAGAAGCTGCGGCGCGGACCGTCGACGTAATTCCCCTGTCCGCGTGGGCCATCTGGAGCGCGCTGCGCGTGATTGGTCGAGTCGCTCGCATACACGGTCGCGAGCCTCCCGCTGGCCCCTTGGGGCACGAAGAAATAGGTGTCGTTCATCTTCAACGGACCGGTGATGCGTGTCCGGATCAGATCGTCCAGCGGCATCCCGGAGGCGCGTTCCGCGACGCAGCCGAGAATGTCGGTGTTATAGCCGTACACCCACCGCTCACCCGGCTGCGCGGCGAACGGCAGCGTCGCGAGCCGCTCCATCGTGGTGCAGATCGGTTCGTCCTTGTCGGCCGTGTACCAGCCCCATCCCGCCGCGGTCCCCAGTCCGTTCGCGACATACAGCGGCGCGGCCGGCCCGTCGGTACCGTACGAGATGCCGGCCGTGTGCGTGAGCAGATCCCGGATGGTGATCGGCCGCGCAGCGGGTTTGGTGACAAGGCCGGTGTCGCTCTTCGTCCCGACGGTGGTGTGCGCGAACGCGGGGATGTAGCGGCTCACCGGGTCGCCGGCCGCGAGCGACCCCTCCTCAATGAGCGACAGGACCGCGACCGTCGTGACGGCCTTGGTCTGTGACGCGATGCGGAACAGCGCGTCAGTGGTCATGCGCCGCCCCGACTCCTTGTCGAGCCAGCCGACGGCATGCTGGTACACGACTCGACCGTCCTTCAGCACCAAACCGACTGCGCCGCCGATCTCTCCGGAATCGACGTACTGCTGCATGAACCGGTCGATGCGCGCCAGGCGAGCAGGCGCGAAGCCCGATGGCGCGACCGCCCGGCTCGCCCGCCGCGGGCTCTGGGCAGGCAGACTACGCGGTGCGACGCAGAGCAGCGCAAGCGCTAGAAGCCGAGTGGGCTCCATGGTGATGCGTGCGATCATGTCGAACGAGCTCGTGATATGTGGGAGTGGCGGCCGATAATGATACGAGCACGTTCGTCAGGGCGTTAGGCCCTGTTGGACTCAATGTGGATTGGATCGCGCCGGACGAGGCGGTGCTGGCGCTGGCGGTCCAGCTCCAGCAACGCCACCCCTCGGCTCCAGACCTAGAGGGTCCCCGCACCCGCCTTCTGCTGCGCGTCCTTCCTCACGAGCGCGAAGCCGATCGTGTTGAAGTTGTACTCGGCGACCTCCGTGAATAGCCGCTTGGCTTGCGCCGCGTCGCCCGCGCCCTCCGTCGCCACCGCGAGCTGGTACTTGACGTACGGGTCGAGCGTATTGCCCAGCTTGAGGTGGCCTGCTGCCTCGCGATACTTGCCCTGGTAGAGTGCGATGAAGCCCTCGAGCTGGTGCATCGGCTCGAGCTTCCGCGGGTTGGCGTCGGGCGCCAGCAGCTCGCCGATTTGGTCGGCCTGCTTCTGGGCGGCCGCGTAGTCGCCCCGGCGCGCGGCCCACCACCCTGCGAAATACGCGATCGTGGCCTGCTGGCCGCGCCGGAACGCGGCATTCCCGGCCTCTTCGGCCTGTTGCATCAGCAGCGGCCCGAGTTCTTTGAGTGCTTGCTCCGCGGCCGCCCGGTTGCGCGTATGAGTCGCGATGACCGCGACATTGGTGAGGGCTCCCACCTTCGCAGTCTTCGGATCCGGGACGCTCATGCCGTCGATCGACGCGACCAGCCGGTTGAGCTCGTCGATGGCGGCCGCGGGATCGCCGGCATATACGCTGACGTAAGCGCGGAACGGGGCGTACGCGGCTTTCTCGTTGGCCCGGCCGACGGCGATGGCGGAGTCGTAGTCGGCCCGCGCGGCTACATAATCGCCCAAGAACGTGTTCGCGTGTCCGGCCTTCACGAGCAGAATGGCATCGCGCGGATTGAGTCGATGACCCCGCGTGTATTCCTCGCGCGCTTTGGCCAGGTTGCGTTGTGCGCGGTAGACATCACCGAGCAAGGTGTGTACTCCAGCCTCGTCCGGCGCCAGGGCCTCCGCCTGCTGCATGGACTGCAACGCTTTGGCGAAATCGCGTGGCTCGCCGAACAGATACGACAAGCCAAGGGCTGTGTGCGCCGCGAACAAGCGGGGCGCGAGGTCCAGGGCCTTGGCGATCGAGGTCCGCGCCTCGGCGTTGTAGTTCAAGGCACCCTGGACCCCGGCGAGAGCCAGCCAGGCGCGCGGGCTGTCGGGATATTTCTCGACCAGCCGCCGCCCGAGCGCGAGTTGGCCCACCAGGTCGTTGTCGAATCCCTTGCGCGCCATCTGGATCTGGAGGCGTTCGGCGTCCGAAGCACCGGCCGCGTGCTGCTCCGCCTGCGCCAGGTTGGTCTTGAACTCGTCGAGCGAGTTCGCCGTGTTGGCGACGTTCAGATACGCAAAGGCGAAGCTCGGGTCCGCCGCCACGGCCTGCTTGAAGTGCGCGTTCGCGTCGATGAACCGGGCGAGATCGAGCTCCCGCTGGCCCCGGAGGAAATGGTCTCGCGCCGTCGCCGAGGACGTGGTGATCGGGTGCTTCATCACTGCGCTGGTGATGGGATCGAGCGCGGATCGAGGGTCCTGCGCTACGGCGCCTGAGTACCAGCCGCTGGACGCGAACGCCAGCGTCAGGGCTGCACCCACGGACGCCTGCCTGACACACCGCATGGTCGCCTCCGTTGTGGGAAGTGTAGGTGAACGCTGACGGCGGGCTACCGGAGGGGTCGGGAGCGTCCCCTCTAGGCGGCCGAACATGCCGGGGGGTCCAGGGCCTCACAAGGTGAGTCCACGAACTTTGACAACTCCTGGACGCGTCTTGACAACTGAGAACTACAGCTGTAAATCTACGCCTGTAGATCAACTGTGAGGCCGAGACATGCCAGGTCGCCATCAACTCACCGAGCTGCAGCTCGCCATCCTGCGGGTCCTGTGGGACCGGGGGGAAGCGACGGTCCAGGACATCTGGGAGGCCCTGCACGCCGCGCGCGGGCTCGCCCAAACCACCGTCGCCACCATGCTGTCGCGTCTCGAGCGCCGCGGTGTGGTCACGCGGCGGGCCCAATCCCGCCAGTACCGCTATCGCGCCGCGGTGACCGAGCGGGAGGTGCAACACTCGATGGTGGGTGAGCTGACCGAGCGCCTGTTCGACGGCGACGTCACCGCTCTGGTCCAGCACCTGCTCACCGGCGAAGACGTGAGCCCAGGTGACATCGCCAAGATCCGCGATATGATCGAGCGCGTCGAAACGAAAGCCCCGGAGATCCCATGAGCGCCTCTCTCGCGTCCAGCCTGCTCGCGTGGCTTCTCACGTACTTGATCCACAGCAGCGTGCTACTGGGCGTTGCGTGGCTCGTGACCCGGCGGCGGCGCCTCGAGCCCGCGGCGTCCGACCTCCTTTGGAAGGTGGCGCTGCTCGCGAGCCTCATGACCGGCACCATCCAGTCACGCCTCGAGCTTTCCACGCCCGCGTCGGTGGCGCTGCCCGTCGCCACCCTGCCCCAGGCCGCGCTACTGAACCAGCCGGCCGCGCCAGCCAGCGACGCGGGTAACCCGGGCGTCCGACGCGCCGTGCGCGACGCGGCAGGTGCGAGCGTATCCCGCGCGCCGTCGCTGCCCTTAGTGGTCGTGCTCGTGTGGGGCGCGATCGCACTCGGCTGGTGCCTCCATTACGTCGCGCGACGTTTGATCCTGTTCGGCCGCCTGGCCGACCGCCGGGCCGTGACCGACGGACCCCTCGCCGCGACGCTCGCGGAACTACAGCGCACCGCCGGATACCGGCGCCGCGTTCACCTCACCATGGCACGGACCATCTCGAGTCCGGTGGCTCTGGGTCTCTCGGAGATCTGCGTGCCCGAGCTGGCGCTCTCCGATCTCGGTGCCGAGCAGCAGCGCAGCATGCTGGCGCACGAGCTGGCCCATTTGGCCCGCCGTGATTCCCTCTGGCTCGCTGGCGCGAGCCTGATGGAGCGGTGCTTCTTCTTCCAGCCGCTCAACCGGCTGGCGCGCCGCGAGCTCGAGACGACGGCCGAATACCTGAGCGACGAGTGGGCCACGCGCAAGACGGGATCCGCGGTCGCCCTCGCGAAATGTCTGGCCACGGTGGCCGAGTGGATTCAGGCGTCTCCGCTGGGCGTGCCGGTGGCGGGCCTGGCCGAACGGCGCTCGTTCCTGGTCTCGCGCATCTCACGGCTGCTCGAGGGGCGCTTGCCCTCGAGCCCCGCCTCACGGCGCGGTTGGGCCGTCGCCGCCGCCTTAGGCGTGGCCGTGACGATCGCGGCGGCCCCACGCGTCTCCCAAGGTGTGGCGAGGGAGGGCTCACCCCCTGGCCCCCTCTCCGCGATGCGGAGAGGGGGGGCGGCAACGACCCAGGACACCACCGTGGTCCGGGCCCTGATCGCTCGGCTGAAAGATGAGAACGCGGGAGTGCGCGTCGCCGCCGCCCGATCGCTCGGACACTTGGGCGATCCGCGTGCCGTGCTGCCCCTGATCGACGTGCTCGCGGACTCGGACGGCGAGGTGCGCTCGGCGGCGGTCGAAGCGCTGGCCGATCTTGGCGATCCCAGGGCGATCGGCCCGATTGCCGGCCTGCTCAAAGACCCCGTCGCTGACGTGAAGCGCAACGCGCTGGGCGCCCTGTCGCATTTCGACCAGGCAGTGCCCACGGCGCCGGTGGTGGCACTGCTGGACGACCCCGACGCCGACGTGCGCCATGAGGCGATCGATCTGCTCGAGCACCTCCACGCCCGTTCGGCGGCCGGCGCCATCGCCCGGCTGATTCACGACCCGTCGCCCGACGTGCGCCACTCCGTCGTCGCAACGCTCGGCAGCCTGGGCGCCCAGAGCGGGGTCGCGGCCATCACCGAGGCGTTGAGTGACGCCAACGCCGACGTCCGGCAAGGGGCGCTGGGGGCGCTCAACGACCTGAAGGCCCCAATTGCCGAAGCCACCCTCTTGAACCTGATGAAGGATCCGGGCGCGGACGTGCGTCAGCGCGCCGCGGAGCTCGCCGGAGAGCGCTCGGTGGTCGCCGCGATCCCCCAGCTGCGACGCTTGATCGACGATCCCAGGAGCGACGTGCGCGAGGCTGCCACCCAAGCCTTGGGCCACATTGCCGACCCGGCGGCGCGGCAGGCGCTGCAGGCCGCGCTCCAATCTCCCGATCCCAAGGTGCGGCGCGCCGCGGCCGAGGCGCTGGGGCAAGATCCATGATGCGCGCCTTCCACCTCCTCGTCCTCTCGCTGGCGGCGGGCGCAACGGTTCATACCACCTCTGAAGCGGGCCCCAGGAGGGGCCGGGCCGGCGCCGATTCCGCGCGGGTGGCCACGCTTCTCTCCGCCTTGGCACGCACCGACCCTGTGATCTGCGACCTGATCGGGGACCAACTCGGCAATTTCTGGATCGGGGCCGATCCCGCCCGGCTGGGGCGCTTCAGCGACGCCCCCACCGGCATCCAGGGAGCGAAGGACTCTTTGGCTGGTACCATCACCGATCCCCGGGCGGTGGCGCTCCTGGTCGGGACGCTCGGCACCGACAACCCGTGCGTGCGACGCGTCGCGGCGAAGCTCCTGGGCAGGAGCACCGTGTCCGCCGCGGTGCTGCGGGGTTTGCTCGACAACCCGTCGCCGCGGATTCGGGAGAGTGCCGCCTTCGCGGCGGGGGTCGGCGAGCGGCGCGAGACCCGGGCCGCGCTGGAACACCGGCTGGCTGATAGCGCGATGGGAGCGGCGGCCATGGCCGCGTGGGCCCTGGGCGAGATCCAGGATCCCGCGTCCGCGCCGGCGTTGCAGGGTGCGGTACACTCCTCGTCCCCGCGGGTACGGCTGGCGAGTGCCTGGGCGCTGGGTCAGTTCGAGGACGCCAGTTTCGCGAAGGACGTGCTGCCGCTGCTCCGGGACACCGATCCCGTCATGCGCGCCACCGCCGCGGAGGCGTTGGGACGCATGAGGAGCCCCCGGGTCGGTGCCGCGCTGGTCGGCGCGCTCACCGATCGCAATGATGCGGTGCGGCGGGCGGCGGTGAGCGCACTCGCCGAGCTGCACGAGCGGTCCGCAGTCGGGCCGCTCGAAGGGCTGCTCCTGAACGATCCCGACTCGGAGGTGCGGCGGGAATGCGCCCGCGCGCTCGGCGACCTGCACGCGTCCCGTTCGCTCGACCCGCTGGCCCGGGCGCTCGGGGACGCGGACGTAGAGGTCCAGCGCGAAGCCGCGAACGCGATCGGGGAGCTCGATGACGTAACCAAGGCGCCCGCCGCACTCGTGCGAGCCACGACGTCGGCGGACTTGGACCTGCGCCGCCATGCCACCAAGTCACTCGCCAAGATCGGCGATCCGGCTACGCTGCAAGCGCTGGCCGACCGGCTGGGAGACGAGGACAAGGACATCCGCCTCGCCGCGGTGGAGGGACTGGGCGAGATGAAGGTCGCGGCCGCAATTCCTGGGCTGACCCGGGCCCTAAACGACCGAGAGCCCGAGGTGCGGCGGGCGGCGGCGGAGGCGCTGGGGAAGACGCAGGAGTGACGCAAGGCGGCGGCCGCCTAGCGGTCGTACTCGTCGTGCCGCCGCACCCAGTAGAGCCCCTGGCCCCCCTCGTCCCGCCCCTTGGGCACCAGATCGAGGTAGTTGTACGCCGCGTTGAGCAGGTCGATGCCGCGCGCGTAGGCCGAGTAGGTATGAAACACCCGGCCCGCCGGATCCTTGTAGAAGACGCTGACCCCTTCCCGCTCGGATAGCAGCGGGTCCTGCATCGTGTAGTTGTAGTAGGCCCGTTGCTTTGTCACCTCCTCCGGCGTGAACGACACTTGATAATCCCGGTTGAAATCGCTGTCGCCCGATGACATCCAGGGGAAGGTCCAGCCCATCCGTTTTTGGTAGGAGGCCAACGCAGCGTGGGGCGCCCGCGACACGGCAACCATGGTCACGTCCCGATGATTCAGATGGATGATGTTCCCGTTGAAGTTGTCGGCCCAGAACGAGCAGGCCTGGCACGCGGCGTCGCGGGTCCAGGACGTGGACGGCGAGGCGTTGCGGGGATCGAACATGGCGTGGTAGACGACCAGCTGGCTCCGTCCCTCGAACAGCTCGGCCAGAGTCCGCTTGCCACTCGGCCCCTCGAACACGTAGGCCTTCGTGACCGCTTCCCAGGGGAGCCGGCGTCGCTCCTCGCTCAGCTGGTCCCGCAGCCGGGTGAACTCCTTCTCGCGAGCGAGGAACGCCGTCCTCGCCGCCAGCCACTCTTCGTGCGACACTACGGGATGATTGGTGAGACCGCTCGCGCCGTCTTGCGTCATGGTTCGACTGCCCCTTCCGAGGTGACGGTTGCACAATCCACACCGACTCGACAATATTCTACCGATCGGTTGAATGATTATATGCCCCGACCACATTCCTCGCAAGCGGCGCCCACGCGCCCCTCCCCGGCGCACCGCCCCCGGCTGAACCGGGTGTACGCGGCCATCGCTGACCCGACGCGCCGCGCCATCGTCGCGGCCCTGGCGGGGGGCGAGCTCAACGTCGGCAGCCTCGCGCGCCGATTCCCCATCTCGTTCAACGGGGTCTCGAAGCACGTGAAGGTGCTGGAGCGGGCCGGACTGGTGCGCCGCCGCGTCCGCGGGCGCGAGCACTGGCTGCGTCTCCGGCCCGAGCCGCTGCGGGAGGCGACCCGGTGGCTCGAGCATTACCGCGAATTCTGGGACGCGCGGCTCGACGCGCTGGAAGCGATGCTGGTTGGGACGCGAGGACGCCGGCCCTGAGCACGACGCACGATTCGGCCGAGGTCCTGGTGATCCGCCGGGTCCTTCCCGTCCCCCGGGAGCGGGTGTTCGCTGCCTGGCTCGATCCGGTGAGCCTGGCGCGCTGGATGGGCACCGGCGAGGGCGCCGACATCACCGCGCTCGACCCTAAAGTGGGCGGGAAGTTTCGCATCGTCATGCGGCACCGCGGTTCGAGCGTCGAACACTGGGGCGAGTACCTGGCCATCGAGCGGCCATCGCTCCTCTCCTTCACCTGGCTCTCGGCGAACACCGACCACCGGCCCACCGTGGTGACGGTGGAGCTCGAGGACCGCGGCGACAGCACCGAGTTGATCCTGACCCACCGCCAGCTCCCGCCCAGCCAATTGGACGGGCACCGGAGGGGCTGGACTCAGATCGTCGCGGCGCTCGAGCGGACGCTCACATCGTGATGGAGACCAACGCGCCCGAGGCGCGCCGGGCACTGTTCCTGGCCTTCAGCGCCCTGCTCTTCGTGGCCAGCGCCGCGGCCACGATCCTCTGGTCCAGCGCCATGGCGGAGGGGATGGCCATGCCTGGGGGATGGACCCTGTCGATGGCGTGGCTGCCCATGCCGGGCGAGACCCGCCTGACCGCCGCGGCCGGCTTTCTGGCGATGTGGGTGGCGATGATGGGCGCGATGATGATCCCCTCCCTGGTCCCGACCCTGGCCCGGGTCGCGCCGACGGGTCCGGCGCCCGACGGCCTAGCCGGTCTGGGAGAAGCGGGGGTTGGCTACTTCGCGGTGTGGGCGGTGGTGGGCGCGGGGATCTACGTCGTGGGTGCCGCGCTGGTGGCGGCGGAGCTGCGCTGGCCGACGCTGGCGCCGGCGATACCGATCGCCCGGGGCGTCGCGTTGGTCGCGGCTGGATGGGTGCAGCTCACCTCATGGAAGGCCCGGCACCTGGCGTGCTGCCGCGAGGGCCGCCCCGGCGCCGCACGCCCCGGTGCCTGGCGGCGCGGGATCAGCCTGGGGGTGGATTGCGTCCTCTGCTGCGTGCCGTTCATGACCCTACTGGTGGTCACCGGAATGATGAACCTGGCGATGATCGCGCTGACGGCGCTCGCCATCACCGTGGAGCGCGTGGCCCGCGAGCCTGCGCCGGTGGTCCGTCTCGCGGGGCTGCTCCTGATCGGCGCCGGGGCATGGGGGATCGTTCGAGCGGTGTAGCTCGGGGAGGAAATGGAACGGGGTCCCTAGCCGGGACCCCGCTCTAGTTCACGTCCTCCGGACTGCTCAGCGGACCACGACGGTCCCCTGCATCGAAGGGTGGATGTGACAGGTGTACGTGTACGTGCCCGCCGTCGCGAACGCTCGCGTGATCGACACGTTCGCGTTGGCTCCGTCGATGTCCGCGGGCGCGCCGGCCTGCTGCGTGAAGAATACGTTGTGCGGCACCGACCCGAACGCGAAGGTCACGATATCGCCAACAGTCACGTCGATCGTGCCCGGTGTGAATGTCAGGGACGCCGTGGCCGCTACCGTATTGCCGGGGGGCGGAGGGGGGGGCGGGGGCGGGGGGGGCGGTGCGGTGGTACCGTAGCCCTTGCCGCCGCATGCCACCGCCAGCAATGCTCCCGTCAGGGTGGTCAGGACGAGCCTAGTCTTGCGCGTCAACATGTGTGTCTCCACGTGGCTGTGAGGCGATCAACCTAGGGCCGGCCCGCCACACGGTCTTGATCGAGACGAGCGCGCAGTCTTGAACGTCCCTGCCCAGCACAATCCTTCAGGGTGTCGTCCGCATACACCGCGAGCGGGTTTGTCCGGATCTTGCAAGAACTGGGTCTGATGATCCACCGACTGATCGGTAGGCGGCACGGTTTCGCGGACCGCTGGGAACCGCGTGGCGTTCCCCTAGAGGTGCCCGATTCGTGCGAAGTGGCGCGCCAAGATGGTGGTGTGGTCGAACTGTCGGAATACCGCGAGAGCCATCGTGACTGGTCCCTTGAGATTGAGCGCCCCACAGCGTGCGCCCGAGACGTCGCTTGGTCCCGAGCAAGACATGCTTACGCCGCCGACGGATCCCGGGTGCTGCACAGCGCCCCGGCCGGCCACTCACAGC
>Ga0209376_1004882_pt1 | contig 11410 bp, 7 predicted proteins | sample GraSoiAngelo_134_FD_185891 | JGI IMG/M metagenome (GOLD analysis project Ga0209376, IMG submission 185891) | Grasslands soil microbial communities from the Angelo Coastal Reserve, California, USA - 14_0929_05_30cm (SPAdes) (version 2) | ecosystem: Environmental > Terrestrial > Soil > Grasslands ... | reverse complement strand
TTGACGATTTCAGGCGACGACGGCGACGAGGCCGCGCAGCGGCCTACGGCGCCATCGGAGATTTCAGTTTACCGACCCGGACCCGTCAGGCGGGCGAGTTGCATACTCCCTGCGCCATGCTCCCGATCGGAGACGAAGACCAGCCGGGCGGCGGACTACCGATCGTCAACCTCGCCATCATCGCGATCAACGTCCTCGTCTTCATCTTGCTGCAGCTTCCGAGCGACGCGTTCACGATGGGCTTCAGCGCGATCCCGCGCGAGATCACGCACGGCATCGACCTGACCGGACCGCAGACCGTCGCGCTACCCGACGGCACGTCGGCGGTGATCGATGAAGCGCCGGGGCCGAGCCCGATCTGGCTCACGCTGTTCAGCTCGATGTTCATGCACGGCGGATGGCTGCACCTCGGCGGCAACATGCTGTTCCTCTTCATCTTCGGCGACAACGTCGAGCGCCTCTACGGCTGGCTCAAGTACGCGGTCTTCTATCTCATCTGCGGTCTGGTCGCCGCGTACGCGCAGATCCTCTCGAACCCGGAGTCGGTGATCCCGAGCCTCGGCGCATCGGGCGCGATCAGCGGTGTGCTCGCCGCGTACCTCGTGAACTTCCCGAACAACCGCGTGCGCGTGCTCGTCGGATTCCGCTACGTCACGCAGGTGCCGGCGCTCGTGATGATCGGCCTCTGGGCGCTGCTGCAGTTCGTGAACGGCATCGGCTCGATCGCGGTGACCGACCAGACCGGCGGCGTCGCGTACTGGGCACACATCGGTGGCTTCATCGCCGGGATCGTGCTCGCGTTCCTACTGAGGCTCGTCATTGGACGCGGCAGCGGCGCCGCGCCGACGTACGCGAGTTAGAGGATCCGGGCCAGGCGCTCGACGTCCTCGGCGACCTCGCGCCGTCCATCGAGCCGATACGCGTGACCGAGGAGCGTGCACTTCTCCTTCGCGACGTCGCGACGGCCGAGTGCGCAGTCGACCTCGATGAGGAGTCGCTGCGCCTCGCGGTCCGCGAAGCCGTGCGCGATGAGGTCGAGCAGGACGTCGGATGCGGTCTGCAGCTTGCCGAGCGCGAGGAGCCGCTGCGCCGCGTCCAGCGCGGCCTCGGTCGCGCGCTTGTCGCGCGCGCTCGTGAGCAGCGCGGCGCGTGAAGCGGCCATGGCCGCCGCGTCGATGCCGCTACCTGTCGGCGTGAGCGTCTTGAGGAGCGGCTCGATGTCCACACCTGGGCGCGCCTCGGGCTTCGGCTTGACCACACCGGTGCGGATGAGCATGTCGACGGGCGCTTCGGTCTCCACCGGCTCGGCGTGCGTGAACGTCCGCGCACCCTTGAGGAAGACCGCGGTCTCGGATGCTGCGTGGCGCGTCTTCGACGCATCCTTCGCTGGCGCTGGCTCGGCCTTCGCTGGCGCGGGCTCGGCCTTCGCCGGCGCGGGTTCGGGTGTGGTCATCGTCTGCATCGCGAGCGCCTCGAGACGCGGGTCGGGACGAGCTTCGACGGGGGTCGGCTGAGGCGCCGGCGCGGCTTTCGCGGTCGGCGCGGTCGGCTTCGCCTTCGCCTGAGGAGCCGCTTTCGCGACAGGCGCGGGCTTCGCGAACGTCAGCTCAGGCTGCGAGCGGGGTGCGGCGGGCTGCTTCGCCGAGGAAGGCGGAGCAGCCCGCACGCTCGTCGGGGCGGGGGGCATGTTGATGCGGAACTCCGACGACTTCGTCGGTGCCCGCAGCGCGGCGAGCCGGAGATCGACGGGACCGTCGATGCGTCGCGGTTCACTGATCGGATCCATACGCGGAGCCATCGGGCTCTGCACGCGATCGACGAGGGCGACAAGACGGGGAAGATCGCCAAGCGTCTCGCGGCCATAACTGAGCTCGAGGAGCGCGCGACGCGAATCGCCGATCGCCATCGCGGCGTCGACGAACCGCGCGTACTCCTCGACGGCGCCTCCGAGGTCGCCTTGGTTGGCGAGCGCGGCCGCGAGGCGGCGATGTGCGGAAAGGTCGAGCGGCACGAGCGCGACCGCCTCCGCGAGGAGGGAGACCGCGTTGCCGCGATCGCCGGCGCGCGCCATCTTCGCCGCGCCTTCGCGAAGCGTCTCGACCGCGGCGGGCTCATCTTCGAGCGCCGCCTGCGCGCGTGCGAGGCCGATGTACGACTCGCGATCACCGTGCTTGGTGACGAGCTCGAGGTAGGCCCTCTCCGCCTGACGAAGCTTGCCGGAGGCGAAGAGCTTCGCCGCGGCGTCGCTCGCGAGCTTGTGGCCGCCGCCGGCCTTCGCACGAGCAGTGTCACCCTCGCACCGCGCGAGCGCGTCCGCGAGCTCCGTCGCCCTGTCCGCTCCCATGAGACGGACGGCGTGCTCGCGGACCGCTTCGGCGAGTGACGCGATGTGCTGCGGCTCGACCGTGTTCGCGCTCACGCCGAGCGCGTGCAGCTCGGTGGACAGGAACTGCTGTGAGGCCGGGCCGAGATAACCCTTGGCCACACCGAGCAGCTGCTGCGCGAGCGCGTTCAGTCGTCGCCCCCAGCGGGCTCGTCCGAGAGCGCGTAGAAGCGCAGCGCGTTGAGCATCCGGTCGAAGGCCGACGCGACCTCCCGCGTGATGTCGTCGCCGGTGCGGGTGTCGAACGCGGCGACGCGCAGGTCGACGTCACCGGTCGACACCGCGGTCGCGTCGCCGACGAGGCGGCGCAGCGGACCGACGAGTGATCGCGTCAACAGAACGCCGATGACGAAGGAGAGCAGCAGCCCGATGACCACGACGGAGAGCGCGTTGAACGTCGCGTCGTCCGCGGCCTTCGTGTACGTCGTGATCGGGACAGCGAGGATGTACGCCCATGGCTTCGCGACGAGACGCGTGACGACGCCGCGCTGCTCGTCCACACCGGCGCCATATGAGAACTGCGCGGTGGTGCTCTTGCCCTTCGGCAGCGCGTCGAGCGCGGTCTTCAGCGTCGGCAGCGGATCGATGACCAGCTGCTCCGGCGTCTTCTGGCCGAAGCGCTTGTCGGCTGCGAGCTTCTTCGCGGTGTCCGCCTCGATCGGCGCGATCGGCTTGTAGATGAGCGATTCAGCCTGGTCGCGGTGGCCCTTCGTCTCGGAGACCGCGAGGCGGATGCCGTAGTCGTCGACGAGGAAGCCGTGCGCGCCCTCACCGACGGAACCGGCGTCGGTCTCGACGATGTCCCAGACCGCCGCCATGTTCACGCGCGTGCGCACGACGGCGTACACGAGCTTGCCGTCGGTGATCGGCGCGGAGAAGAACAGCGCCGGCTTGTTCGTGATGACCGAGTAGCTCGGGTCACTGATGTAGGGCGTGCCCTTCAACGCGGTGAGGAAGTACTCGCGGAACTTCACGCTCGTGCCCTCGTCCGTCTGGATGGACGCGGCGACGATCGTGCCGTCCGGGTCGACGACCGCGATCGATTCGTACTCCGGTGAGCGCGCAGCCGCGGCGACAAGCGCCTGACGCGCCGCGTTCTTCGCCGCGGTGTCCCTGAGGTTCTGCCCGAAGCGGACGACGTCGGGCAGCTTGCCGACGAGGATGATGTCGCCGAGGCGGCTCTGGAGGTACGCGTCGATCGCGCTCGCGCTCGATGTGGAACGCTGCTGGATGTTCGTGACGCCGAGAGTCGTCAGGTTGTTGCGAGTGTTTTGGATGGAGATCGCCGAGACGAGCGCGATCGGCACGACACCGACGATGAGAAGTGCCGCGAGAACCTTCTGCCAAAAACGAGGACGCAAGATGGACATGTCCCCAGCCCTCCAGCGCGCGCTCCGCCCTAATCAGTAAGAGGAACGTCACTTTGCCGAACAGACGTAGGCGGGCGCGAGTCACCCTTTCGGGTGCCACTCGTACCGGAAGAGGGCTAGTACTCGACCGTCAGCGGACGAGTCGTGGGTTGCGCCGCGCGTCGCGCAGGAGGCCGCGCAGCAGCTTCTTCGATGACTCGACGTCCTCGCGGTCGGCGTCGGTCAGACCAGTCCGTTCGGTATCGACGCGCCACCAGCACTCGAACCCCCATAGGCGCTCTTCCTCGACCCGCAGCCGCGGGATCCCCCCGCCGGCCCGGCGCGGCTCGCCGGTCTCGAAGTCGAAGAAGCCCTCGAACACCGCCGGCGCCCCGCTGCGGTCCGGCTCCCCCTCGCGCGCGTCGACGAGGATGAGGCACGACGTACCCGAGCGAATGTCGTCGGCGCTGCGCGGCGCGCGTCCGCGGCCGCCGCGTCGCGAGCGGCGATCGCGGACGAAACCGCTGCGGTCGCGCGGCGCGAGACGGCGATCGTCGCGCTGTGGTCGATCGCCGCGCGGCGCGCCGGCATCGGGTCGTGCCGGCGCCTGCTGTGGTCGCGCCTGCTGTGGTCGCGGTGGGCCGCGTCGTCTGCCGCCACGTTGTCGTCTTCGCTGTGGTCGCGGCTCGTCGGGCACACGCTCAGTGTCGCATGACCTCGCTCGCTAACTTTCGATCGTGATGTTCGTTGGCTCGTGCACGCGGACCTCAATCCATATGCCCTCGCGCCGTACACTTGAGTTCTCACATGACGCAGGACGAGGGCATGCACGAGGTCTTCGACGAGTTCAAGCGCCAGCTTCCCGACGTCGATCCCGACGAGACGCAGGAGTGGATCGAGTCGCTCGACGCGCTCGTCGAGCAAGCGGGCCCGGAGCGGGCACGGTTCGTCCTCTACAAGCTCCTCAAGCGCGCCCGCATGCTGCAGGTCGGCCTGCCGCCGCTGACGCAGACCCGCTACATCAACACGATCTCGCCGGAACAGGAGCCCGATTTCCCCGGCGACGAGGAGATGGAGCACCGCATCCGGCAATTCATCCGCTGGAACGCGGTCGCGATGGTCGTGCGGGCGAACCATCACTACGAGGGCATCGGCGGCCACCTCGCGACGTACGCGTCATCCGCGACGCTCTACGAGGTCGGCTTCAACCATTTCTTCCGCGGCAAGGACGATGAGGGCGGCGGCGACCAGATCTATTTCCAGGGTCACGCGTCGCCGGGTATCTACGCGCGCGCATATCTCGAGGGACGGCTCACCGAGTCGCAACTCGATCACTTCCGTCGCGAGGTGAAGCCGGGCGAGGGACTCTCGTCGTATCCCCACCCGCGCCTCATGCCCGACTTCTGGGAGTTCCCCACGGTATCGATGGGGCTCGGACCGCTCGCCGCGATCTATCAGGCGCGCTTCAACCGCTACCTGCACAACCGCGGCATCAAGGACACGGGCGGGCAGCGCGTGTGGGGGTTCGTCGGCGACGGCGAGTGCGACGAGCCCGAGTCGCTCGGCGCGCTCCACGTCGCGGCACGCGAGGGTCTCGACAACCTCACGTTCGTCGTGAACTGCAACCTGCAGCGCCTCGACGGCCCGGTGCGCGGCAACGGCAAGATCATCCAGGAGCTCGAGTCCGTGTTCCGCGGATCAGGATGGAACGTCATCAAGGTCATCTGGGGACGCGAGTGGGACGAGCTGCTCGCGCGCGACATCGACGGCGTGCTCGTGAATCGCATGAACGAGACGACCGACGGCGAGTCGCAGCGGATGACCGTCGCGGATGGCAACTACATCCGCGAGCACTTCTTCGGCGGCGACGCGCGACTGACGCAGCTCGTCGCGCATCTCTCCGACGAGCAGCTCACGAAGCTGCGCCGCGGCGGCCACGACTACCGCAAGGTGTACGCGGCATACGACGCCGCGGTGAAGCATCGCGGCGCGCCGACGGTCATCCTCGCGCAGACGGTGAAGGGCTGGGCGCTCGGTCCGGGAGTCGAGGGACGCAACATCACGCACCAGGCGAAGAAGATGAGCTTCGCAGAGCTCAAGGTCTTCCGCGACCGCCTGGAACTGCCGATCAGCGACGAACAGCTCGCGGAGGACCCGCCGTACTACCACCCCGGTGCGCAGAGCCCCGAAGTCCGCTATCTCCTGGAGCGCCGTCGGCAGCTCGGTGGAGTGGTGCCGCGCCGCATCGTGATGCCGGCGCCGGTCGACGCGCCGAAGGACGACGCATTCGCGGAATTCCCGAAGGGCTCGGGCAAGGCCGCCGCGTCGACGACGATGGCCTTCACGCGTCTGCTGCGGAACCTGCTGCGCGACCCCAACGTGGGCAAACGCGTCGTGCCGATCATCCCCGACGAGGCGCGCACGTTCGGTATGGATCCGCTCTTCAAGGAGGTCGGCATCTACTCGCCGCTCGGCCAACGCTATGAGCCGGTCGACGCGGAGACACTGCTTCCCTACCGCGAGGCGACGGATGGACAGGTGCTCGAGGAAGGCATCACCGAGGCGGGCTCGGTCGCGAGCTTCACCGCCGCGGGCACCTCATACGCGACGCACGGCGAGCCGATGGTGCCCTTCTACATCTTCTATTCGATGTTCGGCTTCCAGCGGACGATGGACCAGATCTGGGCGTTCGGCGACGCGCGCGGGCGCGGCTTCCTCATGGGCGCGACCGCTGGCCGCACGACGCTCAACGGCGAAGGTCTGCAGCACGAGGACGGACACAGCCACCTGCTCGCGACGGCGATCCCGAACATCCGTGCGTACGATCCCGCATTCGCGTATGAGACCTCGGTGATCGTGCGCGACGGCATCCGTCGGATGCTCACGAACAACGAGGACGTCTTCTACTACCTCACGCTCTACAACGAGAACTTCCCGATGCCGCCAATGCCCGAGGGCGCCGAAGAGGGCATCCTCCGCGGGATCTACCTCTTCAAGGCGGGTGACCCCGCTATGCGTCGCCGCGTGACGCTCCTCGGCTCCGGGCCGATCCTGCTCCAGGCCTTGCGCGCGCAGGAGATCCTGCACGACAAGTACGACGTCGCGGCGGACGTGTACAGCGTCACGAGCTACCAGCTGCTGCGCAACGACGCGCTCGAGACCGAGCGTTGGAACCGCCTGCATCCGATGGAGCGCCCGCGCGTGCCGTACGTCGCGCAGGTGCTGAGCGGGAAGACGCCGATCATCGCGGCGAGCGACTACATGAGGGCGATCGCGGATCAGGTCGCGCGTTGGGCCCCGCAGCCGTTCATCCCCCTCGGCACCGACGGCTTCGGCCGCTCCGATACGCGTGCCTCGCTGCGGCGCTTCTTCGAGGTGGACGCCGAGAGCATCGCGCTCGCGTCCCTCAACGGACTGCAGTTCAACGAGCAGTTCGGCAGCGCCGACGTCGCGAAAGCGATAGCCGATCTCGGACTCGACCCCGCGAAGCCGGAGCCACGCAGCTCGTAGTCGTCGCGTTACCACATCGTGATGCGCGTCCCGCTGATCCAAACTCGGCTTCATTCGTACGCGCGTGCGTGGCGCGCATTCTGCGGCGATGTTCGTCGAAAGAGGTAAACGCGATGCAGCAAGCTGACATGGGTCGCGCACGACGAACGTCCTCGGGTACCGCGTGGGGCACCGTGTTCGCGATCATCGTTGCGATCGCCATCGTCGCCGCGGTCGGATATTTCGTGTTCGCAGGCGCTGGCGGCGGTTACGCCCCCAGCAGCCCTTACCAGTCCGCTGCCCCAGGTTCGGCTGCCCCAGGTTCGGCCGCGCCCGCGACCGCCGCGCCGAGCGCGCCCAGCTACCCCTAGGCCGTCGGCGAAGCCGGAGCGGCGCGCCCGCTAACGGCTAGTTAGCGCGACCGCCGCGAGCCGGCGCTTCAACAGCAAAAGCAGGATCCCGCCCGCCGGCTGCCAGTGATGACCGCTCGACACGCCCATCGGGCAGTAGGCGGAGCGATCTGCATGGACCGCCAGGCTCAGACCCGGCGTCCAGGTCTGGTGGTCGGATGCGTCGCAGTAGTAATCGATGCGTTTCACCACGTCTATGCAATCGCGCCGAGCCCGACGAGTCCTCACTCTTTCGGGGCAATGCGTTGATGAGGACGGGTGAGCTCGCGTATCAGGCGCGCGTCAGCGGGCGGTACTTGATGCGGTGCGGCTCCCAGTCGGTGCCGTGCTCCTTGCGCATCTGCTCTTCGTACGCCTGGTAGTTGCCCTCGAGCCAGCGCACGCGACTGTCGCCCTCGAAGACGAGCAGGTGTGTCGCGATGCGGTCGAGGAACCAGCGGTCGTGGCTGATAACGACGACGCATCCCGCGAAATCGAGCAGCGCTTCTTCGAGCGCGCGCAGCGTGTCGACGTCGAGATCGTTCGTCGGCTCGTCGAGGAGCAGCACGTTGCCGCCCGACTTGAGCAGCTTCGCGAGATGGAGGCGATTGCGCTCGCCGCCTGAGAGATCGCCGACCTTCTTGTTCTGGTCCGGTCCGCGGAAGTTGAACGACGCAGCGTATGACCGGCTGTTGCGGAGCCGTCCGCCGACGTCGATCTGCTCCTGGCCGTCGGAGATCTCTTCCCACACCGTCCTTGTCGCGGTCAGCGTGTCGCGCGACTGCGAGACGTACGCGAGCTTCACGGTCTCGCCAACGCGTAGCGATCCCGCGTCCGGCTTTTCCTCGCCGGTGATGAGACGGAACAACGTCGTCTTCCCGGCGCCGTTCGGGCCGATGATGCCGACGATCCCACCGCGCGGGAGCTTGAACGTGAGGTCGTCGAAGAGAAGCCGATCGCCGTATCCCTTGCGCAGCTTCTCCGCCTCGATGACGACGTCGCCGAGCCGCGGTCCCGGCGGGATCGCGATCTCGAGGTCGCGCTCGCGACGCTCGGGCTCTTCGGCGAGCAGTCGCTCGTACGCCTCGATGCGCGCCTTGCTCTTCGCCTGCCGCGCGCGCGGCGACGCGCGCACCCACTCGAGCTCGCGCGCGAGCGTGCGCTGCCGTGCGGACTCTTGTTTCTCCTCGTCGGCGAGCCGCTTCCGCTTCTGGTCGAGCCACGACGAGTAGTTGCCCTCGTACGGGATGCCGAAGCCGCGGTCGAGCTCGAGGATCCAGCCAGCGGCGTTGTCGAGGAAGTAGCGGTCGTGGGTGACCGCGACGACGCAGCCCTTGTACTCCTTCAGATGCCGTTCGAGCCACGCCACCGAGTCTGCGTCGAGGTGGTTCGTGGGCTCGTCGAGCAGCAGGAGGTCGGGGTGCGAGAGCAGCAGACGGCAGAGCGCGACGCGGCGACGCTCGCCGCCCGAGAGCGTGCCGACGTCTTGATCCGGCGGCGGGCAGCGCAGCGAGTCCATGGCGTGCTCGACCTGGCTATCGAGGTCCCACAGACCCTGCGCCTCAATGGTGTCCTGGGTCTTCTGGAAGTCCGCGCTCACCTTCTCCATTTCGGCGGGTGAAAGGTCCTCGGCGAACTTTGCGGAGAGCTCCTCGTAGCGCTTCAGGATCGCGCGCTTGTTCGCGACGCCCGCCTCGACGTTGCCGCGCACGTCCTTGCTCGGATCGAGCTGCGGCTCTTGCGCGAGCAGACCGGCGCGTCGCCCTTCCATGAGCCGCGCGTCGCCGACGAACTCCGTGTCGACGCCGGCCATGATCCGAAGGAGCGTCGACTTGCCCGCTCCGTTCGGTCCGAGCACGCCGATCTTCGCGTCCGGATAGAAGGCGAGCGTGATGCCGCGCAGCACCTCGCGCTGCGGCGGCACGATCTTCTTGAGCTGATACATGGTGAAGATGTACTCGCCGGCCATGCGAACACCGTAGCAGTCGAGGCGGTAGGCTCTTCAGACCACAGCGGGGAGGGCCGCGTGACCGAGTACGACCGCAACTTCCGCCTGACCAAAGACGTGCTCCCGAGTCGCTACGACCTCCGATTCCACCTCGATCTCGACCACTGGACCTCAACGGGCTGGGAGCGCATCGCCCTCACGAGTAAGAAGGCCAGCCGCGAGATCGTGCTCCATGCGGTCGAGCTCGACATCACGGCGGCAAATGTCGACGGCATCGCGCTCGAGAACGCGCGTTTCGAGACGGACGCGCAGGTCGCGATCTTGCGCTTCGCGAAGGAGATCCCGGCGGGCGACCACGCGCTCGAGATCGAGTGGACCGGTGGGATCCGTGAGTCACTGCGCGGCCTCTATCGCTCGGTCCGCGGCGAGGAGCGTTATGCCGCGACGCAGTTCGAGGCGGCCGACGCTCGGCGCGCGTTCCCATGCTTCGATGAGCCCGAGTTCAAGGCAAAGTTCGCGCTCGAGCTTGTTCACCCCTCCGGCAACGCCGCGATCGCGAACATGCCCGTCGCATCCGGCGAAGATATCGCCGACCACCGCACGCGCACGCGCTTCCGCGAGACGCCGGTGCGGATCTCCACCTATCTGGTGGCGTTCACCGTCGGTCCGTACGAGTCGACGCCCGAGACGAAGACGCCGTCAAAGATCCCCGTTCGCTGCTGGCTGCCGCCGGGACTCGCATCGCAGGCGATCTTCGCGCGCGACGCGCACGTCCGCTCAGTGGAGTGGCTCCAGGACTACACCGCGATCCCGTACCCGTTCATCAAGGTCGACGCCATCGGCATCCCCGACTTCGAGGCGGGCGCGATGGAGAACCCCGGCGCGATCACCTACCGCACGCGGCTGCTCGCGGCGGACGAGAAGAACGCGTCGATCGTGACGCTCAAGGGCGTCTTCAGCACCGCGGCGCACGAGCTCACGCACATGTGGTGGGGCGACCTCGTGACCATGCGCTGGTGGACCGACCTCTGGCTGAACGAGTCGTTCGCGTCGTTCGTCGGCGAGAAGTGCACCGCGGCGCTGAACCCCGAGTGGCGCTACTGGCGCGACTTCGTCGCCGACAACACGAGCGCCTTCAACCTCGACGCGCTCGCGTCGACGCATCCGATCTCGATCGAGGCGAAGAACGCCGAGGAGGCGTCGGAACGTTTCGACGCGATCACCTACACGAAGGGCGCCGCGGTCCTGCGCATGATCGAGAGCTATCTCGGCGAGGACGCGTTCCGCGCCGGTGTGCGCATCTACCTCAACCGCCACAAGGAGGCGAACGCGTCGGCCGACGACTTCTGGCACGCGCTCGACGAGGCGTCGGGTCAGGACGTCACGTCGATCATGAACGCGTGGATCAAGGAGCCGGGGCACCCGATCGTCACGACCCTGGTGCGCCGCTCGAACGGCGGACTCGACCTCGCTCTCTCGCAGACCCGCTACTTCAGCGACAAGGACGCCAAGCCGTCATCGCAGCGCTGGCCGGCGCCGCTCGTCCTCAGGTACGGGACCGCGAACGGCATGCGCGAACATCGGCTGCTCCTCGCGACGGCGAGCGGCCACGTGCGCATCGATGGGGCCGAGTGGATCTATCCGAATGCGGGCGGCCGCGGGTTCTATCGGTGGCAACTCGACGAGACCGGTGACCGGCTCCTTGACGCCGGTGTGAAGCAGCTCGCGCCCGAGGAGCGGCTCGCGCTCGTCGACAACGGGTGGGCGCTCACGCGTACGGGTCGCGCGAGCCTCGCCTCGTTCCTGCGCCGACTCGACTCGCTCGCCGGCGAGGAGGATCGCACCGTCATCG
>Ga0209376_1004881_pt1 | contig 11410 bp, 10 predicted proteins | sample GraSoiAngelo_134_FD_185891 | JGI IMG/M metagenome (GOLD analysis project Ga0209376, IMG submission 185891) | Grasslands soil microbial communities from the Angelo Coastal Reserve, California, USA - 14_0929_05_30cm (SPAdes) (version 2) | ecosystem: Environmental > Terrestrial > Soil > Grasslands ... | reverse complement strand
AGGCTTGGTGCTTTCCGCGAGAATCTTGACGACCCGGCCGTCCACCTCGGATTCGATCTCGTTCATTAATTTCATGGCTTCTACAATACACAACACCTGTCCCTTTTTCACGAGATCGCCCTCTTCCACATAGGGATCCGCGTCCGGCGACGGAGATCGGTAAAAAGTTCCAACGATCGGCGATGTGATGGTCACTTTCCCAGCGGTCTCAGCCGGGAGAGGCATGCTCGCGCTCTCAGCACGAGTGTGGGGAGTGGCGGGAATGACGTCGGCGGCGGACGCAGCAACCGCGGGTCTCGTACCCGTTTCGTGCCTGAGACGGACCCGGAATCCTCCGCGTTCCACCTCCAGTTCCGTCAAGTTGTTCCGTTTCAGCAGGTCGATCAGTTCTTGGATGGGGCCGAGTTGCTCACCGGACGCATCATTGAGCATGGTGCGCTCTGAGGAAGGCCTGGGCAAGGTCGAAGGCAAGGCCGTCAGGCGACCGCCTTCCTTCCGTGGACGAGGACGGACTCGCGGCTTGCTCACCTCACACGCTCCACATATTCGCGCGTCCTGGTGTCGATCTTGATGACCTCTCCGACTTCCAGGTACAGCGGCACCTTGATCGTCGCTCCGGTCTCCACCACGGCTAGCTTGCTTCCTCCCGAGGCGGTATCACCGCGGACGCCTGGCTCTGCGTCAACCACTTTCAGCTCGATGAAAATCGGCAGCTCGACCGCGATCGGTCGGTGTTCGTAGACCAGTATCTTTGCGATCATGTTTTCCTTGAGCAGATCGGCGTTATCTCCCAACTCCTTCTTGTCATAGGTGAACTGTTCAAAGCTCTCGGTGTCCATGAAGGTATAAGAAGTCCCGGCTGCATAAAGGAACTGCATCTCGCGCTCTTCCAGGTTCGGCTCCTGAAATCGTTCGCCTGAGCGAAACGTACGGTCCAGGACGTTACCGGTCTTGTAGCTCTTCAACTTGGTCCGGACAAACGCCCCGCCTTTGCCAGGCTTCACGTGCTGGAACTCGACGATGTAGTATGGCTCTCCTTCGAGCTCGATGCGAGCCCCATTGCGAAAATCCGCTGTCGATATCACGACGTTATTCCCCTCTTCCTTCCCTTGCCTTGCACGTTCGATGCAGAAGGCGTCACAGACCTCAACCGAGTGTGGGACGATCGTATCGCTCTCAGATGTTGGAGGACCGCCTGAATCCCCAACAGATAGCTTGTCGGGCCGAATCCCGAGATCTGGCCCAGCGCCACCCCTGCGATGTATGATCGCTGTCTGAACTCTTCGCGCCTGTACATATTGGTCAGATGCACCTCGACGGTGGGAATCGCCACCGCCGCGATAGCATCGCGGATGGCGACACTGGTGTGCGTGTAGCCACCAGGATTGATCACGATGGCGTCGAAACGATGCCTCGCTTCTTGAATCCAGGTCACCAATTCGCCTTCCAGATTCGACTGCTTGATCTGGACCCGGAGGCCTTCCTCTTTGGCCAGTTTGGTGATCGCCGCATTGATCGTTTTGAGCGACGCATCGCCATAGACGGATTGCTCGCGTACCCCCAACAAATTGAGGTTGGGGCCATGCAAAACAAGGACATGGAACATGCGTAATCCTGCGGGCCTCCGGGTGATGAGAAAATCGGCAGCCTTCTCTTCTGAGGCGTCTCGAAGCGGCGCACATTCTAGCAGGCTCACACGGGAGGGTCAAACATACGAGCCAGAGCACCCTAGGGGAACTGCATAATCTGCTCGACGGCTACGAGATCCGTCGTTGCCGTATTTTCCCAAGCCACGTTGTTAAGCGCTCGATTTTCTCCGATGACGGTGATACTTGAGGTGAGGATGCGTCGAAACTCGCCGCCGCCGCGCTTGTCCTTCCCTCACCATCCCGGGCCGCAGTTTCCTCTCGAGGATCTGAGTCGGGGCTCGTTGCCTGTGATGCCTCCTGTACTGCATGAGGAGCGGAGGGAGGGCCTGAGCCAGGCCATTGATCAATGGTTGCCTTGAGAGCCAGGATCTCCTCGTCCTTGGGGTTTGCCGACAGCACGACAGAACAGGAACGCAGCGCCGGTTCAGACGCACCTTCGTGAACGTACAGTTGGGCGAGCGTACGATGAGCCAGGAGATTATCCGGGCTCATCTTCACCGCCTCCTCCAGCATGGCTTTCGCTTTCGGAACGAGTCCGAGCTGATAATAGACACGTCCCAGCGCAACGCGGGCGGTGAGAAATGTCGGATAGGTCTTGAGTCCTTCCTCCAGCACGGCGGCGGCTTCCTGAAACAGGCCTGCTTTGACGTATTCCTCGGCGAGCTGAAGGAACACTTTCGAGTGAGGATCCTTGGCCAGCTTCTTCGCCAGCTTGTCGATCTGTGGCGACAAAGAACTCTCCATACGGCTGGCCTCCGCCATGTTCTGCCTTACTTCGTGTCCGACAATTGTGGCCGTGTGCTTCGCGTAGCCGGGACGCCAAGCGCCTTCACCGCATCCAAGATGCGGTCGGCAAGCACGCGTTTCGGCATCAGGTCTAACTGCGTGACTCGGCCCTCGCGGTCAACGAGGACCACCGCATTCGTGTCGGACCCAAACCCAGACCCTTCGGCGGCGACATTGTTGCCGACGATCAAATCAAGCCCTTTCCGTCGGAGCTTCTCTTTGGCGTGGGATGCAACAGCCTGAGTCTCGGCCGCGAATCCCACCAGGATCTGCGACGCGCGCTGACTCGAGAGAAGCGCGAGGATATCGTCAGTCTGTTCCAACTCCAGCCCCTTCCAGGCTGTGCCCGTCTTCTTGAGTTTTTCGGGCGATGGCCGCCGTGGGCGAAAGTCGGCGACTGCGGCAGCCATGATCACAACGGTCGCCCAAGACAACCGGGAGGTCATCGCCTTGCCCATGTCTTCCGCGGTCAGGACCTGGATGAACTCGACCCCCACCGGGGCTGGCAGCGCGGTCGGCCCGCTGACCAGAATGACCTCCGCTCCCCGTTCGCGTGCGGCCTGTGCCATCGCGTAACCCATCTTGCCGGAGGACCGATTCGAGATGAATCGGACGGGGTCGATGGCTTCATGAGTCGGGCCGGCCGACACCAGCACGCGCTGGCCGCCCCAATCCCTGCGCGGACACAGCTGTGCTTCAATCGCCGACAGGATGACGTTCTCGTCGGGGAAGCGGCCTCGTCCCGTTCGCCCTGAGGCGAGCGGGCCTTCTTCGGGATCGAGCACGAGCGCGCCCCGCCCCCGCAACGCTGCCGTGTTGGCTTTGACGGCTGGCTGGTCCCACATGCCGCCGTCCATGGCCGGGGCCAGGATAAGAGGGCAAGTCGACGTCAGCACCATGGTGCTCAGCAGATCATCGGCGAGACCGAGGGCGCATTTCGCCAGCACGTTGGCGGTCGCCGGTGCGATCACGATGACATCGGCACGCTCCGGGAGGGTGAGGTGGAGCATGTCCTGGTGGGCCGCGAACAAATCTGTGGCCACGGGGTGCCCAGAGAGCACTTCGAAGGTGAGCGGACTCACGAATCGGGTGGCCGATTTGGTCATGACCACGGACACATCAGCCCCACCCTGCACCAGCGCGCGCAATAGCGCGACGGACTTGTAGGCGGCAATGCTCCCGCTGACGCCGAGCACGATGCGTTTGCCCAGGAATCTATCGTCCGATATAGGCGCCATGAGATCGTTTTATTCGTCCGCTTCGGATTCAGCCGGCTTCGTCGAGTCGTCCACGTAGACGCCCAGCTCTTTTTTGATCTCTCGAACGTCTTCTCCCGCCATCATCGCCATCCGTTCGGTCTCGCTTTCCTTGCCTCGCTTGGCGTCCTTCATCGCATGCCGGGCTTCCTTGCCTTTGAGGTACTTGATCCGGCCCTGCAGGACTTCATCGAGCGCAATCGTGCTCTCCTTCGTGAATTTCGATATGCCGGTTGGCCTCGCGCCTTGGATCAGATGCTTGGCGCGTTCTGCTGCGACGATGGCCAACCGATGACGAGAATCAAACTGCTCCTGGGCGTATTGTGGCAGCAAGGATTGGATATCAGTCATGGCGTTTCGTCCCTCCTGTTGGTGTGCTCATCCCTCCGCGCTCGGCTGGCTTGTGGTCCTTCTCGCGAATGAAATTTTCTTCCAGCCAGGCCATGTCCAGGCGTTTGGTCTTCGTTCGCTCCGCCAGGATAATGCCTTCCAGTTCTTTGAGCGCTTGCTTGATGTCGTCATTCCTCACGATATAGTAGTATTCACGGTAGCTCCAGACTTCCTCGCGAGCTTTCTGCAGGCGTCGTTGGATTTCCTCAGGTGAATCCCCCGCCCGCTGCAACAACCGAGTCCGCAATGCCTCAATGCTGGGAGGCATGATATAGATATAAATGGCATCGGAGAACTTTCTCTTGATTTGCATGGCCCCCTGCGTATCGATCTCAAGCAGCACGTCAATGCCATTCTCCATCTTCTCGGTCAGTACGCTCCTCGGTGTGCCGTACAAATGCCCATACACAGGCGCCCACTCGGCGAACTCGTTCCGTTGCACCATCGCTTGGAAGACGCTTTCCTCCACGAAGAAATACTCCCGACCGTGCAATTCCCCAGGACGAGGCTTCCGAGTGGTATAGGACACCGACCGCCAGAGGCCAGGGACCACCGAAACGATTTCTTTGCACAGTGTCGTCTTTCCGGCACCGGACGGTGCGGAGACGACGAACAACAACCCTCTCCGATCCATACACTCCTTCGATGGCCTGTTCGGCCTCGCTACAGGCGGATGCGAGGCCTGCTGCCCGCGTTATTCGATATTGTGCACCTGTTCGCGGATCTTTTCCAGCTCACCCTTGATTTTTACCACATGGGCCGCAATCGTGGCATCGTTGGCCTTTGACCCGATCGTGTTGACCTCCCTCCCCATTTCCTGAAGCAGAAAATCCATTGTCTTTCCCACCGGTTCTCGACTTTTAAATGCCGTCTGGAACTGTGTGAGGTGGGAACCGAGTCTGGTCAGTTCTTCGGTCAAGTCGCACCGGTCTGCGTACTGGGCCAATTCTTGATTCAGGCGGCCAAGGTCCAGCGGCGCATCAGCCCCGACCAATTTTTCGAGGCGGGCCTTCATGCGATCGAAGTATTCCTGGACGACCAACGGCGCACGGGCGCTGATGCTCTTCGTCTCCTCACGAATCATTTGCAAGCGGGCTTTCGCGTCGCGCGCTAGTGCCTCACCTTCGCGACGCCGCATGGCGTCGAGATCGGCCACAGTACCGATTACAAGCCGTTTGACGATCCGTTTCAACTGCCTGTCCTCAACCGGTCGTTCGACGACCGACACAAGATCGCGCAGACCGGCCAACAGCGTCACATCGATTGTTCCACCCAGGTGCAGCTCGCGCTGGAGCTCGCGAAGGAGGCGATGGTACTGCCTGGCGAGTGCTCGGTCAAGAGTGAGCGATTTCTCCCCTTCTCTGCTTCCGATCAGGGAGACTGTCAGTTCGATCCTTCCGCGTGTGCAGCGACGTTGGATGGTCCGCTTGAGGTCGTCCTCCAAAGAAGTGAGTGCTTTTGGCAGACGCATGACGACTTCGCAAAATCGGTGGTTGACGGACCTCAGCTCCGCCGCCACCGACCCGCCGGTCCACACGGCCTCGCGCCTGCCATAGCCGGTCATACTTCTCGTCATCGTGGTCGCTTCCCCTCCCACGGACACTCCGAATACAACACGCAGCGCGCGCACTCGGGTTTCCTGGCCATACACACGTAGCGACCGTGCAGGAGGAGTCGCTGTGATCCTGATGTCCACTGATCGCGAGGGATCAGCCGCTGCAACGCCAGCTCAATGCGTTCAGGCTCCTCGCTTGCCGCCAGGCCGAGCCGGTTGGCCACCCGTTTGACGTGGGTATCAACGACGATAGCCGGTTGGCCGAAATAACTCCCCAAGATCACGTTGGCAGTTTTCCTCCCGACTCCTGGCAGCATGACCAGCTGTTCCATCGTGTCGGGGACCTCACCGCCGAACCGTTCGGTCAACATGCGGCCACAGGCCACGATGTTCCGGGCCTTGCTCTTGAAGAACCCGGTCGACCGAATGAGGGCTTCGAGTTCGGCGAGATCGGCCTCCGCGTAGTCTGCCGCCCGGCGGTATCGCTTGAACAACGCCGGCGTCACTTGGTTGACTCGCTCATCCGTGCATTGGGCCGACAGGATGGTTGCGATGAGAAGCTCCAACGGGGTGCCATAGGCCAACTCCACCTTGGCCGAAGGCATCGCTCGTGCCAGCGCGCTGAGCAGGCGTGCTGCGCGTCGATTCGCTGCCTGGCTCCGCGAGCCGCCATTCGGCTGCCCGCCTCGCCTGCTCCGCATCACATCGTCTCCAGAGGGCTCAGGGCATGCCAAAGCCGCTCTCGACTGATTGCTGGGCTTGGTCACAGACTTCAACAGGGGCGGCCGGGAGGCGAACACACTTCTCTGCCAGAGTCTGCTCCAGCAAGGCGATCATCGGCACCAGGCTAGAGGGATGGAGCGCTGAGATGCCGAGCGCGTCGTAACGTCGACAGAGTGCCTCGGCTTCATCGGCTCGCAGGCGATCGCATTTGTTGAAGACCACAATCCGTGGAATCTGTTCCAGGTCAAGCTCGGTCAGAATCACCTCGACCGCCTTGATCTGTCCCTCGACATCCCTGGCGCTTGCGTCCACGAGATGTAGCAACACATCGGCATCCCGGAGCTCCTCCAGTGTGGTCCGGAACGCCCCAACCAGGGCCTTCGGCAGATCTCGAAGGAAGCCCACGGTATCCGTGATGATGACTTCCTTATGACGGGGAAACCGGAGTCGGCGGCTGGACGTGTCGAGTGTTTCGAAGGGACGGTCCTCAACGGGCACATGACTCTCAGTGAGCGCGTTCAGCAGAGTGGATTTCCCGGCGTTGGTGTAGCCGACGATGGAGATGATGGGGATCCGATGGCGAAGGCGGCGAGCACGGCGTTGGTCTCGATGACGCGCAAATCCAGTCAGCTCTCGTTCGAGATGTGCAATCCGGTCGCGGACCCGGCGTCGATCCGTCTCCAGCTTGGTCTCCCCCGGGCCTCTTCCTCCGATCCCACCACCCAGTCGCGACAATGCCGTGCCTCGTCCCGACAACCGCGGCAATAGATACCGGAGTTGGGCCAACTCAACCTGGATTTTCCCTTCCCGACTGTGAGCCCGACGGGCGAAGATATCCAGAATCAGCTGCGTGCGGTCGATCACCTTCATCTCGGTCATTTCGGCGATGGCCCGTGCCTGAGCCGGAGTCAGATCCTGGTCGAAGATGAGCAGGTCGGCGCCACGATGCAGGGCTTTGATCACGACATCCTTCAGTTTGCCACTCCCCAGGAGGTATTTGGGGTGGACGTCCTGCAACCGCTGGAGCACCGTCTCCAGCACGGTCATGTCATCGGATCGAACCAGTTCCGCGAGTTCCTCCAGTCGTTCCTCCTGCTCGGCTCGGCTTCGTTTCGATGCGCTGATCAGAATGGCCGCTTCTTGTCCATTCCGTATCACATGACTGGAGCTCACGCGTGCCAACTCGGCTTCGAGGGCCTCCACGAATTTGTCATATTCCAACTGGAACGAGTGGAATGGGCGGGAGGCCCATACTTCATAGACCCGAGCCTGCGGGTTGAGCGGGAGAAGATGGGCGACGTACATCTCAGCCGGTAATCCGTCGGGTCCAACCCCGATGGCCGCGATGAGATCCAGCCGGAGCAGAGCCAAGTCGGTCAGGTCATCTTGCGTGAGCGGTTCATTGTTCAGGTGAGTGTGAACTAGCCTCACCCCTCGTAGCAATCGGCGACCAAGGCGACCAAGGTCGGAGAGCACCAGTTCTCGCCCGTTTCCGACGATCACTTGCTCGATCACTCCACGCCTGGTAATCACCAACCCGATTTGGCACCGGATCTCATGCGACAGTTCCGTGCAGGCTCTCGCCAATTCCGGAGTGATGACTTTGTCAATGGGCACTCGCCGACGGTACAGATGCGCCAGCCGAAGCAGTTGATTCGGCTTCAGGCCGTTGACATTTCCATAGACGCTTGGAATGGACCTTCTCCTTATAAGCGTTTCGTGGCCAGCCGATGATGCGGCGACTCCGCCGTGGCTTCCAGCTGCCATGATGTGAATCGGCCTTGAGTATAGGCCTTGAGCCCTGCCGCTGCGATCATCGCGGCATTGTCGGTGCAATATCCAAGAGAGGGAAGGCTCAACCGGATGCCGGTTGAGGCCGCTCGCGAGGCCAGCACCGTGCGGAGCCTTGAGTTGGCGGACACTCCCCCCACTACGGCCACGGCTCCAACCTTGAATCGTCGAACTGCCTCAAAGGCCTTTTCCACGAGCACGTCCACGATCGCTTCCTGGAAACTGGCTGCGATGTCTGCAACCCGCCTGGGCTGTCCGGCTTGGTCAAGGTCCCGGAGATAATATAACAGCGCGGTTTTGATGCCGCTGAAACTGAAATCCAGGTTGCCTCGCTTCAGGTAAGGCCGCGGGAATCGAATGGCGCCGGCGTCACCCTTGCGGCCGATCCGATCAAGAGCCGGGCCGCCTGGGTAGCCGAGTGACAACATCTTGGCCGCTTTATCAAAGGCCTCGCCGGCCGCGTCGTCCAGCGTATGGCCGATCAGCTCATATGAGCCCGCCGGGTTCACTAGATAGAGATGGGTATGTCCTCCCGAGACGATCAACACGACACAGGGGGTCGGGAAATCCGGGTCATCAATCCACGCCGAGGCCAAGTGACCTTCCAGGTGATTGACATCAATGAGCGGAATTCGCAACGCATAGGACAGCGCCTTGGCCAAGCTGACACCGACAAGGAGCGCTCCGGCCAATCCCGGTCCATTGGTCACCGCAACCGCGTTGAGATCTGACCAGGTGATCCCTGCCTGCTGCATGGCCTCCAAGACCACAACCTCCACGGTTTCGATGTGCCGCCGTGAAGCCAACTCCGGTACGACTCCTCCATACCGCCCGTGGAGGTCATGCTGGGAGTAGACCACGTTTGACGCGACACGTCCGTCGTCCATGACGATGGCGGCGGCGGTTTCGTCACATGAGGTCTCCAGACCCAGAATCGTGGCGGGTGGTGAAGGCATCAGATCCTTTATTGACGTGCCGAGACCGGGAAGCAAGCGGGCCTATGCTCTTCCGGAGAGGAGGAAGATGTAGAGAATGCACGAGGGGGCACCTGGGGAGCGCGAACCGACAGCGGGACTGACCTGCTCATACAGAACGACCCCCGTGGAAGTGCCGCCACGAGGGTCGTTCCGCTGTCGATCATGAAGCCCTGCTGGGAGATTGATTCAAGCTGTGCTGATCCGTCAATGGCAGGAGCGAAAGGGTGGTCAGACTTCCGCCATAGCCTCCTCTTCGACGAATGCCGGCGCCCCATCTCTCATGACAACCTTGACCTTACGGGCATCCTTAAACCGACCCTTGATGAGCTCTTCCGAGAGCGGATCGCCAATAATCCTCTGAATGGTCCGGCGCATCGGGCGCGCGCCGTACAACGGCTGATAGCCTTCCTTGATCAACCACTGTTTGACGTCCTCATTGATCTCGATCTGAACCCCCCGTTCTACTAAGCGCACGTTCAGCTCCCTGAGCAGGATGTCCAGGATACTGATCAGATGCTCTTTCTCGAGTTGATGGAAGACCACCACTTCGTCGATCCGGTTAAGGAACTCTGGGCTGAAGGCTCGTCGCAGCTCAGTCAACACCTCGTCCTTCATCCGCTGATTCTGCTCGCTCTGTTCGGGACGATGAAATCCCAGCGAGACGCCCTTCTGGATGAGCTTGGTGCCCAGGTTGGACGTCATGATCACCACCGTGTTCTTGAAATCGACTTTTCGGCCCAAGCTGTCGGTCAGCACACCGTCATCCAACACCTGAAGCAGCACATTGAAGACGTCGGGGTGGGCTTTCTCGATCTCATCAAACAACACCACCGAGTAGGGACGCCGACGGACCTTCTCAGTCAACTGCCCGCCTTCCTCGTATCCGACGTATCCAGGAGGTGCTCCGAATAGACGCGAACTGGTGAACTTTTCCTGGTATTCCGACATATCGATGCGAACCAGGGCGTCCTCTGTGTTGAAGAGGAATTCCGCCAAGGCTCTGGCCAGTTCCGTCTTCCCAACTCCCGTGGGGCCCAGGAAGATAAATGACCCGATCGGCTTCTTGGCCTCCTTCAGACCGGCGCGAGACCGGCGGATCGCTCGACACACAGCCGAGATGGCCTCATCCTGTCCGACAATTCGTTTATGCAGAAATTCTTCCATGCGGAGGAGTTTATTGGATTCCTCTTCCTCCAGTTTGAAGAGCGGAATGCCGGTCATTTTCGAGACCACATAGGCCACGTCTTCTTTCGTGATTATCGGCTTGTGCTTTTCCTGGTTCTTCTTCCACTCTCGCTTGGATTCATCCAGCAGTTTCCGGAGACGCTCCTCTTCTTCGCGGAATCTGACCGCTTCTTCGAAGTTTTGCATTGAAATGGCGAGCTCTTTCTCACGAGAGATTTTCTTGAGCTCTTGTTCAAGCGCCTTGAGTTCACCAGGCAGCGCGTACGTTTGCAGCTTGGCCCTGGATCCCGTCTCGTCGATCAAATCGATCGCCTTATCGGGCAGGAACCGATCGGTGATGTAACGGTCCGAGAGCTTGACGGCTTCACTGATCGCTTCCTCGGTGATTTCCACGCCGTGGTGCTCTTCATATCGGTCGCGGAGGCCTTGAATGATGCGGACCGTCTCGTCAATGCTCGGCGGCTGTACATAAATGGGTTGAAACCGCCGTTTTAGTGCGCCGTCCTTTTCGATGTGCTTCCGGTATTCGTCCAATGTCGTGGCCCCGATGCACTGGATCTCACCGCGAGACAGGGCGGGCTTCAGCATGTTCGACGCGTCAATCGAGCCTTCCGCCGCCCCCGCGCCCACAAGGGTATGGAGCTCGTCGATAAAGATGATCACGTTCCCTGCCTGTGTGATCTCCTTCATCACGACCTTGAGCCGCTCCTCAAACTGGCCGCGATATTTCGTCCCGGCGACCAGTGATCCCAGATCCAACGCAATCACACGTCGGGACAATAGATTGTCGGGCACTTCCGACATGACGATCCGTTGGGCCAGGCCTTCCACGATCGCGGTCTTCCCGACGCCGGATTCGCCAATCAGCACCGGGTTGTTTTTGGTTCGGCGGCTGAGAATCTGAAGCACTCGCTCGATTTCGTCCATCCGGCCGATGACCGGATCCAACTGGCCTTCCTGGGCCAGTTGGGTCAAATCCCGACCGAACTCGTCCAGTGCCGGGGTATTGCTCTTCCGATCACGTTCGCGCGGCGCGGACTTCCGCAGAAATGTGACCGTCAATTGCCGTGCGGTCAAAAGGTTCGCCCCAAGGCTCCG
>Ga0209376_1004879_pt1 | contig 11412 bp, 10 predicted proteins | sample GraSoiAngelo_134_FD_185891 | JGI IMG/M metagenome (GOLD analysis project Ga0209376, IMG submission 185891) | Grasslands soil microbial communities from the Angelo Coastal Reserve, California, USA - 14_0929_05_30cm (SPAdes) (version 2) | ecosystem: Environmental > Terrestrial > Soil > Grasslands ... | reverse complement strand
CGCTTTTCCAGCACTTAGCAAGGGGTTTATCGACGGCCTGGAACGTGACAAACCCTGCAGGTCGGGTCAGCGTGGCTGGCCCGAACTGATCAAGTAAAACAGGGGACAGGCCTATCAGCGGTCTGTCCCCTGTTCACCCCTCTATTGCCTGGGAAGGAGGCCTTAAGGCCGGGTGGAGGGGATGAGCCCGAAGGAGGTTTGACCTGGCGGGCGCGGCCTCAGGACGAGCGGGCCGCGCCCGCCCCACTCCCCTCTCTTTGGTTGATCCGGCGAGAACTTGGGAGTCGTCGGGGTGGTCGGCGGTAGCGACATTGCGGGCGAGCCACGCTGATTCGTCGTAGAGAGGATTCGGCATGCGAGATGGCTGGGCCTGCATCGCGAATCACGCGGAGGCTCGGGCACCCGCACTTGCCGAGCAGATGCGGCCCGCGTCAGCGGGCGGCGAGGACTGTTTGAGGCTCCGTTCGAGCAAAGCTCGGGACGGAACGAGTTCCGCAGCCGAGCAGATGGGAGGCTTAGTGCGGTCGAGCCGTAGCGTCTGAGCAGGGCAGGTCCAGCCATCTCGCTACGAATCGAGAGGCGCGGGAGCGAAGGACCGCATGCCCCCGGCCCTTTAGACATTGAACCGGAAATAGACGACATCGCCCTCCTTAATGATATAGTCCCGCCCCTCCAGCCGGAACAGCCCCTTCTCCCGCACCTTCGCCTCCGAGCCGCAGGCGACCAGGTCGTCGTAATGATAGACCTCGGCCCGGATGAACCCCCGCTCCATATCCGAGTGAATCTTGCCCGCCGCTTCCGAGGCCTTCAGGCCCTTCCGGATGGCCCAGGCTCGCGACTCGACTTCGCCTGCCGTGAAGAACGTAATCAGTCCGAGCAGGTCATAGGCGGTCTTCGTCAGCCGGACCAGCCCCGACTCGGTGAGGCCGGCTTCCTTCATGAACTCCCCGCGATCCTCGGCGGGCAAGGTCGAGAGCTCCGCCTCCAACTGTCCATAGATGGCCCAGGCTCGCGACTCGACTTCGCCTGCCGTGAAGAACGTAATCAGTCCGAGCAGGTCATAGGCGGTCTTCGTCAGCCGGACCAGCCCCGACTCGGTGAGGCCGGCTTCCTTCATGAACTCCGCGCGATCCTCGGCGGGCAAGGTCGAGAGCTCCGCCTCCAACTGTCCATAAAGGATGACGAGCCTCGCCCGTCGCTTGTCGGCCAATTCCTTGACCGGCTGCACCAAGGGATCGTCCTCACCGGCTCCTTCCGCGGCGTTGGCGATAAACAGGATCGGCTTGGCCGACAACAACTGGCACTCGGTCAAGATCGCGCGCTCCTCCGCCGTGAACGGTTGATTGCCCAGCCATTCGCCCTTGTTCAGCAGGTCAACCAGCTTCTGCACGACCGCCAATTCCTTGGCGGCCTTGGCGTCGCCCGACCTGACCTTCTTTTCCACCCGCTGCTTCCGGCGATCCAGGGTCTCCACGTCGGCGAGCATCAATTCGGTCTCGATCGTCTCGACGTCGTGCAAGGGATTCACACCGCCGCTCACATGCACCACGTCGGGATCCTGGAAGCACCGGACGATGTGCATCAAGGCATCCACCTCGCGAATCTGCGCCAGGAACTGGTTCCCCAATCCCTCGCCCTTGCTCGCCCCTTCCACCAGGCCGGCAATGTCGCGGACCTCCAACGTGCTTGGCGTCATCTTTTTCGAGCGGAAGATTTCGACCAGCTTGTTGAGGCGCGGGTCGGGCATCGGGGCGATCCCGACGTTGGTCTCCACGGTGGAAAAGGGATAATTGGCTACCACCGCCCCGGTGCCGACCAGGGCATTGAACACGGTGGTCTTCCCGACGTTCGGCAGTCCGATCATTCCGCAGCAGAGTCCCATATCCCCTCACCCTTCCCCCTCCCCTGAGGGAGCGAGGGCGTCCTCCTTCTTTCAGAGTGGCATCCACGGAGGGTGGCTGGCCCACCCTTTACTGCGCGCATCGTTTTGCCTTCCTGTCTCACTATCCGTTGGGAGGGTGCCCGTGTTGGTCCGACTGCGGCCGTCGAGCGAGGGCCTTCTGAGGCCGCGCGCTCCGGGAGCAAAGGACCGACACGGGCGCCCTGCCAACTCTTCACCTTCTGCGAGCACAAAGGGCGGGCCAGCCGCCCTCATCCATCCTCATCCCGTTCGCCCTCGCCCACCCTTACATTGAACCGATTCATGGCGGCCTCGACCCCTTCCACCACTAGGGCGTCGAGGGCCGCTACGGCTCGCTCCAGACCCGCTTCGATGCGTGGAGTCTCTTCTGGAGGGAATGGTGAGAGGACAAACTCGGCGGGGTCTTCGCCCGGAGCGGGCCGTCCGATGCCGACCTTGAGACGACAGAACTCGTCAGTTTCCAGAGCAGTCAGGATCGAGAGGAGACCGTTGTGGCCACCGGACCCGCCGTTCCGCTTGATCCGAAGGCGCCCAAGTTCCAGATCGAGATCGTCATGGATGACGACCAAATCCCGGGGAGAGAGCGTCAACTCTTCCAGCAAGGCCTTGACCGCCGGCCCTGTCTCGTTCATCCAGGTCAGCGGGGCGGCTAATCGCACCTCAACCGAGCCGACGCGCCCCTTCCCGGATCGCGCGCGCCCGGCCGGCCCGAGGTTTACCGACCATCGAGCTGCTGCGAGCTCCAGGACGCGGACTCCGATATTGTGACGGGTGCGGGCGTAGCGCGCGCCAGGGTTGCCGAGTCCTACAATCAAGTGCAAGATTATTTCTTTCTGTCCTCCTTGGCCTCCTTCTTCTCCGCTTGGGGTGCCTTCTTCTCCGGCTTGGCCTCTTTCTTGTCAGTCTTGGCTTCCTTGGCGTCTTTCTTCTCGCCCTTGGCTTCGACGGCTGCAGCGCCTTTCTCGGCCACCGCGGCTACTTTCTCGCCTTTCTCGTCCACCGCTTCGCCTTCTACCACTTCCTCCTTGCCCTTGCCGATGACTTCAGGTTCTTTGCCTTCTTCAGTCACGGCGCCGCTGGTCAATAGGGCCTCCAGCTTGGCCTCTGAGATCGGGATCGCGACCCGCACGACCATCTGGTCTGCCTCGTCCAGAAATTTCACGCCCTCGATCTGTTTGAGTTCCCGCACGTGAATGCCCTGGCCGATCACCAGCTCCGAGGCATCCACTTCTACCCGTTCCGGGATCGCGGTCGGCAGGCATTCAACGAGCAATTCGCGCATATTATGGTGAAGCAGGCCGCCGTCTTTCACTCCCGCCGGGACTCCGCCCACCACGCTCACCGGAACTTTCACCCGAATCGGCTTGGTCAATGAAATCTCGAACAGATCCACGTGGAGAATCTCTCCCGTCACCGGATCCTCCTGGAAATCGCGCAGGAGGGTGGTCCGGACGGCCTTCGACTGTGCGCCGTTGACGGTCAGAGAAATGAGCGCGGTGCTGCCGGCATGGGCGCGCAGGATCATGGTCACGGCGAGCGGGTCCAAGGAAAGCAGGAGGCACTCCCCCTGCCCGTACAGGACGGCCGGGATCCGCCCGCTCCGCCTCAATTGCCGGGCCGGCCCCTTCCCCGCCCGTTCTCTCACCTCGGCTGCTAGGTCGAATTTCATAGAGGCTCCCCCATAAAACAAGCGAATAGCGAACAGCGGGTAGCAATTAGCTCAGAACTCTGAGCTGCTCGCTACCAGCTACTCGCTATTAGCTGTTCGCTATTGGCTGTTCGCTTTCCCTTACGCGAAGAGCGAGCTGACCGATTCTTCCGAGTGGATCCGTGTGATCGCCTCGCCCAGGAGCGGCGCCACCGACAGGACCCGCAGCTTGGGACAGCGTTGTTCCTTGCCGTTCAATGGAATCGTGTTCGTCACGACCACTTCGGTGAGGCAGGACTCCTGTAGTCGCTCGAGTGCCGGCCCGGAGAGAACGGGGTGCGTGCAGCCTGCCCAGACCATCCGCGCGCCCTTCTCCGCGCAGGCCTGCGCGCCCTGCACGATCGTGCCCGCGGTATCGATCATGTCGTCGAGCAGCAACACGTTGCGTCCGTCCACATCACCGATGATGTTCATGACCTGCGTGTTGTTCGGACCCTCACGACGCTTGTCGATGATCGCCAACTGCGCCTGGAGCCTCTTGGCGAAGGCGCGCGCGCGCTCCACGCCGCCGGCATCCGGAGAGACCACGACGAGATCGGCCGCGCCCCGCTTGTTGATGTAATCCAGCAGCACGGGCGTCGCGTAGAGGTGGTCCACCGGGATGTTGAAGAACCCCTGAATCTGCCCGGCGTGGAGATCCATCGTGAGCACACGATCGGCGCCGGCGGTGGTGATCAGATCCGCCATGAGCTTGGCCGAGATCGGAACCCTCGGCTGTTCCTTCCGGTCCTGCCGCGCGTACCCGAAGTACGGGATGACGGCGGTAATACGGTAGGCCGAGGAGCGCTTCAACGCGTCGATCATGATCAGCAGTTCGATGATCGAGGTGTTGACCGGAGTGCAGCACGACTGGGCTACAAACACATCCGCGCCGCGAACGTTTTCCTCGATCCTGACGCGTATCTCGCCGTCACTGAAGGAGGAGACGGTCGCCTCGCCGAGACTGATCCCCAGATGTCCGCAAATCTCGCGTGCCAACGCCGGGTTCGCGTTCCCGGAAAACAGCTTGATTTCTTTGTCCATCACACCCTCCGTGCGAACTGGGCCACAAACACGTCCGCGCCACGAACGTTTTCCTCGATCCTGACGCGGATCTCGCCATCACTGAAGGAGGAGACGGTCGCCTCGCCTAGGCCGACCCCCAGATGCCCGCAAATCTCGCGTGCCAACGCCGGGTTCGCGTTCCCGGAAAACAGCTTGAGTTCTTTGTCCATCACACCCTCCGTGAGATCAGGGGGACCGGACTCGTTCCGCGCCGCCGCTCAGCTCCGCCGGCTGTCGAAGGATTGGCCGGACAGCGGAGCGTATCGGAAAGGCGGGTTCCTTGTCAACCGACCCGCAAGGGATGGGGATGCGGGCGAGGAGTGTGCCTCACGCTGGAAGGATGCTGCGCCCGTATGGACCGCGTAGGCCCGTCTCCCGCCGGCCCGGCCCACCGAGGCCCGGGCGCGGCCCGCCGAGGCCTTGTCTCGGAAGACCCCGAACACGGTGGCGCCGCTTCCAGACCGAGGCCAGGCGCTCGTACGCCCAGCGGGTCTCGATCGGGAACCCGGGATGGACCAAGACCACCCACCGCTCCCCGGTGAAGGTCACAGGGGCCACATCCTCCCCTCGTCCGCGCACCAGCGCGCTCGGCGCGAAAAAAAAGAATGGGACATCGCTGCCCACGGCCTGGCCGACCCGGGCCATCTCTTCCGACGACCAGCCGAGTCCGAGCAGACGGTTCAGGCCGGCGATCGTGGCTGCCGCATCACTGCTGCCCCCGGCCAGTCCGGCTGAGACCGGAATCCGCTTGGTGAGACGGATCTCCAGCCCCATCGCGCGATCGGCCGGAAACCCGGCCCGCTCCAGCACCAGGCTCGCAGCCTGGGAGACAAGGTTGCGTCCGTCTGTCGGCAACGCCGCGTCATCGCAGTGCAGCCGCACCCCGGTCGAGTGTGGGCTCAGTCGGAATCGAAGCTCATCTTCCAACCCCACCGTGTGCATGAGCGACCAGATGTTGTGATACCCGTCGGGCCTGCGATCCAGCACCTTCAGGATCAGGTTCACCTTGGCAGGGGCCAAGACGCGTACTTCACGTTCTTTCCGCCTCGATCGCATTACGGCAAGCACCGGTCAGCTAGCAGCGAATAGCAAGTAGCTTACCGCTTTCGCTATTCGCTATTGGCTATCAGCTATAAGCCTGGCTACTAGTCCCGTCCCCCTTTGATGGCGTATTTTTCCAGCCGGTACCTGAACGAGCGGGCGTTCAGATGCAGCAGCGTCGCCGCTTTCTTCTTGACCCACTTGGCCTTCTCCAAGGCTTTGAGCAGCAGGTCCTTTTCGATCGAGTTGATGGTCGCCTCCAGATCCACGCCGTCAGGTGGAAGATCGGTCGGAGTGGCCGGGGGCGCCGCAATGGGGCGATGGAGCCACCCCTCTAGGTCCGCCTCCGTGATTTGGGGGCCGGCCGCGAAGGCTATCACGCGCTCGATCAGATTTTCCAGCTCTCTCACGTTGCCTTTCCACTCGTGGGCCACCAGCACTTGCATCGCCTGCGGACTCAGCGACAGGACGGGTTTCCCGCTAGCCCGCGCGAACCGCTCCAGGAAGTGCTGAGCCAGCAACGGGATATCCTCCGCGCGTTGGCGCAGCGGGGGGAGCTGGATCGGGATGACGTCCAGCCGGTAGTAGAGGTCCTCCCGGAAGCTGCCGTCGGCGATCGCCTTCTCCAGGTCCTTGTTCGTGGCCGCGATGACCCGCACGTCGACCTTCATATCCCGTGTGCCGCCGACCCGGCGGAATTCCCGCTCCTGGATCACTCGCAACAGTTTGACCTGCATCGCCGGGGTGGTCTCGCCGATCTCATCCAGAAAGATGCTGCCTCCGTTGGCCACCTCGAATAACCCGGCCTTGTTGGAGACCGCGCCGGTGAAGGCCCCCCTCATGTGCCCGAACAATTCGCTCTCCAGGAGGGGTTCCGGCATCGCGCTGCAGTTCACCGTGACAAACGGCAGCCGGCTTCGGCCGCTGTTGTTATGGATGGCCCGGGCGATCAGTTCCTTGCCCGTCCCGCTCTCCCCGGAGATCAACACGTTGCTCTTGGTGTCGGCCACCTTGCGGACCATCTCGAACACTTTCCGCATCGGCTCGCTCTCGCCGATGATCTGGGTGGGCGACGGTCCGGCCCCCTCCCGCTTCAGCAGCATGTTCTCGGTCGAGAGCCGGCGCTTCTCCAGTGCGTTCCGGACGATCAGCTGCACCTCGTCGACCTGGAACGGTTTCGTGAGGTAATCGTACGCGCCCAGCTTCATGGCCTCCACGGCCGACTCGGCGGAGGCGAACGCCGTGATGATCAGCACCACGGACTCAGGCGAGGACTCCTTCACCGCCCTGAGGACGTCCAGCCCCCCCGCCTTCGGCATCTTGAGGTCGGTGATCACGAGGTCAAAGCTTGAGCATAATGCTCAGCACATCCCGCATACTGCGCTCGTCGTCAACGATCAGGATTTTTTCCACGGCTCACGACTCCACGGTTCAGGGCCCTCGTGCCACATGCGCGGCCCGGCTTCAGGAGAGATGGGCAAGCAGACTACGAAACGCGACCCTTTCCCCACCTGGCTCTCGACTCGGATCCACCCGCCGTGAAGGTCCACGATGCGGTGGACTGAGGCCAGCCCCAGGCCGGACCCGGTGTGCTTGGTCGTGAAGAAAGGAAGAAAGATCTTGTCGATGTCCTCTTTCTTGATCCCTTCCCCGGTATCCTTGAACGCGATTTCGATGACCTCACCGCTCCGACCGCCTGACCCGACCCGCCGGCGCGAGGTCACGATGTCCAGCCGTCCCCCTGAGAGCATGGCATCGAAGGCGTTCGTCGCGAGATTCCAGAACACTTGCTTGAGCTGATCCTGATCCACCTGGGCGAGCATGGGACCGGGGCCGGGGTGCGTCTCGATCGTGATGCCCTTCCGGTTCTGGGCTTCGTGCCGGATCAAATCCAACGTGTCCGTCAGGACCGCGTTCAGGTCACACTCCTTCAGGTTCAGCTCCGGCGGCCGCGCGTACAGGAGGAACTCCGAGACGATGGCGTCCAACCGGGTGGCCTCCCGAGTGGCGATGTCCAGGAGGCGCGCGGTGGACTCGTCCTGGGCCAGATCTTTGCGCAGCATCTGCATGGCGCCGGCCATGGCAGCCAGCGGGTTGCGGATCTCGTGCGCCATGCCGGCCGACATTTCGCCGAGCTTCGCCAGCCATTCCTTCCGCCGCATCTCCTCTTCCAGGTCCCGGATCTGCGTGAGATCCTTAAAGACTCCCACCAGTCCGGTCTGAGCGCCGCCTTCGGTCAGAGGGGAGACTGTCATGCCGAGCACCAGCCGGCTCCCGTCCACCCGGCTGCCCTGGGCCTCGAATCGGTACGGATTCGCCATGGCGGCGGACGGGTCTCCCCCGAACAGCTCGGCCTGCTGCCAGAGGAAGACTTCCCACCATGGTCGGTCGCGCACCTTGTCCAAGTCATAGCCGGTGATTTCCTGGGCGGCCCGGTTGAACGAGGTGATCCGGCCAGAGGCATCGGTTGTAAAGAGCCCGCTGCTGATGCTCTCCACGACGTTCTCGTGAAACGCCTGCAACCGGCTCAGCCCGCGCTCCTTCTCGACCAGGGACTCCGCCAGCGCCCCGCTGAGCAACCCCACCGTGATGACCGCCAGGCTATGGACCCCGAACGTGTGAAGCGTGTCCACCACCGACAATCGGCTGGGCAGGAGCCATCCGCTCGCCGCGAAGACCTGGTACAACTGGAAATTCGTGATGAGCCCGAACAGAATCACCGACACGCCGGCGGTGATCAGCCCTCCGCGGCGCCTCATGATCAGACTGGCCAGGGTCACCGTGATCACGTACAGCACGGCGAATGGGCTCTCGATGGCGCCCGTGGTGGCCACCAAAAAGCTTTCCAGCAACAGATCCACGCCGACTTGGAGGTACGCGAATCGGGTCAAGGCGAGGTCATCGGTCAGATACCTGATGGTGACGGCGTAGGCGATCGTGATCGCATACGTGAAGACGATCAGGGCGTAGAAGGTGAGGACGAGCTCGCCCCTGGCGACTTGAAAGGCAATTGAGAGCCCGAGCAGCAGCGTGACGGCTACCACTCGAACCCCCATCAGCCAATGCAGCTTGACTCTTAGATCAGCCATAGGCCCCTGCGCGCTCCCTGACCGCTCACTGGCCCCACACGGGCCGCCGAACGTCGGCCTCCACGCCGGCTGCGCCACGGACCCATGATCAGCGCGGTGGGTTCGTTCTCTCGACCTTCATGACGACGGATGGCGCCGCAGGGCACCCGGACGCGCGCAGCCGACCTTACTCGATCGCCGCGGCCATCTTGAATATCGGCAGGTACATGGCAATGACAATGAATCCAATGATCGTTCCGAGGAAGACCATCATCATGGGTTCGAGAAGCGCGGTGAGCGCCGCCACCGACGCGTCGACTTCCTCGTCATAAAAGTCGGCGATCTTGCCCAGCATCGCGTCCAACGCGCCGGTGGCTTCACCGACCGAGATCATGTGGGTGACCATGCTGGGGAACACCCCGCTTTTCGCCAGCGGTTCGGCCACCGTTTTCCCTTCGCTGATACTCTGCCGCGCCATCAGGATGGCTCCTTCCACCACTTTATTGCCGGCGGTCTTGGACGTGATCGTCAGGCCTTCCAGAATGGGCACCCCGCTGGTAATGAGGGTCCCGAGCGTCCGTGTGAACTTCGCCACGGCGGCCTTTCGGATCAGATCTCCCATCACCGGCAATTTGAGAAACATGCGATCCATGACCAGTCGCCCCTTGGGTGTCGCATAATACCTCTTGATCGCGTACACGAGCGCCGCCGCTCCCATGATAAGAAACAGGATGTTGCTCTTCATGAAATTGCTGACGTCGATCACCAATTGAGTGGCAAAGGGCAAGCCTACCTTCCCTCCCGACATTTCCAGAAACATGCGGGCAAAGATCGGAATGACGAAGATCATCAGGACGCTGATCACGATCACGGCCACACCCATAATGGCAGAGGGGTAGACCATGGCGCTCTTGATCTGGCTCTTCAGCTTCATGGCCTTTTCAATGTGTTTGGCCAGACGTCCCAGGATCGTATCGAGCAGACCGCCGACCTCACCGGCATGGACCAGGTTCACATACAGTTCGTCAAAGATCTTGGGATGCTTTTTCAGGGCATCGGCAAACGTGGAACCGGCCTCCACGTCAAATTTGATTTCCGCGATCGCTTTGGCGAAGATCTTGTTCTCCGTCTGGGTGGAAAGAATCTCCAGACACTGGACGAGCGGAAGGCCGGCGTTGATCATGGTCGCGAATTGGCGGGTAAAGACGGCAATTTCCTTGTCGCCGACCCCGCCGCCCAAAGACAGGCGCTGCAAGATGCCTTCGGGGGCTTTTACTTCCAGCAGGCTCGAGACGATGACATTCTGCCTGCGAAGTTGCTCCGCTGCTTCTTCACGGGTCTTGGCGGTCAGGTCGCCTTTCCTGACCGCGCCCTGCTTGGTTTTACCAACGTAGGTAAATGTGGCCATCAGCGATCCGGTCCTTGAAGGCTGCCGAGCGGTGCGCGCGCACCACTCCACCCATTTCGCATGTAGTTGCCAGGACTTAGATGGTCAGTACTATGGGCGAAGTCTACTGGAGGACCCTGAGCTTGTCAACTTTGATCGCAATAGACTGCAGCGAAAAAAAAGGCGGTTTCACACGAAGCACGAATCGGGCGAGCGGGCTATACCTCACCGGTGCTGAGACGCGTAAACCCACGGTAGAGGTAGTGGAAGCCGGACATGACGGTGACGCAGACCATGAGATACAACAGGGGTTGGATGAGACTGAGGTCCATCTGGCGCGACGTGAGCACCACGACCAGAATGAGATAGGAAAGCTGAACCAGGGTCGTGCCTTTTCCTAACAGGGTCGGGGAAATATCCAGCTGCGATTCGGTGAGTCGGGCCAACAGCGTGCCGGTCATGAGCATCATATCCCGACTGACCACCACAATCGCGATCCACGAGGGGACCAGGTGAAGGACCGACAGCGTGACAAACCCGGAGGTGAGTAACAATTTGTCGGCCACCGGGTCCAGGTACGCCCCGAGCCGGGTGCGCTGGTTGGCCACCCGTGCGATGGTGCCGTCCAGCCCGTCTGTGAGCCCTGCGAGCAGGAGCACGGCCAGCGAATACTCATAGCGCTCATAGAGGAGGAACCCGATGAAAACTGGAATCAGCAGGATGCGGAGGATGGTCAGGCTGTTCGGTAGATTCATGGGGTTGCCGCTTCAACCGGCCTGCTCTCCGTGGTCTGCCTCCCTGCCAGCGCGCGAGCGCCATCATAAGAACCGGGCCAGGGGTTGTCAACAAGGCCGGAGCCCGGTTGCACTCTCCGCCGGGGATGACTATAATCCCGTCGCTCGTCGGAATGAGGTCCGTCTGCGCGGGGGCCGAGGTGAGCACCCTTCCGCTGTCCTTTAGAAAAGAAGGCGTCGTCGAACGACACCAGATCGAGGGCACTGACCCCAGTGACCGGTATTTCAACCGGTCCATCCTGGTGAGTCGGACTGCGCAGGGCTACGCCGCCAAGGTCATGTATGAGGCCTTGACGGTTGAGGGGCAGACGCACTCCACCGTCGGCGCGGCGGTCAGGAGCGTGGTTGACAAGCTCCGAGAGTTCGGGTTCAGGCGGATGCGGACCAGGCCGAATTTCAAGGGCCGACGCTACCTCGCCGAGAAAGAAACCTGGATCGACTACCCGGAC
>Ga0209376_1004876_pt1 | contig 11414 bp, 7 predicted proteins | sample GraSoiAngelo_134_FD_185891 | JGI IMG/M metagenome (GOLD analysis project Ga0209376, IMG submission 185891) | Grasslands soil microbial communities from the Angelo Coastal Reserve, California, USA - 14_0929_05_30cm (SPAdes) (version 2) | ecosystem: Environmental > Terrestrial > Soil > Grasslands ... | reverse complement strand
CTATGCCCTCGCCACGTTGCGGGCGGCGGCCGGCGCGGGCGCAGACTGCATCGTCCTGTGCGACACGAACGGAGGGGAGCTCCCGGAAGTAGTGGAACAACGGGTGCGCGACGTCCGGGAGCAGCTCAGTACACCGCTCGGCATTCACCCGCACAACGACAGCGGCCTCGCGGTGGCGAATGCGCTGGCGGCAGTGCGCGCGGGATGCGTCCACGTCCAGGGCACGATCAACGGGTACGGGGAGCGCTGCGGCAACCTCGACCTCATCCCCCTCATTGCGACGCTGCAGCTCAAGGTCGGCTGTCCGGTGCTCCCGCCCGAGCAGCTGCGACGCCTGCGAGAGGTGGCGCTCTTCGTGGCGGCCGTAGCGAACCTGAATCCCGACGCGCATGCGCCGTACGTCGGCGCGAGCGCGTTCGCCCACAAAGGCGGCATCCACGTCGCGGCGGTCGCGAAGCTACCGGAGAGCTATCAGCACATCGATCCGGCGGCCGTCGGGAACGAGATGCGCGTCGTCGTGAGCGAGTTGTCGGGGCGGCAGAACGTCCGGCTGCGCGCGGACTTGCTCGGCCTGGCAGCCGGCGTCTCTCCCCAGGACGTGCTGCAGCAGGTAAAGACGCTGGAATACGGGGGTCATCAGTTCGAGGCGGCGGACGGTTCGTTCGAGATGCTCGTGCGCCGCGCCGCCGCCGATTATCGGCCTCCCTTCGAGCTACTCGGCTTCACCGTCATCGTGGAGCGGCGGAGCGGCGGCGAGATGACGGCACAGGCCATGATTCAACTGCGGGTGGGAGACGCGGTCATGCACACCGCGGCCGAGGGTGCGGGTCCGGTGAACGCGCTCGACAATGCCGTTCGCAAGGCGCTGCTGCCGCACTATCCGGAGCTGGCCGACGTGCGCCTCGTGGACTACAAGGTGCGCATCGTGGACGAGCACCTCGGTACCGCCGCCAAGCCTCGCGTGGTGGTAGAGTCCGCCAGCGGTGCGGAGCGCTGGAGCACCATGGGCTGCTCGGAAAACATCATCGAGGCCAGCTGGCAGGCGCTGCACGACAGCCTGGAGCTGCCGCTGCTGCGGCGTCAGTCTTCGAAGCCTTCGATATGAAACGGCCGATGGTGACCACGGTTTTGCTCGGCTTGACGCTGCTGAGTCGGTTCGGCGCCCTGGCTGGATCCAACGGAAATGCGCAGTTAGAGCTCAGGCTGTACGTCGGCAAGGGAGAGTTCTTTGAACAAGAGCCGATCTACGCCGTGTTCGAGCTATCGAACAACGGGCTCGACACGGCGTGGATTTCGCCGTTCGGCATTACGTATCCGGCCTTGACGCCACTGCTAACGAGCGTAGCAGGCTCGCCGGTACCGCGGCTTATCGGTGTGACGGATTATGTACCAGCGCCTGGGTGGCGCGGCGTTCCTATTGCACCGGGCGACCGGCTGTACGATACGACCGTGTTGCAAGACTGGTGGGGAGCAGCGGATTCGGCCGCCCGAGGGCTGTTCATCAGGCACCTGTCGCCTGGGTCATACGATCTGCGCGCTACGTTCAACTCGGAGGTCGGGCCCGATGCGGGTCGCTCCATCGAAGCTCAGCCCGTGCACTTCTCCATACGCGGCCGGACTACCAGCGAAGAGCCACTTTACCGAGAGGTGAAGGCGTTGACCAGCATGGTCTCGGATCGGGACCAGCGCCCGAGATACCTCGGTGCCCTGCTTGCTTGGGTTTCGACCAGATTATCCGCGAAAGATGCCGGAAACCCCTACCTGGCGTTCGTACTTCATAACGGAGTCCAAATCGCGAAGGGCACAGGCTCGTGGCCCGATGCGGCGAGCGCCGCTCGTCTTGCAAGTCTGCGCGCGGCGGTTGCGGACGAGCAGCGTACCTCCTCTGGCACGCGCCTTAGGGCAGTCTCTCGCGGGAGCAGTAGCAGCTCAGCGTGAGAAAGAACATCGAAGCAACGCGAGGCCGAGGCAGTGAGGGAGTGAGCGCTGGAGCACCATGGGTTGCTCGGAGAACATCATCGAGGCCAGCTGGCAGGCGCTGCGCGACAGCCTAGAGCTGCCGCTGCTCCGGCGTCGCTCCTGACGGTCATTTTTCCGATGAGGCCGGCGCGAATCGGATGACGACTCGTGGCGGCGGTCACCGCACCATGAAGGGTGCACGCATCTTGCCCCCGCGCTGCCGAGGAGCCGATACTATGGGCATGGTCGCCCCCGTTTACTACACTGCCGACATGGTGCGAGCTCTGCCCGAGGACGGTAATCGCTACGAGGTGGTGTACGGGGAGCTGTTGGTGACCCCGGCTCCCAGGCTGTGGCATCAGGAGCTGGCGGTGAGGTTGGCCCGGACAGTGAGCGAGTACCTCGAACGTGAGCCTGTCGGCCATCTGTTGCCGTCCCCGGCGGACATCTCGTGGACGTCCGACACCCTGGTGCAGCCCGACCTATTCGTCGCCCCGCTCGATCAGGTCCGAACCCTCGACTGGACACAGGTGAAGGACCTCCTCCTGGTGATCGAGGTGCTGAGCCCGTCGACTCTCCGCTACGACCGGTTCACCAAGCGGCGGCTGTACCAGGAGCGCCGAATCCCTTGCTATTGGGCTGTCGACGGGGAGGAGCGCTGGGTCGAGGTTTGGACGCCGGCCGCCCAATTTCCGACCGTGGAGCGGGAGCGCCTGGTGTGGCACCCCGCAGGTGCCCGAGAGGCGCTCAGTCTCGAGCTCCGCGACCTATTCCGGCCGATCTGACGGACGGTGCGTCCTCGAATATGGAACGGCGTGTCACCCTTGCATTGATCTGCGCGACGGTCGCCACACTAGTCACCACCAGTGGCGCGACACAACAATTGGTTCTCACGGCGGATGTCGGTAAGACGGAGTTCTTCGAGGACGAGCCCGTCTATTTGTTAGCGCGCTTGCAGAACTTGGGACCCGACACCGCCTGGGTGTACTCCTTCGGCTTGGCGTCCCAGGATGTGTTTACAATCTCGGCACGACGAGGAGACGGACAAGAGGACCCTGTGGGTGGAATTTCGGTCAACTACATGTGTCCGCGCCCAGGGCCCTGCCGGGGAAAGCCCGTTCCGCCGGGCGTCAGCCTGTTGAGCACGGTCGTCTTGCAAGACATCGCGGGTGACGCGCAAAATACCTCGCGCCACCTATACCGGCAGCATCTGGCACCAGATCGATACGAGCTGCGCGTCGAATTCCGCGCTCGCGGCGGAGCGCTCGGCACAACGCCGCTTGCGGTGCAAGCCGCCCCGATCGTCTTGCGGATAAGAACGCGTACCGCCGCCGAAGAGGACGAAGTCAAAGAGCTCGAAGGGATGTGGCAAATGCGGCAGGACTCAACGCGTGTTGAGGGGTATCCCCGCGCCCTGCGTTACCACGCCCGGCTCATCAATTGGGTTGAGGAGCGTCTGAACGAGCAGCCCGACGATCCGTTCCTGCCGTTCCTGCTCTACAACTGGATATATGCGGGGGGGAAGATCCTGGAAGAGCAAGTCCTATCGGGTAAGGTGCCGCGGTTCGACCCTGATACGAGCGCGATCGTGAGTCGATTGCGGCTCGGCGTCCTTGAGAGGAATAAGCGCTTGCCCGCTGGGGCACACCTCGTCCAAGGCATGTCTGCTCGCCATAGGGGCGAATTCCAGCCCTTAGCAGAACGGTTGGGGCCTTCGCCCGCCGCGGACATGGCGCGATACCAGATATGGCTGGGGCCCTACTGGCCCTAGTTGGGTAAACTCACACCGCCACGGGCGTCGTTTCCGCGGGCGCCGCCACGGGAACCGGCGCCGCGTGGGGCACCACCTTGCGAAACAGCGGCACGTAGCGGTCCCACGAGTCGAGAATCACGCGCGCCTTCGCGCTCCCCGTCTTCGCACAGTGTTCGCGCAGCAGCTCGAGCACGACCTGCTCGTCCGAAGGCTCTAGTGCTCGCACGGCCACCATGTCCGTGTTGCACCGGGCCGAGAACGTTTCGCCGTCGTCGAGTACGTAGGCCACGCCGTTCGACATCCCGGCGGCGAAGTTACGTCCCACGGGCCCGAGCACGACGACGACCCCGGCGGTCATGTATTCACAGCAGTGGGCGCCGGCCCCTTCGATCACGGCGATCACTCCGGAGTTGCGCACGGCGAACCGGTCCCCGGCCCGCCCGGCGGCGAACAGCCTGCCGGCAGTCGCCCCGTACAGCGCCGTGTTGCCCAGGAGGACGTGCTGGTCCGTGCCGCCCCCGGCGGCTGCCTCGCGGAACGGCCGGATCACGATCTCCCCGCCCGTGAGCCCCTTGCCGACGTAGTCGTTCGCTTCCCCCTCGAGCTCGAGGTGCATCCCCGGGAGGGCGAAGGACCCGAAGCTCTGCCCCGCGCTCCCCCGGAACCGGAGCCGGACCGATCCCGGCGGCAGCCCGACGTTGCCGTGACGCTCGGCGATCCGCCCGGCGATGCGCGCGCCCACCGTGAGGTGGTGGTTCCCGATGTCGTACACGCCGGCGAACGGGCGGCCCGAGTCGAGCCGCGGTTCGAGCGTGCTGAGGATTTCATCGTCCAGTGACTCGACGCCCGGGCGATCGTTGCGCTGTACCGTACGGCGCCGCGGCTCCTCGCGTCCCGCCAGGGGATCGGTCAGGAGCAGCGACAGGTCGAGCATCTGCGCGCGGGGCACCTCGGGGTGGTCCACGCGCTCCAGCAGGTCCACCCGGCCGATGGCGTCGTCCATGGAGCGGCAGCCCAGTCCCGCCAGGATGCGGCGGACGTCCTCCGCGATCCAGGTGAAGTACGCGACCACCTGCTCCGGGGTGCCGCGAAACTTCGCCCGCAGCTCCGGCTTCTGCGTCGCGATGCCGGTGGGGCAGGTGTTGAGGTGGCACTGCCGGGCCATGTCGCACCCGATCGCGACGAGGGCGGCAGTGCCGAACCCGTAGCTCTCGGCGCCGAGCAGCGCGGCGATGACGACGTCGCGCCCCGTCCGCAGGCCGCCGTCCGTACGCACCTCGATACGGTGCCGCAAGCCGTTCTCGATGAGGATCGCCTGGGTTTCCACGGCGATCCGGCGTGCTTGATCGACGACAGCGGTGAGGCGCCCGTCCCGCCGTTGTGGCCGGAGACGAGCACGTAGTCCGCATAGGCCTTCGCGACGCCCGCGGCGACCCGCCCCACGCCCGCTTCCGCCACCAGCTTCACGCCGACGCGCGCGCGGGGGTTGACCTGCTTGAGATCGTGGATGAGCTGCGCCAGGTCCTCGATCGAATAGATGTCGTGGTGGGGTGGCGGCGAGATCAGCGGCACGCCCGGTACCGAGTGACGCAACCGCGCGATCAAGGCCGTGACCTTGTGAGCGGGGAGCTGGCCGCCTTCGCCGGGCTTCGAGCCCTGCGCGATCTTGATCTCGAGCTCGTCCGCACGCATCAAGTAGTGCGTCGTGACCCCGAACCGCCCTGAGGCGACCTGCTTGATGCGGTTGTCCGCGCGGTCGCCGTTTTCGAGCGGGGCGTACGTATCGGGGTCTTCGCCGCCCTCGCCCGAGTTCGACCGCGCGCCCATCCGGTTCATGCCGATGGCGAGCGTGCGGTGCGCCTCGGGGGACAGCGCGCCGAGCGACATGGCCGTTGACACGAAGCGGCGGCGGATCTCCTCCGCAGGCTCGACCTCGTCGAGCGGAATCGGAGGCACTGCGCGGAACGCGAGCAGGTCGCGCGGGCTGGCGGGCAAGCGGGCCGCGACGCGGGCACGGAAACCGTCATATGCCTCGGGTGTGTCCGCCTTCACGGCGGCCTGCATCGACCTCACCAGCTGTGGCGACCAGCCGTGATCCTCACCGTCGCGCCGGTAGCGCACGCGCCCGTGGTCGGGCAGCACCGGCTCCGCCGCCGCGACTTCCGGATACGCGGCCCGGTGGCGCGCCAGGACGTCCTCGGCGATCTCGGTGAACCCAATCCCGCCGATCGTCGAGACCGTGCCCGTAAAGCAGCGGTCGATCACCTCGGCGCCGAGCCCTAGGGCCTCGAAGATCTGGGCGCCGCAGTAAGACGAGAGCGTCGAGATGCCCATCTTCGACAGGATCTTGAGGAGACCGGCCTCGGCCGCGGCGCGGAACCGGAGGCTCGCGTCGTCCTCCGCGACTTGCACCTGCACCGCCTCGAGCGCGAGCCACGGGTGCACCGCTTCCGCCCCGTAGCCGATCAGGGCCGCGAAGTGGTGGACGTCCCACGCGTCTCCCGCTTCGGCGATGAGGCCGAGGCGTGTGCGCAGGCCGTGCTCGAGCAGGTGCTGGTGCACCGCCCCGACGGCCAGGAGCATTGGGAGTGGGGCGCGCTCGCGACCGGCGGCCCGGTCGCTGAGAATCACGATCCGTGCCCCCTCCCGCACCGCATTGCCGGCGGACCGACACAGCCCGTCGAGCGCAGTGCGCAGGGCGTCGGGGCCCCCCCCAACGCCGGCGGAGGCGCTCCAGGTCGCGTCGAGCGTAGTGACCTGCGCACCCGCCCCCGTGCGCAGCGCCGCGATCTCCGCCGCGAGAAGGACGGGGTGCTCGTTCCGCACGAGCCGGAGCCCGGCCGGCCGGTCGGCCAGCAGCGAGCCCCGGCGCCCGATGTGCATCCGCAACGACATGACCAGCGTCTCGCGCAGCGGGTCGATCGCCGGGTTCGTGACCTGCGCGAAGCGCTGGCGCAGATACGCGTACAGGCCGGGCGGGATGCGCGCGAGCGGCGGGATTGGCGTATCGTCGCCCATGCTCCACACGGCGTCGTGCCCCGCGCTACCCATCGGCTCGAGCACGTAGCGCAAGTCCTCGAAGCTCCAGCCGAAGGCCACCTGGCGGGCGACCCGCTCGGGCTCCGGTGTGGGCGGCGCGTCGGGCACGGCTGCCGTCGGACGCAGCAGGCGGATGCCCCGCGCGGCCCACCGGCTGTAGGGACGGCGCCGGGCCACTTCGCGCTTCGCCTCCCCGTTCCGCAGGATCGCCTTGCGGCGCGTGTCCACGACGAGCAGCTCGCCCGGCCCGAGTCGGCCGCTTTCCACCACGTCGGCCGCGTTCAGATCGACGAGCCCCGACTCCGAGCCCGCCACCACCAGTCCGTCGCGAGTGATCTTGTAGCGGCACGGCCGCAGGCCGTTACGGTCGAGGGCCGAACCCACGAACACGCCGTCCGAGAACGCCAGCGCGGCCGGCCCGTCCCACGGCTCCACCAAGCATTCGTGGAACTCGTAGAAGCCTCGCAGGGCAGGCTCCATCTCCACGGCGCCCTCGTGCGCCTCGGGGACGAGCATCATGAGGGCGTGCACCGGGTCGCGCCCCGAGCGCACCAGCAACTCGAGCGCGTTGTCGAGACTGGCCGAGTCGCTTCCCTCCGACCAAATCACGGGCTTGAGGCGGTCCACCGCGTCGCCCCAGGGCGGCCCGGCGAGCGCCGGCTCGCGGGCCAGCATCGCGTTTCGGTTCCCCCACAGGGTATTGATCTCGCCGTTGTGGGCGAGCATGCGGAACGGCTGGACGAGCGGCCAACTCGACGTCGTGTTCGTCGAGTAGCGCTGGTGGAAGATCGCGAGCGCCGTCTCGTAGTCCGGGGACTCGAGGTCGGGAAAGAAGCCGGCGAGCTGGGTGCCGGTGAGCAGCGCCTTGTATACGAGCGTGCGGCACGAGAGCGAGCACACGAAGAACGGCTCGAGGCCGGGCCCCGCCTCGGCGACGCGGCGTTCGATCGTCCGGCGCGCGAGATAGAGCGAGCGTTCCCACGTCGTGTCGTCGTGGCGTCCGCCGTCAGGCGCGGCGATGACTGCCTGCCGGATAGTGGGACAGGAGGCGCGGGCACCCGCGCCGAGGACCTCTAGGTCCACTGGCACGTCGCGCCACCCGAGCACCGGGAGGCCCTCGCGGCACAGCACTTCCTCGATGATGGCGGTGGCGCGGCCGAGGGCGTCGTGCTCGCGCGGCAAGAAGAAGGAACCGACGGCGAATGGCTGCCCGGGCGCGAGCGCCAGTCCGCGGCTCGCCGCCTCACGGTAGAACAGCGGGGCGGGGATCTGAGTGAGCAGCCCAGCGCCGTCGCCGGAGCGGTCGGTGGCCGCAGCGCCGCGGTGAGCGACCCGGGCCAGCGCCCCCAACGCGAGGCGCGCGATATCGGCGGAGCGTCGTCCAGACGCGCGGGCCACGAACCCCACGCCACAAGCGTCGTGCTCCCGCCAGGGGTCGAGGCCACGCGCGCGGGCTTGGGCCCAACGCGATCGGTCGGCTGCGGGCATCGTATCTCCTGTTCACGCCCGGTCAACAGAAAGGCCCGCTCAACTGGGAGCGGGCCGGGGGGTTTGCTTTAAGTCGTCTACGCGCTTACGCCCGCTGTCCGCTCCCGTCGGTGGGAGTCGCCGGATTCAGAATTGCGACGGCCTTCAGCGTACAGTTGTGCGACATGTCGGAGCCACCCGAAAGTATTAACCCGAAAGCATTAATATTCACTGAACGGTATAAATATACCCGCCCGTTCGAACCCGTCAAGGGGTGGGCGCGACCAGGCGTTGCAGCTCGGCGAACGGGATCAACAGGTCGGCCATCGTCTCGTAGGTGCCTCGCTCGCGCAACTCCGTCGCCGCGCGGCGTACGAGACCGAGCGCGGCCTGGACCACGCGGGGACCGAGGCTCGCGCGTCTCACGCCGAGGCGCTCGAGCTCGGGGATGGCTGGGGCGGGAGGGCCGGCAATGACGTTGAGCGGCCCTTCGATCTCGCGGGCGAGCCGTCCAATTGTCGCCGCGTCGCTCACGTGCGGAACGAACAGGCAGTCGGCTCCGGCGGCGCGGTAGGCGTTGGCGCGTCGCACCGCAGCGGTGAGCCGCTCCGTGGGCGACCAATCCTTGACCTCGAACGCGTCCGTGCGCGCGTTGATGACCAGGGGGACGCCGGCCGCCGCCCCGGCCTCACGCATGGCGCGGATCCGGTCCTGCTGCAGACCGACGTCCGCCAGGCGACCGTCGTTGGTCCCGTCCTCGAGGTTCAGCCCCACGGCGCCCGCCGCGATGACGCCGCGCGCGGTCTCGGCCGCGGCTTCCGGCGTCGGACCGTACCCCGCTTCCATGTCGGCGGTCACCGGCACGCTCGCGCTGGACGCGATGCGGCGGACCACGGCCAGCATCTCGCCGCGACTGATGCGCTCGCCGTCGGCGTAGCCGAGCGCCCAGGCGACCCCGGCGCTGGACGTGGCGATGGCGGCGAACCCCGCACTCTCGATCAGACGGGCGGTGATCACGTCCCAGGCGTTGGGGAGCACCAGGATCCCCCCCTCCCGATGGAGCCGTCGGAACGCCTCCGCCTGCTCGCGTTGACTCGTCCGTTTCATCGCGCCTCCTGGTTCACAGCTTGTAGGTCTGCTTCACCAGGTCGTAGGCGAGCGCCCGCGCCATCTGGTGTGCGTCGCTCTTGTCGATGACGTGACGCGCGACGAGCCCCGCGAGGAAGTTCGCGTCCACGCGGCGGGCCAGGTCGTGGCGGGCCGGAATCGAGCAGAACGCGCGGGTGTCGTCGTTGAAGCCGGCGGTCTTGTAGATCCCAGCGGTCTCCGTGGTGCGCTCGCGGAAACGCCGCATGCCTTCGAGCGAGTCGTGGAACCACCAGGGCGGCCCGAGGCGCAAGGCCGGATAGTGGCCGGCGAGCGGCGCCAGCTCCCGGCTGTAGGTGGACTCGTCGAGCGTGAAGGCCACGAGCGTGAAACGCGGATCGTTACCGTAGGCGTTCAGCAGCGGGCGCAGGTTGCGCGTGAACTCGGTGGCGACTGGAATGTCGCCGCCCATATCGGGGCCGAACCGCTCGAACAGGGGTCGGTTATGGTCCCGCAACGCGCCCGCATGAATCTGCATCACCAGCCCGTCCTCGAGCGACAGCCGGGCCATCTCCATCAGGAGGTGGCCCGTGAAGCGCCGTTCGTCCGCCGGCGTCACGTCGCGCTGCCTCGCCCGCTGATACAGGACCTCCGCCTCGTTCGGGGGGAGCCAGGTCGTGTAGGGCTCGAGCACGGCGTGATCGGTGGCCGTAGCCCCCATGCTCTTGAAGAACGTGCGGCGATCCGCCAGGGCGTGAAGGAACTCACCGTAATCCACCAGGGGCGCGCCGTGCTCCCGACCCAGCGCTTCCAGCTCGGCCGGCCAGCCGGGGGAGGCGATCTGGAACACCGCATCGGGGCGGAAGCAGGGGATCACCCGTCCCTGCCACCCGGACTCCCGGATGGCATGGTGGTGCGCCAGCGGATCGCTGGCCTTGTCGGTGGAGGCGAGGACCTCGATGGCGAAACGCTCGAACAGCGCCCGCGGCCGGAATTCTCGTGAGGCCAGCTTCTCAGCGATTTCATCGTAGACGCGCGGCGCCGTCTCAGGAGACAGCCGTTCGCCGACGCCGAACACCTCGTGCAGCTCGTACTCGAGCCACGCGGCGGTGGGCGTGCCGCGAAACAGGTAGTAGTGGTCCGCGAACCGCTGCCACACCTTGCACGGGTCGCTCTCGACGGGCGCTCCATCCCGGCGCGGCACGCCCAATGCCTCGAGCGGGACGCCGCCGGCGTACAGCAACCGCAGGACGTAGTGGTCGGGCTGAACGATCAGCGCCGCGGGCCCCGGGAAGGGCTCGTCCCGGGCCAGAATCTGCGGATCCACGTGACCGTGGGGAGAGACGATGGGCAGCCGGCGGGTTTCCCCGTACAACTCGCGCGCGACACGGCGCACCGCGGGATCGGGATCGAAAAAGCGGTCCGGGTCGAGGACGGTGCTCACGGGTCAGACGACCGGCGCCCAGCCCGGGGCGTACTCCCGCTGCCACAGCTTCATCGCCTCCTCGTCGCCCGTTGGACGGCCCGACGCCGCATCGATGCGCAGGGCGCGGCCGGTCCACTGCGCCATGTTGCCGAGGTGGCCCAGTAGCACGCTCTTCGCGCCCTCCTCGATCGGCTGCCGCAGCGCGGCGCCGGTGCGGATCGCGTCCACGAAGTTGGCGATGTGCAGGGCGGTCATCTCGTCGTCGGCGGTGGTGTTGAGGCCGTCTCCCGCCTGCGCGGCGAGAGACGACTTCATCACTTTTTCCTTGAGATCGTACATGGTGTAGCCGTCGCGGTCGAGCACCACGCTGCCGGCGCTGCCCAGGATCGCGGTGCCGCGCGAGCGGCCGAACGTGCTCAGGCCGTTGCAGCTTTGCCCCTGCCAGATGATGGTCTTCCCGTCCGCGAATTCGAAGCAGACTTCCTGCGTGTCGGGGAATTCCCAGTCGTCGGCGTAGTGATAGCGGCCGCCGACGGACGTGACGCGCGTGGGGTAGGCCACGCCCAGCGCCCAGCGCGCGACGTCGATCTCGTGCGTGCCGTTGTTCAAGATCTCGCCCGTTCCCCAGCGCCGGAACCAATGCCAATTGTAGTGAATGATGTTGTCGTGGTACGGGGTACGGGG
>Ga0209376_1004871_pt1 | contig 11428 bp, 4 predicted proteins | sample GraSoiAngelo_134_FD_185891 | JGI IMG/M metagenome (GOLD analysis project Ga0209376, IMG submission 185891) | Grasslands soil microbial communities from the Angelo Coastal Reserve, California, USA - 14_0929_05_30cm (SPAdes) (version 2) | ecosystem: Environmental > Terrestrial > Soil > Grasslands ... | reverse complement strand
TCGCTGAAAGAAGGAAGCCGGACAGCAACTTCAGGCCGGAGCGCCGGCCGCTTGCACGGCGCGCTAGTGGTGGCCGAATTCTCCTTGGCGCTGGTCGTCTTGACTGGAGCTGGCCTGCTGATTCGAACCTTGTCCCACCTGCAATCCGTGAACCCGGGCTTCAATTCCTCTCACATGGTGACCGCGCTGCTCACCCTGCCGCGAGAGCGCTACGCGAACGCACCACAGGTTACCTCGATTTACCAGCAACTCCTTGAGCGCGTCAAAATTTCTCCCGGAGTTGAAGCGGCGAGCATAACCATGAGCCTGCCTCCCAACCTGCTCGAACTCACGAATCCTTTTCACCCCGAAGGTAAACCTGACACGCCCGGCCAGCCTGCTCCGGCCATAGGCGAGATCCCCGTCGGCACGGAGTACTTTGCCACTCTGGGCATCCCTCTGTTTCGCGGCCGCCTTTTTTCGGACCAGGATCGTTCTCCTGCCACACATGTCCTGGTCATCAATGAAAATATGGCCCGGCGATATTTCCCGGATCAAGACCCGCTAGGCACAAGAGTGCAAACCGGCGAGTACAACCCCAAAGGGGACTGGTACACGATTGTCGGCGTTGTCGGCAATGTGAAATACCAAGGTCTGGGCGAAAAGGATCAACCGACGATGTATGTTCCCTATTTCGATTCCGGCTGGTGCCCGTGGTTTGTCCGAGAAATGTACGTCGTCGTCCGTAGCGCGTCCGCTCCGGAAAAGGTCGTTTCCGTTCTTCAATCCGCAGCCTTGTCGCTGGACAACCAGCTTGCGATAGCTCACGTGCGCACCATGGATCAACTGCTCTACGAATCGGTGGCAGGCTCGCGGTTCCGCGCGGTTCTTTTTGGCGTTTTTGCGGCCCTCGCGCTGGTTTTGGCAATGATCGGCATTTACGGAGTGATGGCATATTCCGTCAGCCAGCGCACGCATGAAATCGGAATCCGCATAGCCCTGGGAGCGCACCGAACGAACATCTTGCAGACGATTCTGCGCGAAGGCGCGAGTCTTGCTCTTCTCGGGGTGGCCATCGGGTTCGTTGTGGCGCTGGCATTGTCGCGCACGCTGGCGGGATTGTTGTTTGGCGTTCAGGCCACCGATCGAATGACATTTGCGGAGGTAGCTGCGCTTCTTTTGTGCGTCGCGCTGGCAGCATGTTACCTACCCGCTCGGCGGGCGACGCGCGTCGATCCGATGGTGGCACTGCGTTACGAATAATTTTCAGAGGTCTGGAGCGGGTGCTCAGGGCTTCGCATCGTAAGTGGCAGAGGGCGTTATGAGCAAGCTGCGCGGATGGCTGTTGCGGCTGGGTGAACTATTCCAGCGAGACCGGCGCGAGCGTGAGCTCGCCGCCGAGATGGAAAGCAATCTCGCGCTGCACATCGAGGAAAACCTGAGCGCGGGAATGAGCGCAGGGGAAGCGCGCCGCAAGGCGCTGATCAAGCTGGGCGGCGTCGAACAAACGAAAGAAATGGTTCGAGAGCGGAGAGGGCTGCCACTAGTGGATGCCCTGGTGCAAGATCTGCGTTTCGCCGCGAGGATGTTGCGGAAAAACACTGGCTTCACTTGCGTCGCCGTGGTGACCCTGGCTCTCGGCATCGCGGTGAATACTGCGCTCTTTACAGCCTTTGACGCGCTTGTCTTGCGCCCGCGAGCAGTAGAGGATCCCGACCGCCTGGCAGTCCTCTCGCGCATCACTCCCGGAGGACGCGATAGCAGATTTTCCTATCCCGATTACCTCTACTATCGCGACCACAGCAGATCGTTCTCTGATCTTTCTCTGTTTGCCTTCGGCATGGCCGTCACTTCTTCCGACCTGCCTGCCGCTAGTCCGGAGGCCACCCCCCGCATCGCCGGAGCCGCCGGCTTCCAGCTCCCGCAATTGCTTCAGGGCAGCGCTCAACCCATCATGTGTTTTTTTGTTTCCGGCAACTATTTCCCAATGCTGGGAGCAACTCCTCTTCTGGGCCGCATTCTCCTGCCCGAAGACGATCAAGCCAATGCCCCGCCGGTTGTGCTGATGAGCGGGAATTCCTGGCAGCGACAATTTCACTCCGACCCCAAAGTCGTGGGTTCGGTCCTGCATCTAAATGGGGTCGCCTTCACGGTCGTCGGTGTTACGTCGCTCGATTACCTCGCCACTGCCTCATCTGTTCCCGATCTTTGGGCGCCCCTCACCGCAAAAATCGCGTTGGGAGCAACGACCAGCCAGGAATTCGAAAATCGCCTGGTGGTTGCCGGCTTTCCCAGTGGTCGATTGAAACAGGGCGTTTCGCTCTCCGATGCGCAAGCCGAACTCAATGTTCTCGCGGCCCAGTTGCGAACGCAGTATCCCGAAGCTGAGCGCAACATGAGTGTGAACGTTGTCTCCGGTCGAAATAACCTCTCTGAACTTGATCCTGAGGCGTGGGCCGTCGTCGCTGCCGCCATGACCGGCGTTGCTTTGCTCCTCCTCATCGCCTGTGCCAATGTCGCAAGCCTGTTGCTTGCACGGGCGGTCGCACGCCGCAAGGAAATTGCTGTGCGCCTTGCCCTCGGCGCGGGTCGTTGGCGGCTGTTACGCCAATTGCTCACGGAAAGCATTCTGCTTGGACTTCTTGCGGGAGCACTGGGCCTCCCTCTGGCCACCTGGACGCTCCACCTCTTGATCGTGGAGATCGCTGCAGCTCTCCCGTCGTTCTGGGGCACCATTGCTCTTGAGATCACGCCCGACATCCGCATCTTCGCCTACACCTTGTTTGTCTCCTGCGCAGCTGGAATTGCCTTTGGCCTCACTCCGGCCTTCGAAGCCTCCAAGGCTGACGTTAACTCTGCCCTTAAAGAAGACGGCTCTGCTTTCGGGCAGCGTCTTAATCGTTCCCGACTGCGCGGAATCCTGATCGCCGGCCAGATAGCCGCCTGCCTCGTTCTGCTGATCAACTCCGCTTTGCTCCTTCGCGGCTCGCAGCGCGCCCTCAAGATCGATCCAGGTTACGAGACCCGGCGCGTGGCGTACCTGGAAATGTACGATCCGGCGAACCTGCATTACTCCCAGCCGCGCTTGCTCCAACTCAATCGCGACCTCATCTTCAGGATCGCCAATCTCCGTGGCGTTCAGTCCGTCACCCAAGCTTCCCGCAGTCCGATTGGCGGCATCCGCTGGGTGTCCGTTGCCCCCGTGGGTGTAGCGCCTTCTACACGCGGTGTGCAGGGAAGCGAACCGCCCGGGGCGGGCTATAGTTACGTTACCCCAAACTATTTCGAAACCCTCGGTATTCCCATCGTTCGCGGCCGCACGTTCACGTCTCAGGAAGCCGACGGGCAGGCGCCAGTTGTGGTCATCAGCGAAGCCACCGCCCGGCGCTTCTGGCCCGGCGAAGATCCAATTGGCAAGCGCTTGAAGATCGGTTCCGAACGCGCCAGCATGTCGTTCCCCGGCGAGAAAGATCCGTTCGCGGCCAGCAGCGAAGTGATCGGAATTGCCCGCGATGTGCGCAGCATGGATCTGCGCAAAATCGATGAATCCTACCTGTACTTGCCGCTCTCCCAAACCCATCAGTGGACCAGCACTTTGCTCACGCGGACCGAAGGCGACCCCGCGACATTACTCGCGGCCATGGGCCGCGAGGTTCGCCGTGTGGACGCTAATCTCCCAGTCATCGGCGCACCGTTATATACGATGGTTTCCATGGATCCTTATTTTGTGGTCTCGCGCATCGGAGGATTGCTCGCGAGCATTGTCGGCGTACTCGGGCTTCTGCTGGCGTCGATGGGCGTGTATGGCATGGTCAGCTACAGCGTCGCGCAGCGAACCCGGGAAATCGGCATCCGCATGGCCCTAGGGGCACAACGAATCCAAGTGCTGCGGCTCGTAGTGGGCGAAGGATACCGACCGATTCTCTCCGGCATCGCGATGGGAGTCTTCGCTTCGGCTTGCGTCTCTCGCGCGCTTTCGGCGACGCTTTTCGGACTCAGTCCCTTGGACCCCGTCGCTTTCGCGGGGGTCTCCCTGCTGCTGTTCGCAATCGCGCTGCTGGCTACTTGGCTTCCCGCACGCCGAGCGACAGACGTAGATCCAATGGTCGCGCTGAGATACGAATAACGCTTAGTTCGCCGAACCACACAACGAACCATGAAAGAAGTGTCGAAGGGTTGCAGGGTTTAGGCCTTCTTTCTAAAGAATGAGTTTTCCGAGGGCTGAAACAAGTGTTCAGAGACTCGCATGGCGAGGGGGCGTCATGAAATGGCTTCGCGGATGGCTGTTTCGGCTGGGCGCGCTATTTGGAGAGCAACGTCGTGAGCGGGAGCTCTCCGCAGAGATGGAGAGCCATCTCCAGATGCACATCCAAGACAATCTGGGCGCGGGCATGAGCGCTACCGAAGCGCGGCGGGAGGCGCTCATGAAGCTGGGGGGCATTGAACAGACTAAGGAAAACTATCGGGCCCAGCGCGGGCTTCCCCTTCTTGAAACCCTGTTCCAGGACTTGCGATTTGCTGGTCGGATGCTCCTGAAAAATCCCGGCTTCACCGCGGTGGCGGTGTTGACGCTGGCGATAGGCATCGGCGCCAACACCGCGATCTTCAGTCTCGTAAACGGAGTTCTTTTGCGCCCGTTGCCCTATCGTGAGCCCAGCCGGCTCACGATTGTCTGGGGCAAGGACGATCGAGGGAAACCAGGCAACCTGGGTTATGCAACCTATGTGGACTGGAGGGCACAGAGCAAGAGTTTTGAGGAATTGGCTCTGTACCGCTCCTGGTCGCCCGTGCTGCAAACTCTCGAACCGGAGCAGTTGAGCGGACTGCGGGTGACAAACAATTACTTCCGCACGCTTGGCGTTCGTCCCCAGTTCGGCCGAGATTTTCGGCCGGAAGAGGACCTCCCTGCCTCAAGTCAGGTGGTGATCCTCGGCAACGGCCTCTGGCAACGACGGTTCAACTCGGATCCCCGCATCATCGGCAGAGCTATTACCCTGAATGCGTCAACTTACATCGTCGTCGGAGTTCTACCAGCCAATTTTCAGTCGTTAATCTCAATGGATCCGCACGGCGGCCCCGTGGAGATCTGGGGAGTGCTGGGCTACGACGCGTCGTTGCCGTGGGCCTGCCGTACCTGCCAGCATCTGGTCGCCATCGGGCGGCTCCGGCCGGGGGTCACGTTTACGCAGGCAAACGCGGAGATGGACACCATATCGTCGGCGATTTGGAAAGACTATCCAAAGGAATATTCCGCAGCCGGCGTAATCCTCACACCGCTGCGCGACCATCTAGTCGGGCACGTGAGCGCCGCGCTCTACATTCTCCTCGGGGCGGTTTCGTTTGTGCTGTTGATCGCCTGTGCAAACCTTGCAAACCTGTTGTTGGCACGGGCAAATCATCGCCAAAGGGAGATGGCCGTGCGCACCGCGCTAGGCGCGGCGCGTATCAGAATCGTGCGGCAGTTGCTTGTCGAGAATTGCTTGCTGGCTGCCTTGGGCGCGATGGCTGGCTTGCTTCTCGTGTATTGGACGCCCCAACTGCTGCGTGTTTTGGGGGAAGACGAATTGCCGCGCTTGGGGGAAGTGACCGTCGATTCGCACGTACTGCTATTTACCCTTGGCGTGGCATTACTTACAGGAATCCTTTCCGGTATGGCGCCCGCATTTCGTTTGTCGAAACCCACCTTACATGATTCGCTGAAAGAAGGCGCGCGTGGGACATCGACCGGCACAAGCCGGAGGGTGCGCAATTTGCTGGTGATTTCCGAAATTGCGCTTTCCATGACGCTGCTGGTCGGGGCTGGGTTGCTGTTGCGAAGCCTTTCGCAGGTGCTCGGCGTTTCGGCGGGCTTTGATCCAAATCACGTTTTAACCATGAGAATCTCGGTTCTAGGCCAACGCTACAACGACAACCAGAAGCTGCGCCAGTTCTTTGCGAGTGCACTGGCAAGTATTCGCGCATTGCCCGGAGTACAATCTGCGGCGGTGACCAGCCAAATCCCGCTTGGCGGGAATGTGGATCGCTACGGTTTCCATGTCGAAGGGAAGATTCATGCGAACCCCGAGCTCGACGAAAATGCGGAGCGGTTCTGCGTTTCTCCCGGGTATCTCGACGCCATGCGCATCCGGCTCTTCAGCGGAAGAGATATTTCCGACCGCGATACTTCGACCACCCAACAAACTCTATTGGTCAATGAAACCACCGCCCGCAGCATGTGGCCCGGAGAAGATCCTATTGGCAAGCGCGCAAAGCTGGGCGGGCTTGATCTTCCCTGGTGGACAGTGGTCGGAGTTGTGGCGGACGTTCATCATTCTGGCCTGGACATCGCTCCCACCATGCAGTTCTACATCCCGCATGCGCAATGGCCGTTCCCCGATTCCGACATGACTTTCACCATTCGTACCGCCGGGCCGCGGGACACTTTGACGTCCGCCGTGCAACAGACAATTCATGCTCTCGATCCAACGCAGCCGCTTTCGCGGGTCATGCCGCTCGAGGACTACATCGGGCTTTCCGTGCAGGGCAGACGGTTCTCCTCGATCTTGCTCGCGGCATTCGCAGCCGTGGCCCTATTTCTCTCCGCTCTGGGAATCTACGGAGTCACGGCCTACAGCGTCGCGCAAAGAACGCGCGAGATCGGCATCCGCATGGCTTTAGGTGCGCAACCGCAGGAAGTTTTTGCGCTTCTACTGCGGCAATGGGTGGTCCTGGTCGTTTTCGGCGTCGCCCTAGGAGTGGCTGCCTCGGCCGCGCTCACACGATTTCTCGCAAGCATGCTGTTCGACGTGAGACCCAGCGATCCGGCAACCTTTGTGAGTGTGGTGTTTCTCTTGGTGGGAGTGGCGGCGCTGGCCTGCTGGATACCGGCGCGGCGGGCAATGCGAGTCGATCCGATCGTGGCGCTGCGCTACGAATGATTTTCAGAGGTTGGATGCCAGAAGTTTGAGCTCCAAGTCACAACTGGCAGAGGGCGTTATGAGAAGACTGCGTGGATGGCTGTTGCGGCTGGGCGGACTCTTCGGGAGAGACCAGCGCGAGCGTGAGCTTGCCGCGGAGATAGAAAGCCATCTCCAGATGCACATCGAAGACAATCTGCGATCGGGCATGAGCCGCGGGGCAGCGCGGCGGGAGGCGCAAATGAAACTGGGCGGCGTCGAGCAAACCAAAGAGATATGCCGCGAACGGCGCGGGCTTCCGCTACTTGAAACACTATTCCAGGACTTGCGATTCGCCTTTCGAATGGTGCTGAAGAATCCCGGCTTCACCGCGGTCGCTGTGCTGATCATGGCGCTGGGAATGGGCGCAAACACGGCGATGTTCAGCGTGGTGAACGCCGTTCTCTTGAAGCCGCTGGCCTTCGCCGACCCCGACCGCATCGTCACTCTTGGCTCTCTCTGGAAAGGCCGGCCGGGGCACGGCAATGTATCGGCACCCGACTTCCACGATTGGCACGATCAAAACACGGCATTCGAAGGCATGGCGTACTATGATGACGATGACGTAGCCGTGACCGCGGGACCCGTAGCCGAGTATGCGCACGTTGCCGTCGTTACTCCGGAGTTTTTTCACGTTTTCAAAATTGAGCCCGTGGTGGGACGCGAGTTCACCGTCGAGGAGACGAAGCAAGAAAGCTCCGGTGCGGTAATCATCAGCAGTTCCTATAGCGCAAGCCATTTCGGCGGGAATTCGAACGCCCTCGGGCATGCCGTCCGGCTGAGCGGTAGGACTCTCGATATCGTCGGAGTGATGCCTCCCGGCTTCCATTATCCGGGCAAGACGGACATCTGGTTCCCTGCCAACACGATTTATACGGAAACGGATTCGCGCTCGGCACATAACTATCTGGTCGTCGCGCGGCTGAAATCAGAGATCAGTTTGGAGCAGGCTCAAGCGCAGATGACCACAATCGCAACACGCCTGGAAGAAAAATTTCCGGACAGCAACAAAGGCAAGAACGTTGCCGTGACGCGCATGCGCGATGAAATGGTCAGCAATTTCCGGCTCACTCTTTACGTGATGCTGTCCGCCGTGGGACTTGTTTTGCTGATTGCCTGCGCGAATCTGGCGAACATGCTTCTGGCGAAAGCTGTGGCGCGAACGCGGGAGATTGCGATTCGCGCCGCGGTAGGCGCGACGCGAAGCCGCATCGTGCGGCAATTGATCACGGAAAGCATTGTGATGGCCCTTCTCGCCGGGGCACTCGGCGTGCTCCTGGCAATCTGGGGTGCTCGCGTGCTCGTGGCGCTGGCCCCTGCCGATGTGCCGCGCCTAACCGAAACAGGGATCGACGGACATGTGCTGGCATTTGCATTCGGCGTTTCAGTGGTGGCGAGTTTGCTCTTTGGTCTCGCGCCTGCCCTCCAAGTTTTGCGGATCGACTTGAACAATTCGCTCAAACAAGGCACGGCGCGGGCGGCGGGCGGGAGTATTGCGGACCGCATGCGTGGAGCGCTGGTGGTAGGCGAGATCGCTCTCTCTCTCATGCTGTTGGCGGGGGCGGGTCTGTTTATAAGGAGTTTCCTGGCACTGCAAAACGTGGCTCTCGGCTTTCGACCCGAACATGTTCTGGTCGTGGAAACGAGCGTGCCAGCGTCAGATCTGGAGAGTGCACGCCGTGCCACGCGTTTCTACAAAGATCTGTTGCCGCAGTTGCGCGCGCTCCCAGGGGTGCTGGATGCCGGTGCAACGATGGCGCCTCCGGGCCACGTTCATTCGAATGGCGGATTTTGGATCGATCATCTTCCACAAGAGTTCAGCGTTAATGGACCGCAAGCGGTTTTTTCCGTTGTGGCCCCCGGCACTCTTGCCACGCTGGGAATTCCTCTGCAGCTTGGCAGGGACTTCAATGACCGCGACACGTATGACGCACCGTTTGCTGCGGTCATCAACGAAGCCTTGGCCAAGTCCGCATTTCCTGGCCAGGACCCCATCGGCCACTCCATTTATTGCGGCCTCGATTCCATGAATCCAATGAAGATCGTGGGGGTCGTCGGCGACATCCGGCAATACGGACCGGCGCAGGAACCATCCCCGGAAATCTACATGGCTTACGAGCAGCATCCCTTCCCCGCTACCCATCTGAGTGTCGTCCTTCGAACCGCACTGGAGCCGACTCTGCTTTCCGAGGCCGTGCGGCAAAAAGCAAACGAAGAGTCAGTCGACGTGCCGGTGAAATTCACGACCATGGAGGCGTCACTGGCGGGGAATGTCGCCGAACGCTGCTGCTCGGCATTTTCGCGGGGCTGGCGGTGTGCCTGGCAATGGCCGGCGTATACGGTGTGATGTCCTATGTAGTGGGCCAGCGTTCGAACGAGATCGGGCTGCGCATGGCGCTGGGCGCGAGCCCGGGCGATGCGTTGCGACTGGTGCTAGGCCAAGCGTTGACCCTGGCGGGGACCGGGATCGTGATTGGTTTGGTGGGAGCTTTCGTGTTTACCCGGTTGCTCGGGAGCATGCTGTTTGGAGTGAAAGCGACTGATCCCGCGACTTATGCAGGAGTTGTTGCTCTGCTCGGAATTGTCGCGCTCGTGGCGAGCTACATTCCGGCGCGGCGTGCGGCGCGAGTCGATCCGATCGTCGCGTTGCGTTATGAGTAAGTCATGGCTCTCAAAGAGAGAGAGCGCCACGACGAAGGATGAAAGCAGCCGTGCGCAGCAGAGCCAGGATGTTCAGTAAGATAGGCGGCTCCTCTCGTGGGAGTTTTCCTGCGCCCTTGGCCGACCACCGGGCCTGAAAACAAGGCGGCTCCGCATAAACATCGCGGGAATAAGAAGGACTTGCGCCTATTCTCATGGCCATGAAGAATTAATTTTTCGGTTTTGGCTTTTGGTCTTCAAATTATTTGTCCTGGGGCTTTTTCTTTTTGAAGAGGCCGCTGAGAGCGTTTATGGCGTCGGCGGGATTTTGCCCTTGCGCTTTGTCGCTGCTGGAGGAAGATCGGCCGCCGAGGCAGCCGGGTTGCGATTTGAAGAGATCTTTCGCCAACCCGCCGACATCCGGAATAAATTTCGGCTCTGCGGTCGTGCCTTGAATCTGGAACGGAATTTTCAGACCTTCGCTGCAAGCACTGCCACCGCCCCCAGTAACCGCGCTGAGAAGCCCGCCGAGCCCGCCACCCGATCCGGCGGATGAGCTTGCCGAGCTGCTGGCCTCTTTTGTGAGTGTGGCGAGCATTTTGAAATCGAGAACGTTCTTCGAGTCCACCGTGCCCGCACCGGTAAAATTGCCAAGGGTTGGGAGCACCGCAAGAAAGTTGTCAGCCCGAATGCCCGTGGGAGCCACGCGGAGATTCGAGGTGACTTTCTCAATGTTCAGATCCTTGCCCGTTTTGATTCCCGCGAGCGAGGCGACGGAGGACATTTTCGAGCCGAGATCGAAGCCCGCGAGCACGCCATTGAAGAGACCGACGTTCCCGGTAATGACGAGTTTGTTGGTCGGGCCGGTCAGATTGAGACTGGAATTCAGTGTGCCCGCCTGCAGCGAAGCGCCTTTGGGAAGATGGATGCCCAGGGCAGGAAGGAAAGCTTCGAGATCCTTCGCGGGCATGTCTTTGGCGTCGAGCTTGATGTTGACAACGGTGGCTTCACCAGCCGATTCATAAGTGCCGTTGAGGTGGGCAGCAGCGCCCCCGATATTTAGTGTCGAAGGATTGAGGACGCCGGAGTTCCTGTGGAGATTGTATTTGGTATCGAAATTGACGGTAACGGGGACACCGGCGGGCGAGCCGCCGGCGACCAAGAGCGATTTAGAGAATTTGACTTTGCCTTTGGTCTGGGCCTCACCGCCCTGTGAGGAGAGGTTGCCGTCGAGATCGAGAATGCCGCCGAGACCCGCAGAAGAATCGAGAAAACCTGTGGAGGCGAGGTCCAAGGAAGTTACGTTGAGCCTGGCATCGAGGGGAGTGAGCGTGGTGTCTGCTTGATCCACGGGGCCGACAATGCCGTCCAGCTTGAACTTGCCGCCGGCAGGCAGATCGGCGGTAACCGTAACTGGGAACTTGGAGGTCAAGGAAACGTCGGAAGCGGCGACGTTGACGTGATCGTAGGTGCTGCGGTTCTGCGAATTGGTGGAGCCGATGATGATGCTGCCGTCGGTCAGTGTGAGTTTCTTGACGGAAAATTCGGTAGCGTTCGACGAGCCGGCAGATCTTGCGGCGGGCGCCTGCTGGGCCTGAGACTTCGCCGCGGAACCGCCGAGCGAAGAATAGTTCCACTGACCGGCGGTGTTGCGAAGGAGTATCACCTGTGGGCCGGCAATCGTGACGCCAGTGACATTCAGGGTCTTTGAGAAGATCAGGGGCATGATTTCGACTCCCACGTTCAGCGACTTGGCGGTGAGGAAAGGAGAGGGGCTGAATTTGGGGTCGTCGCCAATGGAGAGGTTTTCCGCAGAGAGCGAACCGCTGAGGAGAGAAAGACTGATATCGCCCAATTGCACTTTACGGCCAAGG
>Ga0209376_1004866_pt1 | contig 11433 bp, 9 predicted proteins | sample GraSoiAngelo_134_FD_185891 | JGI IMG/M metagenome (GOLD analysis project Ga0209376, IMG submission 185891) | Grasslands soil microbial communities from the Angelo Coastal Reserve, California, USA - 14_0929_05_30cm (SPAdes) (version 2) | ecosystem: Environmental > Terrestrial > Soil > Grasslands ... | reverse complement strand
TAGCAAAAGCCCGCCCCCGTGCCGCGGAGCCGCGTCGGGAACAGCTCGGGCAGGTAGAAACTGAACGTGCCCGCGACCCCGTAGACGGTGAGCCCGTCCAGGAAGAAGAGCCGCATGCGTACCGTCGGCTCCCAGTCGCCCCCGAACGTGACCCAGATCGACGCGGCACCGCCGGCCAGGTAGAGCGCGAAGAGCGTGCGGCGACCGAGCCGGGCGACCGGAATGGTCGCGAGCGTGCCGACGAGGCCGCCCAGGTTGAACATGGTGCTGGCGTAGGTGATGAAGCCCGCGCGCTCGCTCGGCGAAGCGTGCGGCCCAGCCAGGAAGGCCGCGACCAGGGGCAGGAAGGCGTTGGTTCCCCACCAGGCGACGAGCGTCACGATGCACATGGCGAGCCCGCCGAGGGTGGCGTGACGGAGCCCGGGCGCGAACAGCTCCGCCAGGCGCGGGGTCTGGCGCGCCTCGCGCGCCCACGCTTCGGGCTCGCGCACCCGGCGACGGATCCAGAGCGCGACCGCCGCGGGCGCGAGCCCGGAGAGGAAGACGAGGCGCCAGGCGAGGTCCGGCTCGGCGGCGAGGAGCGTGATGCGCTTCGTGAAGAGGTCGTTCACCAGCGTGGCGAGGAAGATGCCGAGGGGCGAGCTGGTGTAGAGGAGCGCCCCCGCGGCGACGCGCCGGCGCTCGGGCACGACCTCGGCGACCAGGCTCGCGCCCGCCGCCCACTCGCCCCCGATGCCAAGCGCCGCGACGAAGCGGAAGGCCGCGAGCATCCACACGTCGGTGGCGAACGCGCAGGCCGCGGTGGCGGTCGCGTAGGTGAGCATGGTGAGCAGCAGCGTGCGCGAGCGGCCGAGCCGGTCGGTCACGAGGCCGAAGAGGATGCCGCCCGTCGCCCAGCCGACCAGCAGGGTCGCGGTGATCGCGCCCGTCGCCGCGCCCACCCGTGCGTCGCCCGCCGCGACGCCGAGGAGCCGCGGCACGCACACCGGCGCCACCAGGTTGAAGAGGAGGCCGTCGAACACGTCGAAGCCCCAGCCGAGCCAGGCGGCGAAGAGGACGAGCCACTGGTAGCGGTTCATGCCCCAGAGCCAAGGCGGCTCGGCCGGCGGGGGCTCGGCGCGGGTGGCGGGGCGGAGGCTCACCCGGCCCGCGGCGGCGCCGCCGGATCGCCCGGCGCCTGCACCAGCTCGATCAGCTGCCCGTCGGGGTCGACGATGAAGCAGGCCGCGGACTGGAACTCGGGCAGACGGATCACGGTCTCCTCGAGCACGCGCTCGCCGGCGGTGCGGAGCGCGGCGAGGGTGGCGTCCAGGTCGGCGACCCGAAAGGAGAGGTGCGTGAGCCCGCGCTCGTTCATCGCCCGCGGGCGCGGGGGCGGTGCCGGCGGGCTCGCGAAGGCGAGCAGCTCGATGCGCACGCCGTCGCGCGCGAGGTAGACCGCGTGCAGGTTGACGCCCCGCAGCCGGAGCAGCGTGTCGCTCGGCTCGCCCGCGACGCGCAGCTCGTGCTCGTGGCGGAAGCCCAGGCAGTCGCGGTAGAAGCGGAGCGAGCGGCTCACGTCCGAGACGCAGATGCCGACGTGGGTGAGCCGCTGGACCGGGACCATGCGGGCCCTCCTAGCGCAGGGAGCGCGCCGGGCGCAATGATCGATGCCCTTCAACCGTACGTTCGCGAACAGGCTCCCCTGCTGCTCGGCCCTCGCCGCAGGATCAGATCGAGTGTGTGCCCTCCGCCAGGCGCGTTGGTCGCCGGCTGGCCGTCGATGCGGAAGGTCGGGGTCCCGTCGCGGTCGCATCCGGCGACCGAATCGGGGCCGACGACGGACAGGATGTACCCCGAGTAGTTCCCGGTGCGCCGGGTCGAGGCGACGCCGCAGCGCACGTCGCCGGCGTACGCTTCGACGCGGGTACCGGGCGGGAGCCGCTCGCCGGCGCGACGGAAGACCTCGCCGATGAAGTCGGACGTGGGCGGCGCGCCGCCGTCGGGCGCCGACACCGAGAAGCTCGCATCGAAGGTGGCGGTGCCTCCGTTCCCCGGCCATGCCAGCGACTCGCGACTGAACAGCCTCTGGTTGCGGGCAAACGCCCAGAGCAGGATCTCCGCTCCCGGCGCGCCGCAGCCGCTCGCCTCGGCGTCGGCGAGCACCGTGATCTCGTAGCGACCGTCATCGACGGACGCCAGCGTGTACTGACACGGCGTGACCAGCCCGTCCCGCCGCACGATGGCGCCCAGGAACCTGGCGTCGAACGGCGCGCCGTCGAGCGTGAGACCGCCGTGGACGACGACACGCTCCGCCGCGCCCGGCACCGCCTCGGCCTCCGGCGTTCCTGGACGCGGGGCGAGCTCGAACTGCCCGCCCAGCGTGCGCAGGTCGTCGACGAGGACGTCCTGCCCCTCCGGTTTCACGCCGTGCTCGACCCAGCCGACCAGCGCTTCGAACGACGCTTCCTGCTCCGCGTTCGAAAATCCGCAGTGGCTCGCATCGCGGAGCACACGTTGCACCAGCAGGTCGCTCTTCGCAGCGGCGTCCACGCGTCGCCGGAGGATCCTCGCCTGCTCGATGGGCACCTGCCCGTCGCCCGTGGCGTAGAGCGACAGGAGAGGCATCTCGAAGCCGCCCGTGGTCTCGTTGCCCTCGGTGAACGAGCGCAGCAGCGCGTCGTTCGTCGGGAGCCGGATCGCCGCGCGGTTGAACTCGTCGCTCGAGACGGTGCTCAGCGGGCCGAGCCGGTACACCGTCCCGGCGTTCGGCGCGATGTGGAGCGCGATGAGCAGCTGCGCGCGGCGCCAGTTCGTATCCTCTTCGAGGCGAAAGCCTTCGCGATCGAACGCCCTGGGCCCTCCCGTCAGGTCGAGCATGATGCTTTCGAACCGTTCGTGCGCAGCCGGGCTTTGCAGGGCTGGAAGGATACGAGACGGTACGAGGCTGCCGGCGTCCGTGCTGGCGTCGAACTCCGCCTGCGTGATGCCCGCGACGTAGGCGCCCGCGGCGAAGTAGTCGGCCAGCTCCATCGCCCCCTCCACGAACCCCGCGCTCCCGCACAGCGCGAGCGAGCCATCGAAGCGGTCCGGGTAGCGCTCGGCGGCGATGTGACTCGCGGCGCCGCCCATCGACATGCCGGTGACGTACGTCCAGCACGGCCGGCCGTACTTCTGCGTGAAGTAATCCCAGAGCGCGGCGGTCTCGTCGGCGGAGCGGCCGGCGATCCACGAGGTGCTGCTGAAGCTCGAGGCGCCCCAGGCGTAGCCGTGCAGGATCAGGTCCGTGCGGATGTCCGGCGCGCTGACGTGTGCTTCGGGGCGGAGCTCCTCCCAGCCGTGCATGAACAACACGAGCCGGCGGTTCCACTTCTCGGGCACCTCGATCTGGTACACGGCGCCGCCGAGCCGCCCGAAGTCGGCCCGCGCGCCCGGCAGCGCCTCGAACGCGGGATCGCCGAGTGTGACGCCCTCGGGTTCCTGGCGGAACGCCACGGGCGCTGGGACGGGCCGTGGTATCGGTCCGGCGCGCAGCGCGGCGCGGACGATGCCTTTCGCACAGCGGAGGTACCGGCCGCGCGCCCGCGCCCCCACGCCCTCACACGCCGACGACACCAACGCGCGGACGCTCTCGACCGCCGTCGTGTCGATGCAGCGGCTACCGCCGCCGGGTTCCTGGCGGAGCGCCACGGGCGACGGGGTGGGCCGCAGCGCCTTCGATCCACCCCGCAGCGCGGCGCGCACGATGCCGTTCGCACAGTGAAGGTACCGGCCGTGCGACGTCGCCCCCGTGCACCTGCACGCCGACGACAGCAGCGCGCGGACGTTCTCGACCGCGGTCGTATCGGCGCCGCGGTTACTCGCGCAGGCGGCTTCGGGCTGCGAGGCCGCGGCCAGGACGCTCGCGAAGGCGACCCGGAGGAGACCGTTACCAATCGGAATCGTGGGCATGGACTTCCTCCGCAGCGCCGCTGATGGCGCGCGCGGTGGGGCGCGCGGGCGGGACGTCCGCTTCCGCTCCAACGCGGGCGTGTCCAGCATCGTCAGGACGCAGCACGCCCGCGCGTTGCTGATCAGACGTTGCCCCGCACCCCCTCTTGCACGCGTTCCGGCTCTTCCCGTGCGACGCTACGCCGCGGACGAAGGGGTGGTCAAGGCAATCGTAGGCCCTGGCTCGGTCGGTCCCTACGCCTCGATCGTCACCTTGATCGACCCGGTCGTCTTGTCGGCGGCGGTTGCGAAGGCCGTGCCGATCTCCGCGAGCGGGAAGCGGTGCGTGATGAGCGTTTCGGCGATGCGCCGGCCCTGGCGGCGCAGGATGTCAAGCGCGATGTCGAAGTCGGCGCGCGCGCCGGCGCGGCTGTAGACGAGGGAGCCGATCACGCGGAGCTCCTTGGCGAGCACGAAGAGCGCCGGGAAGGGCGGCGACTTGGTGAACGCCCCGAGGACGCAGATCGTGCCGCCCGGGCGGCAGGCCGCCGCGGCGGTGTCGAGCGTGTCGGCGGTGCCCCCAACCGTCTCGATCACGAGATCGATCGGCGCGTCGGCGGCATCCGCGAGGAGGCCGCCGGGATCGCCGTCGTCGATCACGCGGTCTGCGCCGAGCGCCATCGCCGCCGCCTTCTGCTGCGGGCGTCGCGCGACGACGACGATCTCGCCGGCGCCCCCGGCGCGCGCCGCGACCACCGCCGCGAGGCCGATCGTCCCCGCGCCGAGCACCGCGACCCGCTGGCCGATCTCGAGCCCGGAGAGCCGCACGCCGTGCACGGCCACGCCGAGCGGCTCGCTGAGCGCCGCGGTCGCGAAGTCGACACCCGCCGGCACGCGGAAGCAGTGCCGGGCCGGCATGCGAACGTACTCGGCGAAGCCGCCCGGGATCGTCAGGCCGACGAAGCCGATCGCGAGGCAGCGCTGGTAGTCGCCGGCGAGGCAGTAGCGGCACGTGCCGCACGAGGCGATCCCCTCGATCGCGACCGCATCGCCGGCCTTTAGCGCCGTCACCCCAGCGCCCACCTCCGCCACCTCGCCCGCGATCTCGTGCCCGGGGCAGACCGCCGGGATCATCATCTGATCGTGGTACCAGTGCAGGTCCGAGCCGCAGATACCACAGTTGCGCACCCGGACCACGACCTCGCCGGGGCCGGGCGTCGGGCGCGGCACTTCCTCGACGACGAGCTTCCCGACCGCGTGGCAGAAGGCGGCGCGCATGGCGCTCATCTCACGGCCCCTCACCAGCCCGTGTGGTGACGCTCGATGACCTCGCGCACGCGCGCCGCGAGCCTGTCGCGATCGGCGTAGCCGAGGCCCGCGGTCGGGATGGGCGCCTCGATCACGATCTCCACCTCGCCCGGAAGGACCGCGAGCCGGCTGCCGCGTGGCATGAGGCGCCGCGTTCCGCGGCAGACGACGGGCACGATCGGCAGCCCGGCCTCGGCGGCGAGCACGAAGGCCCCCTTCTTGAAGGGCAGGAGCTGCCCCGTCCGGCTGCGTGTGCCTTCCGGGAAGATCACGAGCGAGTGCCGTTCGGCGGCCGCGCGATCGAGCGCGTCGATCGCCCGCTCGGGGCGGTCGCGGTCGATCGGCACCATGCCGAGCGTGTCGAGGACGGCGCCCACGACCGGGTGCGTCCACAGCTCCTTCTTGGCCGCGAAGCGCGTCCGGCCGGGCAGGAAGCCGAGCAGGACGAGGATGTCGAGATGGCTCTGGTGGTTCGGGGTGAACACGAAGGGCCCGCCGCCCGCCAGGCGCTCGAGGCCATGCACGCGTACCCCGACGCCGAGCATCCAGGTGAGGGTCCGCGCCCGCGCCTTGGCGAAGCGCCAGGCGAGGTCGCGGCTGCCCGTGGCGCGGTGGAGCCCGACCGCGACCGCCGCCATCCCGACCAGCATGCCTCGGAAGAGGTAGGGCGAGAGCGCGACGCGGAGCCCGTGCGCATCGCGCGCCGCGGGCGCCGCGCCGACCGTCGCGCTCTCGGCACGCTCGCTCGCCATGCGCGTGCCGATTAGCAGCTTTGCCGCCGGCGCGCGACGCCCAGGATTGCACTGTGGATTGCGTCACTCCGGATTCAGAAGGGCGGCGCCTCGCGTGCGAGCGTCGCCCCGCCGAGGACGATCACGGGAAAGCGGCTCCCGGCCGGCAGCTCCGCCAGCTCCGGCGGACCGACGAGCAGCGCCGCGCCGCTCCCGAGCGCGCTCAGCACCCCGGAACCCTGCGCGGCAAGCGCCGTGGCGACGGGCCCGTCGCCCGTCTCCTCGAGGCGGACGCGCAGGAACTCGGTCAGGCCCTTCACCTTGCGCGCGGGCGCGGCGAGCATCGCGTGCACCACCGGCAGGTGGAGCCGGCGATGGCCCTGCATGCGGCGGAGCGCCGGCCGCGCGTAGAGGTAGAAGCACACCAGCGCGGAGACCGGATTGCCGGGAAGCCCGAAGACGAGCCGCTCGTCGCGACGGCCGAAGACGAGCGGCCGCCCCGGCTTCTGCGCCACCTGCCAGAAGATCCGCTCGACGCCGGCGGCGGCGAGCGCGTCCTTCACCAGGTCGAGCTCGCCCACCGAGACGCCGCCGCTGGTGAGGACGACGTCCGCGTCGAGCGCCCGGGCCAGGCCGGCGCGGATGTCGGCCGCGCGGTCGCGCGCGATCGGCAGCACGAGCGGCTCCGCACCCGCCTCGCGCGCGGCGGCGGCGAGCGAGTAGGCGTTGGAGTTGACGACCTGGCCCGGCCCCGGCGTCTCATCCACCTCGACCAGCTCGGCGCCCGTGGGCAGGATCGCGACCCGCGGGCGGCGGTGGACGGCGAGCGTCGCGCAGCCGATCGAGGCGAGCACTCCCAGGTCCGCGGGGCCGATCGCCGTCCCGGCAGCAATCACCACCTGCCCGGGCCGGACGTCCTCGCCCGCGGCGCGCACGTTCGCGCCGGACGGGGGTGCCGCGCGCACCACGACCGTGCCGGCGCGCTCCTCGGTGTCCTCGACCTTGACGACGGTGTCGGCGCCGCGCGGGATCACGGAGCCGGTGAAGAGCTTGACCGCCGTGCCGGGCCCCACGGGCGTGTCGACGACGCTGCCCGCCGGCTCGACGGCGACGACGCGCAGGCACGCGGGCGCGCTCGCCAGGTCGGCGTGCCGCACGGCGAAGCCGTCCATCGCCGAGTTGGGCGCCGCCGGGACGGCGCGCGCGGAGACGACGTCGGCCGCCGCCACGCGGCCGAGCGCCTGGGCGAGCGTCACGCGCTCGTCGCCCAGCACCGGGGCCGCCGCGCACACCGTGGCGAGCGCCTCGCCGACCGGGATCACCGGCCGAGCGATAGCCGCCCCCGGGGTGGGCGTCAACGCCTGGACAGACGGCGGCCCGCCGGGCTAGGCGTGCGTCATGACCGCCTCCCCCGCCGACGGCACGACGAGCCTGAACGGGCTGCGCTTCCACTTCCTCGACTGGGGCACCCGGGGCGAGCCGCCCACGCTCCTCCTCCACGGCGGCGCGCAGACCGCGCACAGCTGGGACGAGGTCGCGCCCGACCTGGCGCGCGACCACCACGTGCTCGCCCTCGACCAGCGCGGCCACGGCGACACCGAGTGGGCGCCCGGGGGCCGCTACCGCCGCGACGACTTCGTGGCCGACATCCGCGCCTTCCTCGACGACCGGAACTGGGAGCGCGCGACGCTCGTGGCGCTCAGCCTGGGCGGCCTCAATTCGATCGCCTTCGCGGCGACCCACCCGGAGCGGATCGCCGGCCTGGTCGTGGTCGACGTCACACCCACCATCTCGCAGACGGGCGGCAAGGCGATCGCGGCGCAGCTCCAGGTGCGGGACTTCGCGTCGTTCGAGGAGGCGGTCGCGCGCGCCCAGGCGTTCAACCCCCTCCGCTCGGCCGAGAACATCCGCACCCGCCTCCGCCACGCGCTCCGCCAGGGCGCCGACGGCCGCTGGAGCTACAAGTTCGACCCCGGCATCGGCGGCGGTGGGCTGGAGGCGGACTTCGAGCGCCTGTGGGAGCAGGTGCGGCAGATCCGCTGCCCGACGCTCCTCGTGCGCGGCGCGCAGAGCGCCATCCTCTCGCGCGAGGCGGCGGCGCGCTTCGTGCGGGAGCTGGCGGGGAGCACGGTGGTGGAGGTGCCGGGCGCCGGCCACTCGGTGATGGGCGACAACCCGAGCGGCTTCATCGGCGCGGTGCGGCCGTTCCTGGCGCGGCACCGGCTCTGAGGCTGCCGCTTGCAGGACCGCGCCCGGCTGGCGCATACGGCCAGGCATGAAATTCGACCTCCTCTACGAGCTGCAGGCCCCGAAGCCGCACGACGAGCGCAGCGAGTATCGCTGCTATCACGAGGCGCTCGAGCAGATCGAGCTCGCCGACCGGCTCGGCTACGACACGGTGTGGGAGGTGGAGCACCACTTCCTGAACGAGTTCGCGCACTCCTCCGCCCCCGAGGTGTTCCTCGCCGCGGTCGCGCAGCGCACGAGGCGCATCCGCCTCGGGCACGGCGTCGTCCTCCTGCCGCACAAGTTCAACCACCCGATCCGCGTCGCCGAGCGCGTCGCGGCGCTCGACATCCTCTCCGACGGGCGGGTCGAGTTCGGCACCGGCCGCTCGAGCCAGTTCGAGCAGGCGGGCTTCGAGGTGGACACCGAGCTCTCGCGCGAGATGTGGCAGGAGTCGCTCGAGATGATCCCGCGCATGTGGACGGAGGACCCGTTCGAGTACGCGGGGCGGTTCGTCTCGGTGCCGCCGCGGAGCATCCTCCCGAAGCCGCTCCAGAAGCCGCATCCGCCCATCTGGATGGCGGCCACCAGCCCGCAGTCCTGGGAGATCGCCGGCGGCAACGGGATCGGCATCCTCGGCCTCACCCTCTTCGTGAGCGTCCCCCAGCTCGCCGACCGCGTGCGCGCCTACCGCGCCGCGCTCGCACACGCGAAGCCGGTCGGGAGGTTCGTCAACGACAGGGTGGGCGCGTTCACGATCGTGCACGTGGCCGAGACGCACGAGGCGGCGGTCGCGAACGGCGGCACCGAGGCCGCGATCAACTATCTCCTCTACGCCTTCCGCGTCCTCGGCGGCTTCGCCGACCCGAGCGGGCGCGGCATGCAGCGCGAGTACGCCGAGCTCGAGATCAAGTCGACGCCCTACCGCGATCTCATCGCCAGGGAGTACCCGATCATCGTCAAGATGCAGCGCGGCGAATGCACCTTCGAGGACCTCGACCGGGAGGACATGGTGATCGTCGGCGACGTCGACCACTGCGTGCGCAAGGTCGAGCGCTACCAGAAGGCGGGACTCGACCACTTCATCGCGCTCATGCAGGCCGACCGCATCCCGCACGCGAAGGTGATGCGCTCGATCGAGCTGTTCGCGAAGGAGATCATGCCGCGCTTCCGCGGCTGACAGGGGCGCTCCACACCAGGCGGTAGGCGCGGGCGCGGCTGGAAGCCCTCAGTGATTGAACGGGCAGACGAGCCCGCCGCCGCCCCCGAAGCAGCGCGCCACGGGCGGCAGCGGCGCCGCGTCGTCGTCCGGGTAGAAGAAGCCCACCGTGAAGCACATCTCGTCGTTGCTGGTGACGCCGAAGGTGAGCCGGGTCGGCGTGTCGTTCCGGTAGTTGCACGTCCAGTGGAATCCGTCGCCCGCCTCGAGGCGGAGCGGCGTGTCGTACAGCTTCACCGTGGGCTCCGAGTAGGAGAGCGTCTCCAGCTCCCGCGGCCCGACCACGCCCTGGCGGACCAGGTCGACGTCCACCGACTGCGTGTGCTTGTGGCTGTGCGTGCTGACCCACACGACGTTCATCGGGAACGGCGCGAGCCACGAGGCGCTCGCGCTGCCCGCCTGACCGGGGGGCACGTCGATGGCGAGCGTGCCGAGCTGGAAGCTCCGCGTGTGGTGGCGCACCGTCCCCTTGCGCGCGGCGCGGAAGTCGACCGCGACGTCGACGGTCACCCGCTCGGTGCCGCCGTTGAGATAGTGGGAGTTGAGGAGCAGGCGCTGGTGCGGCCCGAGCCCGACCCCCACGCCGGCGGGGAAACGGATCGTCTGCCGGGGGCGCTGCACGAAGGCGACGATCGGCGACACGATCTGGTCGCCGACCCCGGCGCAGCCGACGCGGTCGAACGGCCCCTTCGGGATGCGCTCGGGGTTCTCGCCCTGGTAGAGGAAGATCGCGAAGTGATGGCTCGCGTAGGTGGGGCCGCTCGGCATCGCCATCGTGATCTCGCTCACATCCATGGCGCGGCGGTTGCGGAGCGTGACCAGCTGGCAGACCTCACGCTCCGAGCGGGGCGCGACCGTGATGGGGGAGAGGCGGATCTGGAGCCCGTGTCGCGGTCGGCGGAGATGGGCGCGGAAGGTCGCGGCGGAGGCGAGCGCGGGCAGGGCGAGCAGTACGAGGACGAGAGGGGACGCCCGTACCATCGGCCTCGCTTGTCCCGCACGGACCCGGATGGGTCAAGCGGGGGGCGGACCGGTCGGTCAGTACGTTCCGCTCGCGGTTCCCGTGTCCGTCGGCAGGCCGCGCTGCGTCGCCAGGTCGCGGATCGCCTTCCAGGCGAGCTTCGAGGGCTCGGCATGCGAGTTCTCCCACCGGTTGACGGTCGAGACGGTGACCGCGATCTGGTGCGCGAACTCCTCTTGCGTCATGCCGAGCTGCTGGCGGAGAGTGCGGATCAGGCTGCGCGTGGTCTCAGGCATGGGGGCTCGACTGAGCAACCGACGTGCCACGAGCAGCGGCGCCCGCCCGCGCGGTTCGACGCGGCGCTCGCCCCAGCACGGCGGCAAAAAGCGAGCGCTTGCGGCGAGATCGCGCCGCGTGCCTTGCGCGAGGCGATGGCATCTCGCTATGGCGGGCGCCATGATCTACGTCCACGAGGTGCACGAGATCCTGGGCGGCAAGATGACGGAGTTCGGCGAGGCGGTGCGCGCGGAGTGGCGCCCGCTCGTCGAGGAGGGCAACGGCGCGCGCCTCCTCTGGTTCTGGCAGCTCACGCACGGCACCGGCGCCAGCTACCAGGCCGTGTCGATCACCGCCGTGCGCGACTGGGCGACGTGGGGCGCGCTGGTCGCGCGCGGGGCGAGCGACCCGCGCTTCCGCGCCTGGCAGCGCCGGGTGTGGACGCTCCGCCGCGAGGTGACGGCGAAGATCCTGCTGCCCGTTCCCTGGTCGCCGCTCCGGGAGGTCGACCTCGCGGCCGCGCCCTCCGCAGACCAGACCGAGACCCCCGCGCTCTACCTCCACGATACCGGCTGGCCTTTCGCCGGCAAGCTCGAGGACTACGTCGAGGCGCTGGGCACCATCTTCTACCCGCAGACGCGGCGCGCGCGCATGATCTCGGTGGCGGCGTGCTGGACCGTCGCGCCCGGCACGGGCCGCCACCACGAGGTCGTCCTGCTCCAGAGGATCGAGGACTGGACCCAGTTCTCGCGCCTGCTGACCCGGGGCGAGCCGCCCGCCGAGCCCGGCGGGTGGATGGAGGA
>Ga0209376_1004864_pt1 | contig 11436 bp, 10 predicted proteins | sample GraSoiAngelo_134_FD_185891 | JGI IMG/M metagenome (GOLD analysis project Ga0209376, IMG submission 185891) | Grasslands soil microbial communities from the Angelo Coastal Reserve, California, USA - 14_0929_05_30cm (SPAdes) (version 2) | ecosystem: Environmental > Terrestrial > Soil > Grasslands ... | reverse complement strand
GGTCAGGGGGTTCAAGGGTTCACCCTGGACCCCGGCGTGGGAGAGTACCTGCTCTCGCATGAGAATATCCGGATGCCGCGCGCCGGCAAGGTCTACAGCGCGAATGAGGGGAACTCTCGCAAATGGTCGTCCGGCACCCGTCAGTTTATGGAGTATCTCAAGGCGCCCGACAAGGCAACCGGCGGGACGTACAGCGCCCGCTATACGGGCTGCCTGGTGGCGGACGTCCACCGGATTCTTCTTGGAGGCGGGATCTACCTGTATCCCGGCGAGACGGACAAGCCGGAAGGGAAGCTGCGGCTGCTGTACGAGGCCAATCCTTTGGCGATGGTAGTCGAACAAGCAGGAGGACAAGCCAGCACCGGGACCATGCGAATCCTGGAGGTCGAACCCAAAACCCTTCACCAGCGGGTCCCACTGATCATCGGCAGCCGTGAAGAGGTGAGCCTGGCGGAGGACTTCATCCAAGGACGCCGATGAGGTTCGGTCCGTTGAGTCCGTTAGGTCAGTTAGGTCCGTAAACGGACTCAACAGACTCAACAGACAAAACGTTCTTTCTGGAGGTCTAAGCATGAACGATCGCATCCGAGAGATCCTGAGTTGGTACGGAAGCGACAACGCGGGCACGCGAACGAATCTGGCCCGTCTGCTCAATCACGGTCGGCTGGCCGGGACCGGCCGGCTGGTGATCTTGCCGGTTGATCAAGGATTCGAGCATGGTCCGGCGCGCAGCTTCGCTCCCAATCCCCCAAGCTATCACCCGCACTATCACTTCGGGCTGGCCATCGAGGCCGGGTGCAATGCCTACGCGGCGCCGCTCGGGTTTTTGGAGGCCGGAGGCGGTCAGTACGCGGGCGCGATTCCGCTGATCCTGAAGCTGAACAATCACGACATGCTGCACGAGGACAAGGACCCGCTGCCGGCGGTCACCGGAAGCGTGAAGGAGGCGCTGCGGCTGGGCTGCGTCGCCGTCGGGTTCACGATTTATCCTGGGTCGGTGCATTGCGGCCGGATGTATGAACAACTGCGTGAGATCGCCGAGGAGGCGAAGAACGCCGGGCTGGCGGTCGTCGTCTGGTCCTACCCTCGCGGCTCTTCACTGAGCAAGGAAGGGGAGACTGCGATTGACGTGGTCGCCTACGCCGCCCAGATCGCCGCGCAGCTCGGCGCCCACGTCATCAAGGTGAAGCTGCCGACCGCGCATCTTGAACAGGCGGCGGCCAAGAAGGTGTACGAGGCCGAGCAGGTCCCCATCAAAACGCTCTCCGAGCGGGTCAAGCACGTGGTCCAGAGCGCGTTCGCCGGGCGGCGGATCGTGATCTTCTCCGGTGGTCCCAAGGGGGACGACAAGACGTTCTTCGAGGAAGTCCGGGCCATTCGAGACGGGAACGGGTTCGGGTCCATCATCGGGCGGAATTCCTTCCAGCGCCCCAAGGCGGACGCCATCAAGTTTTTGCAGACGGTGATGGGAATCTATGCCGGCGAGATCCCGTAGTATTGAGAGCTACTAGCTATGAGCTACTAGCTGCCAGCTATTGGAAGAGGGTCACGTGAGCGAACTGAATCCCAGTAGACCAAGAAGTCGCCGGGTGTCGTCATTGTTGATGAGCACTCTACTCGTGGGAATCGGGATTCTGATCGGGCTGGTGGTGGCCTCGGATCTGGGGTGGCTGCCGTTCGGGCACGCGGTTCCGGAACCGACGGTCACGAAGGAGGTCCCGGCCGCTCCGCCCGCCCCTGCCCCTGTGTCCATCGGGGTGGACCGTAATTTTGTCTCGATTGCCAAAGCGGTCAGGCCGGCGGTGGTGAATGTGTTTACCACTCGCACCGGCAAGGGTGGAGAAGGCTTGCACGGGATGCCGTTCGAGGACCCTTTCTTCCGCAGGTTTTTTGGCGAGGAGTTCTTCCGCCGGTTCGAGGTGCCGCGTGAGCGGAAAGAGCGGAGCCTCGGGTCAGGGGTGATCGTGGATTCAAAGGGACTGATCATTACCAACAATCACGTCGTCAGCAAGGCGGACGAAATCAAGGTGCTGCTCTCCGACAAGCGCGAGTTCAAGGCCAAGCTGATCGGGACCGACGCCAAGACCGATCTCGCCGTGCTCAGGATCGACGCCGAAGGCCTGCACACGATCCCTTGGGCGGATTCGGATAAGCTGGAAGTCGGGGAATTTGTCCTGGCCGTGGGGACCCCGTTCGGCCTCAACCAGACGGTCACGCTGGGGATCGTCAGCGCCGTGGGGCGGGCCAGTATGGGGATCGCCGAGTACGAAGATTTCATCCAGACGGACGCGGCCATCAACCCCGGCAACTCGGGCGGTGCGCTGGTCAACACGCGAGGGGAGCTGGTCGGGATCAACACGGCCATCTTCAGCCAGAGCGGGGGCAATATGGGGATCGGCTTCGCGGTTCCCAGCAATATGGCCCGCCCGATCCTGGATCAGCTCGTCCAGGGCGGAAAGGTGGTCCGGGGCTGGCTCGGCGTGTCGATCCAGGAGCTGTCTCCCGATTTGGCGACGCAGTTCGGGGTGCAAGAACCCAAGGGCGTGCTGGTCAGCGAGGTGTTGGATGACAGCCCGGCGAAGCGCGCGGGGTTCGAGCGCGGCGATGTCATCGTGGAATTTGACGGGAAACCGGTCGAAAACCCGACGCAGCTCCGCAATGCCGTGGCGCAGACGGCGATCGGGAGAAAGGCGACCGTCAAAGTCATGCGGGACAAGCACGTTCGGAATCTGGAGGTCACGATCGCAGAGCAGCCGAAGACCGTCGCTCAGGCGGGAAGCGAGGAAGAGGGCGGCTCTGCGCGCCCGGCGGGTCTCCTGGCCGACATCGACGTGCGCGAATTGAATAGTGACCTCGCCAGTCGCCTGGGACTCGGAGGGAGCGACCGAGGAGTGGCCATCGTGCGGGTTCGAGCAGACAGCGTGGCCGAGGAGGCCGGTCTCAAGGAAGGCGATCTGATCCTGGAGGTCAACCGAATGCCTGTGCCCAGCCTGACGGTGTACGAGCGGGTGGTCTCCAAGCTCAGCACGAACCAGCCGGTGCTGCTGCTGATCAAACGGCAGGGGCGCACCAGCTTCATCACGCTCAAGCAATAATCCTCTTCGTTGGTTCGAACCGCGGTGCTATAATGCGAAGCCGAAAGGGGGTGTACGTATGGTACGACGGACTATATTCGTTCTCCTGTGCGCCCTCGCAGGAGCCGGTCTTTTCTTGCGCGGAGAAGAGTTCGACAGCCCGGTCTTGCTCATGGGTCTGGCGATCGGGGCGATCACGGGGGGACTCATTCTAGCCGGGGAATATGCGCTCCAGAAAGCATCGTTCGGCGTCATCATCGGAGGAACGGTCGGCCTGGCCGTCGGGCTCATGTTGACCGGTCTTATCGAATGGGTCGGCAGCGTGATATTTGACGTGGAGACGTTCCTGTTCCACATCGGCGGGCTGGTGTTTCTCCTCGGTCTGCCTTACCTCGGGATGGTGCTGGGCGCAAGGTTCGGGAAGGACCAGATCCCCGGGACGGACACGCACGCTGGGCATGCGGCGGAAGCCGGCAATACTAAAATTCTTGATACCAGCGTGATCATTGATGGGCGCGTGGCCGACCTGTGCGAGACCGGATTCCTGGAGGGAACGTTCCTGGTCCCGCAGTTCATCCTGCACGAGCTTCAGCACATTGCCGACTCGTCGGATACGCTCAAGCGCGCGCGGGGCCGCCGCGGGTTGGACATCCTCAACAAGATTCAGAAGATGGTGGATATTGACGTGCGCATCGTGGATGACGACTACCCGCATGTGAAGGACGTGGACTCCAAGATCGTGGTCCTGGCCAAGAAGGTCGGCGCCAAGGTCATTACCAACGACCTGAATCTGAACAAGGTGGCGGAGCTCCAAGGGGTGCGGGTCCTGAACATCAACGAGCTGTGCAACGCGCTCAGGCCTGTGGTGCTGCCGGGCGAGACGATCCGCGTGTTTGTCCTCAAAGAAGGCAAGGAAGCCGGGCAGGGCGTGGCCTACCTCGACGATGGAACGATGATCGTGGTGGACAACGCCAAACGCTGCATCGGAAGAAATGTGGATGTGGTGGTCACGAGCGTGCTGCAGACGACTGCCGGCCGGATGATTTTCACGCGGCTCAAGGAAGAGGCCGAGAAGGAGGAGTTCCAAGTCGCGCGTGGCTAGGAGCCTGAGTGAATTCGCCTCCGGTTTTGGTCGAACCTGCGGCCTCGTAGCTGGTCGCATCTCCTTCGCCTCGTGACGAACAGGACTCTCCGACAGGCTCCTTACCTTCCCCTTGCCATCGTCCCTGCCGCCGGGCGGGGACATCGCATGGGGAGCAACATCCCGAAGCAGTTTCTGACGTTGGGGGGCCTGCCTGTCCTCGTTCATACCCTCCGTGTGCTGGAGGCCGCGGACTCCGTCGGCGAAATCATCCTTGTCGTGCCTGAGGCCGACCGCGAGTTCTGTCTCCGGGAGATCGTCACCCGCCACCGGTTGTCCAAGGTCAACAAAATTGTGGCGGGGGGCGAGCGACGCCAGGATTCCGTGCATCATGGGCTCTCTGCGATAGACGGCGACCCGGATCTTGTGCTGGTGCACGACGCCGTAAGGCCGTTTCTCACCCGGGAGATGATCGGGGGAGTGCTCGAGCAGGCGGCGAAGCACGGGGCCGCGGTGGTGGCGATTCCGATGCGGGATACGGTCAAGCAGGTGGGGACGGACAGGCTGATCGAGTGCACGGTGGACCGGCGCAGCTTGTGGCTGGCTCAGACTCCCCAGGCCTTCCGCCTCGCGCTCTTGCGGGAGGCTCACCGGAAAGCTGAACAGGAAGGCATCCACGCGACCGACGACGCGCAACTGGTGGAGCGCCTGGGGCATCGTGTGGCGCTCGTGGAGGGCAGCGCGGAGAACATCAAGATCACGCGACCGGAGGATCTGGCGATCGGCGAGGCCATCCTGGCGGCCCGGCAGGGGCAGCGGAAAATGTAATTGGTAATTGAGTAAGTGAGTAATTGGGCGAGGAGGGAATTGTGGTAGCTACTCAATTACTCACTTACTTAATTACTTCCTAAGGAGAACATGCGAATCGGGCTCGGCTATGACATTCATCCGTTAGGGAAAGGCAGGAAGCTCATCCTCGGAGGGATAGAGATTCCGCACACGCAAGGGTTGGTGGGCCATTCGGATGCCGATGCGTTGGTCCACGCGGTGTGTGACGCCCTGCTCGGGGCCATGGGGGAGGGCGATCTCGGCAAGCGATTCCCCAGCTCGGACCCGCGGTTCAAGAATATCTCAAGCCTCAGGCTCCTGGAAGATATCGCCGGATTGCTGGGCAAGAAAGGATTTCGCCTCATCAATCTGGACACGGTCATCATCGCGCAGGCGCCTCGCCTGAGTCCCCACCTCGGCGGCATGCAGGCCCGGCTCGCGGAAGGCCTCAAGGTTGACCGGGACATCGTGAACATCAAGGTCAAGAGCGGAGAGGGTCTGGATGCGATCGGGAAGGAAGAAGCGATCGCCGCCCAAGCAGTCTGTTTGATCGAAGAGATCCCTTAGGCCATGTTTAAGACCATACGGGACGACTTGGCGGTGGTCTTCGAGCGAGATCCCGCTGCGACCAATCGGTTGGAAGTGATTCTCACGTATGCGGGTTTCCACGCGCTGATAGCCTATCGTCTCGCGCACCGGCTTCATGTGTGGGGCGTTCCGTCTCTACCGCGTCTCGTCTCCCAAGTCGCCCGCCTGTTCACGGGCGTCGAGATTCATCCTGCGGCGAAGATCGGTCGAGGCTTTTTTATTGACCATGGCACGGGCGTCGTGATCGGCGAGACGGCCGAGATCGGCGATTACGTGACCCTGTTTCAGGGCGTGACCTTAGGTGGAACTGGAAAAGAGCGCGGCAAGCGCCATCCGACCTTGGGTAACCACGTGGTGGTGGGGGCCGGTGCGAAGATTCTGGGCGGGATCAAGATCGGCGACAACGTCAAGATCGGTGCCAATTCCGTGGTGTTGAAGTCGGTGCCGGCCAACTCGACGGTCATCGGGGTCCCGGCGCGGGTCATCAAAATGGAAGGGGAGCGGATGCCCGAAGCCACGATGGACCACATCAACCTCCCTGACCCCATCGCCGACCGCTTTGAAGCCCTCGAGCGCGAGATCATCGAGCTGCGCAAGAAGCTCGACAGTCGAGACTCTTCTCGATGAATTGACTTCGCCCCTTTTCACGCCCTCCCTTTTCACGTTACGCGAGGGCCAGAGCCACCTGAACCACCAACGCGAGCCGGTCAAGGTCAACCGGCTTGCCCACCACATCCACCGACCCCAGCTCCAGCATCTCCTGGAGTAACCGTCGATCCTGACTGGCGGTCAGCGTGATGACCCCGCCCTGGTACCCCTGGGCGCGGAGCCGGCGGAATACCTCTACCCCGTTCATCTCCGGCATGTAGATATCCAGAATCACCAGCTGCGGAGGTTCCTTTCTCGCCAGCGCCAGCGCCGCTGGACCGTCGGGGGCCGCGCGCACCCGGTAGCCCTGCTGGGTCAAGAACTTCGAGAGCAGCGCGCGGATCACTGGCTCGTCATCCACCACCAGGATGGATTTCGCGGCCTGCCCCTCTGCCGAAGGGACCCGTTCCACCTCCTGCCACACTCGGCCGACGATCCCCCGTAGATCTTCGACCGAGAGGCCTCCCTTCCGAAGAAAGTCGGTCGCCCCGAGGGCCCGTACCTCCTGCTCCAGCGCGTCCGTCGCTTTCCCGCTCAGGATGATGACGGAAGCCTCCGGGTCGATCTCGCGGATCCGCCGGAGCACCTGGATCCCATCCATCTCCGGCATGACGAGATCAAGCAGCGTGATCTGCGGACGGTGCTGCTCAAACAGCGCCAGGGCCTCCCGGCCATTTGTGGCCGTGACCACCTCGTAGACGGGGCTGAGGATCCGCCGCAGCAGGTCACAGATCAGCCATTCATCATCCGCCACCAGGATCTTGACCATGCCGAGCCTTCCTCCTCATTTGGTCAGGTTCCCCTTTCTATACGAGGTAATCAAAAATCTGTCAAGCAGGAGGCATGCCCAGACCGGCATCAAACGGCTAATGGTGGTGTTTCGACTACTCAGTACGTAGAGGCAAGCATCCAGGAGGGTTCGATGTGTATCCAGAACGATAGACCCTGTACCTGAAAGGATAAATTCCGCGCCTATGGCCTGCTACCCACTTGTCACAACCCCGTCCATGACCGCCCAACGTCGAGCGTCCTCACAGACCCGACAACGTTCGGACTTTCCACCTTTTGGACTCCGATGGAATGAGCCGGAGAGTGGTGGCGTTAAGCATAGAATGAACACGACGGTCTGGGGACGTCATCAGATGCCAGCCGAGTCAATGTGTCTCCTTAGTCTGTTCAAGGCGCAGGGCTCGGGCTCGATCCTTCAACTTCTCTGCTTCAGATTTCCTGTTTGTTTGGCTGTAGACATCTGCCAAACCAAGAAGGCTGGTGACCATATCGAAACGGTCCATGGGTCTTGTCCTCTGCTCTAAGATTCTCAATGCGCGCACGAAGTGAGGCTCAGCCTTGGTATACTTGCCCTGATCAAGGTAGACCGCTCCAAGTATGTTCAGAGCCTGTGCAACTTGAGGATCTGAACCTCCCAGTGCCTTCTCCCGGATTTTCAGTGCGTGTCTGGACAGGTCTGCGGCTTCAACATATCTCCCTTGTTTGCGGTAGAGTACCCCCAGGTTTAGAAGGGTGCCTGAGAAGTCAGGGTGTTGAGGCCCCTGTAGCTTCACCATGATTGCGAGTGCTCGCTGGTAGAGTGACTCGGATTCAGCAAACCTGCCCTGCGATTGATAGACACCTGCCAATTGACTAAGGAGAGAAGCTGTGTCCGGATGTTCAACCCCTTGGGTCCTTTCCAGGATTGCCAAAGAACGTTTATAGAGTACTTCAGCCTGAGCAGGTTCGTTGAGCAAGACGTACGTTGCTGCCAGTTTATTGAGGCTAGTCACCACGTCTCTGCTGTTCTCTCCAAGAACCTTTTGACGTATGGCTAGCGACCGCTTGTAGAGGGGCGCGGCGTCGGTAAACTTGTTCTGGACGTTGTATTGGGCAGCCAGATCATCCAAAGACATGGCTACTTGAAGGTGGTCCGGTCCCAGAAGCCTTTCCCTGCGTTCAAGCACACGCCGGTAGAGGCCTTCGGCCTCTTTATTCTTCCCCTGGGCGTTATAGGATTTGGCGAGGTTTTTAATTATGGTATTGGCCTGGGGCTGTTCAATCCCCGAGGCCTTCTCGCTGGCTGCTAGTGCGCGCTGGTAAAGTGGCTCAGCCTGACCAAGTTTCCCCTGCTTGTCGTAAATCGCGGCCAGGTTGGTTAGGATGCTAACCAGATCGGGATGATCCGTTCCCCAGGTCTTCTCTCGGGTTGCGAGTGCTTGCCGGTAGAAAGGCTCGGCCTCGGCTAATTTGCCCTGACCGTAGTACAGATCACCCAAAGACTTCGTTGTTCGAGCAAGGTGAGCATTATCCAGTTGACGCGTTTGTGCCTCTTTGAGGGCCGTCAGGAACATCTTTTCGGAGTCGGCATAGCGGCCCTGTGCATATGCTTTTTCGCCTGCGTCTTGGTATTTCTCCCAGCTCGTGTTCTCACTGCAAGCTTGCAGGAGAAGCACAAAAGAAAGGCTTAGAACTATCCGAAGCAATGAGCTCGTAGGGTAGCCAATGTTGGGGAAAGGGGGATGAAGGAAGGGCATGAGGCCAATTATAGCCAGCGATCGTCAGTCCGTGCGAGGAAAACCGGACTTATCCCCATTCCACTCCTTCTCCCGAAGCCCTGGCTTGACAGACTCCACCCGCAAGCTTCATGATGCAATCCCGGTCAACAGCTCGCCATGAACTGCGTGGAGCCGGGTGAGGTCCACAGGTCAACGACTAGCACTGGAATCAGGTTTTCAGTTCACACACGAGGAGGGTACCATGCGCAGCGGATTTATCCAGAAGAAATTGGTTCTCCCCATATTGGCCATTGCGGCGTTGCTGATGTTCCCGTTGAGCACGAGCTCGCTTCAGGCCGCAGAGACCCAGGGCAAAGTGAAGGTTCTCTACCATGTAGATGGAAAAGATCTGGAAGTAGCCAAATACGCCCTGGCGCTCATCAACAAGCATATCGACGCGGAGGGTGGGCCGGACAAAATCGATGTAGAGCTGGTTGTGCACGGGCCGGCGCTGACTCTGTTTGAGCTGGACAAGATTGATCCGGAGCTTCAGAAAAGATTCGATCAGGCCATTAAAAATGGGGTGCATGCCGAGATGTGTCAGGTCTCCATGAAGCTCATGAATACCCCATTGGAGAAGTTAGCCAAAGGCTTTGTCGCCACGTTGCATCCGGTCGCAGTGAAGCGGATCGCAGACCTACAAACAGCCGGTTACCTGTACATCAAGCCGTAAGAGACAGAAAACAGGGTCCGCAGTCGTTTCACGAGGGTTAATGGCCTTCGATATCCCTAGGCTCGCGATCAAAGCCTCCCGGCCCCATCTCCGCTCATCTAAGTCCGACGTGGTGCGGCAGGGCCCTCCGCTCCCGCACCTCCCGCGACACCCCTTCCACGGCGCTTCGGAGTGGCAGCCTTCCGGTATTCTCTTGGCCGAGGTCTAGCGACCTCGGTGCCCCGGTCAGTACCGGCTTTCCTTCTCCGAACGCCGGGCGGGGCCCCCGTCGCTCCGGTGAAGTCCGCTCCGAGCGCTGCCGCACCCCGAAAGGCCGAGATATGAATCAATCATGAGAGACGCGGTGTGGGAAAGCATTTCCGGTAAGAGCGGTGGCCCGTCGAAACGCCGAACGTCTCCACAGGATTGACGACTTTCGGACTTTCCACCTCTTGGACTCCGCAGGAATGAGCTGGAGAGAGGTGGCGTGGGGCACAAAATGAGCACAGAAAGGCGAGTCCCTGTGCATGGCCATGCCTGGCTATCGCACCATAGCTGAGGACTCCGTGAAGAGTAGCAATTGCGCCCCCAGCCCTGCTAGCACTAACGGATAGAGGTGCGCCAGTCTTCCGAGGATAATGCGATGGTCGACGAGTACCTTAAGCACGAGCGCTAGAAGTGCCGAGAGGCCCATCAACACATGGCTAACAGCGAGGCCGTGGGTGTGCGCGTGGGGAGCAGCGCCGAAGTCGTGTCCCAGGAGGATGCCTCCGGTCAACATAGCCAGGCCATAGAACAGATAGAGCCAGGCTGTATGGGTCACCAGTTCCAGCCGGCGCAGCAGGTCAATAAGGCCAAGCGTCAGAACCATGACTGCCAGAACCTTATGCTGAAGGACCTCTGGATTGGAGAGGCTTTCGACCAGCCCTGACGGGCCGATGGGCCAGGCAAATCTGTCGCTCAAAATCATGTTGTAGATTCCTATGAGAATGAGGCAGGAGGGCCAACCCAGCCTGACCACCCCAGCTGGTCTGATCCCCAGCACCTCCAGCCACGTCAGGCCCGCCAAGACCAGTACGACTATGCCACCTACATGGTGATTAAACTCTAACCAGGCTCTCGCCTCGCGGTGAGCTTCCTGCTGACTCTCCTGCCCGATCGCCGTGCCAGCACACAAGAAGACGAGGACGGGCAGCAGGACTGAGCCAAGGTGAAACCAGTGAAGGCATCTCCGGGAAGGGTGCTCGAGGTTGTCTATATTCTCGGGCGTAGCCATGCTTGCTGAACCAATTCACCGCTTTCTCAAGGCAAGAGGGAAAAGGGGATGACTCCAATTATTGCCAGCGGGCGTCGGTCCGTGCGATCAGAAACCGAACTTATCCCCGTTCCGCTCTTTTAAGGCCCCAGCGCGCATCAATCAAAGACTCCCGACCACTTTTCTTGCCCCTGGAACTGCTCGAAAGCATACGCCAATCGCCAGGGAAAATCGACGGTGGGAATTAGGCTCTGAGACCAGGATTGTGATCAGGTGAAGTGGAGATGAAGGCCTTCAGGACTTATTCGAATCCCAAGCGGGTGGCATGTGGTCGGGAGCGAACGTCCGCCGGAGCGGCGGGGACCCACCCGGCATCCGGAGAAGGAAAGCTGGAACTGACTAAGGCACCGCGATCGCACGATCGCGGCCGCGAGAATTCCAGAAGGTTTCCACTCCGGACTGCCGAGGAAGGGGTGCCGCGAGAGGCGCGGAAGCGAGGGACCGCATGCCGCCCGCCTCTTCGAGCGACCCGCGTCAGTAGTCCACGCGCACCAGGTACAGTCCGTGCGCGGGGGCGGTCACGCCGGCGGCGCGGCGATCCCTGGCCTCCAGAATCTCCTTCACGCTCTTGGGCGACCGCTTCCCCCGCCCCACCTCGACCAGCGTCCCCACCATCGCGCGCACCATCTGTTTCAGGAACCGGTCCGCCTGCACCTCGACCCGGATCGCGGCCTGTTCCTGACTGATCTCCAGCAGCCGGACCT
>Ga0209376_1004863_pt1 | contig 11437 bp, 10 predicted proteins | sample GraSoiAngelo_134_FD_185891 | JGI IMG/M metagenome (GOLD analysis project Ga0209376, IMG submission 185891) | Grasslands soil microbial communities from the Angelo Coastal Reserve, California, USA - 14_0929_05_30cm (SPAdes) (version 2) | ecosystem: Environmental > Terrestrial > Soil > Grasslands ... | reverse complement strand
GTAAAGGATCCGTTTTCCTCGTCACGGTCGTCGCGGCGCGCCGGCTGTCGCCCGAGGCGTTCGGTATCTTCTCGCTCGCCTCGACGCTCGGGTGGATCCTCGCCGTCGCGGCCGACTGCGGCATCCAGTTGCACGTCGCGCGCGCAGTCGCACGCACGCCCGCGCGCGCGTCCGGCATTCTTTCGGCGTGGCTGCGCGTTCGTCTGTGGACGACCGCCGCGGCGATTGCGGTTGTCATGCTCGGCCTTATTGCGACGCAGGCGACGCTCGCGTTCGCGCTGCCGCTGCTGCTGTTCGCGATCGTGTACGGCGGCAGCGGGTTGATCGAGTTCCTGCACTATTTCTATCGCGGCCTGTCGCGCAGCGACGTCGAATCGACACTCACGCTGTGGCAGCGCTCCGCCACGCTCGTCTTCGGCATCGTCGCACTGCTGTGGCGGCCGGACGTCGCCGTGCTCGCGCTCGCCATGCTCCTTCCGGTCGCGACGACGCTGCTCGTCAGCGTTTCGATCGCGACACGTCTTGCCAATCCGCAATCCGCGCTGCGCGGGCGCCAGTACGCGATCGATGGCGAGAGCTTCGTGAAAGAGGTGCTCCCGATCGGCGCCGGCATCGTGCTGTCGGCGCTGTATTTTCGAATCGACGTTTTTCTGGTGCAGTGGTGGAACGGCACTGAAGCGGTCGCGCTGTACAACGCCGTGTTCAGGATCGTCGAGGCGCTGCGGCTCTTTCCGGCGGCGGTGCTGGCGGTGGCGCTGCCGGCGCTCTGTACGGCGACCGACCTGCGTCCCGTGACGCGCGTCGCGACGGGCGTGCTGCTGTTCGCGTCCGCGGCTGCAGCCGTCCTATGGCTTACGGCCGATCGGACGATTCCGCTGCTCTACGGCGAGAGGTACGCCGACGCGGTTCCCGCCTTCCGGATCCTGCTGCTCTCGTTTCCGCTGCTGTCGCTGAACTACGCGCTCACGCATCAGCTGATCGGTTGGAACGGTCAGCGCGCCTACGCGGCAATCTGCGGCGTCGCGCTCGTCATCAACATCGTGCTGAACGCCCGGCTGCTGCCGTCGATGTCGATCGACGGCGCCGCGTGGGCGACGCTGGGCACGGAGGTGTTTCTGACGTGCGGTTGTGTGCTCGCGCTTGCGACCCGCGGCGCCCGATCGATGGCGGCGACGGCGGGGCTGCCGGTATGACGCGGCACGAGCTCGCCATCGCGCGCACGGTCATCTACGCGGGGCTGTTCGATTACCCGGTCACGCTCGATCAGCTGCACCAGTCGCTGATCGAGTCGGACCTCACGCCGTCGGAGATCCTCTCTCTGTACGAACGCAGCGACGCCCTCCGGCAGATCGTCGACTGGCGCGACGGATTCTTCTTTCCGTCGGGCAGGGCCGGACTCATCGCCGAACGGCGGCGGCGCGAGGCGCGGAGCCGCGCGTTTCTGGAGCGGCACCGTTTCGCGCTCCGTCTCGTCTCGGCAATTCCGTTCACGCGGCTCGTGGCGCTGTCGGGCAGCGTCGCGCACATGAATCTCGAACCCGAGGGCGACCTCGATTTGTTCATCATCACGCGGGGCGCGCGCGTATGGACCGTGACGCTCGCCGTCCTGCTCTTGACGAAGTTTTTCGGCTGCCGCCGCGTCATCTGCGCGAACTTCGTGATTGCCGATTCGCACCTCACGCTCGACCAGGAGGATCTGTTCACCGCGAACCAGGTCATTCATCTCAAGCCACTCGTCGGCGCCGATGCGCTGGCCGAATTCGCGGCAGCCAACCCGTTCGTGAAGCGGTTCTATCCAAACGCACTTTGCACGGACCGGTCCTGGTCGCCCTTCGGCGCCACGTTGCCGCTCGATCCCTGCTCGGCTGAGGACCGCGCTGCGCGCGTTCGGCCGCTGCGACCCACGACGGTCGATCGTCTGAAATCGGCGCTCGAGATCTTCCTCGCGCCGCCATCTCCGCTCATCGAAGCGGCCTGCCGCTCGCTCTACGGCTGGCATCTGCGGCGCCGCGCTGCGTCGTGGCGCTCGCCGGAACAGGTGTCGCTGCAGAGCGACTACCTGAAGCTGCATACGAAGAGTCATCGTCATTTCATCCTCGACCGCTTCGATCGCGCCGTCGCCGACGCGATGCGGGAGGTCGAACAGGTCTTGCATGACACGCCGGCGCGGATCCGTTCTGCTGGTCGACGATGAGGACAAGCTGCGCAAGTCGCTCGGACGAGCGCTGCGCGGCGACGGCCACGAAGTAGTCGATGCCGAGGACGCGCGGCTCGCGCTGCACCTCCTGGGCGAGCGTGTGTTCGACGTGCTGCTCGTCGACAACATGATGCCCGGCATGACCGGTCTCGATCTGATCCGGGAGATCGTCGCGACGCATGAAACCGGCGCGCCCGGCGTCGTCGATCCTCAGCCGCAAATCGTCATGATGACCGCATACGCGACCGTGGAAAGCGCCATCGAAGCCATGAAGCTCGGCGCCATCGATTATCTCCAGAAGCCGTTCGAGATCGACGAGCTGCTCGTGACCATCCGCCGCGCCCTCGATCATCAGAGGCTGCGCACCGACTACAGCTACCTCCGCAGCGAACGCGACGAGCAATTCGATCACTACGGCATCGTCGGCTGCAGCCACGCGATGCAGGGCGTGATCGCGCGCATCGAGCTGGTGGCCCGAACGAAGTCGACGATTCTGATCACGGGGGAGACCGGCACCGGCAAGGAGCTCGTCGCACGCGCCATCCACGATCGCAGCGCGCAGCGGGAGATGCCGCTGGTCAAGGTGAACTGCGCCGCAATTCCCGAGACGGTGCTCGAGTCGGAGCTCTTCGGCCACGTGCGCGGCGCGTTCACCGACGCCATCGCCACGAAGAAGGGCAAGTTCGCGCTCGCCGACGGCGGCACGATTCTGCTCGACGAGATCGGCGTCATGACGCCGGCGCTGCAATCGAAGCTGCTCCGCGTGCTGCAGGAGCGCGAGTTCGAGCCGGTCGGCGCCGAGCGGCCCGAGTCGGTCGACGTCCGTGTGATCGCGGCCACGAACCGCGACCTGCGGCAGATGGTCGCCGACGGACGATTTCAGAGCGATCTGTTCTACCGCCTCAACGTGATCCCGATCGACATCCCGCCGTTGCGGGAGCGGCGCGACGACGTCGAGCCGCTCGTGCATCATTTCGTGCAAAAGCACGCGCAGCGCACGGGGCGCAGCGTCACCGGCATCGATCCCGCCGCGCTCGCGGCGCTCAGGCTGTATGACTGGCCGGGCAACGTGCGCGAGCTGGAGAACGCGGTCGAACGCGCGGTCGTGCTGTCGACCGGACCGATTGTCACCGCCGCGGCGATGCCGATGGCCGCGGCGCCGATACCGCGTTCGATTGGACTGCCGTCGCTCATGCTGCGCCGTAACCTCGAATGGGTGGAGCGCGATACGATTCGCCTGGCCCTGGATCGAGCGGGCGGCGTCCGGAAGGACGCGGCGGCGCTGATGGGCATCAGCCAGCGCGCGCTCTCCCACTATCTCCGGAAGCACGCGATTGACTAACGTCGTCGCCGCCGCTGTCGCGCTGAGCCTGCTGAATGCGTCGTGGCGGCTCGAGCACGATCGCGAGTCGACGGCCGCGTTCGACGGACGGACGTTTCGATACACGCTCGGGCCGGGCGCACCGCGCGCGCAATTCGCGGCGCTGGTCGCGCCGATCGAGGGCGGACTCGCGTCCTACTCGCGCGTCACGTTCACGGCGTCGGCGGATCGTCCGATGCGCGTGAACGTCGATCTGCGGCCTGCCGGCGCGAACAATCCTCCGCGATGGCGGCGGTCGGTGTACTTGGATGGCACGCCGCGCACCGTGACGATTCGGTTCGACGAGATGAACCCGGTGCCGCGAACCAATACGGGAACTCCGCCGCTCGACACGATCGGCGCGTTGATGTTCACCGTCGACACCAACAACACGCGTCCAGCCACGAGCGGCGCGATCACCTTCACGTCGATCGCGCTCGAACGCTAATCCACTCTCGGTGCGCAATCGTCTCGGCGATCGCCCGCATTCCGGCATCCGATTCGTGCTCACGGCGCTCCGGCGCGGCGTGTCGCGGCGCTGTCCTCACTGCGGAATCGGACCGCTGTTCTCCGGCTGGGCGCACCACGTCGAGCGATGTCCGTCGTGCGGTCTCGTCTACGAACGCAACCCGGGCGACACGTGGTTGTTCACCATCGCCGGCGACCGGCTCCCGGTCGCCGTCGCCATCGTTCTCGTCTATTTCGGATTCGCGCGATCGCATCGGGCGATGGGCCTGGCCGTGTTCATCGCGATGATCGCGCTGCTGGTGTGGACATCGCCGAACCGCTGGGGCGTCGGCATCGCGCTGCACTACCTGTCGCGAGTGTTCTGGCCCGATCCCGCGGACCCGGTGCCGGAGGATCGGTGAATCGGGGGGCAGATCTCAACGAATGATTCGCAGCGCTGTAGGCGCGGTCGGCGGCGCGGCGGGACCGACGATCTTGAGCAGCCGGCCGCCGGAGTGGCTGACGATGTACAGCTCGCCGTCGGCGTCCACCGCGAACGAACTGATGTTGCCGAGCACGTCGCTTCCGCCGAGCTCGGCGGTGTGTTCGGTGACATCCGAAGCGCGCGCCTCGCCGCTCGACGGATCGATCGTCAGCGCAAGCGACCACACGCGCGCGGCGACATAGTCGGCGAAAAAGTAACGCCCCTGGAACGACCGGGCGAGCGCCGTGCCCCGGTACACGTAGCCGCCGGTGATCGACTGGCCCACAGAGTGGTCGTACTCGTGAATCGGCTCTATGAGCGGCAAATACGCCGGGGCCGTGGTGGTCACTTCGTCGTGCAATCCTTCGCGGTTCCGCCAGCCGTAATTGCGCGCGCCACGCGCCGGCGGCTGGTAGTCCACCTCCTCGTACCGGTTCTGACCGACGTCGGCGATCAGCAGCGCGCCCGTTCCGCCGTGCGTCGGATCGTCGAAGTTGTAGCGCCACGGATTGCGCAGGCCGAACGCCCAGATCTCCGGACGCGCCGGCACGGGGTTTCCGCCGAGATATGGATTGTCCGGAGGAACCTGATATCCGATCGGATGCGAATCGGGCACGTTCACGTCGATCCTGAGCATCTTGCCGAGCAGCTCGCTGCCGGTTTGCGCGCGGTTGCCGGGATCGTCTGCGGCGCCGCCGTCACCCAGCCCCACGTACAGATATCCGTCGGGGCCAAAGGCGAGGTGACCGCCGTTGTGATTCGAAAACGGCTGGTCGATCCATGCCGGACCGGCGGCTCCGTTCCAGCGCAAATCAAAACGCGTCGACACGTCGGCGGTCAGCGAATCGGCCGCGCGGCGGAAGCGCGCTACCACCGTGTCGCCGGATCGATTCGTGAAGTTCACGAAGAAGCGCCGACTCGTGTCCGGCACGAACGCCAGGCCGAGCAGCCCCTGCTCGCCGCCTGAGACGATCGACGCGCTGACGTCGAGGAACTCGGGCGACACGATGACGCCGTTCCGTACGGCGCGGATGATGCCGTTCTGCTGCACGACGAACCACACGCTTCGGTCCGTCGGGTCCTGCACCGCCGCGACCGGCAGCGTGAATCCCGACGCTTCCACGCGCGTCCGCAACTGCGCGTCGACGGTCGCGACGGCAACGCAGGCGGCACACAGCGCGATCGAAATCGTCCGCGATGCTCGTGTCGTGTCCTTGCCTTCAGCCAACATCTCGACGCGAGTATGCTACTGGATGTGTCGCGTCGCTGGATCCTCATCCTGTGCGCGTCCTCGATCGCGTGCAACAGGACGCCTCCCGCGCCCGATGTTCCGTCGACCGGCGTCGAGCAGATCACCGGCCGCGAAAGCATCGGCTGGGATCAGCGCGCGATCGATCCTGTCGAGCTGGCCAGCTTCCGCTACGCGGTCTACGTCGACGGCAATCGTTCCGAATTGAGCGGCGCCTCGTGCGCGTCGACTTCGTCCAGCGGCGGCTACGGCTGCAGCGCGCGCCTGCCCCCGCTTTCCGCCGGACGCCACGCGATTCAACTCGCCGCGTTCATCGTCGCCGGATCGATCGTCGAGAGCGCACGATCGGGCACGCTCGAGGTCAACGTGTCCGCCGCGAGTTCTCCCTCGTCTGTCGGCGGCGCGGCGCCCGAGCGCGTTCAGTGGCGGACCGATCCCGTCGTCACGTCCGACGGAGTCGAGATGAGGATCGAAGCCGTTGCGCGAAATCTCGAGCGGCCCACAGGTCTTGCGTTCATGCCCGACGGCCGCATCGTCGTCGCCGAGCAGCAGGGCTCGATACGGGTCGCGGGCATCGACGGCGTCGTGTCGGACGGATCACGAATCGAAGATGTCAACGTTCGCGGTGGTGGACTGCTCGCCGTCGCGCTCGATCCGCAGTTTGCCGTGAACCATTTCGCGTACATCGTGTACACGGCGCGGCCCCGCGGCGATTCCGCCGTCATTCGCCTGGCGCGCGTCCGCGAAGCGGCCGGCACGTTCGCGGATCGCGTCGTGCTGTATGACCAGCCGCTCGACGCCGCCGATGCCACAGCGGCGTTGTCGATCGGACCCGATGGAAGGCTGTACGTTGCGGCGGGCGGTGACGTACTGCGGCTGAATCGCGACGGCACGACGCCGGACGGTCAGCCTGGCTACACGCCGGTCTATTCGTCGGGATACCACGCCGCGCGCGGCTTGGCCTGGCAGCCCGAATCGGGATTGTTATGGGTACTCGATTCCGCCGGTTCGGCGATCGCGCGCGTGATGCCGGCCGGTCGTCCGCAGACGGCGCGTGCGCTGCCCCGGTCGACGCCGCCCTCGTCTATCGCGTTTGGAACTGATGCGATGGCCGCCTTCAGGAACGACCTCATCATCGGATCGGACGAGGGACGTCACCTGCTGCGCGTGCGCTTCGATCCGCGCGCGCCGACGACGGTCGCCGGCGCCGAGCGGCTGCTGCAGGACGCGGTCGGCGGCATCCGCGTCGTCGCCGCCGGACCAGACGGCGCGCTCTATTTCGCGACGGCAGATGCCGTTGGCCGCCTGGCGGCCGTTACGGCTTCTCGTAGGTGAAGCCGCGTTCCTGCACGAGACCAATCATCATCGTGTGCGCCGGCACGAGCCTGACGCCCGGATTGAGACCGGCGAGCGGCGGCGACGGCGGCCGATCCGCGCTCTGCGCCGCGGGCAGCGCGGTGAGGCCGGTTACTGCGGTGACGGTAGTCAAAAACGCGCGACGGTCGCAACCCATGCGCACATAGTAATAGAATTCCCTCGTGCGATTCGTCCTGGCCGCGTCGCTCGCCGTCGTTGTCGCCGCGTCCGCCTGCGCGCGGGCGAAAGAGCGCCAACCTGCGCTCATCTCGGAAAAAACGACGATGGTTACGGCCTGGCAGGTGCCGCAGAATCCGCTGAACGATCCGACGCTGGTGGACGCTCGGCTCGCCGATCAGATCAAGTGGGGATTTCGAATCTTCACCGACACGCCGCACGAGGCGCCGCGGTTCACCGGCGGCAAGGTCTCGTGCAGCAACTGTCATCTCAACGCCGGCCAGCGCGAGCGGGCGCTTCCCGTCGTCGGCGTCGCCGGGATGTTTCCCGAATACAACGGCCGCGCTGCCCGCCTGATCAGCCTCAACGACCGCATCGTCGACTGCTTCCTGCGCAGCGAGAATGCGACAGGCCGCCTTGGCCCGACTGAAGCCTCGGCCTCCTCACTCGTGATGGAGCGCGAGGCTTTCGGCCGTCGCTCGCCCGACGACGTCGCGAAGGCGGCTGGCGAGCGTCAGCTCGAGCTGCCGACGCCCACCTCGAAAGAAGTGCTCGCGGTGGCGGCGTATCTCGCGTGGCTGTCGAAGGGCCACGCCGTCGGCCAGAACCCGCCGTGGCGCGGCAGGAACGCGATTGCCGCGAATCATCTTGTTCCGATCGACAAGCTCGATCGATCGCGCGGCGAAGCGATCTACCGTGAGCGATGCACGTCGTGTCATGGCCAGGACGGCCAGGGCGTTCAGATCGGAGACAAGAAAGCCGGCCCGTTGTGGGGCGCCGATTCGTGGAACGACGGCGCCGGCGCGTCACGCGTGTACACGCTCGCCGGAATCATCCGCTACGCGATGCCCTATCTGGATCCCGGAAGCCTCACGGACGAAGACGCACAGCACGTCGCGGCGTTCATCACTTCGCAGCCGCGACCGGCGTACCCCTTCAAGGATCGCGATTATCCAGGCGGGAAAGTTCCAGTCGACGCGGTGTACTACTTCGCGTCGGAGCGCTGACATACCGCTCGGCTAAAGCCTTGCGCTGTTCGTCGCTCGCGCGACATCTATCTGCGTGCACGGGTTTGTTCGACGGTCTCGAGCCAACACGATGGCGCCAAGCACGAGGCTGTCGGCAGCGGAGAGCTGACTGACGTTCAGGACGATGTAATTGCACCCCTCGCGCAGCAGGACGGACGCGATCGGTGAGCGCATGAGGCTGCGCCCGATCGCGGCCCATCATCGCGCGCACGCCGACGACGACGGGCGGATTCGGATCGCTCATGATGGGATCGACAGCATTATACTGGGCCTTCATGCGTCCGATTGGATTGGCGTTGATCGCGCTGCTGGTCGCGACGGCCGACGCCGCGCCGCAGCGGCGCGGCCGCTTCAACTACTACGGCGCCATCGGCCCGAATCCCTCCTATGACGGCGCGTTCATGTTCTGCCGGATCGCGTTCAACAATGCATCGAACGGCGACGGCGGCGGGTGGTTCGTCGACTATCCGCGCGCCGATACGAACCTGAGTTTCCGATTCTCCGAGCTCACGGCCGCGACCGTCAGCCGCGACATCGCCGGCAATTTCAATCACGCCGTCTATCGGCTGACCGACGCGGAGATCGATCACTGTCCGTTCATCATGATGACCGAACCGGGCGGCACGTACTTCAGCCCCGAAGAAGCGCAGCACCTGCGCAGCTATCTGGAGCACGGCGGCTTCTTATGGGCCGACGATTTCTGGGGTGAGTACGCGTGGGCTCACTGGGAGAACGAGATCCGCAAGGCGCTGCCGTCGGCGGAGTTCCCGCTGATGGACGTTCCGCTGGACCATCCGATCTTTCACGTGTTGTACGACGTACGCGAGGTGCCGCAGATTCCGTCAATCGGCTTCTGGTTCGGCACCGGCGGCCGCACGTCCGAGCGTGGCGCCGACAGCGCAGTGGTCCATGCGCGCGCGATCACCGATCGCGAAGGCCACATGCTGGTTTTCATGACGCACAACACCGACTTCGGGGACGCGTTCGAGCGCGAAGGCGAGAATCGCGCGTACTTCGATCAGTTCGCCGCCCCTGGATATGCGGTCGGTGTCAACGTCCTGTTGTACGCCCTGACGCACTAGCGGCGTACTCTCTGCTGCCGCCCGTGCGCGCGTTCGTCACGACGAACGATCCATCTTCCTTCGCGCTCAACTTGATCCAATAGCTCGTCGTCTCGTCGAGATTCGCGATGCGATCGTCGGCGAAATTCTGCGCCCCTTCGTTGCGCGACCGATGGAGCTGCCACACGTCCTCGATGCCCTGCACGCGGCGCAGCGCCGCGAACATGTCGGACGCGCCGCCCTTCGTGGCGCCGTTGTTGACGACGGCCACGCGCGGCGGCGAGGCGCCGAAGACGGCGGGATCGGCCGCATCGAGGCCGCCATGATGCGGCAGCAAGTAGACGTCGGCCTGCCCGAGGCGATCGCCCGGGCAGAACAGCGCATACAGCGGCGGACCCGTGAGGTCGCCGAGATCGATGAACCGGAAGCGGCCGAATTGCAGCACGATGCCGGTCGAGCGCGGGTTCTCGTGCGGCTCCTGCGGCGGCCGCGGCGCGCCGCACGACGCGTTCGCGCGTCCCGCGCCGTCGAGCGCGCTGGTGAGCGTCGCGCGCGCCGAGCTCACGACCGTTGCCACCAGACCAGTGAGTGGAAGCCGATCGCCCGGCTTCGGCTCGATGTGGCGCGCTCTGGCGCGGACGGCCGCATATCGCTGGAACGCGTCGAGCGTTCCGCGCGACGTCTGCTCCGCTTCAGCGGGCACCGTGCCGTGATCGATGAACGTGCGGATCGGCACGAGCGCGGCGAGCTCGGGCGCCCCGCCGTCATGGTCCGCGTGGAAATGCGTGATCAGAAGAAAGTCGATCCGCTTCAACGCGGCATCGCGAACGGCAGCCGCGATGCGGTTCGCGTCGCGCGCCTGACGCGCGTCACCGGGCTGCGACTGGAATGCGCCCTCGTGTCCGGGAAATCCGGTATCGACGAGCAGCGACTGACCCGAGGGCGTCACGATGAGCGTCGACTGCCCGCCTTCGACGTCGATGAAGTAGATGTCGAGCGTCCGCGCGGCTCGCGCAGCGAAGCCTTCGCCGAGATGAGGCGACCCCAGTGTCGCCGCCGTGAAGACCAGTGCAACGGCGAGTCGAAACGTCATCTTCACCTGCTCGCGGGGACCCCCGCTCGCGTCGCGCTGCGGGCGCTCGAAGACTCGCTGTCCTCGCGCGAGCCTCTGGCGCGCGCATGCATCCTACCAGATGGTAAAACCCGACATATACTGCGCCGATGCGGCTTCTCTTCGTGATTCTCTCGGGCACGATTCTGGTCGCCGGCGCGGTCAGCGAAGCGCCACGCGCGCTCGATCCTGCGCTGCTGCACGATCTGCGCTGGCGCAGCATCGGACCCGCGAACACCGGAGGCCGCATCGACGATTTCGCGGTTGCGCGGACGCCAGGGGCGCCCGACGCGATCTACGTCGCCTCGGCGGGCGGCGGCGTGTTCAAGAGCACAAATCAGGGCACAACGTGGACGCCAATCTTCGATGGCGTTGACGCGATGATGTCGATCGGCGACGTCGCCGTCGCGCCGTCCAACGGCAGCATCGTGTGGGCCGGCACCGGTGAGGCGAACAATCGGCAGAGCTCCTCGTGGGGCGACGGCGTCTACAAGTCGCTCGACGCGGGTCGCACCTGGCGATCCGCGGGCCTCAAAGAAACGCGTCACATCGGGCGCATCGTCATTCATCCGAGCAACCCCGATATCGTGTACGTTGCCGCCGTCGGCCATCTGTGGGGTTCGAACGCCGAGCGCGGCGTATTCAAGACGATCGACGGCGGCAAGACCTGGAACAAGGTGCTGTTCGTCGACGAGAACACCGGCGCGACCGATCTCGCCATGGATCCACAGAACCCCGAGATCCTGTTCGCCGCGACCTATCAGCGCCAGCGCAAAGCCTGGGGATTCAACGGCGGCGGAGCGGGCAGCGGCGTCTACCGCACCGTCGACGGCGGCGCGACGTGGACGGCGCTGGCGGCGGGGCTCCCGAAGGGCGAGAAGGGACGCATCGGCCTCGACATCTTCCGCGGCGACGGACGGCTGGTCTACGCGGTCGTCGAAGCCGCCGGCCGCGAGAACGGCGTCTA
>Ga0209376_1004860_pt1 | contig 11442 bp, 10 predicted proteins | sample GraSoiAngelo_134_FD_185891 | JGI IMG/M metagenome (GOLD analysis project Ga0209376, IMG submission 185891) | Grasslands soil microbial communities from the Angelo Coastal Reserve, California, USA - 14_0929_05_30cm (SPAdes) (version 2) | ecosystem: Environmental > Terrestrial > Soil > Grasslands ... | reverse complement strand
GGTCCCTCGGTGGCGACGGCCCATTCCCGAGGCCCCTCTAAAAAGGTTCCAACCTAGTTTCCTCGTTTGAGAACCGTGAGGCATCCGCCGCGGCGGTCGACGCGCACTCGCGATGCGAAAGGACTATTATGCTCCGGGATTTTGCGTCGTATGCCGATGGCCCGGGACTTCTTCACGATGGATGATTTTGACCTCTCGGGCCGCACGGTCCTCCTGCGAGTGGACATCAATTCTCCGATCGACCCGGCGACTGGCGAGCTCCTGAACGATGCGAGGATCCGGGAGCACCTGCTCACGATCCGGGAGCTGCGGGGCGCGAAGGTCGCGTTGCTCGCGCATCAGTCGCGACCGGGAAAGGACGACTTCACGACCCTCGAGGTGCACGCGGAGCGGATCGCCGCACTCCTGGGACGCCCCGTGCGGTACGTGCCGAGCCTATTCGGTCGGCCCGCGATCGAGGCGATCGGATCGATGCAGGTCGGGGACGTCATCGTGCTCGAGAACACCCGCTTCTATTCGGAGGAAGAAGCGCTCGCGGACACGAAGCTTGAGAAGATGGCGAAGACCCACATCGTGAGCCGGCTCGCGCCCCACGCGGACTTCTTCGTCCTCGATGCGTTCGCCGCGGCCCACCGGGCGCAGCCGAGCCTCGTCGGGTTCTGCGAGGTGCTGCCCTCCCTCGCGGGTCGCGTGATGGAGCGCGAGCTGACCATGTTGAGCCACGCGGTCCAAGAGCCCGAGCGTCCGAAGATCGCCCTCCTCGGAGGCGTGAAGGCCGACGACTCCATCGCGGTCGCGCGGCACATGCTCGAGAAGGACCTCGTGGACAGCGTCCTCACGTCCGGGGGCGTCGCGAACCTCTTCCTCGATGCCGCCGGGATCGACCCCGGCAAGCCGACGACCGACTTCATGCGCCGAGAAGTCGAAGACTACGAGGCGCACCGGGCGATGTGCAAAGAACTCCTCGCACGGTTTCCCGAACGGCTCCTGCGGCCCATGGACGTGGTCCTGAACGACGACGGTGTGCGGAGGCCTGTCCCCGTGTCAGATCTCCCGGCGAAATGGCCCGTGTACGACATCGGACTGGACACGATCGCCCATTACGTCGACGAGATCCGCCGGGCGAAGACGATCTTCGTCAACGGTCCGGCGGGCGTCTTCGAGCTCGAACCGTTCTCGGTCGGCACCCGCGAGCTCCTCACCGCGGTCGCCGAGGCAGACGGCTTCTCGATCGTCGGGGGCGGGCACACCGTCGCCGCAGTCGAACAATTCGGCCTGGCGGACCGGATCGATCACGTGAGCACGGGAGGCGGAGCCCTCATCAATTTCCTCGCGGGGAGAGAACTCCCGCTCGTCACCGCGCTCAAGCATTCGTACAAGAAGTTCGCGAAGACCAAGAAATAAGTCGGTCGCCGCCGGTTCGCGAACCCGATATATACGCGGAGGCTTTGGCCTCCCGATGGTCCGTCTGCGCAGGCCTCCGGAATGGGGTGTCGAACCCGTGCCGATGGCGTTGCGGGTCCTGCGGACTTTCGACTTGTTCGTGCTGTGGTCGAGCCTCGGCGTCGGGCTGCTCGTCCTTGCGGCGGGGACGCTCCTGATCGGCGTCGGCGGCTTCGGGTTCGGCCTGACGCTCGCCGAGTCCGCGGTCGTGGCGTTCGTCGGCTCGGTGCTGGGGAGCGTGATGCTTGCCGCGGCGGCCCACCACGGGAGTCGGGCGGGCGTCCCGACGATGGTGAGCCTCCGTCCGATCCTCGGTCGGCGGGGGTCGTACATCCCGACGGCGCTGAACGTGTTCCAGCTCCTCGGTTGGGCGGCGTTCGAACTCCTCGTGATGGGGATTGCCGCAGCGACGCTCGTGGGGAACGTTTTCGGGCCGTCCACCGTCGCTCTCTTCATCCCAATCTTCGGCGCCGTCGTCGCGGCGCTTGCCCTCGGGGGCCCGCTCACGGTCATCCGGGCTTGGCTCGAAAAGTTCGCGATCTGGCTCGTCTACGCTTCGACGGCCGCAATCGCGATTGCGCTTATCCTGAAAGGCCCCGACATTGGCGCGCGGCACGCACCGTTCTCAGGAGTCGCCTCCCTCCTCCTGGCCCTCGACCTCGTGATCGCGATGCCCGTCTCCTGGTGGCCTCTGATTTCGGACTACAACCGGTTCGCGCGATCCTCGAAAGATTCGATAATCGGGACGGCTGCCGGCTACACGATCGCGAACACACTGTTCTACATGCTCGGCGCCGGTCTGATGGCGCTTGGAATCGCGCTGGGGCAGCCGAACTTTCTGGCGGTGATCGGCTTACTGGGGCTCGGTGTGTTCCCGCTCCTCATCATCCTCGTGGACGAGACGGACAACGCGTTCGCGAACATCTATTCGACCGCGGTCTCCATCCAAAACCTCGCGCCGAGGCGACGCCAGCTCACATTCATCGCCGCCGCGACCGTCGTCGCGATGGCCGGCGCCGCGTTCCTCTGGAGCCGCGGCGAGGGGCTTGGCGGAGGATACGAAGGGTTCCTGTTCCTGATCGGCGGCCTGTTCGTGCCCCTCCTCGGGGTCGTCATCGCGGACTCGTTCGTCGTCCGTCGGGGGTCGTACGCTCCGAACGAGTTCTTCGAGGGCGCGCCACGCTGGCGATGGTCTGCGTTCGCGAGTTGGATCCCGGGTGCGGTTTTGTATTTCGTGATTGTGGCCTTTGCGCTCCCGATCGGCGCGACCCTGCCCTCATTCGCTCTGGCGGCCGGGCTCCACATTCTGCTTTCCCGAGTGGAATCGGCGCTGACGAGGCCGACGTCAGCGGCGGCGAGCGGCGATCCGTGAATCTGGCAAACGGTCCCGCGCTCAGGACTCCCAGGCCACGACGACCTGCGGCAGCGGGGCGACCGTCCCGTCGCTCCGGGTGTACGTGGTCAAGGTATCATCCGTGAGGATGATCGCTGCCTTGCCGCTCAACGGATTGATGGCAATCTCGAACAGGTCGAGCAGATTCCGCGTGCCTCGGGCGCAGCCGGTGCCGAACGTGCAGATGACCCCGATGTGATTCGGGTGCGCAGACACGGTGGCCTGCGTGAAATGCGAACCGTCGTCGGTTGTCTGGGCGATGTAGGTATTCCATACGGCCGTCGGATCGTCCTTGCTCGCCGCCATCGTGCCGTAGAACACGACGTCGACCTTGCCGCCAAACGCCGCGATCCATGGGAAGACCGCCGTCGCCGCATCACCGGAGTTCACCGAAACGGCCGAGGTCCAGCTCATCCCGTGGTCGGAGGACGCCGCCAACCAAACCGTGTGGGCGTCAGACCATGCGGCGTACAGCTTCCCGTTCGTCGGATCCACCGCGAGGGCCGGAAAGACGTTGTTCAGTGCGGTGTTGACCGGCGCGTGGAAGACGATCGTCGGATTCCAGGTCTGGCCCTCGTCGACGCTTCGCGAGACGACGATGTTGTTGAAGTTTGCGCTCGTCGCTTTCTGGTGGCCGCCCTGTCCCGCGGCGTAGATGGCGAAGACCGAGTGAGTGGTCGGGTCCGCGACGATCGGGCCTTGGTCGTTGTTGAATGTGGACATCGCGGTCAGGCTGCCTTGGCCGGTTATCGGATCGCCGACCCGCGTCCAGGTGAAGCCATCGTCGTCTGATCGCCACACATGAATCAACGTGCTCGAGCCACTGTCGTGGTACGAAAGGTAAACCGTCGCACCATCCGAGGTGATCCACGAGCGGTCCACCTGGGTCGTGTCGAGGATTTGCGCCTTGCAGTTCCCGAAGTTATTGGACGTGTCCGCGTTTCGGCAGGTAATCGCGGAAACGCCGAAACGAGCAGCGTTGAAGGGCGGGTTGATCAAGGCGATCAACGAGGTGAAGTGCAACGTACCCGTCGACCCGATGTCCGCGTCCGCGTCTTCGCCTCCCAACTGCCCGGAGACAATTCCGTTGTCGGGAATCCCTTGGAGTGCGGGGGATGAGCCGAAGGCGGTTTTCCACACATTCGTCCCGAATGTGATCCATGAGAGCGAAGTGAACACCGTGGTTCCGTCCGGCCCAATCGTGACTGCGGGCTCACTGCTCCCGCTATTCAGCAACAACGGGGCGTTCGAGAACGCGATCGAGTTCGTGGCAACTGGCTGCGCGGCACTCACCGTCGAACTGAGCATGCAGAGAGAGACAGCCACAACGAACAAAGCAATGAATGCATACCGCATACGACGCCCTCCTCGGAGCACTCCCGGCGAAGGGAAGGGCCCGACAAATACCTTTCGCGAACGACCGAAGAATGGTTCGAACCTGGCTTGCGTTATCAGGTGTGAGAGTACCGATGCCTATGCGAATAGTAATGCGGTAGATTCTCGTTCGGAACCTGACGGTGCAGACCGTGACTCCGGGGTGCGGCACTAAGTCGCGGCGCCTTCGGTCGGTCAAAGCCCGACTAACTGGATGCGGTGCGTGAACCCCCATTCCGTTAGCGCCCGTTGAACGGTGGGCTCGCAGGCCTTCGGGATCCCGAGGACGAGCTTGTACTCGGATGGGAGGCTCCCACAATAGTTCAGCAACTCGTCTTTCGTATCCGGCGTCGCAAAATCCTCGCAGAGCTTCGCTTCTCCGTAGACGATCTTGGCGAAGTAGTCCGCTTGAACGTCCGGCACCATGTCGGCGACCGGATCCGCGGGAGTCTTCACGTTCGAGAGCCCCTGGGTCGTGAACCACGTGGCCAGAGCTTTTCGCATGCGTTCATGCTCGGTGCTCTCGGTTTTCCCGACCATACGGTCGACAAGCCAACGGCTGCATCATAAAGATATCCGGGAGAGCGGCGACACAGTCCCACCGAAGCGAGGGCCTTCGAATCGTCCCCGTGGGCCGAGCTTATTACCTACTCGCTCGATAGCGCGGCCGGTCCATGAGCGCACGTGGAGGCACCGTCGCCGGACTCGGGAAGACCAGGGTCGAGGCCCTCACGGACGGAATCTTTGGAGCCGTGATGACGGTCCTTGGACTCAGCCTGACCATCCCGTACATCACAGGCCCCGCAAACCAGCAGCTCCCGGCCCTCGAGGACATCGTGACAGGAGTCCTGACCTATGCGCTGAGCTTCGTCACGGTCGGGGTCTTCTGGGTCGGTCATCATGTTGGATTCCAAATCGTGAAACGCACGGATCGGACGTTCATTTGGCTCAACAACACCTTCCTCCTCTTCGTCGGTCTGCTCCCGCTCACGACGGCCCTTCTCGGACATCACCCCTTCGAGCAGCTGACCATCGTGGCCTACGGGCTCAATCTCCTCGCCATCCAGATTTTCATGTTCCTGACACTCTGGTACGCCACGCTCCATCATCATCTCGTGGAAGCGGGCCTCAACGACCGCTTCATCTGGCTGGCCCGCCGCCGGATGCTCATGGGACCTGGCTTCTCCGGGGCGGCCATCCTGGTCTCCTTCGTCAACCCGATCCTCAGCCTCGGGGCCTACGTGCTCTACCCGGTGTTCTTCATCGTCCCCGGCCGGATCGATCGACTTTGGCGGCGCCAGGAAGTCAAGTAGGACCGATCGGCCGTACGGCACGGAAACAACGGCTCGGAACCCACCGCAGACATTCGAACCCCGTACGCCTCCGGTAAAAGTGGGGAGCCGCCAGAGGGCTTCGATCCCCCGACCTGCAGTTTACGAAACTGCCGCTCTGCCGGGCTGAGCTATGGCGGCATTTGCGCGATCGCCCTCGCACAGTCAGTTGGGCGGAGGATCCGCTCTAACCGGCTGAGCTCACGGTGATGCGAGCGGAAGGAAAAGCTCCCACGCCATAAAGATTCCGAGGACATCGGCAGCCCGCGGACAACGTTTAAACGCGACCCGACCATCGCGCGGTGTGCAGCGCGTCTCCGGCTCGTATTACGACGGCCGCCGCTTCCGGGAGGGGACCGTGGGATGGGAAGATGACATCGTCGTGGAGGTCCGCCCCGGGCGCGCTCGGACTCCGCTCGCGGAAGGCCTCATCGTCCCGGGACTGTGGAACGCGCACACGCACCTCGGCGACGCGATCGTGACGCAGGAACTGAAAGGGACGCTCGAGGAGCTCGTCGCACCGCCGCACGGCCTCAAGCACCGCGTCCTCGCGAAGGCGAAAGACGCCGCGGTGATCGCCGCGATGCGACGGGCCATGGCGACGATGGTGAGGACCGGGACCACAGGGTTCTCCGATTTCCGTGAAGGGGGACTCAAGGGACTCAAACTCCTCTACGCGGCGGCCGCCGCTCTGCCCATCCAAGGGATTGCCCTCGGTCGGCCCGTCGAGCTATCCTACGATCCGCGAGAGGTGGCGGCGATCCTGCGCGCATCGGACGGGATCGCAGTGAGCTCGTACATCGATTGGCCGCGTGACGCGATCGAGAAGCTCGCCGCGGACGTGCGACGGGCGAAGAAGATCTTCGCGATCCATTGCTCCGAACGAGTGCGAGAAGATGTCGAGACGGTCCTGGACCTGAAGCCCGCCTTCCTCGTCCACATGGTCCAGGCGACGGACGCGGACTTCGAGCGGTGCGCCGACGCCGACGTCCCGATCGTCGTATGTCCGCGCTCGAACGCGTTCTTCGGGTTGACACCGGACATTCCGCGCATGCTCGGGCACGGCATCGAGCTCCGTCTGGGAACGGACAACGCGATGATCAACACGCCGTCCCTCCTGCGAGAGATGGAATTCGCGTATCGAGTCGCCCGGATGAAGGGCGGCGTGCCGGCGCGCGAGATCTTCGAGATGGCGCTGCGCGGACGTCGTCTCTCCGATCCGGAGGCTCGATCCGGGATTCGCGTCGGTGCGCGGGCCGACCTCGTCATCCTCGATCTCCCGGGCGGGCCGAACGCGTTTGCTTCCCTCGTGCGCGCCTCCGCGAGCGATGTCCGACTCGTCGTCTCGGGGGGACGATCGTGGCCCGCACCGGCTCCGTCGGTCCGGGACGCGTCGATGATCCGGGGACGCCGGCGCAGCGTCGCACGCCCGACCCGATGAAACGTCCGCGGCCCACCCCATCCTTTATCCTGAGGCGCCACTTTCTGGCGCCGATGGGCTCCTACGACGACGTGATGTCGTTGTCCGTCCGCCGTGGTTTCCTGTGGCCTTCGGTTGATTTGTACGGAGGTTTCGCGGGATTCTACGACTACGGCCATAACGGCGTCCTGATGCGCCGCCGGTGGGAAGACCTCTGGACCGAGACGTTCCTCGGATTGAGCGATAACTACTACCTCATCGACACGACGACGATCCTCCCGGAGGCGCCTCTCAAGGCCTCCGGCCACGTGGACCACTTCTCGGACCTCCTGGTCACGTGCACGCACTGCGGCGAATCGTACCGCGGAGATCAGCTGCTCGAGGCCGCGACTCACGAAGAACACGAAGGGCTCACGCCCGCAGAGCTCGACGCTCGAATCCGCGAGTTGAAAATCCGTTGCCCGAACTGCAAAGGCGAACTCGGGCCCGCGCGACCCTTCAACATGATGTTCCCGCTCGACGTCGGGCCGACCGGAAAGGATCGCGCGTACCTTCGGCCCGAGACTGCCCAGGGAGTCTACCTGAATTTCAAGCGGGAGTTCGAGGCTCTTCGCCGGAAGCTCCCGATGGGGCTCGCGATCGTCGGACGGGCGTACCGGAACGAGATCAGCCCACGCCAGGGCGCGTACCGCATGCGGGAATTCCTCCAGGCTGAACTCCAGATCTTCTTCGACCCCGCGACGTTCGCCGCCGCGCTGCCGTTCGACTCGATCGCATCCACCCCGATTCGCATCGCCTGGGCCGCGGAGAAAAATCAGCCCGGCGCACACGACATTCTCCCGAAGGACCTCGTCGCTCGTGATCTGCCAATCTGGTACGTCTACCACCTCGCGACGGTTCAGCGATTCTATCTTGAGCGGCTGCGCGTTCCGCGAGACGCATTCCGCTTTGCGGAGCTGGATGGGAAGGAGCGCGCGTTTTACAACAAGATCCACTTCGACATCCAGGTGAAACAGGAGAGCCTCGGCGGATTCAAGGAGGTCGGCGGCGTCCACTACCGGACGGACCACGACCTGAAGGGTCACGAGGCCATGTCTCACGCGAAGCAGTCCGTCACCTTCGACGGATCGCGGCTCATTCCCCATGTCCTCGAATTGTCCTTCGGCGTGGACCGGAACGTTTGGGCCTTGCTCGACCTTTCGTACAGCAAAGGCGAACGGATCGTGTTGCGGCTCCCGCCGCGGCTCGCGCCCGTGAGCGTCGGCGTCTTCCCCCTCGTGAACAAAGACGGGCTCCCGGAAAAGGCGGAAGCGCTCCATGCAAGCCTGAGGAAACGCCTCGCCGCCTTCTACGACGACTCCGGGTCAATCGGCCGACGATACGCTCGCATGGACGAGATCGGCACGCCCTTCACCGTGACGGTAGACCACGAGTCGCTCGAAGGAAAAGGCGTCACCGTCCGCGAGCGGGATTCGCAGAAGCAGATTCGTCTGACCGAGACCGAGCTCGCCGACACGCTGACGCAACTCCTCACCGGCGACAAGACGTTCGGCGCGTGAGCCCATGGCGTCGTCACGCCACGTCGACGCCTTCGTCCGCCGCCTCGAAGATGAGATTGCGCGGGAGGTCCACGGTCACAACCGCGTCGCGCTCGCGTACTCGGGGGGACTCGCGAGTACCCTCATCGCGATGATTGCACGAAAACGATGCGTGCTGGACTGCATCGTCGCGGGAGTCGACGGATCACCTGACGTCCTCGCCGCGAAAGCTGCAAAAGCCCATCTCGACTACCGGGTCGAGTACGTGATCATGAGTCGCGAGGACACGATGCGAATCCGCACAGGCGTTGCGCGGTCTCATCCGGGATTGGCGCGGCGTCACCTCGATAGCCTGGTACCGCTCCATGCGGCACTGGAGCGCGCAGAAGGGCGCACCATGTTGTCCGGTTTCGGAGTCGCTCGGCCCGACTCAGCAATGGTCGCTGCCCTCGGGGGCGCGGCAGTCGTGTGGCCTCTTCACACGATTGCGCGCGAGACGAGTCTCACACGCTCCGCGATCCGGACCGCGGCCACGGCACTCGGCCTCCCGCCGGAGTGGGCTCGCGTATCTCACCGCGCTCCGGCCGAAGGCGCAGGCATTCGAGACTGGCTCCGCGGATCGAACAAGGGCGTGCAGTGACCGCTCAATCCCGTTCGTGAGAATCACGAAGCCCGCGAATTTCCTTCCGATGATGCACCGATAGCAAGATTAAATAGACCCCTCACGAATGGTCGCGGTGGTCGGCGTCCGCGTGGCGGACAATCGGTTGGGGGGGCTCCAACCCGTGCAAAATCGAACAGGGCGAGTACCACGCTTCATCTCCGGCGTCGCCCTCCTCCTTCTCGCGTTCACGCTCACAGCCTCTCTCGCTTCTGCGGTCCCTCGACGCTCGTACTATCAGCTCGCCGTGATCCTCAACGATTCCCATGCGCCCGACGTGGACTTCACGTTCTGGCTGGATTCGCCATATGCGAACGATCCGGTGAACAACAGCGATGTGATGGCTGCGACGATCGGCATCACCGCGGTCTTCGGTCCCGAGCTCGCATATCAGCAACAAGCAAGCGGCACCTATCGCGAAGTTGTTCACAACCATATCGGGGACTGGTCGTTCTACGCAAACACGACGGAGACGTCGCAGACCGCGAATCCCGTCTTCACAACCGTCGCCATCACAGTCACGTACACCGACAACTTCGATCAGAATCCCCGGACGATTTATCGGTCCTTGACCTTCGCACTCAAATATGTCGCGCCTCCGCCTCCCGTGAATACCGTCTGGGCGGCGGCCGCGGGCCTCGGCGCCGCGGGGGTGCTCGGCCTCGGCGTGTACGTGACGCGACGTGCGCGTCTCGAGGAACTGTACCTAATGCACGACAGCGGAATGCTCATCCGCCACTGGTCCCGCACGCAAGGCATGGTCCACGACAGCGACATCATGAGCGGGATGCTGATCGTGCTCCAGGAGTTCGTCCGGGACTCGTTCGACGATCGGGGCGGGACCCTCGAGCAATTGCGCTTCGGGCAACGCCAGGTGCTGATGCTCCGCGGCCAGCACACGGTCCTCGCGGCCGTGATCGTGGGCCGATACCTGAACAACTTGCCCAGGAAACTCCAAATCGCAGTGTGGGAATTCGAACGGTCGCACTCGGACATCCTCGCGACTTGGGACGGCAACGTGGGGCTTCTGCCGCAGGCGGACCTGATCGCGGCGCGGTTCATCCGCCCGCGGCTCCGGCTTCATCCGAACTGAGGCCGTGTATTCGCATCGCTGACATTGAGCCAGCAAGCGTTATAAGAGTGGCCCCTGCATGGAGCGATGCCGTCATGGTCGATGACCACGTCAAGCGAAAGATCTTGCTCCTCGGCGACGGCGCCGTAGGGAAGACGAGCCTCATCCGACGCTTCGTCGTCGACAAGTTCTCGGACGATTACATCACGACGATCGGCACGAAAGTCACGAAGAAAGACTTGCGAATCGAGTCGCCCAGCAAGGCGACCGACATGACGTTCATGATCTGGGACGTCCTGGGCCAAAAGGGGTACCGGGGGATCCAAGAGAGTTCGTTCCAGGGGGCGAAAGGCGCGCTCCTGGTCTACGACGTGACCCGCCCGGAGACCGCCGAGAGCCTCCATGAGTATTGGATTCCGCATCTCCTCTCCGTGACCGACCCGATCCCGATCGTCCTCGTCGCGAACAAGGTGGACCTCGCCGAGTCCCGTCGGAAGGTCCAAGAAGATCTCGACGATCTGAAGGACGTCCTCCAAGTGGATGGCTTCGTGAGCTCTGCGAAAACGGGCCTCAACGTCGAAGCGGGGTTCCTCGGACTCGCGAAGGCGATGATTGCGAAAGCCGATGCGAAAGTCATGAAGCGCGACGCCGTCGAAGAGACATGGAATCCGTTCATCGCGGTCACGGACCAGATTATCGTGGACTTCTGCGAGTTCATGGGAGGCCAGGAGGCCGCGATGCCGATTGTCCGGCAGCAACTCACGCGCGCGGGGATCGACGTCAAGGCACCGACGAAGGAGGGCCTGCGTCTCGCGGTCGACTACTTGGCGGAAGCGGAGTCGTCGTTCCGCAACGCCGCAGACGTCGAGGCGAGCAAACTCCGACGGCTCGGCTGGATCAAGGAAGTTGCCTGATTACAACGGCTTGACCATGTACGGCGCCCGCAATTCGTAGCCGAGGTTGCGATAGTAACCGCGGACGCCGACTCCCGCGGTAACACGGACCGAGCGGGCACCGAATCCGTCTTTGGCGAGGCGCTCGCACTCCTGCATCAGCCGACGACCGAACCCGCGATGCTGCCAACGGTCGTGCGCCGCTTCGTGAATCCTCACCATCGGACCGAACACTTTCAGCTCGCGGACCGTCGCGCCGGCCGTGTCGATCCGAAGCCGGGCGTACGCGACGAGCACTTCGAGACCGGGGTCCTCAA
>Ga0209376_1004849_pt1 | contig 11458 bp, 8 predicted proteins | sample GraSoiAngelo_134_FD_185891 | JGI IMG/M metagenome (GOLD analysis project Ga0209376, IMG submission 185891) | Grasslands soil microbial communities from the Angelo Coastal Reserve, California, USA - 14_0929_05_30cm (SPAdes) (version 2) | ecosystem: Environmental > Terrestrial > Soil > Grasslands ... | reverse complement strand
TCTCCCGTGGACCGTCGTCCTGCCCGTCCTTGTTGTGACCGCGGGAGTTTGGGCGGCGAGTTTCCTCGGAGCCCTCGCAATCCAGCGCATGGACGTGGCGCGCGTACTGAAACTACGAGGTGGATGAGGTGGTCGGAATCGTCGTCAAGGAGTTGATCAAAGTGTACCAGGCCGGGGACCTGGAGGTCATCGCCCTACGCGGCTTGGATGCCGCCTTCGCCGCTGGGAAAGTCACTTGGGTCCACGGGCCTTCCGGTTGCGGCAAGACAACGCTCCTGAACCTCGTCGGGGGCTTGGACCGGCCGACCGCCGGCTCCATCCAGGTCGACGGCAAGAATATCGTCCGCCTTTCCGAGAACGACCTCGTCGCGTATCGCCGGGACGGGGTCGGGTTCGTCTTCCAGTTCTTCAACCTGGTCCCGGTCCTGACGGCCTGGGAGAACGTGGAGCTTCCGATGCGGTTTGCTGACGTCACCGCAAAGGAACGCGAAACGCGGGCCCGCGGCCTGCTCGAGATGGTCGGCCTGAAGGACAAGGGGGACCGGAAGCCGGATCAGATGAGCGGCGGGGAGCAGCAGCGGGTCGCGGTCGCCGTCGCCCTCGCGAACGATCCGCCCCTTATCCTCGCCGATGAGCCGACGGGAGAGCTGGATTCGGAGAATGCGATCGCGCTGTTGGGCCTCCTCAGCACCGCCAGCCGAGAGCGGGGCAAGACCGTGCTCCTCGTCAGCCATGATCCTCACGCGGCCCAGATCGCTGATGCGACCCTCGAGATGGCGGACGGCCGGATCATCGGCCCGGCGTGAACGGTTTGACGGTGATTCAGCGTCGGTTCCTACCGCCTCCTTGACCGGACTCCAAAACCATATCTAGGGAACGACCCTACCGCGCGTCCACATGGATGAACGGAGGATCCTCCTCGTCATCTTCGATGGGTTGGGGGATCGGCCGCTCACGGAGCTGGGGCACAAGACCCCGCTCGAATCGACGCCGCGACCGAACCTCGACTGGTTCGCGGCGAATGGGGTGAATGGGCTCGTCGACCCGATCGCGCCGGGGATCGTCGCCGGCAGCGACACGAGCCACCTCGCCCTCTTCGGCTACGACCCCCACGAGGTGTACACCGGCCGCGGCCCTTTCGAGGCCGCCGGCGTCGGCATCGACTTGCAGAAAGGGGACATCGCCTTCCGAGGGAACTTCGCCTCTGTGGACGAGGAGATGCGCCTGACGGACCGGCGCGCGGGGCGAATCCGAGAGGGGACGGACGAACTTGCGAAAGCATTGGACGGGCTCCACCTCGGTCGCGTCAAGGCCACGGTCCGCGCCGGCACGGAGCATCGTGTCGCATTGGTCCTGCGGGGCCGGGGCCTCTCGCCGAAAGTCACCGACACGGACCCGCACGAAATCGGGGGTGAGGTCCTCGAATCGAAGGCCCTCGAGGCCGCCGCGAAGACGACCGCGAAGGCGGTGAACGCGTTCACGAAGCAGGCTTACAAGATCCTCAAGTCGCATCCGGTGAACCGCTCGAGGGTCGCGAAGGGAGAGCCCCCAGCGAACATGATCGTCCTGCGGGGAGCCGGCATCTATCCGGACCTCGTCCCGATCACCGAGCGGCTCCATCTGAAGGCCGCGGGCATCGCCGGGGTCGCCTTGATCCGCGGGATGTTCCGCACGGTCGGGATTGAACCGATCGATGTCCCCGGGGCCACGGGCGGGCTCGACACGGACATGATCGCGAAGGCGGACGCGGCGTTGGAGGCCCTCAAGACCTACGACCTGGTCGTGCTCCACGTCAAGGCGACGGACCTCTGCGGCCACGACGGCAAGGCGTCCGAGAAGATCCGCGTGATCGAACGTATGGACGCGATGATGGGACACCTGAAGTCGCGGCTCCCGTCCGACGTCGTCGTCGCCATCACCGCCGATCACTCCACGCCGGTCTCCGTCAAGGAGCACTCCGGGGACCCGGTCCCCCTCACGATCTTCGGGGAGGGGGTCCGCGTGGACGGCGTCCCGACGTTCGACGAACGGAGCGTGGCCCACGGGTCCCTCGGCCGGGTCCGGGGACAGGACGTGATGAACCTCCTGCTCGACCTTTCGAACCGCGCTCCGAAGTATGGCGCGTGAGCCCGTCAAGGCCTAATACGCGGAGGAAGTTGCGGCGCGGGTCGGGCGACGGAGAGGACGCAATGGCGCAGATCGACCTGAGCATCGTCATCCCCTTGGCGATCTTGGCGGGCCTGGGATTCGCGGGCCTCCTGACGAGGGACGTCCTGCGGAGGGACACCGGCAACGACCGGATGCGGGAGATCACGGCCGCGATCCAACAGGGGGCTCGGGCCTTCCTGCGCCGGCAATACCGGAGCATCGCGATCATCGCCATCGTCTTGGCGATCGTCTTCGCGGGGGCCATCTTCGGCTCCGCGGTGGCGGCGGGAAAATCGAACGCGGTCGAGCTTGGCCTGAAGACGGCCGGCGCCTTCGCCCTCGGGGCCGCCTTCTCCGCCCTCTCCGGCTTCATCGGGATGCAGGTCGCGATCCGGACGAACGTCCGATCCGCCGCGGGATCCTTGAAATCCTTCAACGACGCCCTCGTAATCGCGCTTCGGGGAGGGGCCGTGTCGGGCCTTTCGATCGTCGGCCTCTCCCTCGCGGGTGTGTCGATCCTCTATTACGGGTACGGCGCCCTCACGCCGGCGTCGTCGCAGAACGATCTCGTCCTGTCCATCGTCGGCTTTGGATTTGGCGCGAGCCTCGTCGCGCTCTTCGCGCAGCTGGGAGGCGGCATCTACACGAAGGCCGCCGATGTCGGGGCGGATTTAGTCGGCAAGGTCGAGGCCGGCATCCCTGAGGACGACCCGCGAAATCCGGCGGTCATCGCAGATCTCGTCGGCGACAACGTGGGCGACTGCGCCGGCCGCGGCGCGGACCTGTTCGAGTCGACGGCGGCGGAGAACATCGGTGCGATGATCCTCGGTGTCGCCCTGTTGCCCGTCTTCGGGATTGCGGGCGTCATCTTCCCGCTTGTGGCCCGTGGGTTCGGAGTCCTCGCGTCCATCGTCGGGGTCTACGTGGTGCGGGCGCGGGAAGCGGAGTCGCCGATGGCCGCCTTGAACCGCGGCTACTTGGTGACGACGGTCATCGCGGCTATCCTCTTCGGTGTAGCCGCATGGGCCATGCTGGAGCCGACCGGCGGCGCGGCGGACCCCTGGACCTGGGCGAGGTATTGGGCCTGCGGGATCGCGGGCATGGTCACCGCCTTCCTGTATGTTTGGATCACGCAGTACTACACGGAGGCCACCCACCGGCCGGTGAAAGATATCGCCAAGGCCTCCGAGACGGGACCGGCCACGAACATCATCGCAGGCTTTTCCGTCGGCCTCGAAGCGACGTGGCTGCCGATCATTGTCGTGTCGGGTGCCTTGCTAATCTCCTATTGGCTCGGGCAAACGACCGGCATCGCGGGCGGAGGCCTCTACGGAACCGCGATCGCGACGATGGGGATGCTCTCGACGGCCGCCTACATCCTCGCGATGGACACCTTCGGTCCGATCGTCGACAACGGGGCGGGCATCATCGAGATGTCCGGCATGTCCCAGGAAGCGCGGAGGAACATGGACAAGCTCGACGCCGCCGGCAACACGACGAAGGCCCTGACGAAGGGCTACGCGGTCGGAAGCGCGGCGCTCGCGGCCTTCTTGTTGTTCAATGCCTACCTCGAGGAGACAGGGATTGCCAAATTCGGCGTGAACATCGCGCACCCGGAGACGTTCATCGGAGGGTTCATCGGCGCGGCGCTGGTCTTCCTCTTCACCGCCTACGCGATCCGCGCCGTGGGGAGAGCCGCCTGGGCCATCATCAAGGATGTCCGAGACCAGTTCCGGGAGAACCCCGGCATCATGGCGGGGACCGCGAAGCCGGACTACGCGCGGTCCGTCGACATCGTGACGCGAAGCGCGCTGCGGGAAATGGTCGTGCCGGGACTCCTCGCGGTGGCGACCCCGGTCGCGGTCGGCCTTTTCTTCCGTTTCGTCCGGGTGACCCCCGGACTGCTCGCGGGGGAACCGCTCGGCGGGACCCTCATGGTCGGGACGATCGCGGGCGTCCTCATGGCCCTCGTCCTCAACACGGGAGGAGGCGCATGGGACAACGCGAAGAAATTCATCGAAGCGGGGAACCTGGGCGGCAAGGGGAGCCCGACGCACAAGGCCGCCGTGGTCGGGGACACGGTCGGGGATCCTTTCAAAGATACGGCGGGGCCTTCACTCCATATCCTCGTGAAGTTGCTCTCAACGATCACGCTCGTCATCGCGCCGCTCCTGATCCCCTAGATTCTAGGCGGCATCCCGACGGACCTTTCGCAAACCATGCCAACCGTTAAATCCGGTCCCCCGTTTCCTCGCGCCGGAGGAGGAACGTTTGGCCGCTCCGCCGGGGCCCGCCCCAGGCTCGCAAGAATCCGCCGCACGACAACTCGGTTCTCGGCGACCTATTCGCCGGCTCATCGTCGTGATCGTGGCCCTGATCGTCGTGATCGCGGGCGCCGTGATCGTGTACGTTCAGTTGACGCGACCTACGGGGACGGAATGCCCACTGTCGTCCACGAATCCTCTGATCTTCGACCAGCCCGAGGCGCCGGACACCGTGGACCCTCAAGTGACATTCTCGACGCCAGGGTGGGGCGCGGTCCAACAGGTCTACCAGACCCTCGTGATGTACAACGGCTCTCGCTACGAGGCCTTCCTTCCCGTCCTCGCGAAGAGCTGGGACGTGTCGACGGACCGGTTCAACTACACGTTCCACCTGCGGCAGGGAATCCACTTCTCCAACGGAGACCCGCTGACCGCCTACACGATGTGGTTCAGCCTGTATCGGACGATCGTCATGAACCAACCGCCGGAGTTCATCTTGGGGCAGAATTTCTTCCTCCCGGGTCTGAGCAACCTGACGGCCACGCCGGGCGAAATCGACAACATGACCACGAACATGACGAACGCGCTGAACAATTACGACTTCGTGAACCCGACACCCTCCCAGCTCGCCTTCATGAAGCGCACGGATCAGTCCTTCCAGGTCATTGACAACTTGACGTTGCAGGTGAACATGGGCTATGGGTACCTCGGGCCGGTCTCGTACTCCTACATCCTCGCCACGCTGTCCGCCCCCGTCTCTGCGGCAGTCGACCCGTTGGTCGTAAAGGCCAACGGCCTCGTCATCGCGGGCCAAGCCAATTCCTGGATGGTCACCCACATGATCGGCAGCGGGCCGTACGTCCTGGGCCCGTACAACACCGTGAGCGGCATGACGCTTCAACCAGATCCGAACTATTGGGGTAAGGCCGCGGCCGCTGCCGAACCTTGGAACAACATCCTCCAGCCGGCGAAGGCGACCGTCCAAATCAACTACCAAGGCTCGACGCAAACTGAGGTCCAAGACCTGAAGTCGGGAGCGGTCTCCGGAGCATCCTTCGCATATGTGGGCCCGTCCACCGTTAACGACCTCAAGGGCCAGCCATGCGTCACGGTGACCCCGCTCGACACGACCTACAGTTCCACCGCCGGTGGCTGGTGGATCTACATGAACCAGAACACGCCGCCCTTCGACAACAAGTCGGTCCGGGAAGCGGTCGTGCACGCGATCAACTACGACGAAATCATCCGCGTCGCCTTCGGAGGCTATGCGAGCCGATGGGTGGGGCCGGTGGCGTTGGGGTATCCGAACTACAATCCGGCGAATCTGACCCCCTATTCGTACGACCTGGCGCGGGCGATGCAGGCGATGAACAACTCGCCGTGGCCGTTGCCCGGCGGCTATCCGCAAACCTTGAACTACGAATACATCAAGCTTGGGGATTGGGCGACCGTAGCCACCCTCCTCCAAACGGACCTCGCGAAAATTGGGATTCGGATCAACCCAGTCGGGATCCCCCTAGCGAACCTGTACGCCATTCAACTCGCGGACAGCAACGGCGTCTGCCCATCGCAGGCCGTCCCGAATCAGTACGGTGGCCCATTCCCGATCGGGCAGGAGTTCTACACCTCGGACTACATCTCGCCGGACGACTGGACGCAAAACAACGCGATCAGCTACGGCAGCGCCAACAGCTGCATGTCGGCTTACAACGACCCCGAGGTCGATGCCCTAGTCGTCGATGCCGCGGGGAACCCGGCGAATGCGACGGCGGACTACACGCGGATGACGCAGCTTATGTACGACAATTACACAAATGCATGGCTGGTCACGCCGCAGCAGTTCTCCATCTCGCACGTCAAATTGAAGGGCTACGTGCCAAACCCCATGGGGAGCGCTCTACCCTTCACGATGATGTTCAACACCGAGTACGCGGGATAGCGTCGCCCCAAAACCGGATTCCGGGCCGCTGTAGACCCCCCCCCCGGTTCCAACCAAGGCCGGTGGACTAGGAGGTCGGGAGACGTGGAATTTCCCCGATGAGTTCCTCGGGAGGAAGATCCCCGATTTCTTCCGCGCGATGGCACGCGACCGTGTGATTCGGATGGTTCGGAATCACTCGAAGGAGAGGCTCTTCGACCCGGCATCGGTCGATCACGAACGGACAACGTCCCGCGAATCGGCATCCGGGAGGCGGATTGATGAGGGTCGGGACTTCACCGGACACCCGATACCGCGCGGCCCGGCGTCGCACCTCAGGCACCGGGAGGGCCGCGAGCAAGGCCTTCGTGTAGGGATGCAAGGGATGCTCCAGGACTTCGCGAACGGGTCCGACTTCCGCGAGCCTTCCCAAATACATCACCGCGACACGATCCGCCACGTAGCGGACCGCGGCGACGTTGTGCGTGATCAGAAGATACGAGAGGCCGAGATCGCGCTGAAGCTTGACGAGTCGGTTGAGAACCTGCGCCTGGACCGCGACGTCGAGCGCGCTCGTGGGCTCGTCCAAGATGATGAGCTTCGGGTCCAAGGCCAGGGCACGAGCAAGCGAGAGGCGCTGCCTTCCCCCTCCGGAGAACTCGTGCGGATACAAGTCCAGTGTGTCTGCGGGCAATCCGGCGTGCGGAAGGATTTCCGCGACGCGCGCGCGGAGCTGGGCCTTGGTGATCGGGCCCTGGGCCTGAATCGGCTCCCCAACAATCTGCCACGCCCGCATTCGAGGGTCGAGGGAGCTAACGGGATCTTGGAAGACCATCTGAACCTCTTTTCGCCAGGGGCGAAGGTCTCGACCCTTGACCTTCGTGATGTCCACCCCCTCGAACAAGATCTTCCCGCCGGTGGAGTCGTGAAGCCGCGCGATGAGCCAGCCGAGCGTCGTCTTCCCCGAGCCGGACTCTCCGATCAAGCCGACCGCTTCCCCTCTCTGAACCTGCAGTGAGACGCCATCCACGGCGTGGATTACGTGCTTCTCGCGGCCCGCCAGGGTGTCGGCGAGAGATTGGGTCAATGGAAAGAGCTTCTCGACATCGACGGTCTCGACGAGCGCCTCAGTCATGGCATCCCCAGCACGTCTCTGCTGAAATAGCAGGCGGCGAGGTGTTGAGAGCTGGACGCCCCTTCGGCCGGAAGCAGCGCGGGACCCGGATCCTTCGAACATTGCGGGCGGGCGATCGGGCACCGCGGATGGAAGGTGCACCCGGTCGGAAGCCGGACCAGGTTCGGGACCGATCCCGGCAGTGACGGCAACGGGCCATCGGTCTTGTATCGATTCGGGACGGATCGCATCAACGCCTTCGTGTACGGATGCCTCGGGTCCTGGTATACCTGGTCGACGGGACCTAGGTCGACGATGTGTCCCGCGTACATGACCCCGACCGCGTCCGCCATCTCCGCGATGACCCCCAGATCGTGGCTGATGAAGAGGATGGAAGTGTTGACCTCCGTCATAAGTTCCTTCATGAGCGTGAGCACTTGAGCCTGAATCGTAATGTCCAGGGCACTCGTCGGCTCGTCCGCAATGAGGAGGGAGGGCCGGCCGCTCAGCGCTATCGCGATCATGACCCGCTGCCGCATTCCGCCGGAGAGCTCGTGTGGATAGAGACCGAGGATCGTCTCCGGATCGTTGATTCGGACGAGCCTGAGGTACTCGAGGACCTCACGCAGGAGCTTCTCTTTGTCCTCCTCGAGCGGCAGCCGCATCTTCCTTTTAGCGAGAGATGGGACCAGCGGTTTCGTCAGGACCTCCGCGGCCTTGGGGAGGTCGCGTTTCGAGTAGTCGTACGGTGCGAGCGGCGAGACGAGTCCCTTCTCCTTCCCGGATTCTCGAAGGTGTCGGATGTGGATCGCTTCGGCAATCTGGTCTTTAATTCGGTACGCGGGATTCAGGGAGTTGATCGGCTCCTGAAAGACCATGCTGATCCCCGTCCCTCGAACTTGAGGAAGCTGCCACTTCGGTAGGCGTACGAGATCGATGCCTCGGAAGACGACCCGCCCCGAGCGAATGCGGGCCGGTGGTTCCGCGAGGAGCCGTGGAATGGCATGAGCCAGCGTGCTCTTTCCGCATCCTGTCTCGCCGACGATTCCGAGGACCTGACCGGGATGGAGCTCGAACGACACGTCGCGCAACGCGGCACGGATTCCTTCTCCGACGACGTAGTCCACCGAGAGATTCTCGACTTGAAGGACCGGCTCAGTCACGTGCGACGCCTCGTGCCAGTTTCCCGGCTCTTCGGCATGACACCTGGATCATGCCTCCGCCGGCGCGGCAGCTCCCGCCGTCACCTTCGTCGGCACAGCCGCTTGAACGAGAGCCCGGCGACTCCGCGGATCGAGGACGTCCCGCAGGCCGTCGCCCAGGAGACTGAAGGCGAGCGCGGTCATAAAAATCGCACCGCCCGCGGCGAGGACGGTCCACGGTGCGAGTCCCATGAGGTTTTGGTTGTAGTAGTACTCGACCATGTTGCCCCATTCCGGGACATTCAGCGGGACCCCGATTCCGATGAAGGAAATCGTCGAGAAGGTCACGAGGACCGTGCCGACATCCAATGTGTAGTAGACGATGATGGGCTCTAGGATATTTCGGAGGACGTGTCGAAAAAGGATCCGCACCTCGGAGACCCCCGCGGCTTTTGCGGCGACGACGTAGGGCAGGTGCTTGACGACGAGCACTTCCCCGCGGACCAAGCGGACGTAGTAGGGCCACCAGGTGAGCAGGATTGCGAGCACGGACGGGATCGTACCGCGTCCCAACGACGCCGCAATGGCTAGCGCGAGGACGAGGCTCGGGAAGGCAAGGAAGACGTCCGCGAGACGCAGGATGAGCGCGGAGATCACGCCGCCGATCGTACGAGGTCGGTCCCAATAGCCCGCGACCAAACCGAGGACTCCTCCGAGGAGTGCGGCGAAACCCGTGATGGAAAAGCCGATCGCGAGGTCCAACGGCAGCGCCGCGAGGACCCGCGAGAAGATATCCCGCCCCAGGTTGTCGGTTCCGAACAGGTGTTGTAACGAGGGCGGAAGGGTGCAGGTCTCGTACGAACCGTTCGAGGTTTGGATCGTCCGCGACGGGCACGGCGAGGGGTAGTAGTTGGGATCATAGGGAAGGATAGATGCCCGTTGGCCGCCGATCGCGCCGGATATTGCGGGGACGGCCACGACGAGGACCGCGACAACGACGACCACAACCACCATGAGGAACCCAACGAGGGTGAGCGGGTTCGCCCTCATCACGCGGATGAAACCGCGGGTCGCCGGCACGAGACGCCTCGTCCACGTTCGCACTATTCGAAGGGCGCCCGTCAGAGACGCGAATGCCGCGGGAGATCCCGGCGCCTCCATCTACCGCCACTCCACCCGCGGATCAAGGAGTCCGTACAGGACGTCCGCGATGAGGTTCGCAAGGACGACGCCGATTGCGAAGATGATGACGACCCCGATGGTCCCGGCGAATTCATAGTTCGTGATAGCGTTGAAGGCGTACGCGCCAATCCCAGGCCAGCGGAAGATGTTCTCGATGACGACGGTTCCGGAAAGCAGCCCTCCCGCCGTAATGCCGAGGACCGTCGTGGTTGAAATGAGCGAGTTGCGCAGGGCGTGCTTGTACAGAACCCAGAAGTCCGAGAGCCCCTTCATTCGAGCGGTCTTCACGAAATCCAGGGGCAACACTTCGAGCATCGAGCCCCGGGTCATCCGCGTCGCAATCCCGAGGTTCAGGAACGCGAGGGCGGAGGCGGGAAGAATCAGATGGAGGATCGCATCGCCCGTCGCGGCCAGGTTCCATGCGAGGAGCGCATCGAGGACTGACATGTGTAGGCGTTCCGGAAACGTCGGTTGGCTTGTGAAAGCCCCCTGATAGGGAAGGCCGAGGGCCGGTCCGACGACGACCGCGAGAACCACCGCGCCAAGGTAGGTTGGGGTGGCCCAACCGCTCAGATAGAACGTCCGGACCAAGTGATCCCGCCATCGCCCCGCGCCGTTCGCCGCGACGACGCCTAGCGGAATCCCAACGATGATCATGAGGACGATCGACGTGGTGACCAGTTCCAGGGTCTCCGGGAAGGCCCTCAGGATGGCGGGAAGGACCTGCTCTCGAACGGAGTTCTCGCCCCAGTTGCCGCCGACGAGGTTTCCGAGGTACGTCCAGTATTGGATGAGGAGCGGCTTGTCGAAGCCGAACGTGATTCGGCACTGTTGCACCGCGGCCGGCGTCCGTGCCTTCGTCCAAGACGCGCACGGGTCGGGCACCGCCACGTGCGTGAAGAAGAACGTAATCGTGATGACGCCGAAGAGGACAGGTACCAGCTGAAGGAGACGCTTGCCGACGAAGATGATGAGGTCGCTCTTGTTGCGGCCCAAAGGCCTCTTCCTCCTCGCGCAAGCCGAGGGCCGACGAGCTCGGGCACCCGCCGATTGCCTCCGAGCGCGGCTGCAAGTATTGGGTAAATCTACGGGCCATAAGAAGGTAGGCCTATACAACCGAGCCGTGTGGCTCCATCCGTTTCAGAAGGCGGTTCGATTTCGGAGCCGCGTCTCTGGTGCCTCGTCCGCACATAAAGGCTGAAATATGAGGAACCGGTACAGAAAATCGGCCTTTTCATGTATCAGCGGGTCCAGCGGGAGGACGTGGTCCGAATCCCGCCGGAGCGGCTGGGGGAAGACATCGACTCCGTCGCCCGGGAACTCACGCGGACGACGTTAGAAGGGAAGATCGGCGCGGACAAGACATTGACCTTGATCGCGAGCAACATCGAGCGGGTCGGCGAGGGCCGCATCGTCCACGGGGACGGCGCGGTCTACCAGCGAGTCCGATACGACGCCCTGGTCTTCGCGCCGACCCTCCAAGAGATCGTCGAGGGCACCGTCGTGGAAATCCTTAAATTCGGCGCCTTCGTGAGATTCGGTCCCCTGGACGGCCTCCTGCACATCTCGCAGGTCATGGACGATCGAGTCGACGTGGACGAAGAGGGACAGCGGCTCATCGGCAAAGACACGAAGCGGGACCTTCGGATTGGCGACAAGGTCCGCACGCGCATCGTCGCGGTCTCTCTGA
>Ga0209376_1004841_pt1 | contig 11472 bp, 25 predicted proteins | sample GraSoiAngelo_134_FD_185891 | JGI IMG/M metagenome (GOLD analysis project Ga0209376, IMG submission 185891) | Grasslands soil microbial communities from the Angelo Coastal Reserve, California, USA - 14_0929_05_30cm (SPAdes) (version 2) | ecosystem: Environmental > Terrestrial > Soil > Grasslands ... | reverse complement strand
TTTCTTCTCCATAACCTCAATCTCGGGAAGGAGAAGCCCGACATTCTTCTCCTTCACCCAGTCAGCAAACCGTCGAGGACCCTCTTCTGTCCGAATGTTGATCTCAGCCAGGAACTCTTCCTCGAACGGTCTTATTCCATAGGCGACCGCGTTCAATTTCGCCTTCAGATAATGATAGAGCAGCCGCATTGACTGTGAAAGGTTCGGCTCATAGCTCTTGACGTACTTGCCAACATTGGCATCCCAGTTCCTACGTTCCTTTGCGAAGAGTGGTGGAGTAATCTGGACTGTCAAGACAGCCTTCTGGCCCTTGATTTCCGCCTCCATCGTGAAGCCGAGCATGACCTGCCCGTTCTTCTCAGCCCATCCAGTATCAATCGCCCCGAACTCCTTCAGCATCTTCGTTATCTGCCCCTGTGTCTTGTAACTGTCAACCGTACTATTCTGATACGGCGGACGTCGAGGCGAGATCAATTTGGGATCATTTCTCCCCATTGCTGGCAGACATATGCAACTCTTCCACTTTCGCCTTTCTTGACGAATACCTTTTCGCGGTATTCAAATCCGTGAAAGCAGAGAGGCCCTGAACACATGTAGTTGCAACCTTGGCCTGTCACGAATCCAGTTTTCATTCTGGTTTCCTCTCAACAATCAGACAACATGAGCGCTCTCTGAAGCAGACATCACAGGCCCAGCCACAGAACGGACAAACAGGCTTCGCCATGATCTCACGCTTCAATCGCGTATTCCTCCGCTTTGAATAGCCGAATCTCTGGATGTGTATGATGCTTGACCGTTATCGAGAACTTTATCGTCGAAGGGGCTATTCGGATTATCTCCTTATAGTCTTCTTCTGGTTCTTTCTCTTTATGTCTAAACAAGTCTCTCCATTTCATTTGTCTTTGAACTCCAAACAGTCACACTTGGGAAATTGACAGCTACCATTGTCGCCATGCCAGTTGATACTATGCTGGCACTTGCACATGCGCGGAATCTTCATCGGCTGAGTCAGGGCCCAGCGCATTGTTGCAATCCAGCCCATGCCGAAGAGAGCTGCAAAAGCTGACAGAAGGATATCATTCGCTGCTTCTATAGGATGCGAGTTGTCATAGCGGCACCACGAGGCCGAGAAGTTGGCTGAGATACAGCCTCCCGTTCGGACTGAGTAATAGCCTGCAGTTATGATGACTAAGGCCATTGGCCAGAAGACGAAGAGATAGCGAAGGATGTTATTCATTCTGGTTTGTCTCCGATAATCAGAACCCAGCCAGTATTCTTGAACTTGTCCGGCCAGTGATAGTGATGCGTAACCTGTTCGTTCAGGCATTTGCGACGGGCTTCGTCCTCCTCGTGGACTAGGGGATACCCATCGAGACGACAAGTCTCTGTCATTTGGGTTTCTTCTCCTTAATCGGAGCCCATCTCTGCCAGCATCTTCAACCGTTTCGGAACAAGCTCAGCATGTTTCTGGCATAGGAAGAGAATAACTGAATGGGTTCCAGGCTCTGAACACTCATCGCATTTGGTCATCTCTTTGATGATCCGCTGCTTGAGAGTAAGGCTCATTCTTTCGTCTCCGGTTTTCTGTTCAGACAGCATGACCGTTCTCTGAAGCAGACATCGCAGGCCCAGCCGCAATATGCGCAGACCGGCTTGGCCAGTATCCTCCGCGCCCGGCGTGCCTCTTTCATCTGGACATAGGGACTCTGCCAGCTCATTCCAATCGATTCTCTGGCAGAGGATTATTTGTCTGAATACCTAAGGTCCAGTAGGCTTCCCAGTTAGTCTCCCTCAACCTTTGTTCGCCTTAATCCATTCCTCAAGGATGAGCACTATCTGCTGAGTCCGACTCCGGCGTTCCTTCGTAGCCACCTGTTCAATGACCTTCTGATCCTCTTCAGGCAATGAGATCGTGAAGCTTCCCATCAATGAGTCCTCGGATGGATCCAATCTTTGAAATGCCGCCAGAATCCATGATGGAAACCACACCGGTTACAGAATCTAGTCTGACCGAACTGATTCTTAATTGTGCCTTGGTAGATTCGCATAAGTTAGAATACAACGTCTTCAGTTAATAACAGTTGTGTAACTATCCCACATAATCCGGCCTACGCCGCCTAGCATCAACATACTCCATCTTCTCAAGCTCATGAGCCTCCAACATCCTCAACCACTGACAATAGCTAAGACCAAGAGATTTCGCCAAAACTAAAGCCCTCTCATGCTGCCCACGATCATCCCTAAAAGAAGTCCGAACCCAACGACTCGCCCCCGGGACGAGTGCACTACCTCCACTGGAAACCAAGGGGTCATGTTTGAAGGTGACCCATCCTACATCCTCTTCTATTGCATGAAGCTTGAATTTGTCCCCTATTCCGAGAACCTGCCTTGCCTCGTCTAGTGACATGCTCACCCGGACCCGTTTCTTCCGGTCTACAGAAAGCCGCACGTGTGATGTCCTTTTCCCGGGGCTATCAAATACGCAGCTCGCCGTCCTCGTGTTTTTCCCATTCTTCATCATCGCAGATGCACCAATGACTCTGGTGTTCCACATCTGAGTAGAAAGCACATTGATGCGTCTCAGTGTGCCAGCCGTTACACCATAGAATCTCTCCGTCGAACTTCTTGCCGTTGACTTCCCATTGCTCTGTCTCTGCGTTCCACTCAATCATTCTTCGAACCAACATAGAGTAACTTGGATACCGTCATCTAAGAAGCACTTGTCTTCTCTCATGGTTTCTCCGAGGATTCCGCATCCCGAATCAATGCCCTAGCTTTCGCGTAGTCTTCTTTGGTTGGACGACATTTGTCGCACTCATGTCCGTTTCTTAGATGCCACCATAATTGAAGTCGGTTCATTTCTTGGCCTCAGATGCTCGCGTAGTAGCCCGCACCTGTTGGCCCGGCAGATTGCCCTCGGTTTGCTCAAAGGGACTACCTTGGGACTGACCGGCAGATGTTTCGGGTTTCCTCTGAGCCTCGCCCTCTCGTTCCTTAACCTCTATTTTGACTCGAACTGTCATGCTTGTAGCCTCTTAGCGTAAACGATATAAGGGTATCTTCCAGTCAGTCTAGACAATTATGAAGGAGGAATCCGAACTTAGCGTAATTGCACCAACCGGCTCAATAGTCCCAACCATCAATACTGGCCAGTGGGTCTGGACTGATCCGCGGACCTGTCAACGATGTGGCAAGCATGGAAGCATGACCCGCCATCATGAGAAGAATGATGGTAGAAGAACAGGCCGCTATACTCTACTATGTCGAGACTGTCACAATATTGTTGAGGGAATAATCCCGCGTCATCAAATGACCAAATTGATAGCCCATGGCCAACAATGCTCAGCATGTGGCAAGTTGCTTGAGGAGATTAAAGCCTGTCAATTATTCGATGAGAAGAAAAAGCTATGAAACGGATGGTCTCGCTCTCACCAGAAAACGATGCCTACCTCCGGAAGTTGGCTAAGCATGAGAACCGGCTCTATGGTAGCTTGGCTATTGTCTTGAACAGGATACTCGACGAACACCGAGCAAAGAACACGAAATGAAAGAGTTCTGTGCCGAAGTTACAGACATTTGGAAGCATGGCCCAGGAACCACATGGCTAATCCTGAAACTTGACGATGATAGAATCAAGGAAACTGATTCAACATATATCAGCTTTATCGCTTCAAATGAACTTGGAATAGATTTTGAAAAGGGCGACCATGTAACTATCAAGATTCGGAAACAAGAGAAATGATAACGCCTAGACGATTGCCGTTCAGCGGGACAAAAGTAGACCCAGAGCGTACCAAGGGCCAGATCGTCTCACTGTTGAAAAGCTTCGGCATCACCGACTATGCCTGGGCAGAACAGGGCGGAATGGTCCAGTTGGCCTTCAAGGCCGAGGTCGAATACGAGGGACAGCCTAAGCTCTGGAATATTATCATCAACCCGCCTATCTTGGTCGATACGAGACGGGTCTGGGATGAGACTCGGCGAATGACTGTCAAGAAGGATATTCCCAACTATTCACAGAGCTACCGGATACTCTTGAACCATCTCAAAGCGAAACTTACGGCCGTAGCCTGTGGCCTTGTCAAGTTCGAGGAAGAGTTCATGGCCGACATAGCAGTCCAGACCCCAGAAGGGCCTAAGAGGCTCTCAGAGGCTATCAAACAGTACCGGCCTGAGCTATTGCTTGAGGGGCCTAGGGCGAATCCAGAATGAAACAGAGATGCGGAAGACTCCTTCGCATGTTCAGCGCAGAGGTCTGACATGCCCCTGCCTGTCATGGGCCCACTGGGTCTGGCAGCTAGTATCATGGCAGATATGCGGGTCGGGGAGCGTACACTCGTGCAAGGCGCCACAGGTTGGACACTGTTCCACCCGGGGGCTGATAATGACCTGATGAGTCATGATACCAATCCTTAATAGTTCTGCTTAAAAGACTTGTACATGACCCAAGTCGATACTCGAGCCGGATCACGGATTCCCCGGAAACGGTTCTCAATAGTCCTCCTGCTCGTCTCAGTAATGCTTCTCGGAACCGCGTTCGCAGTCAGTTATGTCCAGAAGAGCAACCCTGCGACCATAACATGGACCTTCAACAATGGCCATGATGTCTCATTGACGTTCGCAAGCGCGACTGGGGATACTGTCGGAGTCACAGTCAACCTTTACGCATTATCAACCAAGGATCTGTCTGGCGTCAGCCTAGCAGTCTGGATACAAGACATACCAGCCGGGGTCAGTCTCTATCTGAACGGAACCGCGCTTGGACCAGCGCCTGTCGAGATCGGATTGTTCAGGCTCCTCCATAACCAGCAGACTCGGATAGTGGGGCTAGTCACGTTCGGACAGAGTCCCCCCCCCATCGGCAGCTATAGTCTAGGTGCAGAAATAGACCAAGCATCATAGGTCCTGGAGAAAGGGGCCGCATGAATCAGACTCTGTCGAGCGGGGACTCCGGCAAGGTTTCCACGCGCACGATGGGATTCGAGCATACATTGGCCCCCTCCAGAAGGTATGTTCTCAGCCAGAAGAGACCGTCAATACCCGATCTCTGGTTCTACCGGTGTAACAATTGTGACCGTATCACCCGGGTCGAGAAGCTCCGGGTTGAAGCCTATGGCATAACAGATCTTATCGGGAGATGGGGTAAGCCGGGCCAGATGAGCCTCGGACGGCCGAAACCGTTCCATATGGACATGCTGCTCTGTGAGGCGTGTAAGCCAAAGTTCCGTCTCTGGCTCAACGGTAAACAGAAGCTTGACAAGTTACAGAGGGGTAGAGGCGACAGGTTTCTACATCCACTCCTTCAGAACAGGACATGGCATGCGCTCAACCGGAAACGTCTGGACACGGCCGAATCCGGGGAAGCCTACGATGCGGAAATCCGGGCCTAGATGTTCCGGAAGAACAGTTTGATTGTATGAAGCCATCCGATTCGTCGCATGTGGACCCAGCCACTAAGCCTCGACATGATCTGGTGCTTCTCCAACCGCCAGAGCTCAGCCGGACCGCCAGCTCCACGCCCGACGACTCCTATCGGCTTCCAGTAGGGGACAAAGTGTGTCTCAACTATCATGTTCTTTTCACCTCCTTCAATGTCAAGCTTGACATGGTCCACGTGCGCCTCGACGATCGTTACACGGTTGTCTTTTCCAAAATTGTGTCGTAGAAACCAGACGAACCGGGGCTCTGACTCTATGGCGATAACATGCTTCGCGCCATGGAGGAGATAGAACTGGGCAGTTTCGCCGCAGCCAGCACCCATGTCCACGACTGTCTTTCCTTCGACACCGTCGGGTGGCAGGTACCATTTGTGCCAGATGTCCAACTCATAGTTCTTGTCATGCGGGTCTACGTACCTGGCGTGGTGGGCGGGCTCTAGCCACAGGTCTGCATAGTCATCAGGGTTGCACATGCTTCAAGGCTTGCCAGTCCAGCTTTCTATCAATCTTCCGGTCTTCCAACCAGACGAGATGGAGGAGAAAGGCGAAGACTGTCCCGATCACTAGGACCCAGGGCTTCTTGAGAAGCATCATCGTCCTATCATTACATCCATGAACTTCTTATAAGCTAACACTGGACGGTAGGCACGGCTCTGCTTCCAGCCGCTGTTATAGGGCCGGGGTCCATGCTGGTTATGGATTATCGGAATGTCAATCCTCCCATAGGGCTTCGAGGGAACGAGTCTCTCGTGCAGCCGTCCCTTATACCTGACCTTGTTAGATACTAAGCTTCCAGAATATCGAGGGTTGGCCCATTCGACCCAGCGATTATCTACTAGATTAATCCTCAAGATATCATAGTATGGATACTCCGGTTTCAGTCTCCGGATATAATCCAATAGACTCTCGGGAAACTCTTCATCCCGGCTCTTCCAGAGAATATAGTCACCGTCATAGAGAGTCTCGAGGAACCTGTTCCGGACTATTGAGAAGTCTTCTATTTTGCCCCACCAGTCCCGTTCCAAGTCTACTATCTGGAATCTCATTCCACATACTCTATCTTCAGAATCTGACCATTCTTCACAGTCATTATCAGGACCCGGCCGCTGTCAGGGTCTAGGACCCGCAACTTCTTCGGTTCTTCCTCAGACAAAGGTCAGCCTCAATATCCTGTCAAGAGTCTCCCGCAACGCGACATAGCGGACTGTCATCCGTTGGGCTTCTCGCCGGTACTGTTCCTGCAGCCAGAGGCTTGCTAGGTAGCAGGCTTTCCAGTCCTCTGCTGAGGGATTCTGAACCTCCATCTAAAAGATGTCCTTGGTCATGGATGGAGCACTGACGAACGTGACTGTTATGGATTGGAGAGGATAGAGTCCGACAGTCGAGCTCCCAGTGATACCGTTGAAGATAGTCACAGTGTTCTTCACTACTGTGTATGCGGTATTGTCTGTCAGATAGACCAGCTCGAAGACTCCATCATTATTCGTATAGGTGAAGGGAGAGGCCCCGACAATTATCACGCTTGTGCCCTGAGCCGTCTTGTCAAAAGGCAGTTTCGGATTTGTCGCCGGCAATGCCCAGCCTATGAAAGCAACTCCTAGTATTCCTATCATCAGGAGTGCAGAGAACATGTTGCCACTAGCCGCCAAAAGGATGCCTCAGACTCCGCTCCTTCTTCGGATTCTGCATGTCAAACACGCTCTTCTCATGCAACACCAGTGCTTTCACCATGTCAACTGACTGTTCAGCCCTCTTCCCCTCCACACCCGCAGTCTCTAGAAGAAGATGTTGCGTGATACTCCGTATCACTGTAGAGGCAAACTCCAATCGCATCTTGGCATTCGGACTCAACAACTGGCGCTGGACATCATGCTCAGCCGATCGTATTGCCGACTCCTGTTCCTCAGCGGATAATCCCTCACCGTTCAGCACAATATTCCTAACATCGTTCACCCATTCACGGGCACGTAGGTCCTGCCGTTCACGAAGCTCAAGGGCCTTGTCGATAACATCAGGCATCGACGCGACGCCGGAGAGTGGGACTTCCATGCCCCGTTTGATGTTGGCATGGATCTCGGCCGCCTGAAAGTCTGGCGGGTCGACGAGGCTGCCGCTGACTTTACCGGCTACCTCTTCGAGAGGCACGCCCCATTTCGAGCTATGCTTGTCCTTCTCACTCATAGTCGCGTATCACCCGTGCACAGAGGCTGAGCCATGGGAACCAGAGACTGTTTCCACTATGCCGCCACTTGTCCAGCCGGTAGAGAGTGATGAGGACAAGCCAGAAGCCAAGCATACCGTAGGGGAACCAGTGGCCAATAGAAGAGGCAGAGTGCAAAGCGAACTGCCATACCGCCAACGGGGCTCCTACCGGCAGCTTTGCTATTAGACTGTTCGCTATCATCGTCCAGCCGTAGAATCCCAGTATTATCAGCCAGAGAATCGAGAGGTTGACGGGGGTGGTGGCCCAGAGCCAGAGGCTGCTCATGAAATATGGCAGGAGTAGGTTCGACTTGCGGAGTATCCAGAAGAAGGGCACGTTGACTATTGCAAGCCCTATCATCCATGACAACGACATGACCCATTGATTGGGTCCTGCTTCGAATGGAACATTCACCCGAGTCCCGTTAATGTACTGTACGACGGCGATGCAATTGTTTGGACAGAGGAGACTGTGATGGAAGAGGCTGAGTATCGGATAGACCAGCCAGATGAGACCGTACTGGATGCCATACCAGACTATGCCGTAGGGTGCCTGCCATGCCTGTGTGTATGGGTGGGCTAGTGCTGGCATGACCGCGTATTGGACTTCGCCTGTGGGGAAGTCGCTTGATTTTGCGAGTGTGAGGAACCAGTAGACTTGTAGTCCGAGGGCGAAGCCTGCCACTACCAAGAAGCGTCTAAACGGATTAGTCACGAACCATGCCTCTGCAAAGTTGCGGACCAAGAGTGACGCTCCGAAAAAAGCTGAACACCATCAACGATGTGATGGGCACATCAAGCTGGTAAACATCGAGAGTCATTTACTTGACAACAAAACCTTATTGGTCGTGGATATCTCTCATGGTGGGGTCCTGATTGGATAGAGGTTGCCGAGCACGTAGCCGCCGAAGAGTCCCATCAGAACGACCACCACAAGCAACAGTATCAAGAATGGATTTTTCAAAGATACACCAAGCTGGCCGAGTGCTGATCGCAATGCTCGATACCAGTGCTGCGCCTCCTGGATCATAGGAGTAGGATCATCCACATCCCGGGATCCGTGGAGCTGCTGGGGGTCTAGGCAAGAAGAGGCTCCTACTGGCCAGTCGAACTCTCTTATCGCCCTTCCAGCAGGAACAAACGGGTTAGTCTTCGCAGGGCTCCAGTCCTGCCCACCATATTCGAAACTGATATGGCCAGCCTCCTCCCCAGTAGGCTTAACCACTGAGAAGAGCCCTGACGATTCGAAGGCTCGTATGACTGTCGTGATCTCGCTGGTCTCGATAATGTCACCAGCCTTCTCCTTCTTCTTCCCACCCCGAGGAATAAACAATAAGACAACCAGGAAGACTAGGACTCCTATTCCACCGTAGACCCATTCGGTCGGTAGTGTGAAGCCGCCGATGTTAGTCAGTGTAATGGTTGATCCTCTTCTTTATGAGTTGAACTCCAGTTTCCATACCTATCTCGATTCAAAGGTTTGAAAGGTGCTAGGGTAGATGGTTTTAGTGGTCCAATCAATAATTCCTTCAATGAAGGTCCTCGCCTAATCCACTCCGAGTCGGTAACGTGGCTGATAGCCACCTGGAAGCCGCCCTGGACGAGCATGTCCACATACTTCCGGATGTCCTTGTCCTCGCCATTTTCGCGTCTGCCCTCTTGGCGGCGGGCGTCGAGCCGTGTGAATCTTGTCAGTGTCCCTTCAACGCCCGTGGGCGTAATAGGCTCCACCATGTGCTGAAGAAAAAGAGCATGTAGAAGGGCATGATGAGATCCCAGTAGGTGAAGCCTGGGACGAGGTTGGCGAAGGATACGACTATCGCCGCGACCAGTTTGAAATTCGCCTTCGGCAGGAAGACGAAGGCGGCGAGTATGAAGGTAAAGTTGAGCCCTATCCAGGATGCGAAGTGGCGGGCGAACCTACCCATCGCGTTTCTCCTTACAGTAGGAACAAAGAATTCCCGTGACCGATTCTCTCCAATGAATCCAGAGCTGGTATGGAAGAAGCCAATCTTTTAGTCTTATCATCATTGACTTGGCTTCTCCTCCTTGAACAGCCATTCCAGTCCCTGCTTGGCAGTCTTGCCTGTGAGCTTGGCCAGCTTCATCGCCTTGGACCCTCCATCAGACCTGTCAGCGGCCCACTGATGTAGGAAGGTTAAGCCAGGAGTCTTCTCGAACTCTGTTTTCAGAGACTCCAAGTGTTGTAGCAATACTTTGCTTGTGTAATATGACTCGTGTGATGGACCGTCGATGACTATCCTATGCTCTATCCGTGTCACTTCATATCGCCCCATCCTTTGGCCAATAGTTCTCTGACTCTTTGACACATTGTCATCTCAATGCCAAGTTTCACATCGTCTTTAACTTCTTGCCTAAGCTTCGCGTATTGAAAATCTGACAGTGTTATTGTGACCTTGTGAAACTTGTGAAATCTTCCCATTTTATGCCTCACCCCGTTCTACCAGAATCCTACGCTCAACCTCAACAGGATTCAAGCACTTGTCAGGCCTAGGCTGAAGCGCAGCCAATGCCAGTGAGGGTATGAAGATGGCGAAGACTATGATTGGACCAAGCCAGCCTGCGGTGGTGTTGTAGAGGACTGTAAAGTCGTTCGCTATGCTCGCATTCGTTATGGGGCCTACACCTGAACCCAGGTAGAAAATTGTGAGGAAGATAAGGATGATGCATATCATTGTCCCAATAGGGTTACAGATGAAATGATTCGAGAATCCTTTCTGAGCTTCCTCTATCCCAAACTGTTCTTGTACTTCGAGAAAGTGTTTCTGCGTGCTTTTGAAAAGAGACTCGTTGGCTCTATGTCTCCCAGTGAAGAGAACTGAACCGATTCGTGACTTTCGCCTAACAGGATAGAGTGCCCTAGGTTTCAGGACCGATTCTGCTATTCGCCGTCCTCTACGCTGGTGCCTGGACAATCCCGCCACCAGACCCAGTAGGCCAAATGAGGCTCTTAATCTTCAGCATGATGCCGTAGGCTGCTTCTCCGCTCCACCAGAGGACTTTGAAGATCCAGAGGAAGGCGAAGCCGGTGGTCCGGTACCATTGGTTCCAGAACTTGTCGATGTCCTGGTATGCGAGGACTGCTCCCCAGAGCATCCAAGCGGCTAGGAGGAATGAGATTCCGACTTTGCCGTAGAGTCCGAGTGTGGTCATGACGCCCCAGAACTGGCTGGCCATGTTGCCGAGCTGGGTAAGCCAGGCTCCGAGGCCGAAGGTAGAATTGAAGAAGTTGGTTGTTAGTTGTCCGACCGCGCTTATTGCAGAGCCTACGCTGGTGGCTATATTGGCCACGTTGTTGAAGACTGTGCCGATGACTTGGGTGATCCATGTTGTGAAGCCGAGGAAGGCATTAGTGATGGCGGTTCCGATGGCTCCAAGCCCGACAAAGCCGCCGAACGCGTTAAGCCCGACTACTATGGCAGACCATACGAAACTGAAGAAGGTGAAGATATTGGCTAGGATGAATACGCCTCCATTGATCAGCCAGCGTATTACAGGCCCGAAGAATCCGCCAGTATCCAGAAGAGGTCCTGTAGTTGATGGCGTGAACAGGAAGACTGTCATACTTGCTGTAGGCGTGTTGATTCCCGTGTCGAAGAGGAAGTCCGTATAGTCGCAACAGGTCCCGTCAGTTGCATGGCTGTCAGGCATCTGGAAGAGTCCCAGATAGTATTGGCCGGTCAGCGTGAAATAGGGCAGATTCTGGGTGCTTGCCCAGAAGCCTGACCCTGCATTGTCTGTAACATTCTCGTTCAGAAGCCATGAGCATCCTGCGCCTCTTATTACGCCAGGAGTTGGAATACTGCATCCG
>Ga0209376_1004840_pt1 | contig 11473 bp, 10 predicted proteins | sample GraSoiAngelo_134_FD_185891 | JGI IMG/M metagenome (GOLD analysis project Ga0209376, IMG submission 185891) | Grasslands soil microbial communities from the Angelo Coastal Reserve, California, USA - 14_0929_05_30cm (SPAdes) (version 2) | ecosystem: Environmental > Terrestrial > Soil > Grasslands ... | reverse complement strand
GGGATCTGCTAGACCGGCTGCGATGGTGGGGCCAGAAGATAGACCTCCGCGTGGCGGTGAGGCATGGAGATACTGAGATCAAGGAGAGAACGAGCCAGTCGAGGAGCCCGCCTGACCTGCTCATCACGACGCCCGAGACGCTCCAGGCAATACTGCCGGGCCGCGTCCTGCGGAGGCATCTCCGGGACATACGGTTCTTGATCATAGATGAGGTCCACGAGCTGGCCGAGGACAAACGGGGGAGCCAGCTTGCTATTGCACTGGAGCGGTTGCGCTGGGTTGCCCAGAGAGAATTTCAGGTGGTCGGGCTCTCTGCAACAATTGGTTCGCCCGAGATTGTTGGAAAGTTTCTCGTGGGCGAAGGGAGACCAGTGGAGGTGGTTCACGTCCCCGTCGCGCGAAAGATGCGGCTTGAGATCCGTTCGCCCGAGCCGACTGGTGAGGATCATCGACTCGCGGGAAAATTGTTCACCCATCCCGAAGTGGCTGCGAGACTGCGGGTGATGAAGGATATGATAACCAATCACAAGTCCGTCTTGCTCTTCACCAACACGCGTGCGATCGCGGAAGTCCTGGCGAGCCGGTTCAAGGTCTGGGACATCGACTTCCCCGTCTCCATCCACCACGGAAGCCTCGCAAAGCCGGCAAGAATCACGGCCGAGAGGGCGTTGAAGGAGGGAGAGATCAAGGGACTGGTCGCGACCTCAAGTCTTGAGCTGGGGATTGACGTGGGCCGGATTGACTACGTCATACAGTACATGAGCCCTCACCAGGTGACTCGTCTCATTCAGCGAGTAGGCCGATCAGGGCATAGTGTCGGGAAGATGGCGGACGGCATAATCATCACAATGGACTCCGACGACACTCTAGAAGCGTTAGTTATCGCCCGGAAAGCGATGAGCGAGGACCTTGAAGACGTGGCTGTCCCTGAGAAGCCTTTGGACGCTCTCTGCCACCAGATCGCGGGACTCTTGATCCAGAACCGGAAATGGTACTATACCGAACTGTTGGATATCCTCCGGAAAGCCTACCCCTACCGAAACCTCACGGAGGAGGACGTTGCTGCGGTCACCAACTATATGCACTCGCGCTTCCCAAGACTCGGCTGGGTCTCCCCACAGGACAAGGTGGTCATGCGACCCTCAAGGGTCAAGGACCTCTACAGATACTACTTCAACAAACTGTCAATGATCCCCGACGAGAAACAATACCTCGTTGTCGAGCAGAAATCCGAGACGGCCGTAGGGGTTCTCGATGAGGCATTCGTGGCCGAGTACGGCCAGCCGGGGACCAAGTTCATCGTCCGCGGTACCCCGTGGATGATGGAGAGCATCAGAGGAGACAAGATATTCGTCAGGGGAATATCAGATCCGACCGGTGCTATTCCGAGCTGGATCGGCGAAGAGATACCGGTGCCGTATGAGATTGCCGCTGAGGTTGGCGAGGTCCGGCGGGTCACCGAGGAGGAGTATCGGAAGCGGAAGAGCCTCGGAGAGATCAGCCGGATGCTTGCCGAGAAGTATTCTGCTGATGAGACGACAATCCGTCGCGCGCTTACCGAGACTTATGATCAGTGTGAGGAAGGACTGCCGGTTCCCAGCGACAGGCTATTGACGATCGAGGAGTGGGACGATTTTATCATAATCAATTCTCACCTCGGGACGCTCGTCAATAGAACCCTCGCGCGGCTCGTCGGCCACGTATTGTCAGACGAGGCGGGTGTGAGCATTGGAATACAACAGGACCCTTACAGGATCGTCCTCCAGACCATGGGTGCGGTGGATGCTGATGATGTGCAGAAGGTCCTGCAACGCCTTGCAGGGACGGAGGTGAGGGAGCTGGCGGTGGCCGCGTCGAAACGGACGGGACTGTTCAAGAGACGGCTTGTCCACGTCGCTAGGAGGTTCGGAGCGATTTCCAAATGGACCGATTTCAGCAGCATCACACTACGACAGCTCGCCAAAAGCTTCGAGGGGACGGTCATCATGGACGAGGCGGTTAGGGAGACCCAGGAGAAGGACATGGATGTTCCTCACACAGAGAGGGTGTTGAAGGCGATAGCTTCCAAGGATATCGCGGTCAAGACTGTAAAGTCCAGCGGAGAGGCAACGCCAATCGCCCGGATAGGACTGGAGAGGATCAGCCGGAAGGCGGATATTATTCCCACAGAGAAACTGAACCTGATCCTCGTTGGTTCGGCCAAGGCCCGGATCCTGAACGAGGTCAAGACGCTGGTCTGTACAACCTGCTGGAAGTATGTCGAGATGCGGAGGGTCAAAGACATACCGGCAACAGTGAAATGCCCCGAATGCGGCTCAAGCCTCGTCGCAGCCCTCGGGGTCGCGGACGAGGACGTGAGGAAAGTCATTACGAAGAATGGAACTAGACTATCCGAACGAGAGAAAGATCTAGTCTCAAAAGCAGAGGACACCGCCAAGCTGGTTGACCGTTATGGCAGGCTGGCCGTCTATGCTCTCGCTGGTCGCAGAATCATGCCTGAGGTCGCCGGGGACATTCTCCGGAAGCACAAGAGGCCGACGAGCGGTTTCTTCGAGGCGGTAATGGAAGCCGAGCGGGAGGCTCTAAAAGAACACTTCTGGTAGAAACTGAGGAATATCCGACATACACGGGTCCACAGGGTACAAGTCTTATCTGAGACTCTTCCCATCCGCGGAATGTCAAATTGAAGCGAGACCTCTCCATCGAGACGAAGGGTCTACGCAGACTCTTCAAGGGCATACCTGGCAAAGGCGACGTGGTAGCCCTCGATCAGGTTGGCCTAGAGGTCTATGACGATGAGATATTCGGACTATTGGGGCCCAACGGCGCCGGCAAGACGACCCTCATCAAGATTCTGTGCACTCTTCTCCTGCCCACCCAGGGAGAGGCGCTCATCAAGGGGCTGGATGTCGTCAAACAGGCCCCCCAGATCCGTCGACTCATCAACCTAGTATCCGGTGGCGAGACTCCCGGATACGGAATCCTAAGTGTAAAGGAAAACCTCTGGTTCTTCTCCCAGCTCTACGGGCTTTCGAGGGACTTCGCCAAGGATCGAATTGCGAAGCTTGTCGACCAGCTGGAGCTTCAAGATTATCTCAACACTCGCATGAGCAAACTCTCTACGGGGTATAAGCAACGGTTGAATCTAGCCCGTGGATTTGTGAACGACCCTGCTGTACTCTTCCTCGACGAGCCGACTCTGGGCCTCGATGTCCTCTCGGCTCGACACCTCAGGACACTCATCCAAGACTGGATAAAGACTGGTGGGAAGACGGTGCTCCTGACGACCCACTACATGGCCGAGGCTGACCAGCTCTGCGACCGGGTTGGAATCATAAATCGTGGAAAGATTCTCGCCTGCGACACTCCACAGCGCCTCAAGACAAAGGTTGCAGGAGGAGCCACATGGAAGATCGAGATAACCCCGAACCTTTCGCGGCCAGAATCTATCAAGAGCGTTCCGGGCGTCGTGGGAGTCTCGGAGACTAACAACATTGAGACGGGAGTGACAACGCTCAAGCTCGTGCTTGAGGATGAGTCTGCAATGTCGGATCTCTTGAGCAGGATCCGCGAGAACGGCTGCAAGGTCCTCAACATGGGAAAATCCGAACCTACCCTAGAGGACGTGTACATCAGCCTCGTAGGGACTGGTTTCGAGTAATGCTACCCAGCCCATCTTTCAGGGAAGATCTAACGAACAATCTTCGCGCCGCATATGCACGGATGTGGGTGCGCCTCCGAGGAGCCAACCGGGACCCGACGGCTCTAGCCGCCGAGATCGGACTCCCTATCCTCACAATCGGCGCATACGTGATCCTCTATCGAGCAATCGGACTCCCTGCGACCGCTGGAGCGGCGGTGATTGTTGGGGGTGCGATGATCGCGTTCTGGACAAACGTTCTCTGGAACATGTCGTCACAGTGGTTTTGGGAGCGAGAACAGGGAAACCTGGAGATGTACTTGGTCGCGCCTGTGTCTAGAATGTCGATACTTCTCGGAATGGCCATGGGTGGCAGCTTGAACACTGCGATCCGAGCACTAGGCATCGTCCTCCTAGGAATATTCGCTTTCCAGGTGCCATTCCTAGTTAGAGACCCATTCTCTGTCGGAATAGTCTTCGTCTTGACGCTCGCAGCACTCTATACGCTCGGAATGCTGTTCGCCTCGCTCTTCATGCTCTACGGCCGAGAAGCATGGAATACGGCAAACCTGCTCCAAGAACCAGTGTACTTTCTCTCGGGAGCCTATTTCCCAGCCATCTACGCTCCAATCGTGCCATTCGGCCTCCAAGTGGCAGGATCGCTAATACCCATGACGATCGGGCTGGACGCGATCCGGAGACTGGTGATCGACGGTGCGAGTATTATGGCGATTTGGCCGCATATCGTAGCGCTTATAGCCTGTATTCTCATCTTGTTTCCGCTAGCACGACGGACCCTCAACTACATGGAATCCCTCGGAAAGAAGGAGGGAAGGCTGACCCTTCGATGGCAGTAGCAGACTTTCTAAAGTCGGCGCGAGAATCCTTCCGGGTTGGCTGGAAGATCGAGAGCAACTGGACCGATCCCGTTCTATTCGCCACTTACCAGATCATCAGACCGCTGGCTTCCCTTCTGATAGTTGCGTTCATCGTTATCATCGGCGCGGCCGCTGGTGCGGCCGGCTCGGCCTTCTACACTCAATACTTGGCCTGGCTAATTGTAGGCACAGCATTCTACGCCTATGTCCTGCAGGTGATGCTGGGAATGGCGATACTGGTCTATGTCGACCGGAATAGGTATGAGGTTTTGAAGAACATCTACATCTCTCCCGGCACTCTACACCCCTACGTGATCGGGCGAGGCCTCGTCTCCGTTGTCAACGGCACAATCTCTGTGATACTGACCCTTCTGTTCAGCGTGGCCATATTCAACGGTCTATTACACATGAATATTCCGTTGAACCTGCTCGGTGTGAACCTCCTCATGCTGATACCAGCAGTACTGCTCGGGATCACTGCTCTACTCGGAATCGGCTACATGCTCTGCGCCGTGAACATTGTCTCGAACCGGATGGAATTCATCCTCGGAGATTCAGTATCGGGAGTCTTCTTCCTTCTAGGAGGAGTAATATTCTCCATCAGCCTTCTACCAGCTCCAGTACAGTATGTATCTAACGTGCTTCCAGTAACATACTTTCTCAACACGGTCAGAGAAAGCTTCGGTCTGCCAACCCCGGGCAACTACATGTCAAATCTAGCCATCCTCGGGTTGACGACACTCGCCGCGCTGATCCTGGGAATCTCCGTCTTCAGGCTGGCGGAGCGGAGAGCGAAGAGGCTTGGACTCTTCGACAGAAAATCAGAATACTGACACTAGAATCGCAGCATCTTCAGCACAGCCTCGAAAGCATCATTAGTCTTGCCTGACTTGTAGAGTCTTAGATATCCGACGAGCTCGTTCGGCTCGATTGGACCGAGGACTCTCAAGACCTTTCTCGCAAATCTGCCCGAGAGGAAGAGGTATTGCGTGATAGATGTGAAATTGTTCACGCGGCGCATGAGACTCGCACTCTCAAAATCCAGGATCCATGGTCGACCGTCCTCGGAGACGAGAACATTCTTGTGTGCTCTACTGAGCTCCCCGTGGTCGAGCCCGTAAGCGTCGAGTCTGGCACACTGTTGGAAGAGTTCCTTGAACGTGGTCCTTGCGCGAGCCCTCCTTCCTCTGCCTTCCAGACTCGAAAGCCATGAGGGAAGCCGCTGTCCGTAGACGTACTGCATTTTCAGAATGTCCTGCGATGAGCCGAGGCATTTGGGTCCGATACCCGCATCGTTTGCAGCTTTCATCATCTCCGCTTCGTGAGCCATGCTGTTCCTTCTGGAATCGACCCTCCGTATCTTGACGGCGACCCGGTCTCTGCCGGACAGCCCCGTGAAGACGAGTCCCACGACTCCTTTGCCGAGGATCGATAACTTGCCCATCTTCAAAGCGCCATGAAACTCTAGTTCGGTGATCCCGAGATTTGTCAACTGTCTGATTCGGGACTCGACGGAGTCATCTGTGGGATCGGGATAGGCAACCAGCGATCGGTACGGATCTTTGGAGAGATTCTCGACTGGAACTATCAAGGCATCGGCTTTAGCCACGCGGGTTTCGCCTCCAAGAATTCCCAGAGAGACTTGTCAAAGCCTGCTCTTCCAAGCAAGGATAAAACGGCTCGGCCCTGAAGAACTCTCACGCTTCTATGGATGGATTCGCCGATCTGTTTTGGTATCGTGAGGCCGTATGATTCCTCTCGCACGGATGCCTTGACAAACTCCATGATGGTCGAGGTTTGGCGTTTCTTCTCAACAATCCACCTGTCGCTCTCGATCCAAGGTCCTCTGGCCGTGTCGCGGGCTCCTAGATGACGTTGTAGGAATGACTGGCTGTCCTCCTTTTTCGATACTGGAGGTCCCTTCTGTATCTTAACGCTTGGAATGATAACTTGGTCTGCCTCGAGCAGGATGGCACTCTCTGTCTTCTCGTCGCTCCAGATCGTTGAGCGGTAGATGCGGAATTCTTCGCGGACCATCATGTCAACCATGCTTCTCTCCAGCTTCATCAGCTGACCCCAGAGCACATCGGGCACCAACACTCGGTGCTTGAACATCACAGCGGAAAGCTCTCGACCGCTAACGTCGATCTTCTTCGCAAATTGGCTCTTTGTTTTTGCGACAAATTGGGGAGGAAAGAAATAGCGCACTCCCGAGTCTCGAAGGAACTCGCGTCCCGCTGCGACGAAGGTCCAGAGCCGGTCAGGCCTCACCGCCGCCGCCAAGTTTCTATCTGGGTCCACGGGGTCGGTGACCACTAGATCCACGCCTGGCTCCCTCTTCTTCACATCAATTATGATCGGAGCCTTCCCGATCTCTAGCAACGTGCCCTGAGTCCATGAGGAAGCCTGTGCAATCGTCTCAATGAATGAATGATAGTAGAGGGCGAGGGTGTCGATCAGCATGCCGCTGAATCCTCCGATCTTTATCTCTGCACCATAGACCCCGATCCCCTTGGCGAATTTCTTGAGCAGGCGAGCCTCGAGACGCAGTTCGGGTGTGAGGTTTGTGTTCATGAATTCCGTGTGGTATGGGGTTCTGTCGGTTGCGCTCTTCCATTCGCCCTTTTCTACATCATAGCAGGGGACGACGTTCACGCGGGTCCCGTCGACATGAAACTCTAGAAAGGGATGCTCGGCGTACCGTTCGATCACATTGAAGCGTGAAAGTCCTTTACGGATTGCTGGCAGAACCATCTCAGTCCATTCCCTCCGTTCCATAGACGCTGGGAAGCGGGCGAAGATGTCGAGATCAGTCTCGCGACTAAGCCAGGTATCCCGGGCAAAAGAGCCTTGAAGAGTTACTCTTCCCTGAATCCCTGACTTGGCAAGGATCTGTTCGATCTCTTGTCTGAGACGTTCTGATAGCTTGAGCATCTTCTCTCGTTCCCGCTCGGAAGGAACGATTCTCTGAGCCACCTGTTGCAGAACTGCTTCCGGCGGCGACAAGCTGGTTCACGTGTAGAATGGAATGCTATTTGAAACCAGCAAATCATTTCTGGGCCGCTACCTCGAATAGAGTCGAATATGTTGGTCCGGACGGGGAGAGGATGCTCTGCTTGAGCCTGACATGCTCCGCATGGAATGTTCCGAAGCTCTCCTCGGCTAGGTGACCTAGAAAGGAGGCGACCTCATCCCTCTTCCTGCCTGACCTGACCCGGGCGATAGTAATGTGGGGGCTGAAGGGCCGGGTTTCTCGGCTGAACCCTATATTATGGAGAAGCTTCTCCGTCTGCTCGAAGATTAGTTCAACCTGACTCCAGCCTTCGCCGACTCCTACCCAGATGACGTTCATCCGCTTAAGGCTTGGAAAAGCTCCAGCACCCTTGATCTCTAAAGTGAACGCTTGGAATTTTACTTCGGCGAGGGCTGATTTCACTTCTGCCAGTTTCGCGGGACTGACGTTTCCGAGGAATTTCAGCGTCAAGTGGATATTCTCTCGTTCGACCGGCTTGAGGTCTGCCCCTAGAGCTGAAAGTGATGACATGATGGACTCGACCTTGGACAGAATCTGCCCGTCTTCAAGATCGATGGATACGAAGCTTCGAACCTGACTGCCTGACAACGCTTCGGTATTTCACAGTGTTTCCTGTTTAAGAGCTATAACTGCCGTGTTGCCGGCCGTCCGAGAACCACCTTTGCAGTCAGCGGAACCAAGGAAGACAGTGCTTGTTATCGTTGGAATGCCTGGGGCAGGTAAGAGCCTCGCTTCCAGCGTGATGAAGGCTCGAGGAATCCCTGTCTTCGTCTCCGGCGATATCATCAGAGCAGAGGCTCGGAAGAGGAAGTTGAAGTTCACACGCAAGAATCTCGGAGAGCTCATGCTCGATATTCGGAAGAGAGAGGGGATGGGTGCAGTTGCGAAAAGGCTTGTCCCGCTCGTCGAGAAGGTCCGCGGAGACTATGCTGTCTATGAGGGTGCGAGAAGCGTTGAAGAGGTCGATGAGCTTCGTCGGAGGTATCGTGTCATTACGATTGCGATCCATGCTTCTAGCCAGGCGCGATTCCAGAGGCTTCAGCGTAGGGGCAGGTCAGACCGGCCTAGAGGCTGGGCCGATTTTGCGGAGAGAGACAATCGAGAGCTGAGTGTAGGCATTGCGAAGCTTATTGCACTGGCTGACCGGACTGTCGAGAACGAGGATTCCAAAGAGGATCTCAAGAGGCGGATGAAACGTCTACTCAGGACAATCCTTCAGACTCGAAGATCATAGTTGTTGCTGAGGCTGAGATCAATCCGACAGAAATACGCGAGAGAGTCAAGGAAGCCCTGACCAACCTCTTCTCCGGAGAAGTCGAGATTCAAGGCGAGATAGACGATTATGGCTCCGCCAAACTGGTGGGAGAGGGACACGGGTCGCTTGAGAGGTTCAGGATGATCTTGCAACGCGACAGAATACGTGCAGCCGCAAGAGCCCAGCTGTTCAGAGGGACGACCGAGAGTAGAATTGTCGTGTTTCTCAACAAACAAGTCGCCTACGCCGGGCATGTGTCATTCTGTGCACCTGAGGGAGAATCGCCTCTGGGACCCATACGACTGACGATAGAATCCAGCAACCCAGTTGGCGTCATCGACTGGATTACGGGAGGATACGAGCCGCGGGTCAAGAGATAGAGGAGATCTGGACTCTACTTGGACTGCTTCAACGATAATACTTGGAAGTCCTTAGGAACGATCGTCTGCCGAAAGATCCTCCGAGCTTCCCTCAACAGGATCGAATCGTCCCTCGTAACAGCGCTGATGTGGACAAGGGCGAGACGCTTCGCCTTCGCGGCCTTTGCAAGCTGGGCGGCCTCGCGCGCCGTTGAATGATAGTATTCCTGGGCTTTGGGGCGTCTGTCCTCGGCAAACCCGCCATCGTGAATCAGAAGATCCGCGCCCCTTGCTAGATCCTTGACAGTTTCGGCGGGCCGGGTATCTATCGCGTAGACGACCTTCAATCCGGGTCGAGGTGCATCTAGCACATCACTTGGCCGAATCTGTTTTCCTTCGAACTTTACCGGCTTCCCGTGTTGAAGTTCGCCCCAGAGAGGACCTTCCGGCACGCCCAGCCGTTTCGCCTTCTCGGGATGGAATCGCCCGGGTCGCTCCTTCTCGGCGATGGCGTATGCGAGGCAGAGAATATCGTGCTTTGCCAGCACGGGTCTGATGATATAGTCGCCCCTGTCAACCTCTTCGCCGGGACCCAGTTCTTTGACCCTGACCCTGAAATTTGCAGGATAGCCTAGGGGCTTGTAGATCAACTCCAGGAACCTCATGAGACCCTTCGGACCGTACAAGTCGAGTGGCTTGTCCCTCGCGAGCGACGACATTGTCTGTAAGAGCCCCGGGAGCCCAAGAATATGGTCGCCATGGAGATGCGAGATGAGGATCACAGTCGGTCTGTTGAATCCGAGTCCAGTGTGCATCATCTGCCTCTGCGTACCCTCGCCGCAATCGAACAGGATGATCTCTCCGTCACGACGTAGGGCAACACTCGGGAGTCCCCGTTCTTTGGTCGGAAGGCTTCCTCCTGTTCCGAGAAAAATAACTTCGATTCCTCCTGACATCAGTTAGCCTCCAAGACCAGGATCTCCCGCGTCAAGCTTCTGTGCACGTAGACTTCGTGACGATCCGCAACCCGGAATCCTGCCGACTCTGCGATGTCGGGTGTTCCCGTTCCTAGTGGCGAAGCGACGACCAGACGGCCGGCCTTTGCAAGAGCGGAATTTGCTTCTGGGAGGAAGTCCTTCAGAATGTTTCGCGTGGTCGATTTGAGTGTTGAGGCTCCCGTCCCATACGGGGGATCTGTCGCCATCGCCTCGACTCGGGTAACAGGAATGTTCCGTGCATCGCCCCTGATCAGTCCCGACGGGTCCATCTGGAAATATTTGAGGTTCCTTCTCGAACCTCTGATCATCCGTCTTAGGGCATCCATTCCTATCACTTGGCAGCCCAAGAGGCTGGCCTCGAGGAGAATACCTCCGACCCCGCAGAACGGATCGAGGAATGTTGTCCCCCCAATCGCACGGGACAAGTTGACCATGCTTCGAGCCAGTTTGGGAGTCATCGTGCTCGGATGGAACACAGGCCTCTTTCGCGGCCTTCGACTGGCGACGTATCCTGCTGGGCGCTGATACGCGACGAGGCCGAGGTGGAAGTAGGGTCCCGCTAGGAGACCGTGGAATAGACGTTGCGGGTTCTCAAGATCTACCTTGGCTCTTGTGATGTTGTGGATCAACCAGCCGAGGTGCCCTTCGAGTTTGACTCTCGACGTTTCCTTCGACACCCCTCCAAACCGGAGGACCCGAACGCTGAAACTCTCATCCGGAGGAAGATGGCGTGAGAGATCGCTGGATTTTACAGCATCATCGATCTCGGTAATTGTGGATCCCGAATGGACGATTTCCGTCCCAACCTCGTCGATGAATGCTCCACGACCAGCGATCGGTTTTACGGCTTCTATCTCTGCTTGAATCTCGACGAGCTTGTAGAAGGATCCTGTGATCTTAAACGGAATTCGATTAGCGTCAAGGATCGCTCTCATCTCAGCCAATGGCAGGGTCGGATGTTCGCCCGACAAGACGAGAAAGACTCTTGTTGGTTCATCCATGTTGAATCTGGAAGCGAACAAGTATATACGCAACCTGCTGGGTGGTCAACCTTTCTAGTTGGAGAAGGGCTGGATGAAACGTTCCAAGGGCATACGAAACCGAACCAGGACTCTTCTTCGCAGAAACCCTCGAGACAGAGGAAAGAATCCCTTGAGTAGAATATTGACGTCTTACGCCCCGGGCCAGATGGTCACAATCTCTATCAATCCATCAATCCAGAAAGGAATGCCCCACCGAAGATACCACGGCCGCGTCGGGATGATATCGGAGAAGCGGGGGAGAGCCTACGTTATCCAGGTAACGGCCG
>Ga0209376_1004837_pt1 | contig 11475 bp, 13 predicted proteins | sample GraSoiAngelo_134_FD_185891 | JGI IMG/M metagenome (GOLD analysis project Ga0209376, IMG submission 185891) | Grasslands soil microbial communities from the Angelo Coastal Reserve, California, USA - 14_0929_05_30cm (SPAdes) (version 2) | ecosystem: Environmental > Terrestrial > Soil > Grasslands ... | reverse complement strand
TCCACGGAACAGTATGCCTAGGAGGCCACTCGACAACGGAAGCTCGGAACGTCGAACATCCTCGATGGCCATCTCGGCGTATCCCGATGCCACCACGCCAGCAAGAGCCATTACAGTCCCCAAGAGCGCAGAGATAACACGATGCAGCATCACGTCACCTCCGGCCGCGTGATCGTCGCCCATGGTGCGGTGCTGGAGGAGCACGAGTGGTGGAAGTGGGCGCACCCGGAGTGCTGCCGGCGGATCGGGATCGGGTAGCCTCCACCCGCCGTCCCGCTCCGGTCTCCACGCGCGATCTACCGCGAGGACTTTGCCGATGCCCGCCGCGAGCGACTGTTCCTCTCGTCCGTTGCCTTCTTCCTGACCTTCGCCATCGTCCGAGGAATCACCTATGCGATCCATGCCGGGCGAGGCGGCTCGTACCCTGCGGCGGTAATCTCTCGCAAGCCCTCAGGATGTCAGCAGCCCGGGGTTCCCGTTCGCTCCCCAGCCGGCACGGAATTGCGGCGTGCGATTGCCGCCTACGGCCCCTGACTGGTGGAGGCGGTTGTGCTTGTTAAGGCAAGGACGTGCTCGTGGAGGTGGTCGAACTCGTCGTCGTTGGCGTCGGGCAGAGGCTTGGCGGCGAGGTCGCTTTCGTGATGACCACTTGGGCCGTTTCTGTTTTGCTATTGCCGCAGCCCTTGTTGGCAATGGTAGCGGGGCCACTGATCGTTTCGCTGCCCACGTCCAATTGCCCCTGGAGCCTCACCTTCGATTTTCTCAGCCCCGACCCCTGATCGCACGGTCGCTGGCAGTTGAACCTTGCCACGACAACCTGTTCCGTCTTCCGCTTGCCCTTCACCGTACACTGTTCCGGCGTCGTCTTGTCCTGTACGGTGAGGCTACCCTTGAACTTTCTCAGCCCCATCGCCGTGAAGTCACCCTCCAACAGCACCTGCCCAACGGCACACCCGATCCAGTGTCCCGTGAAGTCGAAGGGCGTGAGCACCGTGCGCCCCTCAACGATGCCGACGAACAGACTGCCAACTATGGCAGTCAGGACGGCGACCCAGGCAGCGTTCCTCCGCATCCTCATCCCTTCCTCCTCCTGTGCGTCACGACCGAGACGCTCCTGCGTCCCCCGTCGCGGTTGTCCAGAGAGGGTAGCAACCACGATGGTGCTTCACAAGCGTCAGGCGATCATCTCCTCGTCTTGGCCCTCGTGACCCACTACCGAGGAGCGACTCAAATAAGACCCTTGCGACTTCACATTCATCTTGGCGCGCTCATTGCGATTACGATGCCGGTGGTCGGACTCCTGATGGCGGTACTCGCGCCGACCCTGTGTCGATGGGGTTGCTCCTCTGTGAGCCACACGCGGCCTCCCACTCCAACTGACACACTGCTCGTACCTCGCAGGACCGGAGACATGACGCCGAGACGCTACGCCCGGAGGTGTCGCCCGGCGACAGTCATCGAGCCTGCAGCAGCCCCGGTGAATCCGCTTTCATCGCTCGCCATCGGTGAAGAACAGGAGGATGGCGCGGTCGTAGACGACGCAGTTGCCCCGTACATCCGAAACGCGAGCCGGGCAAGGGATGGCACGTGCCCCCATCTGCACTGGGCCGCCGCATTCACTTCCTGGGTCTGGCGGTAAGGATCGTAATCCTCCTTGCGGCAGGCTGCGGCGTCCTGCCGGGTGTCAATCGAAGGGAGCAGGTACGCCAGGCGTGGACCGCATACGCAGAAGGAAGACCCGCCGAGGCCAAGAAGCGGCTCGGCGGGTTGGCACGACGGTGACGCTGGCTTGAGGGTGCGAGCAGCACGGTTTGCCCAACCGCAGCGCTGGAGTCAGTACTTCGAGGACCGCGAGCTATGCTCCAAAACCGAGTGGTTCTGACCGCGCCGAAAGCGTCGGGCAGGCCCGCGCCGAAGCGCCTGATCTACCGAGCCAGACCGATGCTGACGGAGGGGTTATTGGTCCTGCACCGAGCAGCAGCCCGGTCGTACGTGTCGCGGCTCATCGACCCTTGAGCGCCACGCCGGCAACGACCATGAGAACGGGCACGCCGGCCAGATACGAGATCGCAGCGAGCCTGCGCCGAAAGCGTCAGGGAAGCCGAGTCTTCTGAGCCTCGAAAGGATCACCTCGATGCGGCTGGGCGAGTGATGTACTTGGTGGAATACCTGCCAGAAGCCGTTGGCGTGTCGGATTCGGTGCCACCAGTAGAAGACGAAGGTTCCGATCAGCCAACCAACGAATCCCTCCACGAGCGGGGCGTTCAACGTACTATATAAGGCGGATAAGAGACGGCGAGCCGGCAAAGGCGTGGTTCCAGACCTTATTGCCCAACAAGGTGAACGCGATCTGGCAGAGGTTGATAGCCAGTGCCCGACCATACCAGCCCGGCGACTTCGGGAGCATCCTGCCGGGCTGAACCCGTTCGAGAACGAAGAAAGTCGCGGTCGATACGATGGTAAGAACGGTAGCCGCCAGGGTCATCGGACCGTGGCGCGAATCCTCCCGTGGCTACTGTGTTCCCCGAAGCCTCTACACCTCGGCGCGGCGGTCCGACAAGGGGCGGCTTACAACGCAGCTTCGACGCGGCTGGGGCGGCGGCGATTCAGCAACTCTCAGGGCTCGGCTGACCTTCCGGGCTAAGGGCTGGTCCGTGCGGGCCTTCCTACATGATAGGACTCTCCGACTCCCCAACATTACTCGTGCATGTTATCCTCTCGGCGTGTTCCAACGCGAGGCGCGAGCGATGATGCTCTTGGCGATCACGATGCCGTTCGGCGCTCTACTGATGGCACTGATGGTGCCTCTGCTCCTTCGGCTCCTCGGCGTGCCTATCCCGTAAGGCGACCACCAACGTGCCTCGTCATCGCATCCCGAAGGGTGCAGGAAAGTTCGATGTCGTCCAGGCGAGGTCTGGCGGTCGGGCGACTGCGTAGTTCCTACGCACTTCTCCTCGCCCGTGAGCACCTGTCGCGCCCCCCCCGACCACAGATCGCACGCTAGAGATCGACGGTTAGACTCCCTCGGCTCCGCTTGCAAGCCCCGCGAGAACTCCATCGACTGGTACGTGAAGGACGCCGTAAAGGACATCGAGAACCTGCGTGCTTCGTGAAGAAGCGCAGGAAGCCGAAGCGCACCTACGTCTGGGGGCACTCCGGGGGCGGTATGGTGACAGGGCGTGTGCTCCGAGGGCGGAGCCGCTGCCCCGTTCTGTTCCCTTGTCCACGTAGTGTTTCGTTTCGAGATCGTGGCGAATTCGCTTGAAGGTGGTTTTGGGAATTCCCATGGTCTTCCCCAGGCCGTGCTTCGGGCACCAGCAGGCACAAGGTGAGAAGCGCTCGGAGAGCGTGGCGGGCCTGTCAGTGAGGACGCCCGAGCGGAGATCAGATGCTTTCTGCTCATCATTGGGAGATTGGAAAATGCAGGAGGTGTCGCCGCTACCCAGATCGACCTCGTGGCGCTCTAGCCGGATGGGCCTCGGGAATGTATGCCGGGCGGAGGGGCGTCCTCGGGGAGGTTGCATCGCTGCGCATTCTCACGTAGCTGCCATCCGGCGGCGTACGGCTCTCCAACTTCCGGGGGATATGAAGCTGCTCCCCCGACCCCACGGATGGGGGACCTCATGGGCACTCGAATCGGGCACGCCGGCTTCCTGGCCCTTGCCGTTCTCCTGGGAGCTTCCGAGCGGGGCTTCGCGGCCGCGTGCAACGGCCGGGGCGTGCCCGAGGCGCTGGCGGCGGCACAGGCCCAGTGCTGCCCGGCCCGTAACCATGGGGCGTACGTGAGCTGCGCGGCCCACTTGACCAACGAACTGGTGAAGCAGGGGAAGCTCCAGCCCTCGTGCAAGTCTCTGATCTTCAAGGCCGGCTGTCCGGCCGCCACGACCACCACCCTGCAGACCACCACCACGACGGCTGCCCCTCGGACCACGACGACCTCGAGCGCCCCCGTGAGCACGACCACGTCGACCAGCGCGCCGGGCGCGTCGACCACCACCACCCCGGCGTCGTCGACGACCTCGACCACGATGGCGGGCGGCCCGACCACCACCTCGAGCACGACGCCCGCCCCGACGACCACGACCACCCCCGGCGCCACCTCGACCACCACCACGACTCTCGGCACTGGTCCCGTGCCGCCCCCGCGCGAGATCTGCGGCAACTGCATCGACGACGACGGCAACGGCCTCACCGACTTCGAGGATCCGGCCTGCTGCATGCAGTCGCAGGCGTTCACGATGACCGTGACACGCGGACTCCTCCGCCCGCGCGGTGTGACCACGCGGCTCAAGCTCAAGTCGCTGCTGGCGAAGGCGGGGCTCGCTGACGTGAACCCGCTCAAGCAGGACGTGTTCGTCCAGATCCGGCCCGCGGGCGGGACGGACGTGCTCTGCGCCAAGGCGCCGGCAGACAAGTTCATGAAGATGCACGGCGCCTTCAAGTTCTGGGACCGCCAGCACCGCGTCGCGAGCGCCGAGGGCATCAGCGACATCAGGGTGCAGGTTCGACGCGACGGCAGCGTGCGCTTCAGCGCGGTCGGCAAGCGCGTCAAGTTCAGGACGCCGCAGGGCGGGACGCTCCAGGTGACGGTCGGCTTCCGCGACCCCGTGACCGCCGAGGCGGGCAACCGCTGCTCTACGCAGACGCAGGCGTTCCGGACCGGCCGGCAGGGTCAGCTGCTGGCGCCCTGAGCGAGACCTGCCCACGTGAGCTCGACATCCTGTTCGTGCCGGGCGGGATGGGGCAGCAAGCGTGGGGCGGTGATCAGGACGTGCTGGCGTTCCTTGCCGATCGCGGCAGCCGAGCCGAGTACGTGACCTCGGTGTGCGGCGGATCGATCTTTCTCGGAGCCGCTGGTCTCTTGCAGGGATACAAGGCGACGTGCCACTGGTCCGCTCGCGAAGCTCTACGTACCTTCGGAGCGGAGCCGGTCGAGGCGCGAGTCGTGGTCGACCGAAACCGCATCACGGGAGGCGGGGTCACGGCGGGGATCGACTTTGGACTGGTGCTCCTCGCGAAGTTGCGCGGAGACGAGGCCGCCAAGTTGACGCAATTGGCCATGGAGTACGCCCCGGAGCCGCCGTTCGATGCAGGCAGCCCGAGGACGGCGGGTCCGGCCCTCGTCGAGCAGGCGATGAGCCTCATGGCTGCAGAGATGGAGAGACAGACCGGGTAGCGATCGCGACTATCCCGGCGAGGCCCGCTGCGAGGACGGACCGAGGGCGAGGACGATAGCTGAATCAGCATCGCACTCTAGAGGTCGGGGGTTCGACCCCCCTCGGCTCCACTCCTGCTCACGCACTGGCACCCCGACCGCGCGGAAGACGGCCTTCTCGATCTCGAATCTCGGGCAAGTCCGCCGCTGCCGGCGTCGGTGTGTCCGGGGGGCAAGGGCACGCCCGACGGCGTGGTGATGCACTTGAAGGCGAATCGCGCGCGGCGTGAAGCTCAAGGCGGGTGCCGACGGTTTGAAGGTCACAGCCGAGAATAGTCCCCTTCGGTGCGCGCGTAGCGCCGCGTCATGCGCGTGTGTCGCCGGCGAGCATCGACAACACTCGTTCCAGCTTCCCGGCGAGCTCGCGGTTCACGAGCCCCTGGAGTGTGACGCGAAGGTCGGGCCTCCGGTCGAGGAAGCTGCGGATACTCTGGAGAGGCCAGCACATGTAGCGCGCGGTACTGGTGAACGTCGCATCCACGGGCGAGGGATCGCCGGTCAGAGCCAAGGCCGTGCCGATCACGTATCCCGGCTCGAGCGCCCCCAGGTCCCTGCCCTGCTTGCGGACTTGCACGGTGCCGGAGATCGCGATGCAGACGGACGAGGCAGGTTTCCCTTCCGTCAAGACCCTGTCGCCGGCAGCAGCAGTCTTCCACTCGCCGATCAGCGTGAGCGAGACGAACTCGCGGGGCCGGAGGGAGCGGAATACCATGTCGTAGAGCTTCTGCTCGTCTTCGGAGAGCGCCACCGGGCGCCGTTCCAGGTAGATGCGCGTGATCTGATAGAGATTGATGGTCGTGAAGACGAGTGCCCACACGACGGGTGGCCAGAGCGTCTCCGGCTGAGCGAGGAAATAGGGGATGTTGGTGAGGGCGGCGGCGACCGCGAACCAGCGCAGCCAGAGAATGTCCCGCACCGAGTAGGACACGAGCATCAAGACATTCGAGAAGTGCACGAGGTAATTCGTCGCGTGAACGTTCATTGGGACCTCCTATCGAGCAAGCCCTCCCGGATCATGCGCAGCCACAGCTTCCGGGCGATCCCGTGGAGAGGAACGGTCCGCTCGGGCCTCAGGAGCTCGCTCGCGACGGTCGCCTCGCCGGCCGACTCCCAGAGCAGCCGGCCCGTCTGGGCGTCCCAGAGCTGCAGCCACAGCCGGAGGGTGGTGACCCGGCCCTGGACCACCTTCCAGCCGGAGATCGCGAGCCGGTCGATCAGGACTTGATCGAACTCGGCGAGAACCACGTATATTGACTGCGTGAGACACGGGGCGTACGTATTTTGACTGCGTGAGACACGGGGCGGTACGGTGGTCGACGTCTCGCGAAGAGCGATGAGGCGCCCGGGAGACCACCACGGCCCGCCCCAGGGGGGCGAGCATCCAGAACACCCGCTGCTCCGAGCGAAGTTTCCGTCCGTGTGCTTGAGCATTTCTGCGGGCGCGCTCGCCACCTTGGAGGCGTTCTTCCGGGCCATGACTTCCGACGACCGCCCGGCGCCCGTGCTCATTCAGCAGTTCGACCCGACCCGACGCGCGAGAGCCTCACCGCCGACCTGCTGGCGAAGCACACGCGCATGCCCGTCGTCCACTTCGAGCGCGATTCGGCCGTCGAGGCGGATCACGCCGATCTTGTGCCGCCGAACACGACATGCTGATGGAGGCGACGCGCTTCTTCCGTGGTCCTCCACCCGCCTGGCGGGATCCCGACGAAGGGCTGATCGCGGCGCTGGTGCAGGAATAGTAGGCCGGCCGCTGCGTGTCTGCATCCGCGGGTGCGCCACCGGGGAGGAAGCGTACTCGATGCGCCTTCGCGCGGAGGCCGGCGCCGGGTGCGCCGCCGACTCGCAGAGCGAGGCATGATGCGCCCTGCGGCTACAGCGGAGGCCATCGTCGACGCGCTGCGCCAAGGTCTGGTCGCCCTCGACGCCTCGCAGCGTGTAGTGATGGCGAATCCCGCCTTCTGCGAGATGTTCCAGACCGACCCGACTGCGATCCAAGGCAAGAGCCTCTTCGCGATCCACGACGGCGTCCTGGACATCCCCGAGCTGCGTATTGTGCTCGAGGACAGCCTTCCGAGCGGGATGCCCAGCGCGGAGCTGGAGATCCGGCCCACGCTGCCGCACGTCGGCAAGCGGGTGTTGCGAGTCCGCGCGCGGCGGCTCCATCACGTTCTTCTCGTCATCGACGACATCACGGAGCGCGAGCGGCAGGCGGAAGCGCTGAGAGGCAGCGAAGCGAGGGCCCGCGCGATACTCAACGCCACTGCGGACGGCATCATCACCACCGACCTGCACGGCGTCATCACGATGTGGAATCCGGCGGCCGAGCGGATCTTCGGATACACTACCGACGAAGCGCTCGGGAGGAAGGTGACGATGCTGATGCCCTCCTCCCAAGACTCCCCCCAGAAGAGTGCGATCGAGCATGGTGACGATCACGGCGGTTTCATTGCATGGTTCCGCGACGCCGTCCCGCGGATCATCGGACAGACCGCCCGGGAGGTCGTCGGCCGCCGCAAGGATGGCACGAGGTTCGCGCTCGAACTCGCGGTCAGCCGGTTCTACGACGAGAAGGGTCTCAGGTTCGTCGGGATCGTGCGCGACATCACACAGCGCAGGCACGCGGACGACGACGAACGCCAACGCTTGGCGGAGCTGGTACGCGTCCACCGCGTCAGTCTCGTCAGCGAGCTCGGAGTCAGCCTCGCCCACGAGGTGAGTCAACCGCTCGCTGCCATCGTGAATACGCTCGGGGCGTGTGCCAGGAATATCCGAGAAGGGAAGGGGACGAAGAAGGACCTGCTACATCTGGTCAACCGGGCGATCAACGAATCGCTCCGGGCGTCCGAGATCGTGCGCAACCTGAGGGAGATGGCTCGGGGGCGTCCTCTGCAGAGGCAGGACCTGGACCTGCGTGCTCTGATCGAGAGAGTCATACATCTCATCGCAAGGCATCGCGAGCGGCACCACATCGGTCTGCGGCTCGCGCTCGGCGACGAGCCACTCCAGATCCATGGCAGCGCGGTCGAGCTCGAGCAGGTCATCCTGAACATCCTGCAGAACGCAATCGAGTCCATCCTCGAGAGCAGGCGATCCCACAGGGAGATCGCTATCTCGCTGTCGAAGATCGCCGATGATAAATTGGTGGAAGTCGCCGTGCGTGACACCGGGGTTGGCATCCCGTCGAGCTCCATGGAGAGACTGTTCGAACCGCTCTTCACCACGAAGCCGAGCGGAATCGGAATGGGGCTCGCCATCTCCCGTTCCATCGTCGAGGCGCACGGAGGGCGGCTGTGGGTCGCACCGGGCGAGCACAATCCCGGTGCCACGACCGTACGGCTCACGGTCCCGCTGGCGCCCCAGACGACACGGCCGGGTCGCACGCGGAGGCGGAACGTTGCATGATCCCGGCGGCGGGCACGGTCTTCGTCGTCGACGACAACGCTGCGGTTCGGGCCTCCCTGCGGACGCTGTTCGGTGCCGCGGGTCTGCACGTGGAAACGTATGCATCGGGCGCCGACTTTCTCGCAGCGTACGATTCTCGGCGGCCGGGATGCCTGGTGCTCGACCTGAAGCTACGCGGAGAGAGCGGCCTCGATCTCCTCGAGCAGCTCCCGCCACGGCCCGCCACTCTGCCGGTCATCGTGCTCACCGCGTACGGGAGCGTGCCGGCGTCGGTTCGTGCGATGAACGCGGGGGCGATCGACTTCGTCGAGAAGTCGATGCGGCCCGCTCAACTGCTCGGATGCGTGCGCACGGCACTGGAATTGGCCGGTCGGCAACATGAGGTGGAAGCCGCGCAACAGGCGATCGTGCAGCGCGCCGCGCGGCTCACTCCGCGCGAGCAGCAGATCGCCGAACTGCTCGTGGCCGGAAAACGTTCCAAGGAGATCGCCGCCTCGCTCGGTGTCAGTCCGCGGACCGTCGACAGCTACCGCAGCAGGCTGCTCGACAAGATGCACGTCGAGTCGACGACCGAGCTGATCGCTGCCTTGCTTCGCCTTCGCCGGGTGCCACCGAGGTAGTGCACGGTCGAATCCGCCGCGTTCGACAGCCTGGACGACCGACGCGACGAGGTCGCGCGCGCCGGTGCTGAGGCTCCCCACGCCTCGATGCTATCGCGCGGCATCTGAAGGTCGGCACTGGGCGACGAAAGCCGCTGGCGGAGCAGCGTGGCCGGAAGCGTGATGGCCGTTGCCGGTTGCCCGAACGCGAGGCGCGCGGCGACCAGGGGGTCGGCGTCGAGGAGACCGACGCCAAGGTCGTCGACCTTGCTCTCGGACATGACGGGCGTCGATCCGCGAGAGTCGGCTGTCACATCCGAGGTCGAGCTTCTCGACCCGGGCCATCAGCTTCGTGAGGTCTACGAGGCCCGCTCGAGCACCGTCGGCGTGGTCGGCACCTTGCCGCCCCCGGGACGAAAACGCCGATCACGGCCGGGTTGGCTCGCCGTCCTCGGCTCATGACGACGCCCCGCCTTCGCGATCGCTCCGCCCGCGTGTGAGGAAGCGATGAACGCTCTCGTTCGGTGGGTTGGCGAGCAGCTCGCGGGGATTGCCACGCGCGCTCATGGTACGCACGTCCGTGTCGAGAAAGACGCAGTCGTCCGCGATCGAGAGGATGCTCGGGAGTTCGTGCGAGACGATGACCACCGTCGCCCCGAGGCTGTCTCGCAACGAGAGGATGAGCTCGTCGAGCAGGAGCGAGCTGACCGGATCGAGACCCGCCGACGGCTCGTCGAAGAAGAGCACCTCCGGGTCGAGCGCCATGGCGCGCGCCAGGCCTGCGCGCTTCTGCATGCCTCCGCTGATCTCCGACGGGAAATAGTCCTCGAAGCCCCGTAGCCCCACGAGCGCGAGCTTCAGGGTCGCGGCCTCGCCGATTTCCGCCGGCGCCAGCGGCGTGAACTGCTCGAGGGGAAGCCCGACGTTCTCGGCGAGCGTCATGGAGCTCCAGAGGGCGCCGCTCTGGAACAGGATGCCGAAGCGGCGTCGGATCGGCTCCCGCTCCTCGTCCGACGCCGTCGTGAAGTTGACATCCTCGTACCAGACCTCGCCCGAAGCCGGCTCGTTCAGGCCGATCAAATGTCGCAGGAGCGTGCTCTTGCCACATCCGCTCCCTCCCATGATGAAGAAGATGTCGCCGCGGCGGATGCCGAAATCGAGGTCTCGCATGACGACGTAGTCGCCGTACGCCATCGTGAGGCCCTTCACCCGGATGTGGACGCTACGGTCGTCCGGCATTTCAGATCCCGAGCACGTTGTAGATGACCGCGAAGACGCCGTCGGTCGCGATGATCGCGAGCACCACCGCGGACGTCGCGGCCTGGCCGACCGCGGCCGCGTCCCGCCCGCATCGCATCCCGCGGAGACAACCCGCAAGCGCGATGAGGACGCCGAAGACGACGCTCTTTCCGATCCCGAGACCGATGCTCGTGAACCCGATCGCGTGCTGGGTCTCCACCCAGTACTGTGTCGGCGATTGCGCGAGCATGCCCACGGCGATGGTCGCACCTCCCAGGATGCCGATGAGATCGGCGTAGATGCAGAGGAGCGGCATCATGAGGCAGAGAGCGGGCATGCGCGGGAGCACGAAGAAGTCCATCGGGGGAACGACCATGATGATGAACGCCTCGATCTGCTGGTTGACGTTCATCTCTCTTCCAACTGGATGCGCGGCATCCCGTCGGGGGCCATCTCCACCCCTATCTGGGCACCCTTCGGCGGGCCGCCCGAACGCCCCGCGGCCCTATCGCGGCGTCGCGGCTCCCGACGTCCCGGACGCCAGCCTGGTGGCCGAGGTCCGTGCCCACCGACTCACCGTCCTTTCGACGCCGACGCGTCGGCGCCGGTATGGCACTCATCCGACCGTGACGACCTCGAGCTTGATCAGTGCGACGCCATCCGCGAGTTGGGACTTCGCAGTTGAGCGTTCTCTCGCGATCGTCGATCCCCAGCCCGCCGTCACGGATCGACGGTACGTCACCGCGCCGGCGCCGATCTTGCCATGTGACGCCACGGGCGCCGCGACGGTTCACCGGGCGCGTCGGGATCCTCGACGTGTCGATTCGGGTGATCTCCGACCCCTGGATGTCCGCGCGGGCCATGAGACGGTTCCGGTTGAAGATGTAGGCGTAGACGCGCTCGTGATCATGTTGGTGGTGATGGACCTCGCGATCCTCTCGTCGACGACGACGCGGCTCGGACCGACGCCGACCTCGAACCCGCGGGTCGCGTCGAGCTGGTCGAGCGCGGCGTTCG
>Ga0209376_1004827_pt1 | contig 11492 bp, 7 predicted proteins | sample GraSoiAngelo_134_FD_185891 | JGI IMG/M metagenome (GOLD analysis project Ga0209376, IMG submission 185891) | Grasslands soil microbial communities from the Angelo Coastal Reserve, California, USA - 14_0929_05_30cm (SPAdes) (version 2) | ecosystem: Environmental > Terrestrial > Soil > Grasslands ... | reverse complement strand
ACAGCTTCGCATAGCCGGGAACATGTCTAGTCGAAGACCCAACTTCGCTCGTCGTTGCATCTCACCGTGAGTAAGGTAAGATCCTTGCTCCTATCCCGCAAAATCTAGGTATGAGTTCGATAAGGGCAAATTGTGCCCATAGAGGTAGATAGCGAGTATCCGGGAACTATCCAAGTGGAGAAGTTCAGTCCGAGAGATGCTCTAACACCCATTGATTGTGCTTAGCGGTTCACAAGAGGATTCGTATTCTTGAACGAAGATGATGTATCTGGGGTAGCTTACTCATCTCTTCCTTGATTCGAACCAGAACCGTCTCTGACGCTGAGTCCTCTTCCCGGCCTGGACTTGTAGTACCAGCGTAGCCCCTGCAAGATGCCGAGCGCGAGTAAGGCGCTGAGCAGGATGTGGCCGATGCTTATGATCGTGAGCGTCTTTCTTAAGAGGGCGAATGCCACCAGGGGGTTTTGAAGCGCGTAGAGCATTACGAGTCCGAAGGCGCCCATCTCGAGCAGAGTATCGGCTAGGCTGGGAATTCCCAGGTTCAATCCGACAGTCCAGTCCGGATATACCGGGTAGAGTATGGGGATCGTCCCGACAAGGTAGTCTCCAACCAGGTGGGACATTATCCCGATGGAGAAGGCGAGGCCGAAACGGCCTAAGAAGTAGGTCAAGACGACGACGGTCGGGATGATTACGAGGAGGGAGTGAGTGTATGTGTGATGTATCAAGCCGAGGGGTTGGAAGTAGATGTCAAAGTCGGGTAGGACCCCGGCGAGGAGGGCGAGGTAGGCTGGCATGCTGACACGGAGCCCTCGGGCAGAGGATTTCGAGAAGAGATAGCTCCAGCACGCATGCCCGAGCAGAAACATCCTCGACTATCAGGCTCCGCGAGTCTCTCGTTCGCTGACAGGGGCTCTTACTAATGATTGATGTTGCTCCTCGCTAGAGCGCAAACAGACGATTGTCCAGAAATACTTCGACTTTTGACGCCTAAAGATACACTCTAGGGATCTGGCCATGGCGATTACTGAGTACATCATGATCCTCGTCGACATCTTCGCCCAGCTCGGTTATCCCGGAATTTTCGTCTTGATGGTGATGGAGAGCGCTACTCTTCCGGTGCCGAGCGAGATCGTCCTGCCGCTCGGAGGATATCTGGTGTATCAGCGCAGACTCGAGTTCTGGTCAGTCGTGGCAGTCGCGACGCTCGGCAGCCTGATCGGCACAATGGTCGACTACGGCATTGGCTACTATCTCGGCCGTCCCGCCGTACTCCGCTACGGCCGGATAGTACGTTTCAGCCACGAGCGGCTGGAGACTACCGAGAGATGGTTCAGCCGGCACGGCACGAGTGTCGTGTTGCTCGCGAGGTTCGTCCCGTTGCTGAGGACCCTAATTGCGTTTCCCGCAGGAATGGTCAGGATGGAGCCCAAAAAGTTCTTGGCCTTCTCTGCGATTGGTATCCTCGTCTGGGATATTGCCCTCGTCTATGTCGGGTTCCTCGCCGGTCAGAACAGCGCTCAGATCAGCAGTATCCTAGAATCCTATTTTCTGCCCTTGGGTCTGGCCTCGATCGCAATTTTGGCCATTGTCGCCTATCGATCTTTGAGGAAGAGACCCGACTAGCGACTGGGATAGCTATCGCATCGAAGGTTTCGCGGTGAGATTACCACTAGCCTCGGCGATCTTGACCAGTGCCTCTGGCGTCCGAGACTTTAGCTGGAATAGGTATGAAGTAACTCCCTTGGCGACGAGGCGTTTGACAAACTCCATCCTCTGAAGATCTCCCTGACGATAACGGTAGTCGTTGTAGACGGACTCTAGCACCGCCCAGTCCTCTTCGGGCAGCTTGATCATCTTCGAGAAGGGTTCCCAGACCCTGCTCGGTTTTGCGTCGCCCATTTGACAAGCATCACTCTCGGGTTGAGCTGGAACAAGAGCTTGCCGGTGAGGGAATGAAAGGATACTGTAACCCGCGCGGGGCCGAAGACTGGTTGAGCCTATCGGGCCCGACTAGCCGTTAAAAAGGACGGGCGAGACAGGGTCGGATCGAGAATCGACTCAGGACCTTTCCTTTGAAGAGACCCGTCACCGAGACGATAGTCGGACTATCATGCCTTGTGGCCTTCGTGATAATAACGGCCCTCGTCGTCTCCGGCGTGTCACAGAACGCGGATCTCCAGGCCGCGTTGCTCGTCAACCAGTATAATCTCGGCTCGGTCGGTGCCAGCCTGATGGTGTTAGTGACCAGCTACGGGCGAGAAGTCGTCTGGGGTCTCCTAGTAATCGTAATGTTCCTAGCTGGGAACAAGCAGACGAAGCTGCTGGCCATGGAGCTCGCGGTATTGTTCATCGTTGGCATCTTGGTTGGCGACCTTGCCAAGTTACTGGTCCAGAGGCCGAGACCCGACATGGCGAGTGGTATTCTCTTGCGTGTCTCGGCTGAGGCGGATCCGTCCTATCCTTCGGGCCACGCGCTCATCGTCTCGATCGGCGCAGCATTCGCCCTTGCAAGGTTTCACAGAAAGACTCTGGCAGGGCTATTGGCGTTGGAGGCGGGGCTTGTCTGCTACTCGCGCGTCTACGTGGGCGTCCACTATCCGCTCGATGTTGCTGGCGGGGTCCTGCTCGGAATCGCGATCGCACTCATAGGCACGGTTGCCGTCGAGAAGCTTCTCCGACCAGTTTTGGAAAAGCTCCTGGAGCCGATAATGATGGTGCTCAAGTCGGGACCATTGGATATCTGACCCGGGGCTGGTATGGGTCTAAAATCCGATACTGTGGCTCTGTCTCGGGGGTTCCGTTCTTCTTAACAGAGAATGCGGTGCTGGATTCCTCTTGGATCAGGATTCTCGGTTGGGAGCTATGGCTTCGGATATTGTCACAAGGTCTGGTCTCGCACGGCACGGCCGTACAGTCATGTCTATCATTCTGTTCCAGACTCTCCTTATCGTCTGGCTTTCTGTCTGGGCTGTCGAGGATTATCTGAACAATGCTTACGTCCGAGCCTACGTGGATCTCAGCATCCAGACGGAAGGGTGGATTCTTGGAGTCCTAGCGTTCATCGGCGTGCTCGGGTCGGTCATGGGCCTGGTCGTTCGGAGGAATAGGCACGCGTCAACGACTCTCGATCTGGCCACCACAGAGACGACGGTTCCGATCTCTACCCCGGTCACAATGATTACTCCGCCTACGAGTTCGAAACCAAGTGTTGAGCTTCATCCGGCGGTGGCCGCGTTGAAGGCTGAGCTCTCGGAGAGACGGATGAGTCTCGGACTAGAGTCAGTCGCTGCGGGCCCCGAGAGGAATGCGGGGCCGAGTGAAGGGTTCGCGGGTCAGAAGACAATGATGGGTACCAGGTCGTCTCAAGTGATCCAGTCGCCGATGGCAGGTCCGAGGCCGCAGCCGTCTGTTCTGGGCGCGTTTCCACAGGCTGTTAATCGTCCGATACCGCCTACGGTCATTCGTCCCATGCTGCCGTCGAGAGGTTCAGTGGTCCCTTCGCCGACGCCGCCAGTCCTCAGGATTGATCGCGGGACAGCTCGTGTCCAGGTTGAGCCGGGTCAGGGTCGTGGGCCTGAAGTGTCGCGGGATGCTCCGACTGTGGTGACGGGGGTTCTGCCTGTTCAGGAGAAGAAGAAGGATCCGGATTCCCAGGCCGGGCAGAGTACTCCTCAGCAGTAGCCTTCTACGAGTAGACGGGATGGTTCTCCGTCGACTGCCACTGGCTGCGCGTTATGTGATTTTTCTCTGAGAGTGTAGAGGACGAAGCCGAGGGCTAGTATGCCGAGGGTGCGGTAGACGGCGCTGGCGGTTAGCAGGCCGTAGAACGAGTCTAGTCCTGGCAGGGGGCTGGTGTTGGGCCACCATGTCCAGTATGAGAGAGTGTCGCCTAGTTGCAATAGTCCGAGGACTGGTATTGTCTGTCTGATCCGTCCACGCATGAGTACGGGTATGATCGCCCAGGCCGCGTAGTGGGTGTACTCGATCTTTAGCGGGATGAGCCATGCGAGTAGTCCGAGTAGGATGATGTCGGTCGTGTTGAGGCTCGTGGCTCTAGCCCAGACGGTCCGGACAATTATCGTGAGGAGTGCGAGTGTGACGGCGATCCATACCTGGTTGGCGAGGAGAGTGCTGGCGGTGATCTGTACTTGTCCGGGTAGGATGTTGTTGAAGAGGCCGAGGGTGGCGTCGAGTGTTGTTCGGTTGCCGTTGTTGGCGAGGTTGAAGCCTAGGACGGACTGGGCGTAGCCGGGGATTGTTAGGGGCAGTAGCAGGCCGACCGTGAGGATTGCGCCGGTGCTGATGACGCTCGGAATTGTTGCGCGTGGTCCTCTGTTCCGTGCCTGCCAGACTATGATAAGGGGTAGCGCGAGTAAGGGATGGATCTTGAATATGGTGGCTGTTGCTAGGAGGCTGGTTCCGATCAGGTATCTACGGGCTGCGAGTGCGACGAGCGATGCTGCGAGGATTGGGTAGCCGAACGTGTCGCTGTGGAAGAAGTAGAGGGGCGAGATGCTCAGCGCGGGCAGGGTCAGGAATAGGCTGGCAGAGATGAGCGGGGTTAGAGGGCCGGTGGTTTTCCGTCGGAGGTAGAGGTAGATGAGGAGGGCGACGCTGGCGTCGGCGAGTAGCCCGGCGATTCTGATGTTCTGCGAGATCGCCTCGATTGAGGATTGAGGGTTGAAGAGACTGACGGTCCGGATTATTCCCGAGTCGACGAGTAGGAGTAGTGGTGGGTAGGGGCTGGCCCACGGGTTGACGGAGTATGGGTTCTCTCCTTGCAGTAGCATGAGGCTTTTGGGGATGTCCGCGCTGACGAGGTCGCTGCCGCCGTTGCTCAGCTGTATCAGCATGACGCCGTGGATGATGACGAACACGATGAGGCTGGTTAGGATTAGTGGGGAGGCTTGTTCGATTAGATGGTCGATTCTCGTAGGATCACGGATGAGGTTGAGCCGGCCCTGAGGGAACATTTTCCCAGAATTGGATGGGGTCAGGTTTCCATTGATAGGGTTTCAGAACAGAGCATAGGGTCTAAGAGCCAAGGAGAAGTTGCGGGCTCTGATTAGGGACCCAGAACTATTTCCAAGAAATATCGTTCTCAAAGAGCGCTCTCGTGTCGCGGGGAATTTTTTATTTCTAAATCCTGGAGGGGGGTCTCTCGCCGTCTGAAGCGTTTCTGGGCGAGATTATCGGGTTTGTGTTGCAGAACGGGCTTGTCGGCTGTTTTCAGTAGTTGCCGCGTGGCGGCCCTTCAACCGTGCGAAACCTGCCGCCTGGGACCCCCCCTCCCGGATTGCTGATCCGGGCTTGTTCTGAACGATTTCGTTCTGTAACAACGTTATCTTCGTTCGGCGCAACAGGGGCATGGTTCTCGCATTTCGCAGGGTGCATCGCGATCAGAAAAGCCGTCTTCTGTTTAAGCGTAATGATTCGGACGAATGGGTAATCCCTGACCGAGTCTGTCTGGTCTCACGGAGCATTCGGCAACGCGCCGGAAAGAATTCTCTGGCAAAACAAACATGGTGGATGTCTCGTATGATTCCTCGTCTGGGACTCGCGCCTGGAACTAGCTTCATGTCTCGGAGCGCTTGAAGTCCGTCTCATGAAACAATAGTAAAGGCGCCCTTGACTACCTGGAGTGTCTGCGGGCTGAGAATATTCCCTGAAGAATCGATGCTTGTCCCGTAGAATAGTTGGAGTGTGAAGCTGTACTTCGAACCGATACTCGCCGTGTTGAATGCCTGGCTCAAGCTAATCGTCAGAGATGAACCGGGCACCAGCAACGCCACCCCTGATTTCAGATTGAAGAATGATTTGAGATCGGTTGAGTTGCCGGCTGCTAGCAGCTGGACGTACTCTACACTCTTGCTCGTGTTCTTGAGTATCAGCATGAATGTCTGGGTGTTGCCGTTCTTGCTGAGGCTGAGCCTGTGGTTCCAGGAGACTTGGCTTACTACGAGGTTCGTCTTTGTTGAAGAAGAGACTGTAACATTGATTGTCGCAGAGTGTGCGATGAGCCCGCTGGTACCAGTTACCGTTACGATGTAGCTACCCGTTGCGACGGAGCTGTCCACGGTGACTGTAAGGGTTGAGGTTCCTGAGCCGACCATGATCGGGTTGATGCTGTAGCTCGTGGTGAATCCCGCGGGTCCGGTCGCTGAGAGGCTGACGGGGGCGACGAAACCGTTCATCGGGGATACGGAGACCGTTGATGTATCCGAGGCTCCGGACACGATTATCAGGCCAGTCGAGCTGGTTGCGAGGGAGAAGTCAGGCTTTGGCGCGATGTAGATGTTCACTACGACCTGGTGGGAGAGGCTGCCGGCGACGGCTTCTATTGTTACGTTATAGAATCCGACTGGGCTTCCCCCAGCTATGATTGTCAGCGTGGAGACTGCATTCGACCCTTCTCCGATGAAGACTGTGCTGTTGGAAAAGTTGGCGTTGGGGCCTGGAGGGGTCAGCAGAGCGGTCAGGCTTACGATGCCGGAGAAGCCGTTGTTGCTTGTCAAGCTGATCGTGAAAGAGCCTGTCGTGCCTTGGACGATGTTAATGAAAACGGGGCTGGTGGCTATTGTGAAATCGGGCCTTGCCAGGACGGTCACCTCGACTGTGACGGTGTGGGTTGCAAAGCCTCCACCGGAATAGCTGACTCCGACAACCGTGACATTGTATGATCCGGCGGGCGTGTCGAGTGATGCTGAGACTGTCATGGTCAGAGTGGCATTCGGGCTTGACTGTGAGAGGGTGACGTTCAGAGGGCTAAACGATTCTTCAAGGCCTGGTGCATAGCCAAGCGAATAGGCTGTGAAGTTTACTAGCCCCGTGAAACCGCCGATCCCTGAGATGATCAGGGTCGTTGAGGCGGACCCGCCTTGCGAGAGCGTGAGGGAGGAGGGATATGCGAAGAGGTTGAAGTCGGTGCCCATGACCTGTACGAATATCGTAATGTTCTCCGCGAAGCTATTGCTGGTCGCCGTGATCTCGACATAGTAGAGTCCGGAAGCAGTGCCGTTTGGAACGATGATTGTGAGCCGGGAAGTAGCTGATGTTGAGTTGGGGTTGAGCATCACGCTCGTTGGGCTGAGGTTTGTAGTCAGTCCTGCGGGGACGGAGGAGGCTGAGAGGCTTATCGTGCCGGAGAATCCACCGAACCCGTTGAGAGTGATGGTCGAGTTGCCGGACGAACCAGGGTTTAGGATCATGAAGGTAGGATTGGCTGTTAGGCTTAACGCTACTCCTGTGACTTGGACCTGGATGAAGGTACTCCGGATCATCGTCCCGCTCGTGCCGGTTATGTAGACCCAGTAGAAGCCGGGGACCGTTGTCGAAGGCGCGGTTACTTTGAGTATAGAGAGGACTGAGCCTCCCGGTGTTAATGTAATGTTCTGTGGAGTAAGGGCCCCGTAGATTCCGACCGAGAAGCCTACGGTGAGGCTAACGTTTCCAGAGAAACCGTTGACGCTACTTGTTGTGATGTTGAGGCTCGAGGAACCTCCTTGAGGTACCGTCAGAAAGCCTGTACTGGGGGAGATCATGAAGCTGGGTCCCGTAACGGTGACGTAGACCGACGTGGAATGGACCAGACCGTCACTAGTGGCCGTTACCTGGACTGAGAAGACTTCGCCCGCCGCGGCTGGAGTAGTTGTGATGTTGAGGACGACCGAGGCGAACCCTCCTGAGTTCAGAGTTACGTTGGAAGCGCTGAGCACCGCCATGATTGGTGAAGAGAAGTTGCCACTACCCGGCCCGAACGTGTACAGCGCAACCGTACCGTTGAAACCGTTGAGGCTTGTCAACTGGATCGTTGACTGGGCAGAGCCGCCTGATTGAATGAAGAGCTGAGCCGGGTTTGAGAATATCGTAAAGTCTGGCGCGATCACTTGGACAGAGATCTGTATGCCATGGTGTATGTTTCCGCTTGAAGCTTCGACCCCTACATAGTAATACGAGCCTGGCAGCGCTGCCTCGGGGGCTTGAATTATGATCGTGGTGCTGGCTGAGCCGCCCGCTGAGAGGGCCACGGTGCTATCCGTAGCGGCTGCATTCAGACCATTCGATAATACGGCGAGAGACACGTTTCCGCTGAAACCTTCAAGACTCGTAAGATAGACTGTTGAGACTCCTGTTGCTCCTCGCTCCAGAGCCAGAGAGCCTGGCAGAGAGTAGATACTGAAGTCGGGGCCCGTAACTCGGATAGTGATGAAGCTCGAGTGGGAAATCGATCCCAGAGACGCCGTTACCACTGCATCATAGTAGCCCGGAGCAAGGTCGAGACCAACTGAGAACTCAATTGTCGTCGTGACAGTGGAGTTTGGAGAGATGGATAGGGTAGCGTTTGCAAGGGAGGCTACAAACGGTCCGGAGATCCCGACAGATATGTTGACCATGCCCTGAAGGTTGTCTAGGCTCGATACGTAGAGCGTAGAAGTGGCATTCCCGCCCTCGGGGATGCTTAGGAAGGAGGGCGAAGCCGTTAACGAGAAGTCCGGACCTATTACATAGACTTCGACGGAGCTGTAGCGGACCAGTGCACCGCTACTCCCCTCTATTCCGACATAGTAGTAGCCGGCGGCTGTATTCAGGGGCACTTGGATCGTCAACGTTGTGGTGGCGGATCCTCCCGCGGGGAGGCGGACCGGGTTGATGCTGAACGTCGCCGGTAGGAACGACGACGCTGAGAGTGTGACGTCTCCAGCGAAGTTGTCAATGCTCGACAGAGACACGGTAGCCTGCCCAGATCCTCCTTGAGGAATCGAGAGGAAGGACGGGTCTGTAATGATGTTGAAATCTGGACCCGTTACGCTGATCTGAACATAGACATCGTGAACTATGTTCCCACTGGTAGCTCTGACATTGACCTGGGCAGATGTGGAAGGTGACGTTGGAAGAACGGTAATTCTGAGAATGGCGGTTGCGGTCTGGTTGGAGTTGAGGGTCAGAATTGAGGGGCTGAGCACTCCGGTTACGGGTCCGTACGTCGAGACTGTGAGAGTGATGCTGCCGGAGAATCCTTCCACGGAAGATAATGTCAGTGTTGAATTGACGCTCTGGCCGGATTCGAGTGCGAAGAAGGAGCCACTGCTGGTGAATCTGAAGTCTGGGCCTGTCACGTTCACTGCCACGTAGGCTGATCGGACGAGGCCGGTAGCGCTTGTCCCGGTCACGTAGACGTAGTAGTATCCTGGAGAGGCGTAGGAAATGGATATCGTAAGGGTCGCATTTGCTTGTCCACCAGCCGGGACATCTAGGACGGTATCGCTGAGCGAGCTGGATATGCCTCCGTAGGGGTTTGTAGAGAGGTTGACGAGACCGGTAAAGCCTAGGACACTGGTCAATGTGATGACAGATTGGCCGGTCTGTCCTTGTTTGAGTGATAGCGAGCCGGGGTTGGCCGTCATCCGGAAATCTGGTCCCGTGACGTTTACTGGGATGTAGACGGTCTGGTAGATGCTTCCACTGTTTGCGGTGATGTATATTGAAGTGGTACCAGGCTGAGAGTTTACAGCGGATACAGTCAGGGTCGACGTTGCGCTTGTTACTGTCGAGTTGAGTGGTACCGCGGTCTGGCTGAGGGTGGCGGCCACGAATGTGCCGAAGGGTGGTGGGGTTTGGAGTTGGAGCGTGACGGTTCCAGTGAACCCGCCTCTGCCTGTAATGGTTAGGGTGGAATTCTTGGAGGTTCCCTGTGGGATCGTCAGGTTGGCCGGGTTAGCGTTTACGATAAAGTCTGGAGGTGCTAAGACGACCAGCAGCTTTGTTTGATGGTTGATGGTGCCGCTAGTTGCGTCTAAGCTGATCACAATTTGTCCTAGGGTGGTAGTAGCGTTAGCAGAGACTGTCATCACGGCATTGGCTGTACCGTCCGCTGGGACCGAGACACTGGTTGGGTTGAGCATGATCGTCGGAGGCTGTATCGTGCTGTTGGTCGGAGTGGAGAAGCTGAGGGTGACGCTGCCTGTGAACGAGTTCAGGCTGGTGAGGTCGAGTCTGAAGCCCGTCGATTCACCGCGGCGTATGACTGCTGATGATAGTGAGGATGCGTCGAAAGAGTAGTCTGGACTCGTGTCCGGTGTCCAGACGTTTGTCTCCGTGGCTCTGAAGTGTAGGGAGAAGGATGAATTCGTTACGAAGGACTGGCTGACAGTTTCAGCCGCGTCCAATAGCAGGCCAGTCCGGACGTCCCAGTAGAAGAGGGCGTGGCCAGTCTGTCCATATGATGTGAATGTCAGATTGAACAGGTTAACGGAACGGAGCGCGCCTGCGTAGACTCTCTCAACAGTTGCGTTGATGACGTAGGGGAAGTAGTACGGGTATGGCGAGTTGAAGAACAGGTCTCCCGCTGTCAGATTTCCAGCGGTGAGAAACGGGAACAGGTTTCCCTGTCCGGTCACAGTGTTGCCAAAGAGGTTCTGGGTGGACTGTGTCCCGTTCTTGAAGATGTAGACAAGGGACGCGTTGACGTTGTTGGTCTGGGAGTTCACGGTCTGGACTGTTAACTTGAGGCTAGTCGTGTTTGGGGGGAATGGAGGATAGGGTGTGGTCCCGTTGATGCTGAACTCTCCGTAGGTGATCGAGTCTCCTGGCTTTACTCCGGGAGAGTAGTTGGGCTGGGCCGATGCGGGGAACGTGCGCAGGGCAATTGAGGATAGGACTGTGAGTATGAGGAGCATGGTCAGAAGGCGGGATCTTTGCAATGTGATCATATCCCTTGAAGTGTATTGCTATCGATATACCGGGTATTAAGAGGTTCGGGCGTTGTCAACTCTTTTTCCCTTGACCGGCCAGCTCTCCAATAACAAATAAGGTGTCTGTCCGCAATGTAGTACAAATTCCAAGAGACGCGGGAACGGCCACATCCTGGCTCATAAGTGGCGAACTTCTGCGTGGACGCCGTTGGGCAGGCCTGGTCTCGTTTCTAAAACCGGCGCACGGTCATTCGGGCACCGTCCAAGAAAGCACTTTTGTGTCGCCGGGGGTCAACTGTGCGATCCCTCGCCAAGACCCAAGAATCAGTTCTGGTCGTAGAATCCCGTGGTCAATCGTTTTGGAAAAAAGGTGGACTAAGGACAAAGGTCAGTGTGAAAAAGTCGCAGTTTCAAATCGCACCCCCGGATCATGGCTCAGGGGTCATTTTGAACGATTTCGTGACGCGTCATCTCTCAAGGTGAGCCTCATTCGTGCTGTCGGGTTTTGAGGCTGTTCTTTTCGGAGAGCATGTCTCACTCGGCGGGATACGCTTCGTGTCCTTCCGAGTAGTTTCTCGACCTTCTCGAGAGGATTTTGAACCTCATATCTTCCAGAATTGCCGGGCCTTTCTCGGGGGAGGCAGATGGAATGGACTATTCTCAATCATTGGTAGCACGTGTGTTCACGTGTGGACATAACCTATTTCTGGTTTTTGAGTAGAGATGGTAGGGAGATGAGATTCCCCTATCCCCTCGACGACTGCGCGTGCGGACACTACAGAATCACTCACGACACCC
>Ga0209376_1004825_pt1 | contig 11495 bp, 13 predicted proteins | sample GraSoiAngelo_134_FD_185891 | JGI IMG/M metagenome (GOLD analysis project Ga0209376, IMG submission 185891) | Grasslands soil microbial communities from the Angelo Coastal Reserve, California, USA - 14_0929_05_30cm (SPAdes) (version 2) | ecosystem: Environmental > Terrestrial > Soil > Grasslands ... | reverse complement strand
ATCGTCAGCGCCACGCCGCTGGCGCCCCATACGACGGCGGAGCTCGAGGAGGCGATTTACGCGGAGATCGATCGGATCAAAACTGAGCCCGTGTCACAGAAGGAGCTGGAGAAGGTGCTGAACAATTTGGATGCGTCCCTAGTGCGGTCCCTTCGCTCGAACAGCGGGCTGGCGTCGCAGCTCGCCTATTTTCAAATCGTGGCAGGCGACTGGCGTTATGTGCTGAAAGGGCGCGATCGAATCGCCGCGGTGACCCCGGCCGACATTCAGCGGGTTGCGGCGCAATACTTGATCAAATCTAATCGAACCGTGGCCACGTTGATCAAACCGGCCTCTTCCAGCAAATCTGCTGCCACAGCCAGCCAGGCATCCACTCTGTCCAAACCGGAGTCGCCATGAACCGTAGGATGATCGCTTCCGCCAGCCTGACAGTTCTTTTGGTTCTCGCCTCCCTCGGCGAGTGCGTCTCGCTGTCGTCTGCGGTGCAGCCATCGCCGGTCACTCAGACCGACCCGCGGCAGATGCGGTTCGAGCCGGTTCAGTTCACGCCGCCTGAGCCGGAGCGCGTCGTTCTCGAGAACGGCATGGTGGTCTATTTGCTGGAAGATCATGAGCTGCCTCTGGTCACGATCACGGCGATGATCCGAACCGGAGCCTGGCTAGACCCTCCGGATAAGATCGGGCTGGCGACACTCGCGGGCGCCACGATGCGGACGGGCGGGACCCAACACATGTCCGCGGCCGAGGTGGATGAGGAACTGGAACAATTGGCCGCCTCGCTTTCGGTCGGGATCGGGGTGGAGTCCGGGTCCGCCATGTTGGATGTCCTCAAGAAGGACCTGAGCCGTGGCCTCAAGATCTTCGCCGATATCCTTATGACGCCAGCTTTCGATCCGGCCAGGGTCGAACTCGCCAAACTCCAAGCCATCGAGGGTATCCGTCGTCGCCAAGATCAGCCGCAGTCCATTGCCGGGCGCGAGTTCGCGAAGTTACTCTATGGGCCGACCCATCCGTTTGCGCGGGAGAGCTCGGTCGAATCGGTCTCGCGGATCACGCGCGGGGACCTACTGGCCTTCCACGCCAAGAATGTCCATCCCAACGGCATCATCCTCGGTGTGACGGGGGATTTTGAGAAAACCTCGATGCTGGCCCTGCTGCGGATGACCTTGGGTGGATGGGCCAAGGGGGCAGTGCCGCCGATCGTCCTGCCTCCTGTCGCGTCGGACGAGACGCCAGCAGGGAAGAAAGTGGTGCGCTTTATCGGCAAGGGGATTTCGCAGACTCACCTTCGTGTTGGTCATCTCTCCTTGAAGGAAGACGATCCGGACTATCCGGCCCTGTCGCTCCTCAACGACATTCTGGGTGGCAGCTCCTTCCGAAGCCGGCTCTTCCTCGACATCCGCACGCAACGGGGGTTGGCCTACTCGGTGCGCAGCACGCTTCGTGCCGGGACCCGCGAACGGGGAGCCTGGTCCATGCGCGCCGAGACGAAGGTGGATTCGACGCAGGAAGCGATCAGCCGGCTGATGGCCAACGTGGAGCGACTCCGGGACCAGCCGGTGACGGACGCCGAGCTGGAGGAAGCCAAGGAGGCTTTCATCAATTCGTTCGTGTTCTCCTTCGCGAGCCCCGCCAGCATCGTGAGCCGCCTCATCGGCTTGGAGTACGACGGCTTGCCCAAGGATTTTCTCCAACAGCTCCGGGACAAGGTCGTGAAGCTCACGAAGGAGGATTTGCAGCGGGCGGCCCGAGCCCATGTGCATCCGGATCGGCTCAGGATTCTGGCGGTCGGCCCGCCGCAGTCCTTGGCGCCGGTCTTGTCGGCGTTCGGGGAGGTGGAGGAGATCAAGCTTCCCCCAGAGGGGTGAGGTGTAAGCCCGTCGAGGCGGTGGACTCCGCTTGAGCGCGTCCTCGCCTAGCTGCTGTAGCTACCGGACGAACAGCTGCGGCGCCCCCCATCCCCCACATCGGAATGAGGGGTGTTCTCCGATCCACCGACGCCTGTTTCCAGGGGCGTCGGTGGTCGGGCCTCGCTTGTTCGTCCGCCACGCACATCAGCACGGCGCGTCCGCAATGGCGCTCCGTCCACCGCCTCGACGGACGCGTGAGCCGTGGAGAGGTTTAGTGGGTGGCGCAAGGCAGTTATGGAGAACGCCTCCATGCCCATCCGCTCCACCCGAGGCACTGAGGTTAGAGGGGAAATGTGGGGGGCCTCCGGTTCTCCGATGAAGTCGTTTGCGGTCCTGCCATACCCAAATGCAGCGGGTGGCTCGCTGCAAAAGGTGAGCACCATGTGCTATTGCGACAAAACGGAGAATGAGATTCTGGATCATCTCAAGCGTAGCCTCGTTCCGGACGATGCCCTCCTTCGTCTCTGCTGCTGGCGGAAAATCTGTCAGGTGAGAGGGAAACGGTTTAACGAGCTCGAGGACAGGACGTGGAATCAGCTCTGCGACAAGCGTGTCGCACTCAATGCCCAGCAGAAGGCAACCGGTTGACCAGATGAGCGTCGCTACACTGCGGATCAGCGTCGTTCAGGGCAGCATTCTGGAAGCGGATTCCCAGGCCATCGTGAACGCGGCGAACAGTTTGGGCATCATGGGCGGCGGCGTGGCCGGGGTGATCAAGCGTGCGGCTGGGTCAGAAGTGGAAGCAGAAGCGAGGAAGCAGGCGCCCATTCCGGTGGGCAAGGCGGTTCTGACGTCGGGCGGGCGGACCAGCTTCAAGGGCATCATCCATGCGCCCACGATGCCGCAGCCGGCCATGCGCATCCCGCCACAGAACGTGGCGCTTGCCACGAAGGCGGCGTTGGCTCTCGCGGATGCGCAGGGTTTTGTGTCGCTCGCGATCCCAGGGATGGGGACTGGCGTTGGAGGAGTGGCCCACGAAGAAGCGGCCAAGCTCATGGTTGGTGAGATTAAAGTTTACGCTGCCCGTGCGCTGCAATCGGTAATCTTGGTAGATGTGGATCAGGCGATGGTGAACGCATGGCAGGATGCCATGCGAGGTTAGAGGCAATGGGCAATAGGCGAATTCTTGCTCGTTGAAGGGGCAATCATGATCGCACGACCGACGCTCGCAACACTGTTGAGGGGTCTGTGAAGGCCTGTACTGGAAGTGGCGCGCTTCGCGCACCTTTTACGGTTCAAGACGTGATTGGCCTGTGGGATGGGTTAGCGAGCATGGCCCATTGAACAATGAACCTGTTACGGACGAGCTAAAATGCAAGCCCATCGCCCCGCGCCTATTGCCTGAAGGCATTCTGATGCCGCTCGAAGATGACTTTTGCGACATCGTGAAGAAGGCCCGAACCGGACAAGGACTGTCCGTGGCGGAGGTGGCGCGGACAACCGGCCTGCCGGCCGGCGATCTTATGGTCCTGGAGCGAGGGGGACGATCGCCCACTCAAGCCGAAGTTCAAACCATCTCTAAAGCCCTCGGGCTCAGGGCCGATCCCTTGACTCATATTGCCCTGGATGGCTGGCTACCGGCCCCAACGCCCAAGTCGGTGACAGGTGTGGAGACGGTCTTCGGGGACATCGGCGGGTACGAAGTCAAAGGCTACGTGGTACACGACTCCGGCGAGGCGGTCCTCATTGATACGGGCTACAACGCGGCTATGATGCTGGAGACCTTGAGCAAGATGGGTCTGAGGCTGACCGGGGTTTGTTTGACGCATGGCCATGTGGACCATGCCGGAGGGCTGGACGAAATCCTCCAGCATTGGCACGTCCCCGTGTATCTCGGCGAGGCGGATGCCACCTTACTTTCCTGGCGACCACCGAACAAGCTCTTCGTCTCACCTGAGGACGGGCGAACGATCGCCGTCGGTCGACTCACAGTCCGGTGTATGACAACTCCGGGTCATACGCCTGGCGGCATCTGCTATCGAGTTGAGGGCAGCGGGAACCCGATCTGTTTCGTGGGGGATACGCTGTTCGCCGGGTCCATCGGGCGGGCCAATCCGCCGTCGCTCTATCAGATCCACCTGGAATCGGTTCGTCAGCGCGTCCTGAAGCTGCCGGAGCCCACCGTGCTGTTCCCAGGCCACGGGCCGGCCACCACCATCAGTGAAGAATGGGCGCAGAATCCCTTTGCGGGAGAAGCCTGAGCACAATGGATCAGCGCGACCATGGATGAAAACAGACCAGACCGTCTAAAAGGTGTCCCGCCGATCGAGATGATCAATGGACCGTATGCGTCCAGTCACCCGCGACGCTTCCCCATATTAACAGTCGTGGAGGAACCAGTCGAACCTCGGGTCGTGGACTGGGCGCTCCCGATCGCCCTGTTTCTCATCACAGGCTTTACCACTCTCTGGGCCGGGGCATACCAGACTAACACCAACCTGTCTCTCGGTGCGTGGCAGTTTCTGCTCAACAACCCGGCTGCGCTCCTGAAGGGTGTCCCCTTCGCTGCGACGCTGCTCGGGATCCTTGTGACGCACGAGTTCGGGCATTATATTCTGTCCCGCATTCATCGAGTCCCCGCGTCGTTGCCTCTGTTCATTCCGGGACCGCCGCATTTTATCGGGACGTTTGGCGCCATCATCCGCATGCGCGGCCCGATTTTGAGCCGGAAGGCGTTGTTCGATATTGGCGTGGCTGGCCCCATCGCCGGGTTTGTGGTCGCGGTGGTCACGCTGGTGATCGGCCTGCGCCTGTCTAAGGTTGTTGTGAATGAGGCGACGTACGGCCTCCACCTGGGCGAGCCGCTCTTGTTGCAGTTCATGTCATGGCTGGTGATGGGACCGCTCCCGGACGGCTATGACGTGGTGCTGCACCCTGTTGGGTTTGCCGCCTGGTTTGGGCTCTTCGTCACCTCGCTGAACCTGATCCCCATTGGCCAGCTCGACGGGGGGCATGTGGCCTACGCGCTCTGGGGCAGGAGGCAGCGGACCATGGCTTTGGCGATCGTACCGACTTTGATCGTCCTAGGGTTCTTCGGCTGGCCTGGCTGGTTTCTCTGGGCGGGAATGGCGAGCATGTTGGGCGTTGGACATCCGCCGGTCCTGGACCCGGAGGCAGCCTTAGGCCGGACTCGCATCTGGGTTGGCTGGGGCGCGCTGGCCATCTTTGTCCTCACCTTTGCGCCGATTCCGTTCTCCGTCCATTAGCAGGATGTTGAAAAAGGAGCACAGGGCGACTGTGACGATTCCGTTCTCCGTCCATTAATGCTGTTGTCTTCCCCGAGACATGCCTGGGTGCTTGTCGTCGCCGTTGCGTGGTTCGTCCCCCCGGTTGAAGCGGCTGAGCGCTTTACGCTGGTCTTGGATGGGACTGGAGTCCAGGATGCGAAGACCGGACTGATCTGGGAGCAGGCTCCGGATCTAGAGCACGATGTGTGGAACCGGTCGGTTGCGCGTTGCGCGACGAAAACGCTGGGCGGAAAAACCGGTTGGCGGGCGCCGACCGTGGACGAGTTGAAAAGTTTGGTGGACCCCGAACAACATGACCCGGCTCTCCCACAGGGCCATCCTTTTTCCAACATCAAGTCGTCTATTTTCTGGAGCGCCACTCCGTCCCCCAAAGATGACATCGTGGCCTGGCAGATGAGCTTCTTCTCCGGTGAAGCGGTCACCGATCAGAAATCAGGGACGCGCCGGATGTGGTGTGTCCTCGGCGAGCCTCGCAAGTGATGCGGCGAGGCGTCGTGCGGGCTGCGTCGCTCGTCATGCGTCTCTTGCGTCGCTCGCGTTTCTTGCGCAGAAGACGCTACGGCTCGACTGAGCTCGTCGAAGTCAGACGCTATTGACGCCCCTTGCGCTTCACGAGGCCCGCTTCACTGGGAGTGAGCAATGCTGACCCCGCGAGACATTCTGGACTGTACGCGCCGCATTAGCGGCTATCCGTGGAAACCAGTGTCGACGTGGCAACTGGCGGCCACGTCATTCGGGTTAGCCTGGTTCTTGTATCTGCTCAAGACCGCTGACGATGGCTTCATTTTCCTGGATCACGTGAACCTCGTCTTCCACGAAGCAGGGCATCCGATCTTCGGCCTTTTTGGCGGCACACTGGGACTGTATGGCGGCACGATCGGTCAACTGGCTATACCAGCAGCAGTGTGGCTGGCCTTCTGGCGACAACGTGACACGATCGGTTGCACGGTCGCGGGCATCTGGTTCTTCGAAAACTTTCTCAACATCGCCCGCTATATGGCCGATGCTCGCGCGCAAGTCCTGCCGCTGGTCGGCGGCGGCGAGCACGATTGGACGGAGATCTTCAGTCGCTGGGGAGCCCTAAACTCCGATACGGCCATCGCTCAGTGGGCGTCGGCCGTTGGCTGGGTCGGCATGCTCGCGATGGGTGGATGGCTCGTCTGGATTTGGTTGGGAGCGAAGAAGCCGAAGGTTGTCGGTTCGGACTAATTGCTCATGGTGAGTCAAATGTGCAGAGCAGTCCCAGCAGCAACAGGTGTTGCTCTTTCGCGAGCCCTGGGACGCCTGGCTGCACATCACCCCGTTTAAAAAAGCCGCCATTCATGCCGGTGGACTCATCATAGCGATGTTCGAGTCGCAAGACGGCGTTGGTCCATCGGTAGGGCACTTTGTATTCCAGCGTAGTGGTAACGGCCTTGACGAATTGCTCGTTGCCGGTCCAACGACCATTCCGGTCCCAATAAAACTCCGGCCGCACGGCGACGCTCCACGGTCCGGCGATGTGCCACCGGGTAAACAGCGCCGCTGCAGTGACAAATGCCCTCGGACTACCGGGTTGCCCGGCGATGTTCTCCGTTCCGAAGTCATAGGACAATGCGAGGGTGATATCGTCGCGTTTCCATTCTGCATTGTAATTTGAGTACAGCCGCCAGAACTCCATGGATGTGTTGGCTTGGGCTGGGCCGTAATAGATGGTTTCCGTCACCGTAACCCGCGACGTCGCCTTCCAAGACAACTGTCCACCGTAGCTTGGCTGGTCATTGGGATGGGCCAAGTGGTAATAGGCGTTGATGACATAGACTGTGGCGGTGAGGTCATCGCTCAATGGGTAGCGGGCGTTGACGCCGAACATCATGTAGGGCGTATTGTCCGCCATCCAGGAGCGCGTGTAGTTAAAATTGTCCTTGGCATACAGCGATTCGTACCCGATCAGGCTGTTGAACAGGCCCGCTGTGACCGTCAAATCCTTATCTCCGACCGGAGCGAGATAGGACATATTGGCGCGGTGAAAATGGCGAAGCGTGTCCGCTCCGTCGACCTTCGGTTCTCCCTGAAGGAACGCAAAGTCTTTGGAGTCATACCCGCTCTGAAGGCCGAACTCCATACCCCACCGAGACTCACTCGTGGCATCCTTCCGAACGTAAGCCAGCGCCATGTTCGGGGCCAGTTCGTTGTGTCGTGCGGCGGTTGTGCGGCTCCGCGACCGATGATTCTCCGGAAAATTGAAATTGACGATGTAGCTTAGGTCCAGATAGGCGCCATAATGCCAATTAGGGAGGGAGAAGTTATCCTGGCTTGGGTTTGCAGAGGTCACCGCGGCCAATGGATCACTTCGTTCAGAAGGACCAGGGTGAATCTCTTCTGCGTAGAGCGGGCTGGCGAGAAAGAAGATAACTAGGAGTCCGACGAAGATCCGTGACGATGAGCGCCTCATCAATTCAGCGGAGTATATCAAAATGGCATGCAGGTGTCGCTTGAAGGGAGTGACTCGTTTTGCGTCGAGTGCTGCAAAGACGGTAATTGATGATCGTCGGCCTACTCCCTATAATGCCTTACGAAGGAGAGGCTTCCCGTGCATGTGACGCTTGCCGTGATCGCGGATAGCGCGAACGTCTCCCAGGAAGGCAAGCTGAATATCATGGGAATCTTCGACGCGCTCTATGCAGAAACCTTCCCGACGATTCATCCCGAGATGAAGCTGGTCGTTCAGTTTGAGGCTGGTGTTGCCGAAGTGGGAAAGGTCCATCACATCGAAATCCAGTTAATGGACGAGGATGGCCATAAGCCGTTTGTCGTGAACGGGCAGGTCGTCGTTGGCGAGGTCACGCCAGGGACGCTGTTCAAGAGCAACAGCATTTTGAATATTCGCGGTGCCACCTTCGAAAAACCGGGCAACTTCGTCTTCAACATTCTGGTCAACGGCGAGCTGAAAAAGGAAGTTCCGCTCAAAGTGTTGCAGCTGCAGGATCCCTTATCTCACTAGGTCTTGCTCGATGCTAGTGTCATCTCACGGTGCGACGGTTCTTCCAGCGCTGGCCGCTATTCTGCTGGACGAGCAATCGCGGCTGCCACTGCCTGAACCTGCTCGCGGTCCTCTCCGAGGATCGGCTGGCCGTCCTTGTCGCGGAAGTATCCGAGTTGGCCGGGCGCATAGATCTGTGCCTGGACCGTCACCGTCTCTCCATCGACCACTTCCGGGTTCCTGATAATCGGTCGCCCACAGATGCCGAGCACCGCCACCGCGATGGCCCCGGTCCCGTCCTCGAGCGTAAAGGTATAGGCACCGTAGCAGGCACTGCCTGAAATCTGAAAATAGGGTTCCAGGGCCTTCACCTGCCGAACGGTCCCCTGCAACGTGACCAGCTTGAGATGATAGATATCGGGATCGGTCAGGACCTCGGTAATGGCAACCGGCTCGCTAGCCGAGCAAACAGCGGCAGACATGAAAGAGATCAGGAGGGAGGTGAAGAGCGCTCTCCGCATCATCGCGCGTACAGGATCAATCCCTCCACTAGTGCCGTTCCAACTTATTACACCTTCGTAGAGTGTCTTTGCTGCATGGCACTTATTCTCTGCTCAGCGAGCGGAAAGCGTTAGGCTTAACAAGTTGGAACGGTACTAGTCCGCCTGGCGCTTGATCCCAACCGCCAATGCCTGCACGGTAGAGCGGTCAACTCCTTCGCTGTAGCGACGTGCGACCGTAATCTGCACATCAATCAGGACTTTGTCGTCTTCGCCCACGTCCGGCGGCTCAACCGGCGACATCTTCGAGACACAGGGTGGTTTGGCTGACACGGAAACCTGCAGGAATCCGGTCTCATCTGCCAGCACGAAGGTATAGGGAGGATGCACGAAGGAACATTGAAAATCCAACTGCAGTCTGCTTTCTGGAGCATCGGCCAGAATCTGCACCTGGTGCACAGTGCCCTGGAGGGTAATGACTCGCAAATGGTAGGACTGGGGGTCGGCCAGCAGTTTTCCGATCGTCAGCGGTTCGGCGCCGAAGGAGAACCCCTGAGTGACCAGCAACATCAGGCTAGAGAGAAGGGCGACCCTCATCCGATGCATGACACGATCCTAGCAGGATGTTGAAAAAGGTCTCCAGCTTTGTTCTCGCATCGCTCAAAACCTCAGCGTACGGCAAAGAGTACGCCTCGGATTCTCGCTCGCTGCGGCCGCGCTGGACGGCCTTTTTGATCATCCTGAATGGGGGGCGAGGTTGTCGCGGCCTTGCTTGACTCCCCGCTCCCACGAGCGTCAAAAGGCTTTTCGACAGCCTACTGGAAGCTCGGAGGTCACCGCTGGTCGTCTGACCGACCACATTCTATCATCCTCGCCTTTCGCTCAGCAGCGACTTTCTCGGTAAGGACAGTCCGGCTATAATGAGGCCCCTTGTCATGGCAACCGGCCTGGGCAGCAGGAGACGTTTTCATGCCTGATTCGTTACGCACCTCACAGCTTTGTGATGCACTCATCGTCGGCGCTGGGCCGACCGGCTTGACCATGGCCTGCGAACTGCGGCGCCATGGTCTTTCCTGTCGCATCGTTGACCAGGCTGAAGCATCTTCCTGTATCCCCAAGGAAGTTGGTGTCCAACCGCACCGTCGAAGGAGAGAGGAATGATCGGACGTGACGAAAGCTTGGGGGCCTATATTCAGGAATCTCGGCCACGCTTCGAGCAGATGCTGGCCGAGATGGTCGAATTGCCTTCCGTCAGCATGGACCCGGCTCATGCCCAGGACATGCGCCGCACGGCCGCACTGGCTGTTCAGTTCCTGAAGGAGCTTGGGGCTGACGCGCAGATCGTGGAGACCAAGGGGCATCCCGTGGTGTCAGGCGGTTGGACCACCGGGAAGCATCATCCGACCGTGACGGTCTACAATCACTTGGATGTGCAGCCGGCGCAGGAGCCTGAATGGCGCCAGCCTCCCTTCGCGTTTCGGAAGGAGAACGGCGTCTATCATGGACGGGGCGCCACCGATGACAAGGGCCCTGCCCTGACTGCGCTGCTGGGGGCCCGGTATGCGATCGAGCAGGGCGTCCCGATCAATATCCGATTCCTCTGGGAGCTGGAGGAGGAAATCGGCAGCCCGCACTTCGCGGCGGCGCTGCGAGAGAAAGCGGCCATCCCCCGTCCTGACTCAGTGGTAGTTTCGGACACCATCTGGATCGCCAAAGACCGGCCGGCAATGCCCTACGGGCTCCGTGGGCTGCTGGCTGTCAGGTTCTCCCTTCGAACTGCCGAGGTAGGAGCTCATTCCGGCCTCACCGGCGGAGCGGCGAGAAATCCGCTGGCCGAGCTCTGCGAGCTGGTGAGTGCATGCGTGGATGCCCGCACGGGGCGAGTGAAGATTCCCGGCTTCTATGATGACGTCGTGCCCCCCACGAAGGAAGAGATCAAGAGCTTTCTGGCGTCAGGCTTTCAGGTCAAACAGTTCATGCGCGCCCACGGCTTCCGGTCGCTGAGAACCACGAATCCGGCGGAGGTGGTACGCCGGATCTGGGCCGCTCCCACCTTCGAGGTGCATGGACTGGTCGGGGGATACCAGGGCCCCGGCGTCAAGACGGTGGTGCCGGCTCATGGAGAGCTGAAGATCAGCATGCGTCTGGTGCCGAATCAGCGTCCGGAGAAAATCTTCGCTCTGGTTCGACGCTTCGTGGCCAGGCAGAATCCGAATGTGAAGGTGGAAGCGGAAGGCATGTTGCAGCCGTTCCGTGGCCTGTTCAGCGGGCCCTACGCGGAGGCCATTCGCCGGTCGGTGCGGGCCGGGTTCGGCAAGGAGCCGGCGTTCATTCGGGAAGGCGGGTCCATCGGAGCCGTGGCGACGATGCAACGTCTGTGGCGGGTGCCGATTCTCTTCCTGGGTCTCAGCTTGCCGGAGCACGGGTACCACGCGCCCAACGAGCATTTCGACTGGGGGCAGGCCTCAGGCGGGATGAAAGCATTCGCACAGTACTTCGCAGAGCTGGCAGCGCTTCACTCTCAGGACTGAGGACTGAGTATTGAGGACTGAGTAACGAGTAACGAGTAACGAGACTCAAGCCTCAGCACTCACTACTCGATCCTGTTAACCTTGGTCGCCTGCGGCGAGGAGGGACTGGAAGGCCGGGTCAGCTTCAACCACACCCTTGAGCGTGTCATTGGCGAGGAGGTACCGCCAGGAGTCCGGAGAGGCTCCCCCCACCTGCAGGTACCAGCGGCGCGCTTCCGTCAAGTGCTCCAGCATGGCGCGGTTATTTCGATTGGGAGTGAAAACCAGGCTATAGGCCATGGTGTAGGCTGCGGCGAATTTGTCCACGGGACGGTCCGTCAGCTTGAAGGCTTCCTCGGCCTCTT
>Ga0209376_1004823_pt1 | contig 11498 bp, 17 predicted proteins | sample GraSoiAngelo_134_FD_185891 | JGI IMG/M metagenome (GOLD analysis project Ga0209376, IMG submission 185891) | Grasslands soil microbial communities from the Angelo Coastal Reserve, California, USA - 14_0929_05_30cm (SPAdes) (version 2) | ecosystem: Environmental > Terrestrial > Soil > Grasslands ... | reverse complement strand
CCAGATGAACAACGCTGCGGTGATGAGGACCGCAGCTGCGACGATGATGCGCTTGTGCCGAGTGGTAATGAGTCGCACCCCGATGATGTCGCTGCCTAACGGATCGCGCTTAAGCTGCGGGCGACTCACTCGCCGGCGCAAGCATGTAGGACGACAGTCCGTGGCCGCCAAGAGCACAACGTTCCGTTTCCTTTAGAGCGATCACCGCCCGCCAGCTTCAAGCGCTTGTTAGGCAGCGGCATCGCGGCGACGGGATCATGGAGAGGTTCTTACGAATCTCCTGGGGTAGGCAGAGCGAAGAGCACCGCAAGCAAGTGGGTTCAACTGCGATTCCTCGCGCTGCAGAGGCACTTGGCCATCTATCCGGATCGTGTCGGCACGCGTAGCGGCCTTCGCGTATAGTTGAGCACATACTGTAATGGCAAGTGAGTCGCTGCGTTCTGTACGGGCGTAGAGCCAGGCGATCAGCGCAACAATGGCTGCAACCCCGAGGCTGGCGACGACGGACCGACGATCAAGTGGACGCATGGTGTGAGTGGCGCCGCTGCCTAACGGATCGCGCTTAAGCTGCGGCGCCGCGCCGCACAGGCGCCACGACAATTGAGACTACCGCGGAGCTTGTTGGCGCACAAACGCAATTCCTCCCAAGACCGGGCGCCGCCAGCTTCAAGCGCTTGTTAGACAGCCGCCGCGCCTCACGACACCCAAATTAGCTGAGAATGCCACAGGGTCCACTTTCCGGCAAACCCTCGGAAGAAAATCGCGATTGTGCCGCCGCCGCACAGGGGCCCGCCGCAGTGGTAGGTCCAATAGAGCGTGCCAATTGAGGAATCGGGGCTAAGCCCCAAGGCCGACACGGTCATTACAGCGGGCGCATCGGGGGCGAGAAAGGTCGTGGGCTGGGAAATACGGGACATGGGTTGCGCGCCCGACCGAACAATGGCCTCGGAGTCGAGTGATAACTGAACGTCGGAGCAACCAGCCAGCGCCGCGAGAGCCGCGGCGACCCCACCGTTCGCGCTGTCTACCCAGGGCGTCTCTAACATCCAGCCGAACTCTTTCGGATCGACCCGGGTGGTGGCATTAGCCATGAGGACTCGCTTCGAGCTCGTATTGACGCTGGTCTCCCCAACGAGGGCCTCGATGATCTCCCGAGGAGGAGGTACACACGACTCCACCCGTGCCCGAGTAGGCGACGAGAACGTGCGGACGAACACCGCAACGATAGCATAAGACCAACCAAGGGCCGCGAGCTGGACAATCACAGGGCGACGCACGGTCATCCTCCGAGACCGAGGGCTCGCTTATGATAGTGGCCTGAGTTGTCTCGGGCGTGCGGCCCTGATTACAGGAGGGTAAAGGAAGGATGTGGATTGGCGGCTGTCTAACGGATCGCGCTTAAGCTGCGGGCGACTCGCCCGCCGGCGCAAGAGTAGTGGACGACAGTCCGTAACCCGTCAGGGGCACAACGCTCCGATTCCTCTAGAGCGATCACCGCCCGTCAGCTTCAAGCGCTTGTTAGGCGGCCGATGTTGCGCTAATCGAGTACGTCGGGTCCCCAGGGGTTGTCGACAGCGATCAGCCAGCTGCCGTCCGATCGCCGGCGTAGTACGTCGGATGATCGCCCATGCATCTCGAGCCGCTTGCCCGTCGGATCCGTTCCCGTCAGCGTCCAGTCCGATGTGTATAGGGCAACCCCATCTGCCTCGATGAACTGCTCCCGCCGTGTCACCAGCGTGGGCTTCAGCGCGATGAAGGCGCTGAGTGCCCCCCGTAACGCCGTGGTGCCCCGCGCGACTTTCCCTGGCTGAGCGACGAGGACGGCGTTTGGCTCGTACAGGGACACGGCGGCGTCCAAGTTGCCGCTGTTAAGGGCGTTGACGAGTTGACCTACTGCGTCTTTGGGGCTGTTGGGACCCATAGGCATGCTTTCAGCTTTCGCGAGTGTGCAGTGTCGATCCGTGGCCGCCTAACGGCTCGCGCTTAAGCTGCGGGCGACTCGCCCGCCGGCGCATCCGGCGTTGAACGATAGTTGGTGCGCGCCGGCGCACAACACTCCGCTTCCCTTGAAGCGATCACCGCCCGTCAGCTTCAAGCGCTTGTTAGGCAGCGCGTTCACGATGCCTCGCGAGATATCAGCCCAGCGGCGCGGAGGTCGCCGCAGCGGATGGGGTTGATGTCGCCCGGTGTGCGCTCGAAGGGAGCGGTGCCGTCTACCCGAGCGGAGTCGAGGCGTGTTCTCGCGGACCCGTAGAACTCTCGGCACCGTGCAACAGCGGGGGCGTACCCGACCCGTGGGGTCGTCCAAACCCAGATGAACAACGCTGCGGTGATGAGGACCGCAGCTGCGACGATGATGCGCTTGTGCCGAGTGGTAATGAGTCGCACCCCGATGATGTCGCTGCCTAACGGATCGCGCTTAAGCTGCGGGCGACTCGCTCGCCGGCGCAAGGGTGTGAGACGACAGTCCGTGCCCCGTCAGGGGCACAACACTCCGCTTCCTTTAAAGCGACCACCGCCCGCCAGCTTCAAGCGCTTGTTAGGCAGCGGCGCCATCTCCATGTGCGCTCCGGAGCCGGCTGACGGCTGGTACGACGAGGATCGATAGCACGAATGGCAGCGGGCCGACAAAAATGAGAACCGGCAACCAAGCTACTCCCCGTGGGCCCAGGGCCAGCACCCCGAAGAAACCGACAACCAGAACGGCAAGAGCCGTGAGGGCGCTGGAGGCCACTCGGCGCGAGTGGATCATCACAGCGAAGGTGCGGCGCAAAAGGAAGACGGCAACGCCGTGCGAGAGAGCAGCGACCACGCCGAGAACCGCGGAGGCGGCGACTACGGCGAGGAGGGCAAAGCCTAGACACCCTCCCCACTCCGGCCCGCCGCACGCGTCACGAGCAGCGGTAAGAGCATCGCCGACGACGCTCCCGACCAGGATGAACGTAAACCAGAACCTCAGGGCTGCTCCTATTGCGAGCTTGAGCCCCGTGTCGACACCAGACGAACCGGTCCCGAGAGGACGACGCTTGAGCCTCGCGAAAGTCACGATCAGCGCGAGCAGGCCGGCAACGACAAGGAGCGTAAGGTCGAGAGTATCCATCGCGTGGCGCTGCCTAACGGCTCGCGCTTAAGCTGCGGCGCCGAACCACGAGGGCGCCGCGACACTTGAGACTAGCGCGGAGCAAGCTGGCGCACAAACGCAATTCCTCCCACGACCGGGCGCCGTCAGCTTCAAGCGCTTGTTAGGCAGCCCGAACGCATTCAGATGCCTTCTTTGGTCCTGAAGTCGATGGGAACAGCGACGCGAACTCGAACGGGGCGCCCATCGCGACATGCAGGCCAGAAGGACGCACCCCGGACCCAGCGCAGCGCCTCACGGTCAATGGCTTGATCAACGCTCTGAAGGACCCTGACAGAGTCCTGGTCCACGGTGCCGTCGGACTCGACGATCACGCCGATGATTACCCGACCTTGTATGCGACGTTGTAGCTCGACGATTGGGTACGCGGGCATTGGGCCGCCCCGCCGCACACGTGGGTGCTCGGTCACCTGCGACGTGTCGTACACGGCGGAATCGGCGCTCGGCAGCCCGGCGCACGAGGTGGCCCCTCTGAAAGGGGTCGGAGGCCCGGCGCTTGAGGAAGCTGCGGCGCAACCCAGCGCAAAGGTCGCGACAAAGAGTGTGCATCGCACGGGCGGTTATTCGCGGTTGCCTGGTCGGGCTGCCTAACGGATCGCGCTTAAGCTGCGGGCGACTCGCCCGCTGGCGCGTCCGTCGCTGAACGATAGCTGATGCACGTTAGCGCACAACACCCCGCTTCCCTTAAGGCGATCACCGCCCGCCAGCTTCAAGCGCTTGTTAGGCGGCTGGCGTTCCGTCGTGATCTCTCTTGACTTCGTGGTATTTCTTGTTCCACCATTGCACGAGCTGGGCATGTTCATCCACTGTGACCCACCTGAGGTTGTTGCCAAGGTTGGGATCGCCGCCGAAAACAATTGGCGTGATGTACCACTTGATTTTCCCGCCAATGCGGTCGTCGGGCTCAGGCTTGGTCTTTGGGATCGTGAACGGCTTGAGATAGCGGGCCAGGAGGGGCACGGTAGGAACCGTAAATCGAGCACCAGCGGCGTCTTCGACAATGAAATCGTCCCAGCCCCTCAACCCGACGAGATGATAGCCAGGAAGAGCGGCCGTAAGGCCATAGGCTTGTTCGAGAGACCGCGCGTCTTGCTCGAACAGAACTAGGTAGTCGTCCCCGCACCAACCTTCAGTCATTGCCAGCCGCCTAACGGATCGCGCTTAAGCTGCGGCGCTCCACGCTCGCGGGCGCTGCGGTTCCTGAGCGGCTCATGAGAGTACGCTGGCGCACAAACGCAATTCTGCCAAGACCGGGCGCCGCCAGCTTCAAGCGCTTGTTAGGCTGCGCCATCCTTGTCCTCCCGCACCATCTCACTGTCCGAGCAGAGCAGCGCGGACTGCACCGTATCCCTTACTCCGCGCCGCGCCCCACAAGGAAGTGTTGTTCGATCGCGCACGGTGTCCTGGCGAATGAACTCGTTGCGTCAGCCTAACGATCGCGCTTAAGCTGCGGGCGACTCGCGCGCCGGCGCAAGGGTGTTGGACGACACTCCGTGCTGCGTCAGGGGCACAACACTCCGCTTCCATTACAGCGATCGGCGCCCGTCAGCTTCAAGCGCTGGTTAGGCGGCAGTCACCCGCCGGGCCAGCGGGAGAGGCAGGGCTTGCTTCCGCATGTCCACTAAGAAGCAGGCGGCCGCAATCCACAGCAGGACCACCGTGAGCCACGCAACGAGCGAGGTACTCAGCGCCCACGGCTGTGTCGCACCCGGCACGGCGGAGGGAACGATGTCCTTGGTGTTGTTCACCGCTGCGTGCAGGAGCATCGTCAACAGCAGACTGCCCTGCGTCTTGAGATAGAGCCACGCTATCGCGACCGACAGTGCCGTGACTTGGAGCACGTACAGGGGGAAGGACTGCCCGACCGTATCGCCGCCAAGGATGAAGAACAGCGGCAGATGCCACCCCGCCCAGAGGACGCCGAGCAGCAGGCTTGCGCCCCCAAACCCGAACCGCATCGCGAGCCGCGGGAGGGCATAGCCCCGCCATCCGAGCTCCTCGGCAACCTGACCACCCACCAGCGTTGACCCGAGGGTCGCCGCTAGCATCACGTACCACGCAACGTCCCCAAATGGGGGCCACGCGCCGGTCACCGCCCGGTACAAGAGAGCAACGGTCAGCTTGATTGTGGCGATGTACGTAAGGGCGAAGACATACCACCGCGCTGGGACCCGCCAATGGACCAGGCGCTGCAGTAGGGCGACGACGCCGGGGGATCCGTCCGCTCGGCGGGTGAGCCAGAGCGCCAGCAGCCCGGGAGTGAAGACACCGACGTAGAAAAGGAGCCCGCGGAGGCCGGGAGCCGACGCGGCGTTGGCCGCGAAGTAGAGGCCCCACGTGATGGCGTACGCGAGGAAAAAGAACAGGGCCACGGGATTCAGGGACTGCCGCCTAACGGATCGCGCTTAAGCTGCGGCGCCGACACCAGTCGGCGCTGCGACAATTGAGACTAGCACAGAGCCGGCACGGGCACAAACGGAATTCCTCCCAAGACCGGGCGCCGTCAGCTTCAAGCGCTTGTTAGGCAGCACCGGTATGAGACATCCAGGCGGTCAACGTTCGGGAAGTGAAAACGAGATCGGCATGACGATGCACACGCGCATGAGGCGACCGTGAATGCGGCCGGGGGCAAAGCGAGCCCCGTTTAGATACCGCTGAACCGCTGGGACAAAATCCTCGTGAGGCGTGGCAGCAACCTTGATGGTCCCGGGCTCGATTCGGCCGGTGGTGTCTACAACCGCGGCGACGATGACCGTCCCTTGAACCCTCTGTTTGCGGAGATGCGAGGGGTAGTCCGGGACGGTCGTGGACGGGAGAAGCTTGAGTCCTTCCAAGCCAGGAAATCGGGCAGAGACCACGGAGCCGGAAGGCGGCCACAGCGGGTCAAGTACAGTAGTGTCGTCAGCCAGCGGTCCGCAGAGGGCGCGCGCTTGTGTGTAGTGCGCGCTGTCGGCATGCGGAACCTGAATCTGACCCGCCAGCTCGAGTGGTTGAGCGAGCCACGTGAGCAGGACTACGAAGGGCAATTGCGATCGCAGCATGTTCCCAAACGGGGTGTCTATCGGTGCTGCCTAACGGCTCGCGCTTAAGCTGCGGGCGACTCGCTCGCAGGCGCAAGGGTGTTCGGCGCAAGCCGGTGCGCGCCAGCGCACAACACTCCACTTCCCCTAAAACGATCACCGCCCGCCAGCTTCAAGCGCATGTTAGGCAGCTTGCCCTCAGTTCGCGACAGCCAAGACCAGTTCAACTGCCAGTGAGATCGCCACGATTGCGCTTCCTACGATGGCGAGCGTCGCGTTCCGCTTTCGATCGGTCAAGGTCAGTTTGCCGTCACGAGGCAGAAGGCGCGCCCATATTGCGAGCGACACCAGGCCCCGTTCCGATGGAGTCGGCGTCCCCCCGAACGTACCTTCGCCAAAGCGTCCCTCGCCAAACCCGCGAGGCTCGGCTAGGCTCGCGAAGCTCTCGCGGATGAGGCCATAAGATGCGAGAAGCACGCCGAGGAGCTCGCCGGCTGTCGTCCAGATGTTCGCCAATAACGCGATGATCGCCTCTCGAGTGCAAGCTGCCTAACGGATCGCGCTTAAGCTGCGGGCGACTCGCCCGCCGGCGCAAGAGTAGTGGACGAACGTCCCGTGCGCGTTAGGGCACCACACAACGGGTTCCTTTAAAGCGATCACCGCCCGCCAGCTTCAAGCGCTTGTTAGGCGCCGGCTATAGGGTATGCAAGAATCACCATTTCGTGCTCGCAAAGGTGAGAATGAGAAAGAAACTAGCGAGGAGCCCGCAGGTGATTGCACGACGGTGAAGGCGCCAACCATCGGGAGCAAAGTCGGCCTGAGGTGCCAACCAACTGAGGAAGCACACGACCCAAGGGTGTTTGTCCCCTTTCCTCGAGAGCCGAGCCCAGGCCTCACTCTGCAGGTAGGCAGCGAAGCCACCCAGGACAAGGGCAAGGGAGAGGAAAATGCCAGTCAACAGGGGCATGGGTTGAGGAGGAGGTGGACGGCGCCTAACGGATCGCGCTTAAGCTGCGGCGCCCCACCCGGCGGGCGCACCGAAATTGGCGAGCAAACATGATGTACGTTGGGGCACAAACGGAATTCTGCCAAGACCGGGCGCCGCCAGCTTCAAGCGCTTGTTAGGCTGCGCCATCCTTGTCCTCTCGCATTATCTCACTGTCCGAACCGAGCAGCGCGGACAACACCGGATCCCCTACTCCGCACCGCGCACCACAAGGGTTTGTCGTTCGATCGCGCGCACGGTGTCCTGGCGAGTGAAGAGTGTGTCGCGTCAGCCTAACGGATCGCGCTTAAGCTGCGGGCGACTCGGCCGCCGGCGCAAGAGTAGGTGGACGAAAGTCCGCGCCCTCCAGGGGACAACACCCCGATTCCTTCAAGGCGATCACCGCCCGCCAGCTTCAAGCGCTTGTTAGGCAGCGGCATCCCCGCGAACTGACCGACGAATAGAGTCAATCGTCTTGGCGGGCGCGCGTCGGCTCCCAGGTGTAAGTGAACCTAAAAGAGTAGGCGCGGTTGGGGTTGTCGGGCTTCACAGTGATCAGGTTCTCGCGACGGCCAGGCGCCACCTGGACTCGGAGCTGCATCGGATCACACCGATTCTTGATATTGTCACAGTCAATCAGGTGAAGGCCGGTGATCGTTATTGAGACAGATGCGTGATTGATCACGTACACGAATTGTCCATCACCGCCGTAATTCATCTCAGTTCCCGCTTCGATCGCTTCATTTGAAGGAGGAACGTACGCGGGAATCCGTCCAGTAGAGCAAGCGACCGTCAGCGCGACGAGAGCTAGGATTCCAGGGTGTGCAAGCGAGCTCGGCATGGTTTGGCAACTCCCGGAGGCCTCAATTGGGTCTGGACGCAGCGCACGGTGATCGACCGTGCCGCCGCCTAACTCCAATTCTCCTCAGTCTTCTCCTCGCCGCCCCGACCCGTCCCCGCTGCGTAACAACGCGTCATGGCGGAGACTCTAGCGAACCCAAGCACGAGCCGCCAGGGGTTATCCGCGTCGGTCGCACGGATAACGCGCATACCCTGCAGGGCGCCTGCTGGATATCACGCTGAAACGCCAGCGGGGGGCGCGTCGAGGGGGCTCCGCACCGCGAACGGTCCGCGCTTCAGGACATGCGTGTAGATCATGGTCGTCCGCACGTCACGGTGACCCAGAAGCTCCTGTACCGTCCGGATGTCGTGCCCCGCTGCCAGCAGATGCGTGGCGAATGAGTGCCGCAGGCTGTGACAGGTCGCGGGCTTCGCGATACCACACGCCTGCACCGCCAGCCGGAAGGCACGCTGCACGACCGTCTCGTGGAGGTGATGCCGCCGGCGCTCGCCCGAGCGGGGATCCCGGTACATGCGCCCCGCCGGAAACACCCACTGCCACCGCCACTCCCGTCCCGCTGCCGGATACTTCCGTGCGACGGCGTCCGGAAGCTCGACGCTCCCGGCCCCGGCGGCCACATCACGCTCGTGCAGCGCGCGCACCAGCGCGAGTTGACGCCCCAAGGGCGCCCGCACCGCCACCGGCAAAAGGGTCAGCCGATCGCGGTCGCCCTTTCCACCCCGCACGAGAATCTCGGCGGCGCCGAAATCGAGATCCTTCACGCGCAGCTGTAACGCCTCGAACAACCGCAATCCCGCACCGTACAGCAACGCCGCCACCAAGCGCACAGGCCCCCGCAAGCGCGCCAGCACCGCATGCGCCTCGGCGCGGGTCAGCACGACGGGCAGGCGCTCCGGCCGCTTTGCGCGCACCAGGTTCACCAGCCAGCCAACGCGCACGCCGAGCACCTCGCGATACAGAAAGAGCAGCGCGGCGAGGGCCTGGTTCTGCGTGGACGCGCTCACACCCTGCTCGACCGCGAGGCTGGAAAGAAACCGCGCGAGATCCGCCTCGCCTAGCTCGAGGGGATGGCGCAACCCGCAAAACCGCACGTAACGCCGAATCCAGCGGACGTACACGCGTTCGGTGCGGCGGCTGTAGTGCCGCACGCGAATCGCCCGCCGCACCCGCACGAGCAACCGCCCGCCACCAGCGTTGATGGAACCGAGGTCCGCCGTCATGCGGCGCACCCTATATGGATGGGCTGAGTCGGACACCACCAATTCGACGCCAGCCGTACCGTTCCCGCGCCGCACCGCTCGGGTTCAATCCACCCGCGTCAGCGTCTCCCGGCCGATCTCGCGCACCGTGCGGCAGCCCGCGAGCGCCAGGGTGAGATCGAAGTCGGCCCAGAGATCCTCGATCACCGCCGCCACCCCCGCCTCGCCGGCCAGGGCCAGGCCGTACACGTAGGGCCGACCGATGCACACCGCGGCAGCGCCCAGGGCGAGCGCCTTGAACACATCGGCGCCCGTCCGCACACCGGAGTCGAGCAGCACGGGGACGCGCCCCCGCCCCCCCACCGCCTCGACCACCGCGGGCAGCGCGTCGAGCGCCGCGATCGCGCCGTCCCTGGCGACCGCCGTGGTTCGACACGACGAGCCCGTCCACGCCGGCGTCGAGCGCCCGGCGGGCGTCGTCGGGATGGAGAATCCCCTTGAGCAGGAGCGGCAGCTTGGTGAGCGCGCGCAGCCGCGGCAGATCGGCCCAGCTGAGCGACGGCCGCGGGAACGTCGCGGCGAACCGCTCCACGGCGTCGCCCGGGTCGGCGAGGCTGGCGCGGAAGATGGGGTCGCTCACGTAGTTCGCGATCCCCTTACCGTGCAAGAAGGGGAGATACGCCAGGTCGAGATCGCGCGGGCGCCAGCCGATCAGCGTGGTGTCCACCGTGAGCACGATGGCATCGCAGCCACACGCCACGGCGCGACGCACGAAGCTCTCCATCACGGCGTCCACGGCGTTCCAGTAGAGCTGGAACCAGCGCGGCCCATCGCCCATCGCGGCGGCGCACGCTTCCATGGGGTGGGAAGCCTGAGAGGAGAAGATCAGCGGCACGCCCACGCGAGCCGCCGCCCGCGCCACGGCGAGGTCCGCCTCGGGATGCGCCATCTCGAGCACCCCGACCGGCGCGAGCACCAGCGGCGCCGGCAGACGCCGACCGAACAACTCCACCGTGGCGTCGCGCGCCGCCACGTCGCGCAGCACCCGCGGCACGATCGCCCACCGCTCGAACGCCGCGCGCTTCGCGCGCAACGTCACCTCGGCGCCCGCACCCCCGGCGACGTAGGCGAAGCCCTCGGGGGTCATCACGCGCCGGGCGCCCTCCTCCAGCGCCGCCGGCTGGATCGGGATCGCGGGCTTGCGGCCGCAGAGCCCGTCGAGAAAGATTTGTCGCTGACGCTCCAGGCCGAATCCGCTCACGCCGGGCGGTACACCCCCCACACCCCCCGCAACACGTCACTGATCTCGCCCACCGTCGCGCGCGCGCGCACCGCCTCAAGCATCGGCGCCATGAGCGACGCCGTGGGATCGCGCGCCGCGGCGTCGAGCGCGCCGAGTGCACGCTTCACTCTTCCCGCTTCCCTCTTCCCCCGTACCTCCGCCAGCCGCTCCCGCTGTACCGCCGCCAGCGCCGTGTAGTCGGGCGCGGGGACCGAAGGAACGGGCTGATCGTCGCCGTACTCGTTCACACCCACCACGACGGCCTCGCCCGACTCGATCGCCCGCTGCTGCGCATACGCGCTGCGCGCGATCGCTTCCTGAAACATCCCGCGCTCGACGGCCCGCGCCGCTCCCCCCGCCTGCTCGATCTCGTCGAGTAACGCGCGCGCCTCGCGCTCGACCCGCTCGGTGAGCGCCTCGACGTACCAGCTGCCCCCCACAGGGTCCACGACGTCCGGGACCCCCGTCTCCTGCGCCAGAATCTGCTGGGTGCGAAGCGCCAGAGTGGCGCTCTGCTCGGTGGGCAAGGCGAGCGCTTCGTCGTACGCGTTGGTGTGGAGCGATTGGGTGCCGCCCAGCACCGCCGCGAGCGCCTGGAGCGCCACCCGCACCACGTTGTTCTTGGGCTGCTGCGCCGTGAGGGTCGAGCCGCCGGTCTGGGTGTGAAACCGCAGCCGGCACGCCGCGTCGCTCGCCTGGAACCGCTGCTTCATCAGGCGCGCCCACAACCGCCGCGCGGCCCGGAACTTGGCGACTTCTTCAAACAGATCGGTGAACGCCGCGAAGAAGAACGACACCCGCGGCGCGAGCTCGTTCACATTCAGCCCGGCCGCGACGGCGCGCCGCACGTACTCGAGCCCGTTCGCGAACGTGAACGCCAGCTCCTGCACCGCGGTCGCCCCCGCCTCGCGCATGTGATAGCCCGAGATCGAGATGGGGTTGAAGCTCATCCGCTCGGCCGCGACGAACCGGAACACGTCCGTCACGAGCCGCAGCGATGGCTCGATCGGA
>Ga0209376_1004816_pt1 | contig 11512 bp, 12 predicted proteins | sample GraSoiAngelo_134_FD_185891 | JGI IMG/M metagenome (GOLD analysis project Ga0209376, IMG submission 185891) | Grasslands soil microbial communities from the Angelo Coastal Reserve, California, USA - 14_0929_05_30cm (SPAdes) (version 2) | ecosystem: Environmental > Terrestrial > Soil > Grasslands ... | reverse complement strand
CGTTGCGTTCGCGCAACGCTTCGCCGCCGTTGGTGCACATCGCCGCTTGTGGCCTAGCGACGTCACGCACACATTATCCGTGAGCCGACACACACAGATCGTCTCATGTTCCGGATCGCCGTCACCATCTACGCGGCGCTCGGTTTCCTCGCCTGCAGCAGCGCGACATCGCCCCACAAGGTGACCGTCACCCTTTCGGGAGCGCCGTACGGGCTCGCCGTGTCCCCCAGTGGCGTCGTTTACGTCACGCTCGCCAGGACCGGCATGATCGCCCGGGCCGACCTGCCCGCCACGTCGTTTTCACCCGTGGCCGTCGTCGGATCGGTGCCGACGGCCGTCACCTTCAATGCCTCCGGGACGCGGGCATACGTCACGAATCAGTTCAGTCGAACGGTGAGTGTGCTCGACCCCGCGTCAAACACCGTACTGCACGTTATTCCGGTTACGGGAGACCCCTTTGGGGTGCGGGTCGCCCCAGGTGACTCCGTCCTCTGGGTCACCACCAACGCGGACAGCGTCTACGCCCTCCGGTTGGGCACCGACAGCGTGGTCGCGGTGTTCCCGACCGGGTCGGCCTCGAACGGGGTGGTTTTGGCCGATACGTTCGCCTACGTGAGCACCCTGAGCTCCGGCACGGTCATCGAGATCAACACGCGCTCTTACAAGGTCTCGCGGGTGTTCAACGTGGGAGGTACTCCCCAAGAATTGGTGCTGTCGCCTGACGGCGCCGTGCTCTACATCGCGAACGAGAGCGGGGCAGTGCAGTTCTGGGATCTCGCGACCGGCACATCAGCCGGGCTCGTGGTCCTGCCAGGAGGGGGGGGCTTCGGCCTCGCGCGCAATCCGGCCAATGGCCGTCTGTACGTGTCCACGAGTTACTTCGGCCGGGCGGTGCACGAGATCGATCCGGTCACGCGGGCGATCGTACGGACCATCGCGACGGACGGCTCACCGCGTCGCATTGCCTTCGACGCCACGGGATCCCTCGCGCTCGTGACGAACGAGAGCGGCTGGATCGACGTGATCCGCTAGGCGCGGGGCCGGGTCACCAGCCCGGCGTAGAGATCCAGCCATCGCCTCACGATGGCCGGCCAGTTGAACTGCTCGCGCAGCCGGCGCCGGCCGCCCTCCCCGAGCCGGCGGGCCAAGTCGGGGTCGTCGCGCACCCGCCGCACGGCTGCCGCCAGCGCATCGGCGTCCCCCGGCGGAACGAGCAGGCCCGACACGCCATCCTCCACGATGTCCGGAATCCCGCCGACCCGGCTTGCGATCACCGGAGTCGCGTGGTTCATCGCCTCGAGCAGCACGACGCCGAGCCCTTCTGTGTCTCCGCGGGCGTCGAGCACTGACGGCAACACGCATACCGCCGCTCGCGCGTAGCTCGCCTGCAGCTCGTCTGGCGGGATCTTCCCTCGGAACACCACCCGATCCGCCACCCCCAGCCGCCCCGCCAGCGCCTCCAAGCCGGGACGCTCGGGCCCCTCGCCCACGATTTCGAGGCGTGGCCCGAGGGACCCCAACCGCGCGATCGCCTCGATGAGATGCGCCACGCCCTTGCGCTCCACTAGCCGGCCCACGAACAGCACGGGACCCTTGCCGTCCGGAGCCGGGGACCTCGCGGCCACCTCTGGAAGCGACGTCGTGTAGGGAATGACCTCGATGGGCACTTCGGCAAGATCCCGCAGCTCGCCCGCGGTATAGTGGGAGATCGCGACGACGCGGTCGGAGCGACGCGCCGCCCATGCCAGAAAGCCCTTGAGGAAGGGCAGGGCACTCTTCACCCACCGCAGCTCCACGCCGTAAAAGGTCGTCACCAGACGCGCGGGATGGGCGCGCTGCGCCGCCCATCCGAACAGCGCCAGCGGCAGCGGCCAGTGCACGTGGATGACGTCGTAGCGCCCTCGGCGACACAGCCGCCAGATGGCCACCATGCCGGCGAGCACGAAACAGGCGGGCATGAGGCGGTACAGCAGGGAGCGCTTCATCCGGTCGGGAGCCGCTTCCTCGTGGGTCAGGTTCTCCCAGCGGCGCGGGAAGTACCGGAACCGATGCACGGGAATCCCCGCGAATACCTGATCGGGCGCGCCGCGGTATGACGAGGTGAACACCTCCACGTCGTGTCCCGCCGCCTGCAGCCGCTTCAGCAGCTCCACGAGCCAGGGTACGATCACATCGTCCGGCGTGCGCGGGAAAGCGGTGACCACGTGGAGGATGCGCATGGCTGCTTCACAAAGCTACGACTTTCCCGGGGTTTCCGGGCATGGTATTTTTCGAACCCATGAATACACCGATCGCCCCGTCGTCACCCGAGCTCACCAAGTTCTATCGCGACCGCCATAACTGGCGGAACGCCGGCGAAGAGCGGATGCGGTTTCGCAAGCACATGCAGCTGGCGCAAGTACGCCCGGGCAGCACGGTGCTCGACATCGGCTCACGCAACGGCGATCTTCGCAAGTACCTGCCGCGCGACGTGAAGTATCAGGGACTCGACATCGCCCCCGAGTTCGCCGCGCCCGACATCTTGATTCACGATATCACGAGCGGACTGCCGTTTCCGGATGCGTCCTTCGACTACGTCTTCATGGTCGAGGTCCTCGAACACACGCCTACCGCGTACAGTACGGCGGGCGAGATCCATCGAGTTCTCAGACCCGGGGGCGTGTGGATGGTCTCCGTGCCCAATCCCTATCACGTGAAGGAGATCATCTGGAATCTCTTCCGCGTCCCGGACAGGCAGGGGCACATCTACAGTTGGACGCGCCAGACGATCAGCCGCTTGGGCGAGATGAACGGGTTCCGCCTCGTGGATTGGGGCGGCACGTACTTCTATCCACCGATTCCCGCGCCCTGGTGGATGCTCGCGCGGTCGGTCGCCTACAAGTTCGTGAAGACTTGATCGCTCGGCGCTGGCTCTGGGCGATCCAGGGCCTGGTCACACTGGCGGTCGTGGCCTTCGTAGGCCGGTCGATCGCACGCAACTGGTCGGAATTTCGCTCCCTCCACGTCACCCTGGCGATTGCGCCGGCCTGGATCGCGGGATCTGTCGTTCTGGTGTTCCTGACCTACCTGATGCAGATCGAGTCCTGGCGCCGCATCCTGGCAGGCTGGGGTCAGCGCATCGCGTTCGGCCCGGCCGCCCGCACCTGGAGCGTGGCCAACCTCGGCCGCTACGTCCCCGGGAAGGTCTGGAGCGTCGCCGGCCTGGTGGTGCTGGCCCAGCGGGCCGGCGTCGCGCCCGGCCCAGCCGCGGCATCCGCGTTCGTGATCCAGGCGGTGTCGCTCGGTAGCGGAGTGGCGGTGGTTGCCGCCGTGAGCCCGCACAGCGCGCCGCCGCTCCGTCTCGCCCTCGCCGGCCTCGCGGCCCTCGCCACTATTCTGGTGCTCGTCTGGCGCCCCACCGCCGTCTGGCTGGGCCGCTTGGTGAGCCCGATGGCCCCGTTGCAGCCGCTCGCCCCCTCCGCCGTCTTCGCCGGCACCCTGCTCACGGTGCTCAGCTGGACCACGTACGGCGCGGCCCTGTGGATGCTCGCCCGCGGGCTCATGCACGACGCGCCCCTCCCGCTCACCACGGCTATCGGGGCGTTCACGCTGGGCTACATTCTCGGCCTGCTGGCCCTGTTCGCCCCCGGCGGGGTAGGGGTGCGCGAGCTGGTGCTCGTCGGGCTGCTCGCGCCGTTTCTTGGGAGCGGCGGCGCGGTCGCCGTGAGCGTCGCGTCGCGCGTGCTCCTCACACTCACGGAGGCTGCGGCCGCTTTGCTGACGCTTCCGCTCCGGCACCGTCCACAGGAGTCCATCCAGTGAGTCAGCCTGAGTCCGCGATCCCCGTCGGACCGCCGTCCTACGAACCGCGTCGTCCCACGCTGATCGCGACTGCCGCCTTCACCCTGTGGCCGTTGCTCCTGTCGCTTCCCATGTTCGCAGGGATGTGGCTCGCGAGCCAGTGGAGCGATCAGTACACCGCCGGCTTGCCGTTCCACGCCTGGAGCGCCGAGTGGTTCAAGCGGAGTGGCCACCTCCCGCTCTGGAATCCGGAAATCTTCGGCGGCATGCCGTTCGTGGCGGCGGGCAGCGGGGACATCTTCTATCCGACCTGGCTGCTGCGCTTCGTCGTACCGGTCACGACGGCCGGTAACCTGAGTTTCTCGCTGCACTACATCCTTGCCGGCCTGTTCACCTACCTGCTCTTGCGGCGCCTGCGGGTCGGATGGACCGGATCGGTGATCGGAGGACTGGCGTACGAGCTCACCGGCCTGATTGCGTCGTACCCCTCGCCGGGCCACGACGGCAAGCTCTTCGCGTCGACGATGTTGCCGCTCATCCTGCTGGCCCTGGTGCTGGCGTTGCGAGACCGGCGCTGGCAAGGCTACCCATTGCTGGCCGCGGCCACTGGGTTGACCCTGCTCGGGCACTTTCAGCTCGCCTACTACTCGCTCATCGTCGCCGGACTGTTCGCGCTCTACCTCACGCTCGAAGAAGCCGGGGACACCAAAACAGGGGAGCGCGTGGTGCGGCTCGGCTTGGCGCTCATCGCGGTGCTCGTCGGGTTCGGGATCGCGGCCATCCAGATCATGCCGTTTTTCGAGTACATCCCCTTCTCCCCTCGTGCACAAGGCTATTCGGGTTTCGAAGGTTCGTCTTCCTACGCAATCCCGTGGGACCACGTACCTGAATTCTTCTTCAAGAACTTCGTAGGCTCGCGCGAGACCTACTGGGGCTCGAACCCGATCAAGCTGCATTCGGAGTATCTCGGGCTCCCCGTGGTGGTGCTCGCGGCGCTGGGCGCGACGGTGCGCGAGCGCCGGCGACAGATCCTGTGGCTGGGTGGAATCGGGTTACTGTTTCTGCTCATCAGCCTTGGCGCCGCCACCCCGTTCTACAAGCTGTGGTGGGCGCTGATGCCGCTCGTCAAGAAGACCCGGGCGCCCGGAATGGCCTTCTACGTAGTCGCACTCGTGACGGCTGTGTTCGCAGGCCTCGGTGTGGAGCGCGCACTCAAGGGAGAGGCTAAGCGGGTGATGATGCCCGCGCTGATCATCGGGGCGATTGTGACCCTGCTCGGGATCACGGGCGTGTTCGGCCACATCGCCGAAACGCTCGCCGCCGCGAAGGCGGCCGCGGCCGGGGCCGATCGGTCCGCGATCCTGTGGGGGGCGGTGACGAGCGGCCTCGCGCTCGCGGCCGCGGCGGCGGTGCTCGGTCCGGCCCAGGTCCGGCTCACGTCGCGGCTGCGCGCGCTAACGCTCATCCTGATCGTCGGGGCGGACCTGTGGCTCAATGCCCGGCAGTTCTGGAGCTACACGAAGCCCTACGGCAGGGACCCGGTGATCGACCGCATTACCGCGACGCCGCTTCCATACCGGGTCTTCAATCCGCCCGGCCCGGGCACGTATCCGGGATCCGCGCTGATGGCGTTCGACATCCCCGACCTGTTCGGATACCACGGCAACGAGCTACGCTACTACGACGAGTTGTGGGGCGGCAAGAATGAGTGGAGAAACCTCGGCGTCCTGCCGCTGTGGGACCTGTGGGCGGTGCGCTACGCCATCCTGCCGGCAGGCGCCCAGACCCTGGACTCGATCCCGGGCTTCCGCCGCGTGCTCGACTCCGTGACGATCTTCGACGGGGCGCGCGTCAAGTTGTTCGAGCGTGTGGATCCGGCGCCGTACGCCCGCGTCGTGCCGGGTGCCGTCAAGACCGACTCCGCCACCGTGATCCCGGCCCTCATCGATACTCGCATGGACTTCTCCAGGATCGTCCTCTTCACCACCGACCAGCCGGTGATCCCGGAGCCGCTGAAGAAGATGCCCGAGCCCAGCCCGTCGCGCGCCACGCTGACGGGGTGGCAGCCCGGACGGATGACCGTCACGCTCGATCCCGCGCCCCCTCAACCGAGCTACCTGTTGATCGCCGAGAATTGGTATCCTGACTGGCAGGCTACGGCCGACGGTCAGCCGGCACCGGTGCTGCGGGGTGACTACAGCTTGATCACGGTTGCACTCCCGGCCGGCGCCAGAGTGGTGGAGCTCACATTCCGCTCGACGCTCTACGAGCTGGGCAGGACCCTGACCATCGCGTCTCTCGCCGGGCTCCTCATAGCGCTACTCGCGGCCGTGGTCCTCCCCCGGCGCGCCCGGCATGGGTGAGCGAGCGCTGGTTGTCATCCCTACCTACAACGAGGCCGGGAACCTCGCGACCCTCGTCCCGCAAGTCCTGGCGCAAGACCCACGGCTCGAGATCCTGGTGGTGGATGACAAGTCTCCGGACGGCACGGGACAGATCGCCGATGCGCTGGCCGCGAAGGAGGCCCGTGTCCACGTGCTGCACCGGGAAGGGAAGCTGGGCCTCGGCACCGCCTATATCACGGGCTTTCGGTGGGCGCTGGAGCGGGGCTACGACTACGTGTTCGAGATGGACGCGGACTTCTCCCACGATCCGGTACACTTAAAGGAGTTTCTCAAGGCCGTGGTCCAGGCTGACCTGGTGCTCGGCTCGCGGTACTTGAACGGGAAGGTGACGGTCGTCAACTGGCCCATGGGGCGCTTGTTGCTATCATACTGTGCGAACATCTACGCCCGCTGGATCACGGGCCTGCGGATCTGGGACCTGACGGGAGGGTTCAAGTGCTTTCGCAGGCGGGTGCTCGAGGCGATCGACCTGTCGCGGGTGCGGTCCAACGGGTATGCGTTTCAGATCGAAATGAGCGTGAGGGCATGGCGCAAAGGGTTCACCCTGAAGGAAGTCCCGATCGTGTTCGTCGACCGAACCGAGGGGCAAAGCAAGATGAATCGGAGGATCGTCCGGGAAGCCGTGTGGATGGTGCCCCGGCTCAGACTGATGGCCTGGTTCGGCCGCATCTAGTCGGGACCACGATCTACAAGATGACGGGGTCGGGGAATGACTTCGTCATGGTCGACAGTCGCCACACGAGCCCCGCTGACTGGTCGGTCGAGGACATCCGGGCGGTGTGCGCGCGGCGTACCGGCGTCGGCGCCGACGGCCTCGTGTTCGTCGGGCCTGGATCGGCTCCGGACGGGTCGGACGTCGTCCGGATGATCTACTTCAACTCGGACGGTTCGCGCGCGGCGATGTGCGGCAACGCCGCCCTGTGCAGCACACGTCTTGCCGCCCGACTGGGGTTGGCCAACCCGCAGCGCATGACGCTCGAGACCGACGCCGCCACGTACGAGAGCCGCTGCACGTCCGATGGCGAGCGCGCGGAATTGCACCTCGCGCCGGTGCGCTCGCCGGCGCCCGTGCCGGGCCTGGCCATGGCGCCCGGAGAGCGACAGGCCGCCCTGGGCACGGTGGGCGTCCCGCACCTCGTGGTCCTCGTGGAAGACGTCGAGCTGGTGGACGTCGTGAGTCGCGGCAGACTGCTTCGGTCCGACCCGGTGCTGGGGCCCGCCGGTGCGAATGTGAACTTCATCTCGCCGGCGGGCCGTGCGTCCGAGTGGCGTATGCGGACCTACGAGCGCGGCGTCGAGGACGAAACTCTGGCGTGCGGCACGGGGGCCGTGGCAGCCGGCTGCGCGCTTGCCGACTGGGGACTGGCCAAGCTCCCGGTCACGTTCTGGACTAGGAGCGCCAAGCGGCTCGAGATCCGGGCGCGAAAGACGCCGGAGGGGTTGTACGACGACGTGTGGCTAGGCGGGGAGGCGAGACTCGTGGTGCGGGGTGTGATTAACTGAGGCGCTTCTCCACATTCGGTCGTGCTTCAGCTTAACATAACATATCTTATACGAAGTACCCGTGCTCAAGAAATCACGGATGACCACTCCCCTTGGTCAACTCGCCCAGCCGTACTTTTGCTTCCCCAGCAGCGCTTGTGGAGTCCAGTTTTTCCGTGATCGTCCGGTATGCAGCGAGCGCTTGCGCCGTGTCGCCCGCCGCGAGCCGGGCCCGCCCCGCGTCCGACAGAAACTGGGCGCGGAGGAACGGGTACAGGGCGGCCGCGGCGGCCGTCTCGTACGCCGTCGCCGCGTCCTTGGGCCGGAGCGCATTCTCGTACGCCGCGCCGAGCAGGCCGTACGTCTGCGCTCGAAAGTATTTGTCGGCCTTGGGCGCCGACCGCTGGAGCACCTCGATCGCCTGCTGGGTCTGGCCCTGCGCGAGCCGGGCCTGTGCGAGCAGGATGCTGGCCTCCTGGGCCCCATGGGTCCCGGAAAAGTTCTCCACCACCTGGGACAGTACGCTGGCGGCGAGCGGGTAGTTCTTCGAGTCGAGCGCGAGGCGCCCTTGGGCGATTTGGCGACCGGCGCTTCGCTCCGCCGTCTTCGCGGACAAGAGGTTCCACGCGAAGAGTCCCAGCACCACGACGAGCGCCACGGCGAGATATGCCGCCGCCTGTTTGTGATTCCTGATCCAGTTGGCGAGCGCCTTCAGCCAGTTGGACTCTCCAACCACCGGGCGTCCTGCCGTCGTTACCGTCGTTGCCATACGCCCTCGTCGGGAGGTTGTGAAGGTTGGTGGAACGTGCCCCTGGGGTGACTCGAACACCCGGCCAACGGTTTAGGAAACCGCTGCTCTATCCACCTGAGCTACAGGGGCTAAGCCTTTAAATCTAGGGAGGTTACGTGTAGTGTAGCAAGGCCTCGACGCGCTCGGCGCCAAGCCGCTCCCGTCCTTTGAGAAAATCGAGCTCGATCAGGAACGTGAAGCCGACAACCTCTGCGCCATGCGCCCGCACCAGTTTCGCGGCCGCCTCGGCCGTGCCCCCCGTCGCCAACACGTCGTCCACGATCAACACCCGATCACCCTGACCCACCGCGTCGCGGTGCATCTCGAGCGCGTCGGTCCCGTACTCCAGGGCATACTCTACCCGACCCCGGGCCGCGGGGAGCTTCCCGGGCTTCCGGATGGGCACGAGCCCCGCCTCGAGCAGCAACGCGATCGGCGCGCCAAGCAGGAATCCGCGCGATTCGATCGACACAACGCGCCGCACCCTGAATCCGGTGAACGGCGCCGCCATTAGCTCTACGGCCCGGCGGAACCGCGCCGGATCGAGCAGCAGTGGTGTGATGTCCTTGAACATGATCCCCGGCTTGGGAAAGTCGGGGACGTCGCGAATGGCCTGATAGATGTCCTGGACCGTGACGACTTGGGTCACGCTCGGACCTCGTAACTATTTGATATCAAAGTCATTTGGGATCGCGACCTCATGTGGAACTGGAGATTGCTCCACACGTTCCACCTGTGCCGCAGGCGGGCCCTGCGCCAGCGCGCGCTCGAGGTCCCCGAGAGCCGACTCCGCGCCTTCCGCGATCACCTCCACCGACCCGTCGCGCAGGTTGCGGGCGAGCCCCCGGAGCCCGAGACGCGTCGCCTGTCGCCACACCCACCAGCGGAACCCCACGCCTTGGACGTGGCCGTACACGAGGAAGCGCATGGCAGCCACTCAGGCCCTACCCTTGCCGCCCCTGCGCGGCGCGCCGGCGGTACCACCAGATGTAGATCGCCGCGATCCCCGCCAGCACCGGCAACACAACGAGCACGGCGCGTCCGGCGTAGCGCCTCGCCTCCTGATTGAGCACCTCGAGGATCACGTCTTCCCGGCTGCCGATGAACCAGCCGATCCAGGTCAGAATCGTGCACCAAACCAGCGCGCCCAGTCCGGTGAACACCACGAATCGGCCCAGGTGCATTCGCGCGATGCCGGCGGGAATCGAGATGAGGTGGCGCACGACGGGCAGCATACGACCCAGGAACGTGCTGATCTCGCCGTGGGCCGCGAAGTAGCGTTCTGATCGATCGAGCGCCCGTTCCGTGATGAGCACGTACTTGCCGAGCCGCAGAAAGAACGCGCGCCCGAGCCAGTGGGCCAGCCCGTAGTTGGCGAGCGCGCCGAGGACACTCCCCAGCACGCCGCAGGCCACCGCAACGACGAAGCTCATCTCCCCCTTGGCCGCGAGATAGCCCGCGGGTGGCATCACCAGCTCGCTCGGGAGCGGCAGTATCGACGATTCGACCGCCATGAGCACCACGATGCCGGGATACCCCATTCCTCGGAACAGGTCCAGCAGCCATTGGATGAACGCGTCAAACATTGAAGCCGTGTTCTCCGAGCAAGGGGACGAATCGCGCCGCACCGAGGGGCGTGAGGCGCACGTCGTGGCCACCGTGTCCCACCCGCTCGACGAGCGTGAGGGTCTGCGCGCCCTGCTCGCCCAGGGGAATCAGCAGGCGGCCGTTCGGTGCGAGCTGCTCCACGAGCGGCGGTGGGACCTCCGGGCCGCCCGCGGCCACCAGAATCGCATCGTAGGGCGCGTACGCGCTCCACCCCAGCGTCCCGTCGCCCAAGAGCACCGAGACGTTCGCGATCCCGGCCTCGCGCAGCGCCTGCCGGGCGGCGAGGGCGAGCGCCTCCACCCGCTCGACCGAGAAGACGGTGCCCACGAGCGCCCCGAGCAGGGCCGTCTGATACCCGGAGCCGGTCCCGATCTCGAGCACCCGCTCCCTGCCCTTGAGGCGGAGGGCTTCGAGATAGCAGGCCTGGGTGAACGGCTGCGAGATGGTCTGGCCGTTGCCGATCGGCAGCGCCGTGTCTTCGTAGGCACGGTGCCCCACCGCCTGGGGCACGAACAGATGGCGCGGTGTCTCGGCGAATGCCTTGAGGACGGCGAGGTCGCGGATCCCCCTGGCGCGCAGCGTCTCGACCAGCCGCGCGCGGTATCCCGCGTACGTATCCGTCGCCCCGGTCAGTCGCCGGGGAGCCACTTCCGCACCACTTCGATCAAGCCGTAATTGGTCATGTCCATGTGGAGCGGCGTCACGGAGATGTAGCCGTCGCTGGTGGCGCGGAAATCGGAATCGGCATCCCCGCTCCAGGTGATGCGACCGCCGCCGATCCAATAGATCTCCTTCCCCCACGGGTCCTTCATGAGCGCGATTTCCTCACTGAAGACCCGGCTCCCGAGATGCGTCACCTTCACACCTTTGACCTGGTCACCGGGAAGAGCGGGAAGGTTGATGTTGAGCAGCGTTTCCTTCGGGAAATCCTTGACCTCGACGATGCGCTTGAGCAGCGACCGCAGGCCGTCCTTGTGCGTCTCGAGCACGTCCAAGTCCCCGCCCGCGTACGACACGGCGATGCTGGGGATGCCGGCCACGAGCCCCTCCATCGCCGCGGCCACCGTGCCCGAGTAGAACACGTCCTCCCCCATGTTCTGACCATGGTTGATCCCCGAGATGACGAAGTCCGGCTTCTGTGGCATCAGCATCCCGATGGCGAGGAGCACGCAGTCGGTGGGGGTGCCGTCGACCTGAAAAGCGCCGTCCGGCCGTCGCGTGGCGTGCAGCGGACGGTGCAGCGTGAGCGAGTGGGACGTGCCGCTCTGCTCCCGGTCGGGGGCGACCACGGTCACCTGTCCCAGGGCGGCGCACACTTCGCCGAGCACCGCCAGGCCGCGGGCGAGGATGCCGTCGTCGTTCGAGATGAGGATGTTCATCGTGCCCCGAAAATGATCGCCCGACTGTAGCGCGTGAAGACGCGAGCCTGCCGCCATGTGTCCCGCCA
>Ga0209376_1004810_pt1 | contig 11519 bp, 10 predicted proteins | sample GraSoiAngelo_134_FD_185891 | JGI IMG/M metagenome (GOLD analysis project Ga0209376, IMG submission 185891) | Grasslands soil microbial communities from the Angelo Coastal Reserve, California, USA - 14_0929_05_30cm (SPAdes) (version 2) | ecosystem: Environmental > Terrestrial > Soil > Grasslands ... | reverse complement strand
CTTCTCGGTCTGGGGGTCGGACGCTGGGTAGGACGCGGGTTAGGGGCCGGAAGAGTTCGATGAATCGGACCGTTTGGGATCAGCCTTCTTTGACGGGTTCGGCTGTCTGTGGGAGTACGACTTGTCCACCGGCTTGGCTGATCTTGGCGGCGGCTTTCTCTGAGCACTGGGCGACTATGATTCTGAGGGGTCGTGTTATTCTTCCGTTGCCGAGGAGCTTTGTGTAGCCTATCTCTCCAAGGTTGATCTCGATCTTGTCCTGTGCTTGTTTAGTCTTGCCCTGTGCGGTTAGCGTGTCTATTCCTAAGTCCAATTCGCCTACGTTGATCGTGTTCTGGTCTTTCGGGTTGACTGGTGTGAATCCTGTTTTTCCTATCTCCCATCCGTAGCGGATTACGCTGCTCCACCGGTGGCGTTTCCATCCTGCGTTTCCGTGTCCTCCTTGCATTCCTGAGTCTCGGTGTTGGCCGGATCGTCCCCAGCCGTGGCATCGGCTGGCTCGTAGGCGTCTTGTCTTCCGGTGTCTCGTGGCCATGGGTGGTCTTGTTTCTCCTGGTCGCTTATGATAAGCAGGGTCTTGGTTTGTCGCGGGGGTGGGCTGGGCTTGAATTAAACATTTTCCGGTTTTTGATCGTGTGTGTCTGGGTGGGGAAAGCCAATTAACGGCTTGTACTGGATTGGCCGTTTGCGGGAGCGGTTCTGGCTGGTGTGCGGGAGTCCGCTGTTTACGGCGGCTCGTGTTGCCAAGCCAGGTCAAAGAGACCCTGTGATGGTTGAAGGGGTCTTGGACGCGCAGGCCTGAGGCGCCTGTCCCGTAGGGGTTCGTGGGTTCAAATCCCACCTCCCGCACCATTCCCCAACCTACGAACCTCCTCTTGCGAAGGTTGTGGAATATGGATTCCACCTACGGAAGAATGGATACCGAGAGTCGAGTATTGACCGGTCCGTTCGAATACTTAGGCGGCTCTCAAAGAACTGTAACCTTGAGGATACGGAGGCTGTCAAAACCTACCTCTCAACGTTAGAGTGGAGTCTCGGAACGAAAGAGATTGCGTCGAACGTTCTCGACAACTTCTACAAACTCCAAGGTGTTCCATTCTCCAAGCCCCGCTATCGAAGAGTGGACAAGCTTCCATTCCTTCCAAACGAAGGAGAGATTGACCAACTCATTGGCGGGTGCTCGCGCCGAGTCGGCTCATTCCTTCAATTCTTGAAAGAGACAGGTGCTCGGGCGGGTGAAGCGTGGGGGGTCAAATGGACCGACTTGGACTTGGAACAAAGGACCGTTAGAATAACCCCGGAGAAAAACAGCAATCCGAGATAGCTACGGCTAAGTCCACGATTAACGGAGCTACTTGGCTCTCTTCCAAGAGATAGTCCCAAAGTCTGGAGGGACGGAACTCTCAACCATTTTGGGAGACTGTTCCAAAAGTCGAGAAAGCGGATATCTACCAAGCTCGGTAATCCCCGTATCCAAGCCATCCATTTTCATACGCTACGGCATTGGAAAGGGAGCACGGAATACCACAAAACTAAGGACCTCGTTTATGTCTCTCGACTACTTGGGCACAAGAACATTGGAAACACTCTCAAATATATTCAGCTACAAGTCTCCGATGATGATTCATTCATCTGCAAAGCCGCCAAGTCGCTCTCCGATGTTGCGGGTTTAGTAGAGTCCGGATTCGACTACGTGTGCAAGTTGGAAGACGGAGCCCAAATCTTCCGCAAAAGGAAATAGTCAACTTTGACCGTGAAGACCAAGTTGATCCGATCATTCCCCTCTTTTCTCATCAATTCGCAAATACGCGGCAGACTCGCAAATGCGTGCTAAAGAGGCAAGGCCAGTCAATCAAAGTCGCGTTTGCGTTTCTTCCAATACTGCCAATGAACGATATGGCGGTCGCGGACATAAATTCGCAGAGAGGATAAAACCTCTTCATAAGAGATTAGGGTGTCCCCTGGTTGGCGGTGTCTATACCAGGGATGAGAGGAGTCGTCTCTCCGGTCAAGTGGCAAGATTCTCCGAGTCAATCTGCTTCACCTTCTCGCAATAGGTGTCGAATCTCTGACGAAACCAACTCACAGCATGTGGTTTCGTTAGAAGTCAGTTTCTGACGGTCCCACTTGCTGCAAGTCAAATTTGGTCAGAACTTTCCCGATGTAACACGTTTTGTTCTTGTGACGGATGTACTTGTATCCCTTCGAGATGCTTTCCCGGCCGAATTCTCTACAATTTGGGACATTTGACCTCGGGGTTTTCCTTTCGGACGGGATGGACCATTCCGAGGTAACATGACCTGTTTGATTCATGGAAGAATCTTCGTTCGTTGCCGACCTTTCCCTCGCCGGTTCCCGGTTCACCACATTTCGGGCAAGCTCCGTGCTTCCCTCCATGGCGCGTCCCGAAGCGGACCCTAGAGTAAACGCAGAAGTCGAAAGGATTGGTTGTTCCTTTCTCCATTTGCTCGATGGTGCGGCCCAACCAAGCTGTGTTGGCAACTGCTGTCATGAATCCGTCGAAAAGTGTCTGTTCCATCCCAGACGCAACTTGCTCGATGCGTTGTCCGGTCTTCTCGGATTCATCTTCGGCTTGATCCCAGAGGACTCCAAATCTGCCGTACGTGGATGCCGTTCCATCGCCAGGCGGGTGTAGCCAACCAGTGACCGGGCTTTCAAACTCTAGGTTAATACCCGAGGGTAGTCTTGAGGTGTACCACGGAATACCAATTAATCCGCAAACTCGGCAGGTTGACCACCCGTATCTCGCCAACAAGCGGTCGAGACCTTTCTTCTCCGCCCACTTTCTTAGCATAGGGGGCATCTTTGCCAGGGGATCGAACCGGGTTTCTGTCATTCACGTTGCACTGTCCTGCTGGAACGTGTAAAACGGTTCAAGAACCAGCCTAGGATGCTCTTCTCATGCCTCGTTCGACGAGAAAGATTTTCGTGGGATCTGTTGGTAAGTGGCCTCAACGCTGGCGGAGGCGGTAAAAAACGTGGTCGAGCTTTCGATAGGCGAAAAGAGTATCTCTGAAAGTTTGTTCTCACTGCAATGAGCGCGAAGATTGCTCTCGGGTCTGACCCGATGCTTTCATTCGCTCAGACTGAACATTCAAGCTCGAAGTCACTAGTTCTATCGCCGCTGAGAGATTTAAAGGGTCGTTTGTTTCGGGAATTCTTTTCTTACACCACCGAGCTACTGAATGGGCAAATGCGTTCGTGGTCCCTCTAAAAACAATCGGTAAGCGAACATCACGCCACTAGCGGCGCATGCGTGAGGGATTGGGACGTTTGCGTATCTCGGCGATTTCGCGTCTCTATTGGTAAGTGGCTTCGAACTTCAACGGCGGCATGCTGCTCCGGAATGTTCGGAGGTCGCTAGCGCAAATCTCGAGGCATTATGTTGGCTTTGCAGACTCGCACCCAAACATATTCAGTTCCGCTACACAGGGGACCCGCGGTCAGCACTCCTCAAATTTGACTTTGGTTAGGTTACTGCTGTCAAACATTTGTAATTCCTGATAAGAACATGGGATTCCTCGGCAATAAACGCCTATCCTCGTTCTCACCGCGATATGGGGTCAGAATGAAGTTATATCCTCAACAATCTTCGGTCTGTCAGTGCCCTTGCCAGTGAAACTTAGAAAGAAGAAGGCGGAGCTGTTCAAGTCTCAGGAAGAGGCAGGTTTTCGCGCCATTGAGATGGACGGCAACAAGTTTGTCTTCCTTCCAGCGGCTGAAAAGAAGGAGCGAGAGGTGTCTGCTTCAGTATCTCACACAGGAGTTGGAGGTTCCTACGGCGACAAAAAAGATGTGCCAAAGTATGATGGATTCGTGATTGAATCCGGAAGCACCAAGCCAATTCCATTGGAAAAGTGGCGAGAACAAGCAGGCTATGCGTTGAAAACTGCAAGCGCAGGAGCAGTCATGCCAGAGCAGTTGGGAAATTTGAGCTTCTCCGTCTCACCAAATGCTCGTTACCCTTGGTCGCCGATGCTGAGACCTCCGTCAGATTACATCAAGTCACGTATCCGCAAAGGTATCGAGTTGTATCAGAGGGGCGGCTGGAGAGACTTGGATGTTTCGTTTGTTCCTGCCCTTGCTAATACGGTAACCGGGGGGCGACGCCGACTATAACCCGGTCTACCATCCAATCTCAGACGATGAAATAATGTTCGAAGTTAAGTCGATGGTGAACCACGGTGACCTCAAAATAGAGAATGGAAGGGTTACGGCTCTTCGTGCGACATCTTAACAGTTCCAAGAAATATGTGGTTTAGGGTTACCTTCGGCACAGTAGGTCTTTCTCCGTTATCTGTCGAACTCCGGTGCCTATCTTGGTAGGTCCTCGTTCCGGTGCCGGTTCTGGCGCCTGAACCGTTGGAGTCTATTGTTGCTTCTCTCTTATTATCGTAGCCCAATCGATGCAAAGCTCCTTGATTTCCTCAAGAAATGGGTTAGGGGTCTTTCTGGGGACGGCGTTGTGTCCCAGAGAGGTAGAACGTGCTTTAGTTGGGCACGCTCGTACAATAACTCGCTCATCGTCATCTTCTCCTTGTAAATGACGTGGGAAACGTCGGCAATAACTCGGGCTGAACGGCAGTTCTCGGTGGGAGGACTTTAATTTTTGTCAGGATTTCGAGGTGTACTGGAAGCGATATACACACCTCACGTACTGGCTCTATGGAGTAGCAAATGGCGCTCGAAGATTCTTTGATTGGAGTGTTGGTGGGCTGGCTTCTCGGATTAGCGTCATCAGTCTACTTTCAAGATAGAAGCATCAAACAACAGCGACATGAAACGACCAAAGAGAGGGTATACAGTCCGCTTTACGATGAAATCGAAGAAAGTCTCGACAGACTCAAGGAAAATGGGTCTATCGTCTTCTCTCAGTGGATTAGAATAACCAGCCAAGACCACTTGGGATACCTCATTGAACCTCCCGAGCTTTACGAGAGGCTAAGAAAGTTCTACGGCGAAACAGACAGAAATCTAAGCTCTGCGATAGAACTCTGCCGGACGACCTTCGTTGAGGCAGTCAAGTATGACCTCATGTCAAGGCTAACTCCTGTGGATACGAACACAACCATAGGACAATCAACATTACAAGCCATTGGTGACGTTGCAACCAGTGTAGGCGCTAATCTGGTCAGAGGCTATGTTTTTCCAGGCGACATACATACTTTCTCGCTACGATTCGAGAGTCTGAAACCCTACGTCAAAGACTTGACCGGAACCTTCCCAGAATACTTCGATATGTGGAAGAAGAAGGTTGAGAACGACGAGATGATGATTGGCTATCGTAGCTGTCATGAGCAGGCAGTATCCGAAGCGCAAGTACTGCGTGAAATGTTGAGGAATAATCTCAGAGATTCTGCGCCGAAGACTTCCACATCAACAGCCATTGAACCTGCTGTTCCTCCCAATCCTCCTCAAGAAGAGATTAGGATGAGGAGCGCCGAAAGAAGAGCACTTATCGTTCTTGGTATCACCGCAGTAATTGCGGCAATCTTTGCAGCAATGCTCGGCACGATATGGGTTCAAAAAGCGAATGAGACGAGTTTCTTCTTCAACGTCCCGCCAGTCAGTTCACCGATTCCTCACGCAACCTACTTCCCCTTCTACATCCTTGAATACTGGATAATCTTCTGGGTTGCCTACGCGGCTTTCGAATTCGTGTATTTCTCAGTAGATTGGTTTCCGACGAAGTGGCGAATGAAAAGCCACAAAATCGCAACGACTCTCATCGGATTCTACGTTGTGTACATCTCTACATTCGTCCCGCTGACGTATCTTGATGTTGTCTACGTGACGGACCCCTATCAGCTATCAGTCCTCTTTGCCTGGATAATCGTGTTCATTGGAATTCTTGAGATGGAATTCGTACGATGGGCGTGGGGTAACAACAGAGGAATCATTCCAAGGCTCATCAGAAGATACCGAAGATGGAGACATTCTCTTCCAGAATAGAAGGGTAAGAGCGATTACGGGAGTTTGCAAGAAGACTGTTAGAATCATGAACGCTTGCTATCTTCGAAATCTACGCGTATTTCACGGTCGGTTTTCTTCCCGTACGAATCCAGAATCAAATACCAGCGCGCTTGATGAGGAATCTGTTTGTCCACTTCATACGCTGGGTCATCGTGACCCTCATCAAGTGGCTTGAACTTTCTAATGTCGCCTTTCTTGAAGAATACCAGGTTCTTCTCGTCTACAATGTACCAGTCAAACGGCTGATTAGATGTTTCATCCAAGTGACCCTTCAATCTATCACCTTCCTGCACATTGAGTAAGATGTACTCGTCTTGCCCGGACTTAACCCGATGTGTTCTGAACATAGTGACTAACCCAGTTCGCAACCCAGTTCGCAACAACGGCTTCGCCGTGGGCATGACTGTTGAAGCCTTCGACTTAGTTCCCCCAGTGACAATTTGATTGAAGAGAATCCAGAGGAATAGAGCAACAATCACAGCAAGCATGATAGCAGTGAGGAATCCTAACTGGTTAGATAGACCAAGAAATGTTGCTATGAGACCGAGAATTGATGGAAGCCATTGTGCAGTCTGCCTCATTCGTTTGTCTTGAAGCCAGCCGAAGTTCAATGTGATCGGCGATGTTTAAGATTCGGTCAGTAAAGCCTTACGTAGCTTCATGGATGCTGTTTCTTGGGCATAATCAAAGGCATTCTCAGAGAGATTCGCGACTTCTTCTTTGGTCTGCTCAAGCAGTGGGTAGGATATATCTTCCAAGCAACGGGCGCAGTTTACTGCAATTCTAGTAGCGCCCTACCTTCATGATGCTGACATTGCCTATACTATCTATTTCATCTACGCATACCTCGCAAGCGTCATCGTTCTCAGAATTGCATACCGAACCAGTAAGTGGAGCCTTGCCTACGGGCGACAGTTTTTCAGATTCATGCGCTGGTTCATTGCCATCTTAGCCGCCATCTTCGCTCCGCTTGTTCCTGGATTCTTCCCGCTATTGAATATTCCGACGGGTGGGTTGAATAATTGACTATATGCTTGTGTCACATTATTGAAACCGGACCAAGCGAACGAGTCGTTTTCGCATTCTTGTGAACTCGAAAGTGGCTTCGCGCTTAGGAACGCTTATGTGGAAGCCGCATGAAAGTGGGAGCCTGCATATCCTCTTGAGAAATCTGGCGCAACCTCTTCCGTCCCTCGTGTTGCTATGTTTGATGGTACTGACTTCACTGTTGACCGTGTGGCCGGCGACGACGAAAGCGGCCCTCAACCAATCTCACTCACCCATACTGATCGATGGGACTGGAGGTTTTACGGAGCAGAACGGCGTTATCAGCGGCAACGGAACGGCATCCGACCCCTACATCATCGAAGGCTGGGTAATCTATTCTCCCGAGGAGAACGCCATTGATGTTCGAGACACCGATGCATATTTCACGATCAGAAATTCCATCGTTAGTTCCGACAATCCAGGCCATCCAACCGGTTGTGGACTCGATAATATTGTTGCCTGCCAAAAGGGGATATTCCTGTTCAACGTCTCCAACTGTATGATCGAGAATGTAGAAGTCTCGAACAACGAACTCGGTATCGTTGTCGACAGATCGAAAAATATCCTAATTGAAGGTACCATTGCCAATTTGAACAGCGAAGGAGTCGATGTTGCCGACTCAATGAATATCACTCTTGCCAACAATACAATAACGACTAGTTTCAAGGCATTCGAAATAGAGAATTCCATGGACATCGTCATCAACGAAAACAGATTTTCCTTAGAGAACAGGAATGACAACCAGGATTCTGGGCTGTTGAATTCAACGAATGCAGTTTTCTCAGACAACACAGGTGAGATCATTGGAATGGAAGTCATTTCTTCTGAGAAAATCATGATTTCGACCAACAATCTCTATCTCCATTACCCTCTCCGCATCAGTGACTCGCTAGGACTTACAGTGTTGGGAAACCATTTCCTGGGGAGTTTGGATCTGTCTCGCTCCGTCAACGTTACAGTTTCAGCTAACTATTTGGTTTCCGGGGGTATCGACATAGACGACTTTGGCTCTTACGACATAAGTCCGGATAATCTCGTCAACGGTCTTCCGTTGTACTACTACAAGGATTGCAGTGGTGTCCGAGTAGAGGATGTTCAGGCCGGGCAAGTAGTGATTATCAATTGCGACAACATTCGAATCGCAAATGTCCGAATAGGAAACACCTCAGAAGGTATCGAAATGTTTCGTGTTCGGGACACCCTTGTTGCGAACTCAACGTTTTCAGGCAATTTCTGTGGTATTTGTTTCTCCACCTCCAAGAACGTCACCATTGCCGGCGACACCGTCTCCAACAATTTCCTGGGCATAGAAGATACCAACTCCACCAACCTACTAATTTCCCGCAATAATGTATCCAACAACACCCCATGGGGCATGTACCTTTGGGGGTCGTCGCAGGGTATCGTTTCGGGCAACAATATTTCCGGCAACCAAGAAGGAATACGATTCACGGTTAGTAGCACCATCACGACCGAGGGCAACAATATCACCAACAACAGTTCTGGCATTCTGGTAGACCCTGCTCAAAGGGGACATCATGGTCTCTCGCATAACCTCTCGTTCTACCACAACAATTTCATAGATAATTCCGCTATTGACTATGGCATGAATGATATGTGGGACTCCGGATACCCTGGCGGGGGAAACTTTTGGTCAGACTCTCTTTTTGTTGACAACTGTAGTGGCTCAACACAGAATATTTGTCCGGACCCAGATGGAATAGGCGACACCCCCAAACTCGTTGCACGGACCTCAGTTGACCACTTTGACCACTACCCGTTGATGAAGCCGTTTGCTCCACCCGTCGTTGTTACAGCCAAGTACGCCCCCAATGTCATCAGCCTAAGCAGTGTAAGCAAATATCTTACAGTATCAATTCAGCTCCCGATCGGTCTGAGTGTCTCAAACGTTGTTCTCTCCAGTATCCGGCTTAATGGCACGATAGGGCTCGCCGCTGGTACCCGAGTTGCGGTAGTCAGTCTGAACGGTGCTCAGGTCCTCATTGTCAGGTTCAACATAGCAGATGTGAAGACACTATTCACAAAGCTAGGAGGCTACAGGTTGTTTTTGACTGGCAACATTGTCGACAGTTTCGCCTTCAGACCATTCGAATCCGCTACTGTCATTCGCGTGCGGTCGGGTGACGCAACTCTGATCGTGTCTTGATCACCAAATGACTAATTGACTATATGCTTGCATCATATTATCGAGTCGGACCAAGCAAAGGAGCTACTTTGAGTCGCGCAAATCTTGGCGCATTATGCGCGGATTGCTCTCTCACACCCGTATGCACACGACCGAATCGGGTATGGGGTCCCAGGGAGTATCGTGGCAGAGGGAACCTTCACCATCTGCCAAACCGTTTCTTGTCGCTCCTGAGCAGAATCATGCTTCTTCTGGGAGCGAAACACCCGTAGGTTGTCCCTCCGGTTGTCCGTCTTGTCTCTGTTCATGTGATGGACCACCTCTCCCTTTTCCAACTTGCGACCGAGCTTCCTCTCGGCAACATAACGATGAACGGGTATTCCCGAGTCAGAAAAGCGCTTGTAGCCCTTTCTTGTCCTTGAACGACTAGGGTCAGTCACATCCAACCTCCACAGAAGAAAAAGGTTGGGGTTCTACTCTATGTCTTTGTCGAAAGTCAATCGCGAGACGCCTTCAGTATGAGCGTGTGACCCTTCAACTCGGGTGATACCTCTTGCCCCTCGACCCATCCGAGCTTTTTGACTATCTCGTTGGGAATTACAACCCAGAATTTGCGGTACTCCTTCTCCTCTATCCGCCGGGAAACTTGACTCTGCAATTTCATGTCCGACACAAACCCTTTTATCGGTTAGGTACCTAATGCTACATGAGGATAAGAACATTGTCAAAACCGAAAATGAATATGAAAGTTCGCTCCCCGAGGACGGAGTCCGAGGGGTTCGTGGGTTCAAATCCCACCTCCCGCACCATTGGGTTCTGTCGTCGTAAAGTGTGAAGGGTTTCTAGAGTTTTCTGATGCCCCCCGGGGGTCGAACAATAGATAACGGGAAGAGAATAGTTAGCGGTAAAGAGAAAGATAACATCTAGAGAATAGATAACGAATCGTCATTGTTTGCTCGTACGAATAGCGATATCGCCCGGTATGCTAATAAGCCGGGTAACTCCTAGTCTCGTTGCTTCTAGAAGGAACATGTTTGTCCGGGAATCCGCCTGATAATAGTGTGAGTAGCGAAAACCAGTCCACTCCTACGCAACCAGCCACTCCTCCAGCCTACACGATTCCAGCGCCGCCGCAACAGGTGTCCTGCCCGCGCTGTTTCACGCTTGTCCCGATTGGGACTAGATACTGTCCCCAGTGTGGAAACTCGATCCCCCCTCCCGCACCGTGGCCTACGGTACCAGCGCCCACGCCGGGGCCCAGACGAAACACCGCGCTGATCATTGTCGCGGTAGTTCTGATCGCCGTTCTCGTCCTCGGTATCGGAGCATTCCTAGTCTACCAGAGCCATCAGCAACAAGTTCTACAGGCCGCAAAGAACTCCGAGGCAAACGCCGCAAACCAGGCTCCTAACCAGTTACAGTTTACCTGTTTCTCGAACAGAACCGACACATCCCACCTGTCCTACACGGGGTACAGCTACTCCGGATACATAACAGAGTATGAAACATTTGGAATCTCCAACCCGACAAACTTCGCTATGGACGTGACATGGACCATAACGCTCGACTACCCCTCCGCAGGCTGGGTCTTAAGCAACTCCCAATCATTTCATGAAGCCCCTAACGGTGGCGTCGCATATCCGACATTCGCTTTCACGGTAACCGGAAGCCAGCTGAACAATACGCCCTCCAACGCCAACTTCACGATCTTCTACGTCACCCTCGAGGGGAGCTACCATGTTACCGGGACCTATGCCACGTACACGCCTACGACTCGCTCCGCCTATGATAGCACAACAAGCAGCGGCAACGGAAGCCTCGGCACCGGCGGCGACCTGCCAAACTGCTCAGTCTATTGAGAACACCAGAAGAAGGAAGTGCCCATTAGTCGGTCTCAACGCTCCAGGCTGAGCCTGAGATTGGTCCTACCTAAGGAGAGGCCAAATGTACTGCCATGCCAAGAAGAGTATGGTCAAGACGCCCGCGGCCACAACGACCATTGAAACACGGCGACCCTTTTTGCTTCGATGCGGCCTAGCCTGAACTGTTATTTTTTCTTGGAGTGCTGATTTCTTCTTATGCCCATTAGGGTCGACGACAGATTTCGTAGGTTCGTCTACCTCAACAGCCAATTCTTCCGAAGCGTCAACAGAGCCCACGTTCCGCATCAGCCATTGTGTGGAGAGTGGTGGACGTGGGACGCGAAAGACCCCGGAGCCTGTCTTTGCCACAAACGCGGTCCATGCGAGTTCTTTCCTGTCTCGTAGAGCATCGACTTCATGCTGGCGCATTGCGTAGTAGACGACTGGGCCGAGCATCCGCTCGACCTTGT
>Ga0209376_1004804_pt1 | contig 11533 bp, 11 predicted proteins | sample GraSoiAngelo_134_FD_185891 | JGI IMG/M metagenome (GOLD analysis project Ga0209376, IMG submission 185891) | Grasslands soil microbial communities from the Angelo Coastal Reserve, California, USA - 14_0929_05_30cm (SPAdes) (version 2) | ecosystem: Environmental > Terrestrial > Soil > Grasslands ... | reverse complement strand
TCGGTCAGGAAAAGAAGAAGATTTCCTGGTCGACAAAACCTGAGAACACGAAAGTCAGCGTTCAACAGGCGCTGGAGATCCCTGACATCGCGGGTCACATCATCCGGATAACCGAATTCCGGCGAACGTGGCCCGACGGTGGCGCGCCAACCGTGGAAGGACAAAAGGTCGTCGAAGAAATCTCGCGTGCGTTCGCCGACATAATCGCGGGAAACGGCCACGGGTCGGGCTACAGCGTCTGGCGCTTTGAGAACGGCGATTTGATGTTTGGCGGGTTTCAGAACGCGATACAGACAGTGATGAATCCTGATCGGAGCAGAAAGACGAGTTTCATGGGGACCTATGTGACGACCGGCGGGACCGGAAGGTTCAAGGGGATCAAAGGGCTTGGAAGGTAGGTGCGTCGATGCCGACGCCGGGCGAGAGAATGTCATACGCCCGGCGTTGAGCCAAGGCCCTCGGCCTCACCATCCCGCCGTCGCTGCTGCTGCGGGCGGATCAGGTGATCGAATGACACAAGCCGACTGGATGATCAGGTTCGGCTGAGAGGAGGACCGATGGCACAAGTGCTGATTCGGAACTGGTGGGCGCTCGCTCTGCGCGGAGTCTTCGGTATCCTGTTCGGGCTCGCGGCCTTTCTGTTCCCAGGGATCACGCTTGGCGCCCTGATTCTGCTGTTCGCGATCTACGCCGTGCTTGACGGCGTGTTCGCGATCGTCGCCGCGATCAGGGCCGCCGAGCACCATGAGCGCTGGCGGGCTCTCCTGCTCGAAGGCATCGCAGGGATCGCGGCCGGGGTACTGGCCTTTGTATGGCCCGCTCTCACCGCCGTCGTGCTGCTCTACCTGATCGCGGGCTGGTCAATCATAACCGGGGCTCTTGAAATCGCTGCGGCTGTGCGCCTACGTCGGACGATCCAAGGCGAGTGGCTGCTTGGGCTCAACGGCGCGTTCTCGGTCCTCTTCGGCATCCTGCTTGTGACCATTCCAGTCATCGGGTTGCTCACGCTCGTGTGGCTGGTCGGGGCCTATGCGCTGGTCTTCGGTCTCCTGCTGCTGGGGTTGGCCTTCCGTCTTCGGAGGCACCCGGCGCGCGTCTCCCACGCTGAGATGACCCGATGAAGACCATGTGTTGAAGTAAGAGCCGAACACAGATGAAGCGCCGCGTCTTCGTCACCGGCTTCGCCGGGTTGCTCGCCGCGCCGCTCGCCGCGCCGCTCGCCGCCGAGGCGCAGCAGGCGGGGAAGGTTCCCCGCGTCGGCTTTCTCGCCGGTGGCTCATCCGTCTCGGCGAACAGCCCACGAAGTTCGAGCTGGTCATCAACCGTGATCGAGTGATGGCGAACCGTCACCCGCGGCTGGTCACCTTTCGCGGTTTGCTAGGACAGTCCACGACGATCCAGAATTCATCCTCGCTAAGAATCGGATGCGGCACGAGACAGGCTGGGCACATCGCGGTGTCGGTCTCCGTCTCGACGACTGGATCCTCGAAGCTCATATGTCTCCTCCGCTACCCGCTCTCGGCGTTGGTCGGCGCGCTGACGGCCATTCAGCATTGAAGCACTCCTGCACAGCGGGTAAGGCCGGCCCTCCCGTTGATACTGAGTCAACGCGCGTATTCCCCGCGCGCGATCAACTTCCGCGGCCCCCACGGAGGGCCCGCACGACCTACAGAACCACGCGGGCGAACGCGCGCCTACCCCTGAAACGGGGAATTTGAGACCGTAGAATGGCGGGGCAAGATCAGGCAAGAATTGCCCACGATCTATTGTGATCGTCAGTCCGCCGGCTGGGGCGCGGCGAGGCTGGCAGTACCGCGGCGCGCAAGGGCTGGCGCGCCGCGAGGGGACACCACATGATCTCGCGACGCGCGTTCGTGGCTGGCTCCATCGCGTTGCTCGCCGGGGCGCTCTCCGCCCGAGCGCAGTCGACGGGAAAGGTGCATAGGATCGGACTGCTCGCTGCCAGTCGCCAGGCCGTCGATAACCTCAAGGAAGGCTTGGCAGTCCTTGGGCATCGGAGGGGCAGAGCTTTGTTATCGAGCAGCGGGACGTTGAAGGCCACTTCGAGCTCATCCCCGCCGCCGTCGACTCGCTAGTAAACCTCCCCGTCGATGTCTTCGTTGTTGGGGGTTCGGAGTACGTGCAGGCCGTGAAGAACGCCACAAGGACGATCCCCGTCGTCTTCACGAACGTCGGCGACCCGGTCGAACAAGGATTCATTGCCAGCTATGCCAAACCAGGCGGCAACATCACCGGCGTCACGAATATGGTGAGCGAACTGACCGGCAAGTGGATGGAATCCGCCACAGCCAGCGCATCGTGGGCTCCTGAAGGCGCTGGAGTCGTCGGCGCGCTCGCTTCAGCTTCAGGTTAAGCCGGTGAGTGTCCGCACGAGCGAAGACTTGGAGAGCGCGTTCTCGGCGATTCGCCGTGAACGCGTGGACGCACTGACGATGCTCGGCTCGCAACTGCATTTTAGGGCTCTTCAAATCGCGGCCTTTGCCCAGCAGGCCCGACTCCCGGCGCTAGCTTGGACTAACTCCTTCACGCAAACTGGAGGACTGATGTCCTACGGGGTTGCCGAAGGCCACCGGTATCGACACGCCGCAACCTGGCCCGCCTCGTCCTGGGTCAGTTCCACTACGCGCACGATCCGGCGGCAGCGCGCGGGGTGTGCGGCTGGAGCGGCGCGTCCGCGTTCGCGAGTTACGCGGCCTGCGTGCAGGAAGCGAAGAAGGCCGGGATCGCGGCGCCGTGCCTGCCCCTGATCGTGGACGCGACCGTCGTCGCCGGTTCGTACGCCGAGGCCCGCAGCCGCGCCGGGGCGGCCGCGTGGGAGCTACGATGGCCGCCGATCCGCTGCGCTGCGGCCAGGAGGCCGGCGGTCGCTTCTACTGGCTCGAATACGGTTTCTGCGACATGAAGATCTTCGGCCCCGACAGGCCCGCGGCGTGATCCTCTGGAACCACGGGATCGCGGGCACCCAGGTGCAACACGCCGCGCCCCCCGCCCTCGCGCTGCGCCTGCTCCAGGCCCGCGGCTGGGACGTGCTCAAGCTCAACCGCCACAACCTCTCCGAGGGCGCGGATTCGTATCGGCGCGCGGGAGAGCGCGTGCTGGAGGAGATCAAGACGCAGCGCGCGCGTGGGTACCGGAAGATCGTGATCGCGGGCCAGTCGTTCGGCGGGCGCGTCGCGCTCGAGGTCGGCACGACCTCGTCCGATCTCTTCGCGACGATCGCAATCGCGCCCGGCATGGAGACGACGATCGGCAACAGCCGGACCCAGGGGCCGACCGACGAGCGCCTGCGCCTCGCCAAGAGCGAGCGTGTCGCCGTGGTGTTCCCAGGCAGGGATGAGCTCTTCGGCCATCCCGACCGCGGGAAGACCGCGGGGCCGATTCTCGCGGCCACGGGCCGGCCCTACTTGATGCTCGACGAGCGCGCGGGCCTCAGCGGCCACGGCGGAGCCACGGGCGGCAACTTCGCGCTCCGCTACGGCCACTGCCTCCAGGAGTTCCTGTCCGCGCCGGTTCTCCAGGCGGGGCCGTTCGCGTGCCCATCCGGGGGCGGTGGGTGGACCGTGGCCCGCGAGCTCCTGCCTGGGCTGCCGAGCCAGGTGCGCGTCCTCGCCGGGCCGGAAAGTCTGCCGCCCGACCTCGCTTCCGTCGGCGGACTCTGGTACGGCCTCCTCGGCGAGAGCATCGTCCTGTGGGCGATGGTCGGACGCGGGAGGCGTGGCGCCGAGCATGGTGCTCGCGTGGGTCGCCTCGGGAAGCAACCGCGGGGGCGGCGTCTACCCGGCGACGGTCGAGGCGCGCCAGCTCTCGGCGGTGCTGCAGAACAAAGCGACGCTCGTCGTCAAGCCGCGGGACGGCCGCCGACTCGAGATCACCTGGACACCGGCGACCGTTGAGAGCAACTTCTCGCAGTTGGCGCGGCGGGTGGAGCCGCTGGTCGGCGAGCTGATCCGTGTCGACGACACCAACTGATCTACCTCGGGGGAGCAACGGCGCCCGGTGAGCGATTCTAGCGGCGCGGCGCCCCCCGGCCTTTCTAGAACACCCCCCGAAGACCGACGGTGCCAGCCGCGCGCGCTCCGAATCCGATCGCGTTGTTCGTATTGCCCGTCGAGTAAATGTGACTGCCTTCGCCACCGCCCCACGCAAACGAAAATTCCGCCACCGATCTGCCGCCGAGTCGTAACGTCATGCCCACACCGATGCTGCGCTTCAGTCGGTCGAAACCGAGCTCATGGGGGTTCAGCCCCGTTTTCCCCCATTGCGCGTAGATGAAGAGGCCGAACGGATCGACGAGTCGCTTTTCATAGGTCACGGCATACGCGACCACGTTCGGCGCCCTGAACCGGTAGTTCGTATAGCTCCTGAGCCAATTTTCGTTATGGATGTCGCCGCCGCCCAATGTTGGCTGGAGATAGAACGGCACGGCGCTGTGTGCCCGCGGCTCACTGATGACGAGGTTCGCTTCGCCACTCAACCGACTCGTGCGAACCAGACTTTGCAAGTAAGAGAATTTTCCCTGGAGGATCGGGCGATCCTCGAGGCCGTAGTGCACCGCCATGCGCGCTTCGAATCGCTCGAACGAGAACGGTCCTCCCGCCAGCGCCTCGTACGCCTCGTAACTCACGCGGGCCTCGCCGGACAGCCCGTAGAGCACGTCCGGAGAGCGATAGGTCGCGATGAGTCCGGGGACGACGTACGTCGTGCGCGCCCGGATGCCCGGCACCGACGACTCGGAGAACCGGCTGATGAAGGTCCGGGACGGATCCGACGTCGCGTAAAGCGTGGTCGCCTGCGCCGACAACGTCAGTCCCCACGCCACGGGGAAATCCACCAGGATCGGCAGCTCGGTCTCTGTCAGCTTGAACAACGACCGGTTGCGGAGCGTCGTCTGGTCGCCCAGGCCGAAGAACGGCATCTCGGGAAGATTGAAATGCTTGATTGCGACGGTGACCTGGGGCATCCGTAACGAGCCAACGTCATACACGCGGTACCAGTCGAACTGCATGTGGGACACCGCGCCGGCCGCCCAGAAACCGCTCTCCGATGCGCGCGCCTCGACGCTGTTCGTGAACCGAAGGTGGGGCGCCTCGGTGCGGTCCAACTCGCCGTTCAGCGCGGCGCCCAACGCGGTCCCGCTCTCGGGCACGATGCCGCCGATCGTCGGATGCAGACCGGGGCCGGTGAAGACGTCGGCGATCAGATCCTGGACCGTCCCGAATTGGCGTTCGAGCATGCCGCGGAAGCCGCCCTCCTTGTAGTCCTCTTTCACGCGACAGACGTCGAAGAGCAGGTCCCTGAACTCCGTCCGTAGATCGCGCAGGACCGGATTGGTGCTCTGCGCCACGGGCGGTTTCGAACACACGGAGAGACCGAACGACTCGGGCGGTGCCTCGATGGTCACTTGCGCCTCGGTCGGGTGCGGAACTGCGGGGACCGTCAGCGCCCAGACGACGACCACGACCGTCAGATGACGGCGGGACGGCCGCCTAGGAATCACGGCCCTCCAGCTCGGGATGGAGGGCCGCCAGCGCCGTGCGCATGAATTGCGCGACCTCGCGCTGTGTGGTGATGCCACGGGGATCGAACGCGCGCGCGAGCTTCGGCTTCCGGGACGCCAGGAGCTGATGCACGTCGCGGACGTGCTGGATCTGCAGCGATGACGCCGGTCGAGTCGGTCCGAACGTCAGGCGGTCCGGCGGATGAGACTCGGACAGCGAGGCCGGGATCACGCGCTCGTGCCCCCACTCGCTCCGCCGTGGCTGCCGGCCGAAGTCGGGACGCTCCATGCGGGGCGACATGTCGATCAGGAGCTGCTGCAGCGTCGGCGCGTGCTGCTCACGGAGGTACCGCGCGTGTTTGTCGGGCGGTCCGATGAACTGTTGCGTGACGGTGGCGGGAACCGACGCGTGCTCGAACAGCGCGTGCGAGACGCTCGGCGTCACGTAGGGCGACACCACGATCGCCCCGACGCGGACGCCGAGCCGGTCGAAGTTGAAGCCCACCGCCGACCGGAAGCTGTCGCCATACGGCAGTGTCGGCGGCGACACGTGGTCGAAGATCCCGCCGTGCTCGTCCCAGACAATCAGGAACAGCGTCGAGCGCCACACCTCGTCAGACGAGCGGATCGCCTCATACACGTTCCGGATGAACTGATCGCCCGCGAGGACGAAGTTGTCGGGATGATGGTCGGCGGCCATCGTGCCGTCGTCCTGATCCACGTACGGCGGCTCGATGAACGCATAGTCCGGCAGCGCGTTGTTCCTGCAGTCGTTCACGAAATCGCGATAGAGCCCGAAGTAGTACGACGGGAGGAACGTCATCGCGATCGTCCCGCTCTGCTGGCTGTAGTAGTAGATCTTTGCTGTTCTGCCGCGATCGCGCAGTCGACCGTAGATGCCCGGTTCCCGGCGCCGGTCGACCATCATGAACCACACGGGGCCGTTGTCGACGCGGCCGAAGGACGTGCCGAAGTGCGCGAAGGCGCGGTTGGGATTCGTCGGGCCCGGCACCGAGGCGAACCAGTTGTCGCACACGAGGTAATTCTTGGCAAGCGCGCGGATGGTCGGCAGTCGCTCCGGTCTGAAGCATTTCATGACGTGAGCCGGGTTGCCACCGGCTCGCGCATAGGTTGCGGCGAATCCCCGCATGTCCGGCTGCGGCGGCCGCGTCGCCGGCTGTCCAGGGTGCGCGTAGATCTGCTGGTGCACGCTCCAGAAATCGTGCGGTGGATCGACGCGGAACTGCCCCTGGTACTCCGCGTCGGCCGTCAGCGTGTGCACGTTGCCCTTGTCGTCGACGTTGCTCCAGTCACCGACGCGGACGCCGCGCAGGTCGGGAATCTCGTTCATCAACAGCCCGAGCATGTGATCAAACGAGCGGTTCTCCATCATGAGCACGACGATGTGCTTGATGCAGGGATGCCCGCAGTCGCCGTCCGACCGCGCCGAGCGTGGCTGCCCGAGGACGCCCACCGTAGCCGCGGCGGCCCCCCGCGCGACCATCGACAGCCACTCCCGTCGCCCCGTCGTCTTTGCCATGCTCAATGGCTCCGGTGGGCACCAGACCCGAGGTTCGCGGCGCGGGCGCCTCAGCGCTTCAACGGCGGGTCATCCAGCCACCGTCGTCGGGCTTGAACGCTTCGTCTCTGGCTTATGAGGCTGTGTTTGCCACGATGCTACCCTATCCATCAGGCCACGCCATCGTGTTACGCCTCGCGTGGGTCGCGAGGCCCTTGAGCCGTGTCTGTCGAGCTTCGTCGGCATCATCGGATGCGTCGCTGTTCGAGAGCAGCGATATCGACCGTTCTCCGAAATCCTGTCGTCACCCACACTCGGTGTCAGTCTGACGTGCCATCCGGTGCGCCTCGAGCACGCTCAACACCGTCCCTCCTTGAAAAGGCTGACGTAACGTGCGGTGTCGCTTGGCACCTGCCGTGCAACGAGCTCACCGGCGTGAACATCCTAAGTCGAATCGGTTTCCATCACGTTCAACACCTTACCGGGCGCCTCAGTGCGCTCCGATGGAGTGTGCACATGCGATTGCTCGGCTCCGGTTCCGCCCGCGTCGTGCTGATCCCGGTGCTCCTCGTTCTCGTCGGCTGCTCGGTCTCGACCTCTCTCTCGACAAGCTCCCAGAGCGTGTCTGATAGCTCCACCTCTATCTCTGCCTCCTCGGAGAGCAGCTCGCGCTTCTTGACGAGCAGCTCGCGCTCCAGCACGAGCGCCGAGCGACAAACCCGCTACCGTGAGGAGGTGCGCAGCTACACTGCCGCCTACGTCAGGTCGGGCGTGCAGTTCGACGCATTCGAGAAGGAGCTCGGCGAGCTGGCTCGCAGCCACGGCCTCACGCACTGGGAAGAAGACGAGACGACGTACGTCGGCATTGGCGAGGGGCTGGGCGACGCCGCGGTGGGCGAGGCCCAGCTCGAGATGTACAAGACGAGTTTCTCCCGATCTGATCCCGTCAAGATGCAGGCCATCCAGCGGGGCTACGACACGCGGCAGTGATCTGTCTCCTCGCCAGGCGGGCAGCCCTCGCGGCGCTCCTCGCGGTCCTCCTCCCAGTGCCCGGATGGGCCTCAGACCGCTTCATCGATTACCTCTACGTTGACGCCAATGAAGGCGGCTCCAGTGGCGGCCATGTCGGGCTCCGTGTGGATGACGACGTGTTCCACTTCGAGTACCGCCGGCCAGGAATGCTCGTCCTCCAGCGTGAGACGTTCGGCGAGTTCCGTCATCAGTACGCCGGTCTTGAGAATCGCACGATCGAGGCGAGCCGCATCCCGGTGAGCGAAGAGACCTTCCGTCTGGTGCGCGAACGATTCCGACGGCGGTACTTCGTTCAGCGGCGGCAGCTCGAGGTTCTCGAGACGCTCAGGACCGAGCGGCGGATCCTCGAGCAGATGTTGCAGGGGCGCGTCGAGGTGGACGGGGCAGGGTTCTTTTTCGGCGAAGGTAGCGCGCCCGATCCGGCGCTCCTCGCACTCCGCCAACGCGTCCTCGACACTCACGGAGCGAACTTCCTGACGGAGCGCGTGGAAACACTCCGGCGGCGTCTCGCCACGCTCGATGGGCCGGAGGTGCCTGAGCCGCCACGCGGGGCCTCCGTCGACGAGACGCCGTCTCCCGCGTACGGCTTTTCTCGGCGTTACCGTGACACACTCACCGCGCTCGCTGCCCTCGAGGTTTTAGCGACCGCCCGGCCCCTGCGGCCGGAGGTCACGATCACGGCGGCCGTCAGGGAGCTGCGTCTCGACGCCGACGAGGCCCTGCGGCTCCGCGGGCTCTCCGACGCGCTCGCTGCTAGCCTCGTCCGGCTGCTCGACTCGCCCCGGCCCGACTGGGGATTTCCGCTCCTCCTCGGTATGGCTCGCCTCGCGACTCTCGAGCGCTCGCGCGAGTCGCGGCAGTGGGTGTTCCTCGATGCGTTCCCTCGAAGCGCGGAGGTGATCGAGCGGGCGCGCGTAGCGAGGCGTCCCGAGGTGATCGACGCCATGCTCAGTGACGCGCATTCCGCTCTCGACGTGGCGCGCGTTCGGCTCGCCTCGCGCCTGCGCAGCGACGATACGTTCGAGGAGGGCGAGTTCGCTGACCTCGAGGACGCGGGAAATCGCTCTGCCGAGATCCGGCGCGCCCTCGACGATGGACGTGACCTGCGAGTGCCTCACCACCTGTTCCTGCCCGCGCGAAGCGACCTGCGTCCGCTCGTGCTCGCCCCGTCCTCGACGGCCCTAGCCGCCCGGCTCGTCACCGCCCGCGAGCGCGAGGAGGCATACGGCCGTGTCCTCAGACGCCTCTACGGCTATCACATCGTCACGCGCAATTGCGTTTCGGAGATCCTCGGCGAGCTCGACGTCGCGCTCTTCGGCGAGCGTGTCGACATGGACGGCTCGCTCAGCTTTGTCCCGGCCCTCTCGGCCAGTATCGTGAAGGAGCGCTACGGGGTCTCGGACGTGTTCCGGATCCTGTCGCATCGCCGGGCGGGCCTCGCACGGCTCTACGAGGAAGAGAACTCCCTTCGGGTCTTTCTGCGGGAGTCGAACACGATCACGTCGACCCTCTACTGGCGAAACTCCCGCGACTCCACCTTCGTATTCTTCACCGACGACGTCGTGGTGACGCGGCCTGTCTTCGGAGCGGCGAACCTGGTCGCCGGCGTGGCAGCGAGCGCCGTCGGCCTCGTGACAGCCCCATTCGACAGGGGCAAACTCCTGCGCGCGAGTCTCAGGGGAGCGTTCTTTAGCCTTCCGGAGCTGTTCTTCCAGAACATCAGAAAGGGCTCGTTCGAGTACGTCGGACACGGGGCTCGCGAAGAGGAGGTTCGCTGATCGCAACTGCCGACGTTCTTACGCTGCCAGTAGACTCAGCGTCGGTTTGCGCAGATCATCCGGCGCATCGAGCGGCTCGCATGGCATCCGACGTGATCGCGAGCCCTAACAGTCCGTGGTGAAAGTCATCAGAAATCCCTCGCCAGCAGCGAAGGGATGAACGTAGAGTGCGGTTCATGGCGATGGGCAAACGCCGGCGCGAGCAAGCTCCGATGTGGGTTGCGGCCACTGACCTTCCGGCGTCGCCTGGGCACCCGTTCTACACCAAGCTGAATGCCATCCTCCACGACGCCGGCTTCGACCGGTTCGCGGAGGAGGAGTGTCGGCAGTTCTACGCGCCAGTGATGGGTCGGCCGAGTCTGCCACCAGGACGGTACTTCCGCTTGCTGTTGGTCGGGTACTTCGAAGGGCTCGATTCCGAGCGCGGCATCGCGTGGCGCGCCGCGGACTCGCTGGCCGTGCGCAGCTTCGTGGGGCTCGGCCTCGATACGGCAGCGCCGGATCACTCCACGATTTCGCGCACCCGGCGGTTGATCGCGCTCGAGACGCATCGCGCGGTCTTCACCTGGGCGCAGCAACGACTGGAGGCCGCCGGCTTGCTGAAGGGCCGGACCGTGGCGATCGACGCGACAACGCTGGAGGCCAACGCCGCCATGCGGAGCATCGTCCGCCGCGACACGGGCGAGACGTACCAGGAATTCCTGACCCGGCTCGCGGCGGAGTCGGGCATCAGGACGCCGACGCGCGAGGCACTGGCGCGACTCGATCGGCGGCGGAAGAAGCGGACGTCGAACAAAGACTGGAAGAACCCGTTCGATCCGGACGCGAAGATCACGAAGATGAAGGACGGCCGCACGCACCTCGCGCACAAAGCCGAGCACGCCATCGATCTCGACAGCGGCGCGATGGTCGCCGTGACCCTGCAGGGCGCGGACGTCGGCGACACGACCAGTCTCGGCGAGACGGCGATCGCCGCCGCCGAACAAGTCGAGGCCGCCCACACCGCGAGCCCCACGCCGGCGGCGCTCACCGAGCTTATCGCTGACAAGGGATATCACAGCAACCAGACGATGATCGATCTGCACGCGGTTGGCGTGCGGTCGTACATCGCCGAGCCCGAGCGTGGCCGCCGACACTGGACGACGGCGCCGGAAGCGCAACGTGCCGTCTACGGTAATCGACGGCGCGTGAGCGGGGTGCGCGGTAAGCGGCTCCTGCGTCGACGCGGAGAGTATGTCGAACGGTCCTTCGCTCACGTGTACGACACCGGCGGGATGCGCCGCACTCACTTGCGTGGGCATCGGAACATCCTCAAACGACTGTTGATCCACGCGAGCGCCTTCAATCTTGGAATCCTGATGCGGCAGGTGTTCGGGCGTGGCACGCCGCGCGGGCTCCAAGGACACCAGTGGGACGCTCGCTCGCGTGAAATCGCCCTCGCCATGCTCTACGAGCGGCTCTGGGTGACGACGGACGCGCTTCTGGCGCCCTTGCAGCTCCTTCGGCGCGCACCGCGTAGTCATTCGGCGTGGGCGATCGCTTGATGGTCCGCGCGACTTTCACCACGGACTGCTAGGGTAGCAGGTCGTCCACCGCCACGCGCGCCGCGGGCTTGGCCAGCGGCGTCAGCGTCGCCCCCGGCCGCGCGAGCTCGATATCTTGATACGCGGCGCCGAAATCGGCGCC
>Ga0209376_1004800_pt1 | contig 11537 bp, 8 predicted proteins | sample GraSoiAngelo_134_FD_185891 | JGI IMG/M metagenome (GOLD analysis project Ga0209376, IMG submission 185891) | Grasslands soil microbial communities from the Angelo Coastal Reserve, California, USA - 14_0929_05_30cm (SPAdes) (version 2) | ecosystem: Environmental > Terrestrial > Soil > Grasslands ... | reverse complement strand
GGCGGGCAAGAAGCGATTCATCGGCGATGTCGTCGTGCAGACAGACATCGGCCTGACGCCGCGTACATTGGTCGGCTTCGAGAACCACAGCGGCCGCACGTTCCTGGGCTCAGGCGCGAAAGCGCTCGGCAGGATCATTCAGGGCAAGGGCAACAACGGTTCCGACAAGACCGAAGGCTGCGTGCAGGGCGGGATCATCGGCACCTACCTGCACGGGTCGCTGTTACCGAAGAACCCGCACCTCGCGGATCACCTGATTGCGGCGGCGCTCAAGCGACGGGGCGACGGCGCGCTTTCGTCACTCGACGATTCGGCGGAGCTGGCCGCGCACGGCTGGATCCTGCAGCGCGCGCAACGACGGTAGTCCGGGCTCCGTTGCCGCCGTTCAAAACGTGCGGCCGCCGCGGCATCAACGCCTCGCGCAACACCTGATCGATCGACTCGATCATCACGAACTGCATCTGCTTGCGCAGATCGGCCGGGATATCGTCAAGGTCGGCCTCGTTGTGCGAGGGCATGAGTACGCGCCGCAGTCCGGCGCGGTGGGCGCCGAGTACCTTCTCCTTGATGCCCCCGATCGGCAGCACCTTGCCACGCAGCGTGATCTCGCCGGTCATCGCCACGTCGTCGCGCACCGGCCGGCCGGTAAGGATCGAGGCCATCGCGGTCAGGACGGTGACTCCAGCTGAAGGACCTTCTTTGGGCTGGGCGCCGGCCGGCACGTGGACGTGGATGTCGTTCTTGTCGAACAGCGTCGGGTCGATCCCGATCTCGGTTGCCCGCGACTTGAGGTAGGACAGCGAGGCCGCCGCCGATTCCTTCATGACCTCGCCCAGCTGCCCGGTCAGCTTGAGTTCGCCCTTGCCTGGCGTGATGGTCGCCTCGACGAAGATGATCTCGCCTCCGGTCGGCGTCCAGACCAGTCCGGTCGCGATGCCCGGCCGGTCGATGCGCTCCGCCACGTCGTCATAGAAGCGACGCTTGCCGAGCGCGGCGCGCACCCTCTTGATGTCGTCCATCCGCTTCAGCTTCTTGCCCGACGCTATGTCGGCGACGTCGCGGCGGAGCAGGGACGCGATCTCGCGCTCCAGGTTTCGCACGCCAGCCTCACGTGTGTACTCGCGGATGATCAGCCGGATCGCTTCCTCCGAGATCGTGACCTCGCCGGGATTCAGGCCGTGCGCCAGCACTTGCTTGGGGATCAGGAAGCGCTCGGCGATCTGGACCTTCTCCTCTTCGGTGTATCCCGAGAGATGCAAGACCTCCATCCGGTCACGCAGCGCGGGCGGGATTGTCTCCAGGCTGTTGGCGGTCGTGATGAACATCACCTTCGACAGGTCGAAGGGAACGTCAAGGTAGTTGTCGCGAAAGTCCTTGTTCTGCTCGGGGTCGAGGACCTCGAGCAGCGCGGAGGACGGGTCGCCGCGCCAGTCGGCGCCGATCTTGTCGACCTCGTCGAGTATGAACACGGGATCGTTGGATTCGGCGCGACGAATGGCCTGCAGGATGCGCCCGGGCATGGCCCCGATGTAGGTGCGGCGGTGGCCGCGGATCTCCGCCTCGTCGTGCACGCCGCCCAGCGAGGCCCGCGCGAATTTCCGGCCCATGGCGCGCGCGATCGACTGGCCGAGCGAGGTCTTGCCGACGCCTGGCGGGCCGACAAAGCAAAGGATCGGCTCGCGGCCGCGGTCGGTCGACCCGCGCTGCTGCTTCAGCCGGCGCACCGCGAGGTGTTCGACGATGCGCTGCTTGACCTTGTCTAGGTCATAGTGGTCGGCGTCGAGGATGCCGCGCGACTTCTTGACGTCGACCTCGCCGCCGGTGGAGACGTTCCACGGCAGCGAGACGATGAGCTCGAGGTAGGTGCGGATCACGGACGACTCAGGCGACGCCGAGGGGATTCGCTCGAGGCGTGAGATCTCGCGGTCGGCCTCGCGCTTGGCCTCGGGGGGTAGGCCGGCCTTCTCTATACGTTCGCGAAGCTCGCTCAGCTCCGCGTGCTCGGTGTCCAGCTCGCCCAGCTCGCGCTGGATCGCCTTCAGCTGCTCGCGCAGGAAGTACTCGCGCTGGGCTTTGCCCATCTGCTCTTCGGCCTGGGATTGGATTTTGCGGCCGAGCTCCAGCACCTCCAGCTCGTGGGACATGTGGCCGAGCAGCCGCTCCAGCTTGGCCTTCGACGAATCGAGCTCGAGGATCTCCTGCCGCTGCTCGGTCGTGAGTCGGATGTGATTGGCGACGTAGTACGCGAGGTGGAGCGGGTCGTCGATCGCGCCCGCCGCACCCGCCAGCTCAGCCGGCAGGTGTGGGGCGAGCGAGACGAGCTGCTGGAACGACGCGATCGCGCGCCGCATCAGCGCCTCCCGCTCGATCGTGAGGATGTCTTCCTGGATCTCGGGCAGCATCTCGATGGCGCATGTCAGATAAGGGTCCTCGGATTCGACCTCGGTGAGCCGGATCCGCCGCAGTCCCAGCACCGCCAGCTGCACGGTGCCGTCGGGAAGCTTTAGCAGGTGCTGGACGCGGACCATCGTCCCGACGTGGTGGAGGTCTTTGAACTCGACCTCTTCCGCTGTTTCGTCAAGCTGCGTCGCGACGGCGATGTGACGCTCGACGCCCGCGAGGTCATCGAGCAGCTGGAGCGATTTCTTGCGCCCGACCGAGAGCGGGATGAAAATGCGCGGAAACACCACCGTCGACTTCAACGGCAGCACAGGCAGATGAGAGGGCACCGCTCCTTCGAGATTGGGTGCCGGGACTTCGCTCACAAATAGGTGATGCTACGCCCTGCGGCGGCAAGATCCGGAAACTCCCGAGCGTCGTTACAACTGCAGTGGAACGAAGCATCCTGGCCGCGGTCGGTGCGCTGGTGGCTCTGGCGTTGAACGTCTCGGCCACTTCGCCGAGTCATCCGCCAAAGCATGTGGCCCGCCCAGCCGCGGCCTCCATCGTCCCTGGCAGCACGTGCCCGATCTTTCCCGCCGACAACATCTGGAACACCGACATCTCGAGCATGCCGGTCAACTCGCACAGTGCGGCGTGGCTGGCGTCCACGGGCGCCACCACGGGGAGGCTCCTGCATCCGGATTTCGGCGGTCCGCCGTACGGCATGCCAATCAACGTGGTGCACACCGGCCATGCGACCACGAACTTCAACTTCCAGTACTGGGATGAGAGTGATCCGGTCGTCGCAACCCAACAGCCGCAGGGCCCATATCCGTATGGGAACGATCTCCTGCGCGAGGGGCCGACGGACAGCCACCTGATCACGGTGGACCAGGACACGTGCAAGCTGTACGAAACCTGGGCGACCGATTACGCCGGGCCGAGCACCGCGGGGTCGGGAGCGATCTTCGATCTCAATTCCAACCAGCTCCGCCACCTGGACTGGACCTCGGCCGACGCGGCGGGGCTGCCGATCCTGCCTGGTCTTGTCCGCCTCGATGAAGTGCAGGCGGGATTGATTGCGCACGCGATCCGTTTCACCGTCCAGTCAACCGACCAAAGCTACCTGTGGCCGGCACGCCACCAGGCCGGCTCCGCGAGCAATCCGAATTTGCCACCGATGGGCGCCCGCTTCCGTCTGAAGGCGGGCTACAACATCTCGGGATTTGGCGCCCAGGCCCAGGTCGTGTTGACCGCCATGAAGCACTACGGGGTGATCGTGGCCGACAACGGCTCGAACTGGTTCTTTCAAGGCACGATGGACTCGGGTTGGAACTCGGGTCCATATCCAGCCATGATCGGGCAGCTCAAGACGATCCCGGCCGGCGCGTTCGAGGCGATCGACGAGTCATCGCTCATGGTCGACCCCAACTCAGCGCAGGCCAGCACCCGGGCGGGGCGTCAAACGACACCGGCACCGGCGCCGAGCCGACAGCCCGCCAACCAATCGTCCCCCGCTCCGCTCCCGAGCGGCCGCTAGGAGTACGGCCAGAACTCCCCGACCGAACCCGCTCACGCTCGGGAAAGGGCCCGCAAGCTGGCATAATCGAGCGGAACTGAGCGCTCCCCTGACCGCCGTCATCCTCGCCGCCGGCCACGGCACCCGAATGCGCTCGCGGATTCCCAAAGTGCTCCATCCCATCTGCGGCCGTCCCATGATCGATTGGGTGCTGGCGGCGGCGGAGGAGGCCGGAGCGAAAGACGTCAAGGTGATCGCCAATCCGCATCACGCCGACGTCGCCGCCCATCTCGACGGTCGGGTCGAAGTTGTGTACCAGCGCGATCCGAAGGGAACCGCTCACGCGCTGGGGCAGATCCCCGCCGGTGAGCTGCGGGGACGCCAGGTCCTGGTCGTCAACGGCGACTCGCCGTTGCTGACAGCAACCAGCATCCGGAGGGTCATCGACGCGCACGTTCAGGAGAAGGCGCCGGCGACCATCGCGAGCGTCGTCGATCCGACGCGCGACGACGGCCGCATCATCCGCGCCGCCGATGGCTCCCTGGAGCGCATCGTCGAGCGCAAGGACGCCACGCCGGAGATGCGCGCCGGTGTGCACGAGTTCAACGTCGGCCTTTACTGCTTCGACGGCAGCAAGCTGGTCGAAGAGCTCGGCACGGTCGGTGACGACAACAATGCGGGCGAGTATTACCTCACCGACGTCTTCCTGCACCTCAAGCCGGTCACCGTGGTGACGCTGGACGATCCGCGCGAGGCGATGGGCGTCAAAGACCGGGTCAGGCTCGCGACGGCGACCGAAATCCTGCGCCGGCGGCTGCTCGACAACCTGATGCTGGGCGGCGTCACCATCGTCGACCCGAACAGCACGTTCATCGACGCCGGCGTCGTCATCGGCCAGGACACGGTGATCGAGCCGTTCACCGTCCTCAAGGGCAGCACGCAAATCGGCGCCGAGTGCCACATCGGCCCACACGTCCATATTGAGGACGCGAGGCTGGGCGACCGCTCCGACTGCGGCCCCTTCGCCAAGCTCCGCCCGGGCACCGAGATCGCGGAGGACGTGCACATCGGCAGCTTCGCCGAGCTGGTGCGGAGCAAGGTCGGGCGCGGCACCAGGGTGCCCCACGTCTCCTACCTGGGCGACACGGACCTCGGAGCGGACGCCAACATCGGCGCGGGTACGATTACGGCCAACTTCGACGGCACGAAAAAGAACCGGACCGAGATCGGCGACGGCGCCTTCGTCGGCGTGGACACGATGCTGGTGGCCCCGGTCAAGGTGGGCAAAGGAGCTCGCACGGGGGCCGGATCCGTGGTGACGAAGGATGTGCCCGACGGCGCGACAGCCGTCGGAGTTCCCGCTAGGGTGGTACGCACAAAACAGGTGAGTTCGCCGGATTCGGGGTCGGACGCGAGTTGATCGGGAGGCTGCAGACCGCGGTCGAGTACACCGGGACTGACGGCTCCCCGTGGGGCGAGCTGAAGCTCATCTCAGGCGGGGCCAACCCGGTCCTGGCGGTGCGGATTGCCGAGATCCTCGACGTCCAGCTCACGGATCCCCGGCTCCGTCATTTCCCCGACGGGGAGATCAACGTCAAGATCGAGGACTCGATGCGCGGTCACGACGTGTTCGTGATCCAGCCCACGAGCCCGCCCGTCAACGAGCACCTGATGGAGCTGTTCATCATCCTCGACGCGCTGCGCCGCGCTTCCGCCGGGCGGGTGACCGCGGTGATTCCGTACTACGGCTACGCGCGCAAAGAACGCAAGACGCAGCCTCGGGAGCCGATCTCGGCCAAACTGGTTGCCAACTTCATCACGCTGGCCGGCGCCGACCGCCTGCTGCTGTTCGACTTGCACGCCGAGGCCATCGAGGGCTTCTTCGACGTGCCTACCGACCATCTCTCGCCGCACCGCATCTTCTCCGAGTATCTGAAGACCCTCGGCTTGAAGCACATCACGATCGTCGCCCCTGATGCGGGCGGCGGGCGCCGCGCCGAGGCCGTTGCCAACGACCTGGGAGCGCCGATCGCGTTCGGTTACAAGCGACGCCCGGACGAGCAGTCGGTCGAGGTGATCGCGGTCTCGGGTGATGTGAGAGGCCGGGACTGTGTCGTGATCGAAGACATCATCACCACGGGCGGCACGGTCTCCAAGCTGGCCGCCGCGCTGCGGCAGCAAGGAGCGAACCGGGTGCTCATCGTGGCCACGCATCCCGTCCTGTCGGGCGACGCGATGGACCGGCTGAGGAAAGCTGATGTGGAAGAGCTGATCGTGACGGACACAATTCCCATCCCCGCCGAAAAGCTCGGCTCGTCGCTGAAGGTGCTGTCGGTCGCGCCCCTCCTCGCTGAAGCGATCATCCGGGTGCACGAGAACCGGAGCGTCAGCGAGCTCTTCCGTTAGGTAGCTCGATCGGATGACGTTCCAGGAATGGATGGAAGTCATCGTCATGCTCCTGTGCTTTGTGCTCGCTGCGCTGGCGAGCGGCACGGAGACGGCGCTGACGTCGGTGGGCAGGTTGCGGGTGCGCTACCTGGCCGAGCAGGGAAGCAAGGCGGCCGCCACGTTGCAGCGCCTGCGCTCCGACCCGAACCGATTCCTTTCCACGGTGCTCTTCACGAACACGCTGGCTTTGATCGTCGCCTCGACGGCGACCGCTTTGCTGAGCGAGTCGCTGTACACCCGATGGGGCGTCCCCGCGGAATGGCGATTGTGGCTGACGCTGGCCGACTCGGTCGCGCTGTCGATCGTCTTGCTCATCCTGGCGGAGGTCACGCCGAAGACGCTGGCGCTCGCCAACGCCGAGCGCGTGGCTCTCGCCGCGGCGGTCCCGGTCGATAGGCTGGCTACGTTCCTGAGCCCAATCCTGTGGGCGGTCACGTTGATCTCGCGCGGGCTGACCGGCGGTCGCGCGGCGCGCGCTCCGTACCTGACAGAAGAAGAGCTGATCACCGCCCTTCATGTGTCCGAAGAAGCGGGCGTCATCGAAGAGCAAGAGCACCAGATGATCCACGGCATCATCGAGATCGGCGACAAGACCGTGCGCGAGATCATGATCCCGCGGACGGACATCGTCGCCGTCGAGAAAGAGGCCGGCCTGCGCGAGATCGTGAAGTTGTTCAAGCAGCACCGCCACACCCGGATGCCCGTCTACGAAGAGAACATCGACCATGTCCTCGGTCTGATCCATACCAAAGATCTCTTGCTTTTCTACACGCTGTCGAGCTCGCAGAAGTTCGACATGGATAAGGTGCTGCGGCCGATTGAGTTCACGCCCGAGCAGAAGAAGGTCGACGAGTTGCTGAACGATATGAGGACGAAGAAGCAGCACATGGTGATCGTGGTCGACGAGTACGGCGGCACCGCGGGCATGGTCACACTCGAGGACCTGCTCGAGGAGATCGTCGGCGAGATTCGCGACGAGTACGACACTGGCGAGCAGGACCTGCTGCAGGTCCTCAACGACCACGAGGTCCGCGTCGATGCGGGATTTCCGCTCGAAGAGCTGAACGAGCGCTTGCGGTTGGGCATCGAAGAATCGGGTGACTACGATTCGGTCGGTGGCTATGTGCACGCGATGCTGGGCAAGATCGCCGAGGAGGGTGACTCCTTTCAGTCCGGTCGTGCGAAGTGGGTCGTGGAGAAGGTAAAGGGGCGACGCATCGAGATGGTGCGCCTCATCTCTGAAGAACCTCTGCCCGACGAGTCGGTGCGCAGTGGTGGCTCGACGCATGCGTACCTGGAGGAAGGAACTGGGCACGTATCGTGACCGCGCCGTCGTCCTGCGCAAGCTCGACTACGGCGAAGCGGATCGCATCTTCACGCTGCTGACGCGCGACCACGGCAAGGTGGGCGCGATCGCCAAGGGCGTGCGGCGGCAGGAATCGAAGCTCGGTCCGTCGCTCGAGCTGTATGGACACATCGACGTGCTGCTCGCAAAGGGGCGGGGCGAGCTGGATGTCGTGGCCCAGGTGCAGCGTGTGCCGGGCTACCGGATCGCAGGCGATATGGAGCGGATGGCCCACGCGGCGTTGATCGCAGAGCTGGCGGAACGAGTGTGCGAGGACCGGCACCCGATCGATGGCGTCTACGAGCTGGCGGTGCTGGCGCTGGCCGAGCTGGCGCATGAGACCGACCCGCGCCGGGCTTCGGCGTGGTTTTTGATGACGGCCCTGGATTTGCTCGGCTACGCACCGCAGCTGATGTCGTGTGTGTCGTGCGAGACGCCGTTGCCGGCCAAACCGGCGGCGTTCAGCGCCGAGGCGGGCGGGTTTCTCGATGAGAAGTGCGCGCTGCCCTCGATGGACCTCGTGCCGCTGGCCGTGATCAAGGTGCTGCGGCTGATGGCGGCCGGCGACATCGAGACATACCGCCGCGTGAAGCTGGACGGGCCGCTGATGGCTTCGATCGAGGGGGTGCTGCAGTCGCAGCTCGAGTACCACATGGACAGGCGGCTGAAGTCGCTCGCGTTTCTGAACTCAATGAGGGTGTGAACGTGATGCATAAGGACCATGCGTTCCCGGCCGGGAACATCTTGTCAATCCTGAAACTGCCCTGACGATGAAGAGGATCAACTCCTCCCCACTTATGGGGAGGTGGCGCGGAGCCCCGGGGGGGCTCAGGAGTTCATGACCATCCCCCGAGAGCAGGTCATGGACAAGGTGGTCGCGCTGGCCAAGCGCCGCGGATTCATCTTTCCGTCGAGCGAGATCTATGGGGGGCTTTCGGGCTTCTACGACTATGGGCCGTATGGCGTCGCGTTGAAGCGCGCGATCCGGGATTTGTGGTGGCGCCACATGGTCGAGCTGCGCGACGACATCGTTGGTCTGGAGTCGACGCTGATGATGCCTTCGGCGGTGTGGGAAGCATCCGGCCACCTGACGAACTTCGTCGACCCCCTGCGGCAGTGCCTGGGCAAGTGCAAGAAGCGCTGGCGCGCCGACCACGTCCTGGGCGAGAAGTGCCCGGAGTGCGGCGGACCGCTGGACGACGCGCGGCTCTTCAACCTGATGTTCAAGACCTACGTCGGGCCCTTGGAGGACCGCGCGTCGGAGGTCTACCTCCGACCGGAGACCGCGCAGGGCATGTTCGTCGACTTCAAGAACGTGATCAGCTCGACGCGAGTACGGGTGCCCTTCGGGATCGCGCAGCAGGGGAAGGCGTTTCGCAACGAGATCACGCCCGGCAACTTTGTCTTTCGCGTGCGTGAGTTCGAGCTAATGGAAATGGAGTACTTCGTCCGCCCGCGCGAGGACGACGCGGCGTTCGACTACTGGCGTAAGGAGCGGCTGCGCTGGTACACGGACGTGCTGGGCATCAAACCCGACTGCCTGCGTATGTACGACCACCCGAAGGAATCACTGTCGCACTACTCGAAGCAGACCACGGACATCGAGTACGAGTTCCCGTTCGGGTGGGGCGAGCTGGAAGGCATCGCCGACCGGACCGACTATGACCTTGCCGTGCACCAGGAGCGCTCGAAGCAGGACCTGACATATCTCGACCCGGAGACGAACGAGCGCTACTTGCCGTGGGTGATCGAACCGGCGGTGAGCGTGGAGCGGATATTCATCACGCTGCTGCTGGACGCATACGACGAAGACGTCGTGAACAACGAGCCGCGAGTTGTGCTGCGCTTGCACCCGAACGTGGCGCCGGTCCAGGTCGCGGTCGTGCCGCTGTCAAAGAAGGAAGAGCTGATCAAGGTCGCGCAGGAAGTCGTGCGGTCGCTACGCGGCCAGTTTCGGGTCGAGTACGACCAGACCGGCGGCCACATCGGCCGGCGCTACCGCCGCCAGGACGAGATCGGCACCCCGTTTTGCGTCACGGTCGACTTCGAAACGCTAAACGATCAGGCGGTAACGATCCGGCAGCGCGACTCGACGGCTCAAGAACGCTCGCCGATCAGCGACCTCGCTGCGCGCCTCGAAGCGCTGACGCGCTAGCGACGCGTAGGTTGAGACTGTGAGCTCCGAGCAGACAGCCACGCGCGTTCCGTGGACGCCCGTGCTCGTCCGCGTGATGGCCGCCCTTATGGTCTCGCTCTTCGTCGCCGCGATGGACTCGACGGTGGTCGGCACGGCGCTGCCGACGATTGCACGCGAGCTCGGGAGCTTCGAACTCTACCCGTGGGTCGTTGCGGGTTATCTGATCACCGGCACGACGACCGTGCCGCTCTGGGGCCGCTTGGCCGACATCCGCGGCAGGAAACCGGTCCTGCTCGCCGGCCTCGCCATCTTCGTCGTCGCGTCGGCGCTTTGCGCGTGGAGCCCGTCGATGCTGTGGCTGATCGCATTCCGCACGCTGCAGGGCATCGGAGCCGGATGCATCCAACCGCTGGTGTTCACGACCGTCGGCGACATCTTTCCGCTTGAGCAGCGCGCTCGCCTCCAGGGTTTCTTCAGCAGCATGTGGGCGATCGCGGCGATCGTTGGGCCGGGCCTGGGCGCGCTTTTCGTTTCGACGATCGGTTGGCGCTGGATCTTCACGATCAACATCCCGATCGGCATCGCCGCCGCGGCCCTGCTGTGGGGCTACGCCGAGCGCAAAGACCAAAGAGTCGAGGCACGGCTCGACGTTCGCGGCGCAGTGCTCCTGACCGCTGGCATCACCGTCCTGCTGATCGGCCTCGGCACTGGCACCGAGAGCGCGACCCCGAACTGGCCCATTGTCGGACTCGCGCTGTTATTGCTGGGCGGGTTCGCTGCGCTCGAGTGGCGATCCAGAAACCCAACGGTGCCGCTGTACTTGTTGAGGCATCGCGTCATCGGCCCGGCGATCTTGATCGGGCTCATCGCCGGCACGCTGATGTTCGGCGTCACGGCATATCTGCCGCTGTTGGTGCAATCGGTCCAGGGTAGGTCAGCTTACGAGGCTGGCGTCGCTGTCGCCGCGATGTCATTCGGCTGGCCAATCGCCTCGTCGCTTTCCGGCTTCGCGATGGTCCGCATTGGTTACCAGCGCCTCGTCGTGATCGGCGCTCTCGCGCTGCTGGCCGGAAGCGTGATGCTTGCTGCGGCCCAACCGAACAGTGGCTTGCTTTGGACAGGCGGCGCGTCTCTGATCATCGGCGTCGGCATGGGTACGTTCACGGCGCCGCTGCTGATCGTGATTCAGGCGAACGTCGGGTGGGCGCAGCGCGGAGCCGCGACAGCGCTTAATCAGTTCTCACGCACGATCGGGGGCGCAATTGGAGTGGCCCTGATGGGCATCGTCCTCCAGCGCTACGTGGGGTCCGCACACGCACCGCTCGAAGCTCGCGAAGAGCTCTATCGTGGCCTCCACGCCGACTTCATCGCCCTGGTCGTGCTGGCCGCCGGCGTGCTTGTCGCCGGGATCGCGGCGTTATTCGCGTCACGACGACAGCGGCTGCAGGCGCGAGCATCAGAGGTGGCCTCGGCAGGCTCCTAGCGTCGTGCTTGGCCCGCACCGGAATGTGGCGTCGGCGCGGGTCGCCGCGGTGCCGCTGTCGCCGTCGGACCGCGGCAGAAAGATGTGCAGCGTGCCTCGGGATTGCTCCGTCAGCAGCGCCCACAGGCGTAACTCGAAGACCTGTCCGGAGGCACTGACCTCGTGTGACGTACAGGGATCGCTCAGTTGCACAACTGCTCAGCCGCTTTCAAATAGACGTCGA
>Ga0209376_1004795_pt1 | contig 11550 bp, 9 predicted proteins | sample GraSoiAngelo_134_FD_185891 | JGI IMG/M metagenome (GOLD analysis project Ga0209376, IMG submission 185891) | Grasslands soil microbial communities from the Angelo Coastal Reserve, California, USA - 14_0929_05_30cm (SPAdes) (version 2) | ecosystem: Environmental > Terrestrial > Soil > Grasslands ... | reverse complement strand
GACGACTCGAAGGCCGGTCGTCATGTGCCCACGGAGCGGCGCCGCGTCGGCCTGGTCTTCCAGGACCACGTGCTCTTTCCGCACATGAGCGTCCTCCACAACGTCGCCTTCGGGCTAAGGGGCGACCCGATGCGCAAGGCGCGAGACTGGCTCGGGCTTGCGGGCCTTCTCGAGATGGCGGACAGGATGCCCGGCGAGCTGTCCGGAGGCCAGGCACAGCGCGTGGCCCTGATCCGTACCCTGGCCACGCAGCCGCGACTCCTCCTCCTCGATGAGCCGCTCTCCGCGCTCGACGTCTCGGTGCGCGCCGAGACGCGGCGCGAGCTCTCCCGCCGGCTGGCGGCGTTCGAAGGCGTCCGCATCCTGGTCACGCACGACCCGCTGGAGGCCATCGCCCTGGCCGACCGTCTGGTCGTCATGGAGCAGGGCAAGGTCGTGCAGCAAGGAACGCCCGCAGACGTGACCGCCAGGCCCCGGTCCCGTTTCGTCGCCGACCTAGCCGGCGTCAACCTTCTACGCGGCCGCGCCCACCACGACCACGTCGAGCTGGACGGCGGCGGGACCCTCGCCGCACCCGACGCCGGCGAGGGCGAGGTCCTGGCGGTCATCCACCCTCGCGCGGTCGCACTCTATCTGGCCCGGCCCGAAGGCACCCCGCGCAACGTGTGGCGCGCCACCGCGGAAGAGCTCGACCTGCAAGGCGACCGCGTGCGCGTGCGGTTGGGCGGCACGGTTCCACTGGTCGCGGAGGTAACGCCGGGCGCGGTGCGGGACCTGCACCTCGACCGCGGCGCCGAGGTCTGGGCCGCCGTGAAGGCCACGGAAATCTCCGTCTATCGCGCGTAGGATCACCGCACGGTGACCAGGCTGGTCCCCATGGCGAGCGTCGACGCGGCGTGGTTGGGGATGGAAGACCCGACCAACCTGATGATGGTCACCGGGCTGCTGGCGCTCGACGGCAAGGCCGATCCCAAGCGGCTGCACACGCTGCTCGACAAGCGCCTGGCGCCATTCGGCCGCTTCCACCAGCGCGTGGTCCGTCCGCGCACTCGGGCGGGGATGCTGCACTGGCAGGACGAGGCGAGCTTCGACATCGAGAACCACGTCACTCACGTCGCGCTACCGGCACCCGGGGGCGACAAGGCCCTGCGCCACATGGTCAGCGAGCTCATGAGCACGCCTCTCGACACGACCAAACCGTTGTGGCACGTGCACCTGATCGATGGCCACGAGCGCGGCTCGGTCGTGCTCGCGCGCATCCACCATGCCATCGCCGACGGCATCGCGCTGGTGCAGGTGATGCTCTCGCTCACCGATTCCACGCCGGCGGCGGCCCCACGACCGAGGAGGAAGCCGTCGGGGAACTCGAACGGCGCGGGACCGCTCGGATGGATCTCGGGCGCGGTCAGGCTGCTCGACAACCCCGGCCGCATCGCCGAAGGCGCGTACCGCCTTGGCCGCCTGGTCGTCCTGCCGCCGGACCCGCCGACGGCCTTCAAGGGCGCACTGGGGCGGCGCAAGCGCGCGGCGTGGTCGAACCCGGTGCCGCTCGACGACTTCAAGACCGTGGGCAAGGCTTTCGGCGCGACGGTCAACGACGTCCTCGTCGCCACCGCGACCGGCGCGCTGCGGCGCTACCTCGAGAAGCGCGGCGAACCCACGTCCGGCGTCGCCATCCGCGCCTCCGTCCCGGTCAACCTCCGCCGGCTCGACGAGGCGCACAAGCTGGGCAACGCCTTCGGTCTCGTGTTCCTCACCCTGCCGATCGGTATCGCCGACCCCGTGAAGCGCCTTCGCGCGGTCAAAAAGGAGATGGACGAGCTCAAGCGCTCGCCCGAAGCCCTGGTCGCCTTCGCCGTCCTGAACGTGATGGGCCTGACCCCGGTCGAGGTCGAGAAGGCCGGCCTCCGCTTCTTCGGCAGCAAGGCGACCGCGGTGCTCACTAACGTGCCGGGTCCGCGAGAGCCGCTCTATCTTGCCGGCCGCAAGATCGACCAGGTGATGTTCTGGGTGCCTCAGTCGGGGCGCCTCGGCCTGGGCATCAGCATCCTCAGCTACGCCGGCGGGGTGATGCTGGGGGTGGCGACCGACGAAGGCCTGGTCGCAGACCCGGAACGGATCGTGGCCGAGTTCGAAAGGGAGTTCAAAGCCCTCCGCCAGAAAGCCCGCGTTTAGGCCTGTCTGTTACTTGGTAATCTTGTAAGCACCATGGTCGAGGCGACCACCCCGGCGACGGAGCAAGAGGCGCTGGACGCGTACTCCACGATCGTGACCTCGGTCGCGGAGAAGGTCCTCCCCTCGGTGGCCAGCCTGCGCATCGGGCGCGGCGGGCGCGGGTTCGGCGGGGCCGGGTCGGGAGTCGTCATCACCCCCGACGGCTTCCTCGTCACCTCGGCCCACGTCGTCGCGGCGGGCGGCACGGCCAGCGCTTCCTTCATCGATGGCACCGAGCACGACATCGACGTGGTCGGCGCCGACCCACTCTCCGACCTTGCCATCGTGCGCGCCCGCACGACAAAGCTCCATCCCGTCCGCATCGGCAACGCCGACCAGCTGCGCGTCGGCCAGCTCGTCGTCGCCATCGGCAACCCGATGGGGTTTTCCGGGTCCGTCACGTCCGGGGTCGTCAGCGGGTTAGGCCGCTCGCTGGCGACCGCGGACGGCAACGGGCACCGCCGCTTCGTCGAGGACGTGATCCAGACGGACGCGGCGCTGAACCCGGGCAACTCGGGCGGCGCGCTCGCGGATTCGCAGGCGCGCCTGATCGGGGTCAACACCGCGGTCGCGGGCATGGGCCTCGGCCTCGCGGTGCCGATGAACTCGACCACGCAGGCGATCCTTGCCGCGCTGATGCGCAACGGCCGCGTCCGGCGCGCCTACCTGGGCATCGCTGGCGGCACGCGCCCCTTGCCTCCGCCCATCGCGGAGAGGCTCGGCCGGACAGCGGGCGTCGAGGTGCACGAGGTCGTCGCCGGCAGCCCGGCGGCAAACGGCAAGCTTCGCGGCGGCGACGTGATCGTGTCGGTCGGCGACGTCGGCGTCAGCAAGGCCGGAGACCTGCAGCGGCTGATGGTCGAGGCCAGGATCGGCGCCAGGATCACGCTCACGGTTCTGCGCGGCGAGCAGCTCCTCAATCTCGACGTAACGCCCGTCGAGCTGAAGTAACCTTCGCCGCCGTGGCGAAGTCGGCGGTCCGAGATCTCCTGCGCGCCGGCGGCGACTTCCGCATGCCGGACGTCGACCCCGACTCGACGCCGGGCCTGAAGGGCGGCAAGAAGAAGGCGCAGCGCGACATCGAGCGGCACCAGGAGGAGCTGTTCGAGCTGCACCAGCGCCTGTACGCGGAGCACGAGCGCTCGCTCCTCGTGGTCCTTCAGGGCATGGACACCTCGGGCAAGGACGGCACCGTCACGCACGTGATGCGCAACTTCAACCCCCAGGGCGTGGTGATCACCGCGTTCAAGACCCCGACTTCAGAGGAGCGCCGGCACGGGTTCCTCTGGCGGGTCCGCAAGCGCCTCCCCCAGCCGGGCGCGATCGGCATCTTCAATCGCTCCCACTACGAGGACGTCCTGATCGCCCGCGTCCACGAGCTGGCGCCGCGGGCGGTCATCGAGCGGCGCTACAGGCAGATCAACAACTTCGAGTCCGAGCTGGTGCGCGGGGGAACGACCATCGTCAAGCTCTGCCTCCACATCTCCTACGAGGAGCAGCGCAAGCGGCTGATCGACCGGCTCGAAGACCCGGACAAGCGGTGGAAATTCAATGAGCACGACATCGACGAGCGCGGGCGCTGGGCCGGATACATGGCGGCGTACGGGCTCGCGATCTCGCGCTGCTCGACGCAAGGCGCGCCGTGGTACGTCGTCCCCGCCGACGACAAGCTCTACCGCAACTGGGCCGTGACCATGATCCTGGTCGAGACGCTGCGCGCCATGGACCCGCGCTACCCACGGCCCAAGCTCGACCTCCCGCGCCTCCTGAAGAGACTTCGGGGGTAGCTAGCCCTTCACCGCCCCCAGGGAGAGGCCCTGGACGAAGCGGTCGAGGAAGAAGTTGTATCGGGGCGCTAGACGAGCTCGTCCATCAGTGATTGCCAGAAGAAGACGTCGCCGCGTATCAGCTCCGTCGGCACGCCGGCGCTGACGGTCATGTTGCTGGAGGAGGAGATGAACGCGACCGCGTATATGAAGTCGTTCATCGTGAACGCGAAGACCACGACTGGTGGCGACTGGTATGCGACGCGTGGGAGACGGCCGGAGTGAATCCGGCCTGCACACGATGCCCGTCTAAAAAAAAGAGGCCCCGAGCAAAGCTCGGGGCCCAATTCGGTTTCGTCGGGTTAGGCGACGCGGACGCTCTTGGCGCGCGGGCCCTTCGGGCTCGACTCGATTTCGAACGAGACCTTCTCACCACCCTGGAGGCCGTCGAAGTCGCCTTCGGTGCCACTGCGGTGGAAGAAGTATTCCTGTCCGTCCTCGGCCTTGATGAATCCAAAGCCGCGATCCGAAACCAGTTTCTTGATGGTGCCTGTGGGCATTTCCATCTCCTATCTCTCGAACGGCGGGGCCAACTCAACTAGCGGGCCCGTTCGAGAAGATAGAAGCCTGCCTAGAGCGCCGGCGCTTCGCCAGCTAGAACGAGTATACCCAGAAACCTAGGACCGTATTCCTGCCGCCTCCGACAGCCTCCTGGCCCGGGACTGGTCGACCTCGGTCAGGTGTCGCTTGCGCAGGCGCAGGTGCTTGGGCGTCACCTCGAGCAATTCGTCGTCGGCCAGGAAGTCCAGGGATTGCTCGAGGCTCTGCCGGCTCGCGGGCGTCAACCGGACTGAGATGTCCGAGGTGGACGACCGAATGTTCGACTGCTTCTTCTCCCGACACACGTTGACCCGGATGTCTCCCGGCCTCTTCTGGATGCCGACGATCATCCCTTCGTACACCTCCTCGCCGGGCTCGATGAAGGTGGTGCCTCGCTCCTGCGCGCCGGCCAGCCCAAAGGCCAGAGCCTTGCCCGGGGAAGACGCGGTCAACGCGCCGTTGCGCTGCTCGCGAAACTCGCCGAGAAAGGGCCGGTACCCAACCCCGATCGACCCCATCAGGCCATTACCCGCGGTGAGGGTCAGGAACGTGTTGCGAAACCCGATCAACCCTCTGGTCGGGATCAGGTACTCGAGCCGGACTCCACCCTTGCGGTCGTAAACGATCTCGAGCATCTCGCCCCGCCGCTTACCCAGGGCCTCGGTGACCGGTCCCAGGTTGTCCTCGCGGACGTCGACGGTCAGGTGCTCGACCGGCTCCATCAGCTGTCCATTGATCCTCTTCACGATCGCCTCCGGCCGCGAGACCTCGAACTCGTAGCCCTCGCGGCGCATGGTCTCGATCAGGACCGCCAGGTGCAGCTCACCGCGGCCGCTGACCAGGAACCGCTCCGCGGCCCCTGTGTCCTCGACGTGCAGGCCCAGGTTGGTATCGAGCTCTTTGAACAGGCGTGCCCGCAGCTGGCGGGTGGTCGAGAACTTGCCCTCCCGGCCGGTGAACGGCGAGGTGTTGACCCCGAACGTCATGCGCACCGTCGGTTCGTCGATCGCGATCCTCGGCAGGGCGTCAGGCGCGTCGGGGTCGGCGAGCGTGTCGCCGATCGCGACCTCCTCGAGGCCTGTCAGGAGCACGATGTCGCCGGCGCTGGCGCTGGGCACTGCGACGCGGTCGAGCCCTCGATACATCAGTACCTGGACGACCCGAGCCTGGCGGGCCGCGCCCTCTGCTCCAAGCACCGAGATCACATCGCCCGGCGACACGCTGCCTCGGGAGATGCGGCCGATGGAAATGGTTCCTGTGTAGTCGTCGTAGGCGCGGTTGGCGACCAGCATCTGAAAGCCGCCCTGCTCCGCGATCGGCGCCGGGATGTTGGCGACGATCGTCTGGAACAGCGGCTCGAGATCATCCTGCAGCTCGTTCGGTCGGAGCCCCGCTCGGCCCTCCTTGGCGATCGCGTAGACGACCGGCGCCTCGAGCTGGTCGGCGTCCTCGGCGAGCTCCAGGAGGAGGTCGTGCACGCGATTGAGCGCTCGTTCGGGGTCGGCGTTCTTGCGGTCGACCTTGTTGATCACGATCACGATCCGCAGCCCGACCTCGAATGCCTTGCGCAGCACAAAGCGCGTCTGCGGCATCGGGCCCTCCGCAGCGTCAACGAGCAGCAGGCAGCCGTCGGCCATGTTGAGCACGCGCTCGACCTCCCCACCGAAGTCCGCGTGCCCCGGAGTGTCGATGATGTTGATGGTCACGTCGCCGTGCCGGATCGACGTGTTCTTGGCGAGGATGGTGATGCCTTTCTCGCGCTCGAGGTCGTTGGTGTCCATGATCAGGGTCCCGACTTCCTGGTTCTCGCGGAAGGTGTGGCTCTGCTTCAGCAGCGCGTCGACCAGCGTCGTCTTGCCGTGGTCGACGTGGGCGATGATCGCCACGTTCCGGATGTCGTGCCGGATCTCGGTCATTGGACTTGGCAATATACGGGGGCCAATGCGGTTCCGAGCCTGCCTCCCCCTCGTCGCCGCACTCGGCCTGACCTCGCTGGCACCAGTCTCAGTGCAGGCCGCCGACGAGGGCTGGGTCATCACCTCGTTTCACGCGGCGATCGACATCAACCCCGACTCGTCCCTGGACATCACCGAGAACATCCAGGTCGACTTCGGGGACCAGGCCAAGCACGGCATCTTCCGCACCATTCCCGTCCGCTACAAATACGACAACACGCACGACCGCTACTACGTGCTGAAAGTGGAGTCGGTCACCAACGGCGTCTCGCCCGTGCCCTACCAGGCATACGCCCAAGGTCCGGACGAGGTGATCAAGGTCGGCGACCCGAACCGCACCGTCACGGGTCCGAACACATACGTCATCACCTACAGCGTCAAGGGCGCGATGAACGCGTTCGAGGACCACGACGAGCTCTTCTGGAACGTCGACGGTGCGCTGTGGCCGGTGCCGAAACAGTCGGTCTCGGCGACCGTGACCCTGCCGGCGGCCGCGTACAAGGCGGCGGCCTGCTACCAGGGCGCCACCGGTTCGACCGAGCCCTGCAAGTACGGCAACACCACCCAGTCGGTGACGTACTCCTCGACCCGCACGCTCGCGTCTGGGGAGCAGATGTCGCTCGTGGTCGGGCTCGACAAGGGGATGGTCAAAGTTCCCGCGCCCATGCTGACCGGGCGGCAGCGCCAGTTCCCGCAAGACGCGTTTGAGATCAACCCGCTCACCGTCGGCCTGGGCCTGCTGGTCCTGATCTTGGGTCTGGCGCTGATCGTGCGGTTCTGGCTGCTGCACGGCCGCGACCGCGCCTACCTCACGCGCTACTACACCGCCCCGCCCGACGCGGCCGAGCGCCTCGAACCCGTCTTCCAGCACGAACCAGTGGTCGTCGAGTTCGAGCCGCCGCTGAAGCTCCGGCCCGCGGAGCTCGGCCTGATCCTCGACGAGTCGGCGGACACCAAGGACGTGACGGCCACGATCGTCGACCTCGCCGTCCGCGGCTACCTGACCATCACCGACGTGCCCCCTGGGTTCCTGGGCCGGCACGACTGGCTGCTAACGCGCAAGCAGGGCGAGGTGCCGGACATGCTGCCGTACGAGCGGACCATCTTTTATGGGCTTTTCGCCAACGGCCGGCAGGAGATCAAGATCTCCCAGCTGAAGGGCAAGTTCCAGGACTCGCTCCGCTCGGCGGAGAGCCAGATCTACGCCGACGCGATGGAGCGCAAGTTCTTCGTCGCCAGGCCCGACCTCGTCCGCTCCCTCACCATCGGCGCGGCGATCGTGATCGCCGTCCTGGGCGGTGCGCTGACGTATTTCCTCGGCATCACATTCGGGGGCGGCTTGATCGGCGTCGCCATGATCCTCGTCGGCGGGGTGCTCCTGGCCGTCCACCGCGCCATGGCCAGCCGGACGGCCGCCGGGCGCGAGGCCATGCAGAAGACTCTCGGGTTCCGGCTGTACATGACCACGGCGGAGAAATATCGCCAGCAGTTCGCCGAGAGGGCCGAGATCTTCACCCAGCTCCTCCCCTACGCGATCGTGTTCGGCTGCGTCTCGAATTGGGCGCACGCCTTCGAGGGCATCGACACGAGCGCGACGAACAGCTGGTACGTGGGCAACGCCCCCTTCCAGGCCGCGCTGCTGTCGAGCAGCCTCGAGTCGATGAACTCGAACCTTGCGAGCGCCATCTCGGCCTCGCCGCCGAGCTCGGGAAGCGGCAGCGGGTTCGGCGGCGGCGGTTTCTCGGGCGGCGGCGGCGGTGGTGGCGGCGGGGGCAGCTGGTGAGGCCCAAGTTGCAAACGGCGACGAGTTCTCGTTGAATTAATTTCCTCGCGGAACGCGTCCTTAACGGGGGGTATTGGCGCGATGGGTGTCTTGCTGGTTTTCCACCAGACGTATCAACCCGTGCTGGGGAGCATCCTTCTCTCGGCGCTGGTTGCCGGACTGCCGCTCTACGTCCTCTTCATCATGCTCGCGGTCCTGCGGCTGCCGGCCTGGCTCTGCGCCGTGGCGGCCATGCTCACCGCGTTCGTGCTGGGCTGGCTTGTGTGGGGCATGCCGTTCACCGTCACGGCTGGGGCCGCCACCCAGGGCATGGCTTTTGGGCTGTGGCCCATCTCCTGGATCGTCCTCAACGCCGTCTTCTTCCATAACCTCACGGTCGCGAGCGGCGATTTCGACGTCATCAAGCGTTCGCTCGCGCACCTGACGACCGACCGCCGGATCCAGGCTCTGCTGGTCGCCTTCAGCTTCGGCGCCCTGATCGAAGGCATCGCCGGTTTCGGCGCCCCGGTGGCAATCTCGGCGTCGATCCTGGCGAGCCTCGGCTTCGAGCCGATCACCGCGGCCGTGCTCGCCTTGCTCGCGAACACCGCGCCGGTCGCTTACGGCTCGATCGGCATCCCGGTGGTCACGCTTGGTCGCCTGGTGGCGCCCGTCCTGGGGCACACCGACCCGACGTCGACCACGCTGGCGCTGTCGGCAATGGTCGGCCGGCAGCTGCCGCTGTTCTCGATCCTGATCCCCGCCTACCTGATCGTGGTAATGGCGGGTTGGAGGCGCATGACGCAGATCCTGCCCGCGGTCCTGGTGACGGGCGTCTCGTTCGCCGTCGTGCAGTTCCTGATCTCGAACTTCGTCGGTCCCGAGCTGACGGACATCATCGCGGCGCTCGTCTCTATGGCCTGCCTTGCCATACTGCTTCGCTTCTGGCGACCACGCGAGGTCTGGCAGTTCGCCCACGAGACGGCGGAGGCGCCTGCCACGGGCGCGCCTCGGCGCGTCATGGGAGGAGCCGAGGCCGACCTGCCCGGCCGAGCGGCGAGGGCGAGCGCCACTCAGCTCGAGGCGCTGGATTCGACGGGGCGGATCGTCCGCGCCTTCTCGATGTACATCATCCTGGTCATCGTCATCCTCATCGGGCAGATGGGAAACCTGCCCTGGTGGGCGGGCCATCCGGTTGGCGACGTCAAGACTTCGCTGGCCACTCCGGTGAACGTGACCGCGGACTTCAAGTGCGGCAACGTCGCGTTCAAGCTCTGCCCGCAGCCGTGGATCGGACCCGATCCGGCCAAGGACCGCCAGGCCTTCAAGTTCCCGTACTGGAGCTTCTTCTGGCCCGGCACGTACGAGGTGAACAGCAAGGGCCAGCCGACCTCAGTGGTGTTCAACGAGCCGCCGATCGTGAAGAAGCAGGCGGCCTACAACAACCCGTTCAACTGGGACTTTCTCGCCGCCGCGGGCACGCTGGTGCTCATCGCCGGGCTCGTCGCGTTCCTGGTCATGACGGCTTTCGGCAGCCGCGTCAACTTCTTCCGGGTCTATGGCCAGACGTTGAGGCAGCTCGCCCTGCCGATCGTGACGATCGCGTTCATCCTGGGCATTGCCTACCTGATGAACTACTCGGGCATGACCTCGAGCCTCGCGATCGCGTTCTCCAAGACTGGCTTCATCTTCCCGTTCGTGGCCGCGTTCCTGGGATCGCTCGGCGTGTTCCTGACCGGCAGCGACACCTCCTCGAACACGCTCTTCGGGCCGCTGCAGGCGCAGACGGCGCAGCAGCTCGGCAACGTCAGCCCGATCCTGACCGCCGCGACGAACTCATCGGGCGGCGTGATGGGCAAGATGATCAGCCCCCAGAACCTGTCGGTCGGCGCGGCCGGTGTGAACCGGGTGGGCGCGGAGGGCGAGATCTTCCGGCGGGTGATCCGCTACAGCCTGATCCTCACCACGGCGGTCGGCGTGGTGGCGATGATCCAGGCGTACGTCATCCCGGGAATCGTCCCTTCGCCGTAACCCTCCAAGCGCGCCCGGTCGTTTAAACGCAGCGTGGTGCCGAGAGCGGGAGTCGAACCCGCACGTCCTTGCGGACATCGGTTTTTGAGACCGACGCGTCTGCCTGTTCCGCCACCTCGGCGCGACCGTGACTACTCGTCAGACGGTTCACGACCATACCATTGGCCGGTGCGCCTGACGTTTGCCGCGCTGGTGATCTCGATCCTGGGCGCCTGCGGACCCTCGATCGATCCTTCGGCGGCCGTCTCCCCGGGCGGCGGCACCGGCGTCGCCAACGCCTCCGCGCCGCGCATCGCGCCGGCGCCCGTGACCCCGCCGACGCCGCCCGGCACGAACCTACCTGACTTCGCCTGCTCCGACGCCTCCGGCGGCAAGACCGGGGTCGCCAACACGATCACCGCCCGCGCCGCCGAGCAGGACACATACGACCGCTTCGTCCTCCAGTTCGACCCCATCGTCCCGAGCTACACGGTCAAGCGCCAGGACAAGCCCTTCTTCCCGCTCGGGGCCAGCGGTCAGAGCGTGACCCTCAGCGGCACCGCGGGGGTTCTGGTCACGGTTCACTCCGCCAGCGGCACGACCTCGTTCAGCGGCTCGACGGACCTCATCCACTCCGAGTTCCAGATCCTCAAGGAGGCCCGGCAGACCCAGGACTTCGAGGGCTACGTCTCCTGGGGGCTCGGCCTGAGCCGCCCGACCTGCATGCGCGTCTTCACGCTCACCGATCCGGCGCGCTTAGTCGTCGATTTGCAGATACCGTCCAGCTAACGTTCCGCGGCGATGGCCATTCAGGCGCCACCGCCCGTCCCCGTCGTCACCCAGCAGTCGACCGCTCCGACAGGGCCCAGGCGCGGCGGGTGCTTCGGCCGCGGCTGCGGGTTCAGCTGTCTCGGCTGCGCGGGCGTGCTGGTGCTGGCCACGCTCCTGCTCGTCGGCAGCGGCTACTGGTTCTTCGTCGTCCAGGCTTCAGCAGCCATTACCGCGCCGGCCAGCCTGATCGTCTTCAACCAGCCGGTGACCGTGAACAACAACCCGGGCGCCGCGGGCCAGGCGCTGAACGCCAACGACACGGTCGAGACCAAGGCGAAAGGCCATGCCGCCATCCAGTTCCCCGACGGCTCCTACGTGCGCATGTCGCCGGACACGACGGTGCAGATCACGAACGTGCAGCTGCAGAGGACGGGCCAGCTTCAGACCGCCGACGTCGTGCAAAAGGTCGGCC
>Ga0209376_1004788_pt1 | contig 11561 bp, 9 predicted proteins | sample GraSoiAngelo_134_FD_185891 | JGI IMG/M metagenome (GOLD analysis project Ga0209376, IMG submission 185891) | Grasslands soil microbial communities from the Angelo Coastal Reserve, California, USA - 14_0929_05_30cm (SPAdes) (version 2) | ecosystem: Environmental > Terrestrial > Soil > Grasslands ... | reverse complement strand
ACGGTCTGCTCCTGACTGATCTCCAGCAGGTGGACCTCGCAGATCGGATCCTTCTCGTCTGTCGGCGAGCCCTGGAACGAGGAGAAATCGTGACGGCCGACGAGCGAGCCCGCCGCGTCACGCATCGCCTCCACATCCAGCCGTCCTCGCACATGCCAGGCGCGGGTGCGTTCCAGAGCAGACCGCTCCGGCCGGTTCAGGATGCGGTATTCGTAGAGCTTGCCCTTCGCGGAATAGCGAGCGTGAAAGTTCTCGGCCATGCGTTCGGCCGAGCGCACGCTGATGTCCGGCGGCAGGAGGCCATTCAGCCCGCGGACCCACTCGTCCGGCGCCATGGGCTTCTCTGATCGGAAGCTGACCACCTGGCCCAGGGCATGGGCACCGGCATCAGTCCGGCCGGCGCCGGTGACCGGGATCTCGGTCTGGGTAATCCTCCGGATGGCCTCCTCGACCGCCGCCTGCACCGTGGGCCGGTCCGGCTGACGCTGCCAGCCGGCGTAGGCGGTGCCGTCGTACTCGATCGTGAGCTTCCAAGTAACCATCGGGGACGGGGTATGTGGTAAACGGGGTAACGGGTTACCGGGATAATGGGGTAACTGGATAACGGGTTGCCGGGATAACGCGGTAAGGAGACGAATGGGGCCCGGAGGCAGTCTGCTGCGGTTGCGCGAACGCTTTGACCCCTTCGAAGATAGCCTCGGCCATGCGGGTCAGGAAGGCATCACCCTGCATCAACCGCTCCTCGGTCGGATTCGAGATGAAGGCGATTTCGGCCAGGATGCTGGGCATGACCGTGTTGCGGAGCACGTAAAACGGACCGCTCTTCACTCCGTGATCCACCACGTCGTAGTGGCTGTCCAGGTGGGCGACCATCGCCTGTTTGGTGGTCCAGGCGAGTTCCAGCGAGTCTTGCACTTTCTTCGTGGTCAGGAGGTCTGCCACGAGGTACTGCCACCCGACACCGGTGTCCTTGATCGGGGTGCCGTTCTCGCGCGCGGCCACCTCCAGCGCCCGTTGGTCGCTGGCCTCCCCGAAATGGTACACTTCCAGCCCTTTGGTGGTCCGTTGCGGATGAGAGTTGACGTGGATTGAGATAAAGAGATCGGCCTCGGTGGCATTGGCGAACTTCGCGCGATCTTCCAATTCCACAAACATGTCCTGGTGGCGGGTCATGAGGACATGGCTTCCCAGATGCGTCGCGATCAGGTCCCGGAGCTTCAGCCCGATCTTGAGCACGATGTCTTTCTCGGCCATTCCGGTGCGTCCGATCGCTCCGGGATCCCTGCCGCCGTGGCCTGGGTCCACCACAATCGTCTTGATCTCCGGCCTGGCAGGTCGCTTCGCCGATCTGGGATGAGGGATGCTCGCGACGGGCGGGGGAGATGCCCCGGCCGGTGAGCGAACCGTTCCGATGTCCATGCGGGGATACATGTCCAGGACCAGACGGGAGGGTCGGCTCAGCGGCAGCAACTTGTAGTCGCTGATCGCGTCCATATTCAGCGAGACGGTGACGGATCGGGGACGCGGTTGTGCAATCGCGATCTCTTGCGGAAATTCCTTGTCGCTCAGCACGGCCTTGGCGGCCTGCCCCAGCAGCGAGTTCTGCAGCTCGATGATTAGCCGGTCGGGATTCCTCTGGCGACTCTGGGTGAAGGTCACGTCGCGCTGGAGCACCAGGACCAGTCGTGTATGATCCGGATAGGCCATGACTCGCAAGTCCTTCACCACGGCGGGTGGCGCAGGTGGCCGGACCGGCTTCTTGCGGGTTTGCCGCATCTTGCGGGCCACGCTGTGGGTCGCCGCCTCCGCGTTCAGATTAGCAGAGCGTGACGGCGCGGCGAGGACCGGGCGCAGACCGATCGCGGGGAGACCCAACAGGAGGGCGCCCAACAAACAGACTGTCACCTGACGGGAGCAGATCATAGGCCGAAGTCCGCAGGACCTCTTGAAAGGTTTTCTCAGATGCAGCCGGGATTGTCAAGAGGCAGCACGCCGCTTGCCGCTTCAGACGCGATTGACAAGGGCTGCGGCTCTGACTAGGCTGGCGCATGGCCCTTCATCTGATCATTGACGGATACAACCTGCTCGGAGCACGAGGACAAGTCGGCCGCGCGCCTGGCAGGGATGCTGAATCCGGACGCGAACGATTGGTTCGGGAGTTGGCCGCCTACCTGCAGCGAAAGCCGCATCCGATCACGGTGGTCTTTGACGGGTGGCAAGAGGGATTCGGTGCGGAGCATCGCGAGCACCGTAGCGGGATCGAGGTGGTGTATTCCCGGCGCGGGGAACGGGCCGACCAGGTCATCCAACGCCTGGCAGCGGAGTTCGGTCGTGACTGTGCGGTGGTGTCGTCGGACCGGGAGGTGGCGGATTTCGCGAAAGCGGAGGGGGCCTTCGTGATCAGCGCAATAGAGTTCGAAGCCAGGCTACGGGCTGCGCCTCCCGCGGTCCCGCGGCCCGGTCTGAAGCCGGCGGACCAGGCAGACGTGGATGTGCCGAGCCGCCCTCGCGAAAAGAAGGGGAATCCGCGGAAGCTCCCGAAAGCGCTCCGCCGGCGGAATCGCCGACTCAGGGAATTTTGAAGACCCGGCGGGCATTTTGCGAGGTGAGTTCAGCGATCTGGTCGGCGGTCATCCCCTGAATGGCCGCGATCTTCTCGGCGACCAGCCGGACATGGGCGGGCTCGTTGCGCTTGCCGCGATGCGGCGCCGGTGTCAGATACGGGCTGTCGGTCTCCACAAGGATGCGGTCCATGGGGACGGTTTTCACGATGTCCCGGAGCATCGTCGCGTTCTGAAAGGTGATCACGCCCGAGAAGGAGAGCAGGAATCCAAGATCCAGCGCGTTCTTCGCCAGCCGGGCATCGCCCGAGAAACAGTGAAAGACCCCTCCCACGTCGGCGGCATTCTCCTCCTTCAAGATGGCAATCGTGTCGTCCTGGGCTTCCCGCGTGTGGACCACGATCGGGAGACGCAGCTCCCGAGCCAAGGTAATCTGCTCCCGGAAGCGCTCCCGCTGGAGTTTCGGTGGAGAATGATTGTAGTGATAGTCCAACCCGATCTCCCCATAGGCCACCACCTTCTTATGCTGGGCCAGCCGGCGGAGGTCATCGTACCAGCTATCGCCGATCTGCTTTGCCTCGTGCGGGTGGACACCCACCGTGGCATAGACAAACGGGTACCGGTCAGCCAGCTCGACGGCGGCCCGGCTGGTGCTGAGATCGCAGCCGATCGTCACAAAGTGCTCGACGCCGGCTTCGCGCGCTCGCGCGATCATGGCATCGCGGTCGCCGTCGAAGCGGGCGTCATCGAGATGGGCGTGGGTATCGATCAGCAAGCGTCATTCCCCTGTGGCGGTCTGCGGGCGAAGGATCCGGGCACCGCCATCGTAGCATAGCGGCCTTCGGCTTGAGAAGGAAGCTTGCCGCGTGGAATCAGCGTCATCCGTTGACAACTCGCACGAGGTCCTGTAAGAAACGTTACCGATGATGGTCCGCAAATCCTCAGCCAGCTCCATGTACCGGGATGCCGCTTCCGCAGTCGCTCTCGCCCTCGCCCTGACTCTCCTGGCGTTGGCGCCGTTTGCCGCTGCGCTCGAGGTACACCACGCGCTCGCGGCTGCAGACTTTGACGGACACCAGCACTCCGATTCCGACCTCTGCCAATGGGTTCAGCACCATACTGGCAGCTCGCTGATCGCGGATGCGCCTGTTCTGCGAACGTTGCACGCGCAGGTCCAACGGTCTCAGCCGATTTCCCAGACTCTGTTAGCTTTCGATCTTCCCGGGTTTTCACCTCCTCGCGGGCCTCCTCTTTCCTGATCGCTACCAGCCTGTTCCATCGGTAGGCATCCATTTTTTCTTAGAGGGCTGATCCGCCTGCCGGTGGCTCGCGCTATCATGTTTTTTCCAGGCGGTCGTGAGGCATCATGAATCCGCATTTAATGAAATTAGTAGGACTTGCCGTTGCGTGTTGGCTCGCAGGAGCGATGGAAGTCGTTTTCGCTCAGGACAATGCCGGCGCGAGGACGATTTCGGGCTCCGTGCAGAATCAGGACCTGCGGCGGGTGGGGCAAGCGTTGGTCGAGGTCAGGGACCAGGAAGGAACAATCGTCGCCCATAAGGTGACCAACGATGCGGGTGAGTTTACTGTCGCCGTGCCGGCAGAGGGCACGTACTCGGTCAGCGCCGTGCTGGAGACCTATCGCAGCGAGTACGTGATCGTCAAAATCGGAACGGAACCGCCGGCCCCAATCAAGCTGACTCTGGCGCAGACGAAGGAGATTGCGCTGGAAATACGCTCGCCGCTGCCGCCGATTCAGTACAAGGCCTCGAGCGAGACGTACTCGTTGAGCCGGAAGGATGTCGAGATCCTTCCGCGCGGCAACAACAACACGGTGGCGGAGGTCCTACAGACGGTTCCAAGTGTGGTGTATGGTGCCCTGGGACAAACCCACATCCGCCAGGACCACGCTAATCAGCAGTTCCGGATCGATGGAGTGCCGATTCCGGAAGGGGTGAGCTCGACCTTCACCGATGTGATTTCGCCCCGCATGTGGGAGCGCGCGGATATCATCCTCGGCGGCATGGAGGCGCAGTATGGTAACAAGACTGCACTGGTGGTCGACATCACCAGCAAAAGCGGCACCAAGCCGGGGTTCGGATCGGCGCAGATGTTCGGCGGGTCGAATGAAACGGTCAATCCATCCTTCGAATACGGCGGCACGGTGGGGGAAAAGTTCCGGTATTACGTGCTGAACAGCTTTACGTCCACGAACCGCGGGATTGAGCCGCCGACCGCCGGCCATTCCATTTTCCACGGACAGAGTGAGCGAAACCAGACCTATCTCCGTGGTGACTATCAGCATGACAACCGGACGAGTTTCAGTTGGGTGTTCTTAAACTCGGTGGCCAAGTATCAGATTCCGACGCTTCCAGGTCTGGAAACAAACCCGGCCACCCTGCCCCTCCTTCAGGCCCAAGACCCGGCGTTCGTGCCCGTGGCCTCCCAGGCGGTGGACCAGAACCAGAAGGAGAATAGCCAGTACGGACATCTCATCTGGCGTCAAGACATTAACACCAGCAACTTTTTCCAGCTCGCCGGATTCTGGCGAAGTTCCTATGCGAATTTCACCACGGATCCCTTCAATGTGCTGGCCTATACGCCCGATGCAGCGGAACCGTTTTCCGCGGCGAATCAGAAGCGGAAAGCCTACTCGGGCGGGACGCGACTCGACTACACGTGGCTCCCCACCACGCGGCATCTCCTGAAGACGGGCTTCCAGCTCCAGTACACGAATGCGCAGAATGAAGCCCAGTTGTTTGACTTCGAACGAAACCCTCCTGATACGGGCCCGCCGGTCGGACCGGTCCTCAGCCAAACCGCCGGGAACATCAACGTGCAGGTGCGTGAGGAGTTTTGGGTGCAAGATCAATGGACCTTGAATGATCACTGGACCTTCAACCTCGGTCTGCGGTACGACCAGATTCAAGGCTTTTATAATGAAGGCCAGGTCAGTCCGCGCGCGGGCGTCACCTACAAGTTGAATCAGTCGAACGTCTTCCATGCCTACTATGGCCGGCTGTTCACTCCACCGAACGTCGAGCAGGTTGCGTTTACCACTTTGAATCTGCAGGGAACCACGGCGCAACCGGAAAACCCGACCGGTTTTACGCCCAGGTCGGAGCGCTCCAACTACTTCGAGATCGGCAGTTACCACGCGGTCGGCACCTGGGCCACTCTGGAGCTGACAGGCTACTACAAGCAGAGCCACTACCTGTCCGATGCCGGCCAGTTCGGGAGCACGCCGCTCCTGAACTTTTTTGCCTTTAATTGGGGCTACCAAACGGGCATCGAAGGCGCTCTCAAACTGCAAATCACGGAGGGCTTGAGCGCGCGCGGTAATGTGGCGTGGGGCCGGTGCAAGGGCAGTGGGTTGCAGTCGGGGCAGTACTTGCTGGAGCAGTCTGAGATCAACAATATCAATTCAGATGGCGGCGTGTTCTGCGATCACTCGCAGTCCATGACCAGCTCCGCCGTCGCGAGCTACAAATTCCGTGAGCACACAATGTTGTCAGGGCAGATGCTGTATGGGTCCGGACTGCGTGCGGCCGACGCCGGGGCCAAGACCAATTCCTCGCATAGTCCATCCTACACGACGTATAATCTGTCCATCGCGCATATCATTCCGTTGCCCAACAAGCAGAAATTTCTGCTGGGGTTCGATGTGGTCAACCTGCTGGATCAAAAGTATTTTTACAATTTGGGCGAAGGGAGCATCGGATTGGGCATCGCGCACGCCGGCATGCCCCGATCGTTCTTCTTTCGCGGTCAGTGGTTCTTTTAAAGGCCCTTCAGGCTTTCGTGTGGGTGAAGACTTCGGGAAGGGGCCTCGGCTGACGAAGGGCGGAGAGGCGGGGCGGCCAGGCTAATCCCCCGTGCTCGCGCGTCGCGCACACAAGAACGAGGGGCGGGGCGGCAGGGCTGCCCTTTGTGCTCGCCACCGCGCACTCAGGATTGATTGGTTCCGGGCCTAGGCGGATGGAGTGCTCGGTGGACGCGCGCAGTGAAGGCCAGCCCAGCCACCCGCCCCCTGAGAAAATAAGGTGGATGGTGTGCCGGGTACCCGTTGCGCTTCTCACTGCAACGGGTGATGACGCGCGCAATAGGGGATCAGCCAGGCCACCCCTTTAATGAGTTCCGCCGTGGCGCTGGCCCGTCGCGTCCAGCCCTTCCTGGCTCAGCCTCAGTCGGGGTGCATGCAGGAGGCCGTCAGGGCGAGGAAGACGCGACTTTGCGGGGGAGCCCCGCTGATGTGCGCAGCGGCGGCCCGAGCGAGGCCCGACCGCTTCGGGCTGTCGGAACAGGCCGGAGCGGATCGGCGAACCCCCGCTGGGGGATGGGGGGAGCCGGAGCCGGGCCGCCGCTCGTTACAGCAGCGCGGCGAGCCTGCACGGAGCGGAATGCCTCGCCCTGACGGACTCAACATGACCCACACGATTTCTGGAGGAGCCCTTTTCAACATGGTTGAGGCTGAGTTCAAGATGAGGAGAAGGTTGATGGTCGCGCCCTGCATGCTCGGGTGGCTGCTTGTCTCCCTAAGCCTGAGCCTCACCCTGAGTTGGGCTGCTGAGGGAGACCGGGCGACCCACGAGTCGGATCATGCCGAGGATGTGATCACCTTGCCCGAGGTTCACGTTCACGGTCTCCCGCTCAACAAGGACCAGCAACTTGGACCGGTGCCGAAGTTTACCCCGTGGCCAGCCATTCCTGCCTCCTTGGATGGGCAGCCGCTGGATGACTGGATGAAGGCGCGGTTGCTGGTTTCGAAAGAGGCCAAGGTGGATGTCGTGGTGCTGGAACCGGCCAAGCACCGGGAGTTGACGAGCGCGGCGCTGACGGCGCTCAAACAATGGCGATTCGATCCGCAGTTGCGCGGAGATGAACCGGTCGATGGAGACCTCACGGTACGGATCCACTTCAGGACGCAGTAAACAGGGTTAAGTCTGTTGAGTCCGTTAGGTCTGTGATCTATCGTGGTAAAGAAAATTAACGGACTAAACTGACCCAACGGACAAAACTTAGAAAATCATGAACTGGGATCTCAGGTTGTTTCACGCGATCAACGGACTCGCTGAGCAGTCCGCTGTCGTTGATGAAGCGATGATCGTGCTGGCCCATCCCAGCACCCTGCTGGTGCCCGGGGCGTTGCTCTTTGGGTATTGGTGGTGGGTGAGTCGGCGGGACGCGCTCATCGGAGCCACCGCCCTGGCCGGGTTGGTGCTTCTGGGGGACCTGCTCGGTGCACAGGTCAAGCACCTCGTGGGACGGGTCAGGCCCTGCCAACTGCTTGAAGGAGTCCACCAACTGGTCGGCTGCGGTGGAACGTTCAGTTTCCCTTCGAACCACGCGCTGAACACCGCTGCAGCCGCAGCCTTCGCCCAGGTGTTGTATCCCGTGACCGGATGGGGAACCTGGCCGCTCGTGGCCGTGATCGGATTCTCGAGGGTCTACGTGGGCGGACATTACGTGAGCGATGTGCTGGGGGGGTGGATGATGGGCGGGGTGCTCGGAGCAGGGGCGGCCCTGCTGCTCCGGCGCTGGAAGACCTTCCAATCAACCCGTCCGGCCTAGGGCGCGGCAGGGACGAATTCCAGAAAATATTGTCGGGACAGGAAGGCATGCTCTTTGACCAGCCGGTAGCCGGCTTTGGTCATCTCGCCGAGGACGGTCTCTCGAGGAACCAGATGTTTCTTCGGGAATCCCAGCTCCCCTGACCGCTCATCGTGGTAAAAGTCGACGATGGCCACCCGTCCGCCTGGCTTGAGCGCTGACTTGACGTTGGAAAAATAGGCTGCCCGGTCATCCAGGTGGTGATAGACATTGCACAGGAAAATCAGATCCACTGCGTCCGTCGGCAGCTTGGGGTTGTCCGGTCGGGCCAGGATGAACTCCGCGGTGTAGGGAATGTGCAGGTGCACGAGGCTCTCTCTATTGTAAGTGAGCATCTCGTCTTCAACGTCGACGGCATAGACCCTTCCGGTCTCGGTCACGGCTTCCACAAACCGTCGGGTGAAGTAGCCAGAGCCGGCCCCGAGGTCTGCCACTGCCATCCCCGGCTTGAGCCCCAGCGCCTCCACGACCTGCGAAGGTTTCTGATACTGATCGCGCTCCGGCCGCTCAAGGCTTTCGATATATTCCTTGATGTCCGCCGGCCCCCGGTGCTGGGCCGTATCCTGTTGCGCGTGGCCGTGCTGTGCGGGCGCCATCGTGGCGGGGGCCACCAAGCAGACCAGGGTGAACGCAATGGTCACGGCAAATATTTCACGGCTCGTCACGTCGGCCTCCTGTTTTCTTGCTCTCACGAAGTCACCTCTGCGCGCCCACTTTCGAGATGATGGCCTTCAGATCCTCGCCCGTGATCGTTTCTTTCTCGAGCAGCACCTGAGCGCCTCCTCGCAGGATATCCCGTTGCCTGCCCAGCATGGCCGTGACCCGCGAGTACTGCTCGTCGATAATCCGGTGGACCTCGCAGTCGATCTCGCGCGAGGTCTCTTCGCTATAGTCGCCAGGCGGCGGCGGCTGACCGGTCTGGAGAAACAACGGCTGGCGGTCCCGCTCGAAGCTGATCTGCCCCAACTTATCGCTCATCCCGTACGCTTTCACCATGCTCTTGGGGATGTCGGTCGCCTTGAGGAGATCGTCCTGCGCGCCGGTCGAGACCTCTTGATAGATGATCTCTTCGGCCACGCGCCCCCCCATCAAGACGGCAATCTTGTTTTCCAGCTCCGATTTGGTCATCAGGAAGCGGTCTTCGGTGGGAAGCTGGATGGTGTAGCCGAGCGCGGCAATCCCCCGGGGGATGATCGAAATCTTCTGGACCGAATCGGAGCCCGGGATTGAGAGCGCCACCAGCGCATGTCCGACCTCATGATGCGCGACCCGTTCTTTTTCTTTCGGGTTCAACAGGCGATTTTTCTTCTCCAGGCCGCCGATGACGCGCTCCACTGCTTCCTGCAATTCGGCCAGCCCCACCGTGTCTTTCCCGCGCCGCGCCGCCAGCAGTGCCGCCTCATTGATGATATTGGCCAGGTCAGCGCCCACGAACCCCGCGGTCATGGACGCGATGACGTCCAGATCGGCCTCGGACGCCAATGGCACCCCACGCGCGTGGAGCTTGAGAATCGCGAGCCGCCCGGTCTTGTCCGGCCGATCAACCAGGACATGCCGGTCGAACCGACCGGCACGCAGGAGAGCCGGGTCCAAAATCTCGGGCCTGTTCGTGGCGGCCATCAGGATGACACCTACCCGAGGATCGAACCCATCCATCTCGACCAGCAATTGGTTCAGCGTCTGTTCCCGTTCCTCGTGCGCCATCGGTCCCATGCCGCGGGCTTTGCCCAGCGCGTCAAGTTCGTCGATAAAGATGATGCACGGAGCTTTCTCCTTTGCCTGATTAAAGAGGTCGCGCACGCGCGCCGCCCCCACGCCCACGAACATCTCCACGAACTCCGACCCGCTGATGGAAAAGAACGGCACGCCTGCCTCGCCCGCCACCGCTCTCGCGAGCAGGGTTTTTCCGGTTCCTGGCGGGCCGACCAACAGAATCCCCTTGGGGATCTTGCCGCCCAGCCGGCGGAATTTCTCGGGCGTCTTCAGGAATTCGATGACCTCACGCAGCTCTTCCTTGGCCTCGTCCACGCCGGCTGCGTCCGCGAAGGTGACCTTGACCTCTTTCTCCATGTAAATCTTCGCCTTGCTCCGGCCGACCGTCATGAACCCGCCTTGGCCCTGCCCCATGCGCCCAAGAAGGAACAGCCACACACCAAAGAACAGAGCGATCGGAACGACCCAGGACAGCAAGTCCCGCAAGAACGTGCTCTCGATGACGCCGGTCACCTTGACGTGGTGCGTGTCAAGATCGCGGATGAGGTCAGGATCTTCGACCCGGACCGTGTTGAACACCCGGCCTTCTCTCGCCCCTGAAGAGGATCCCCCTGAAGTCGCGGACTCCGGTTTCATGCGACCGTGGATCATGGCGGTTGACACCGCAACCTCCTCCACCTTGTCCGCCGCGACCGCCGCCTTGAACTCGCTGTAGGGAATCTCGCTGGGGTTAAAGAAGGGGGTGACGAAAATCTGGAACAACATCAGTGCCCAGATGGCGATGAACACATACCAGATCGAAAACTGCTTTTGCTTCGGGTCCATGTTCTAGACCGTTACGCGTGACGCGTCACTCGTCACCTGTTACTACTTTTTCGCCGGCCTGAGTTGCTCCGGCAGCACCGGATAGTTGGCCTGGGCCATGCCGAAATTGGCTCCCGCGCCATCAGCCGCGACCACCCGAAGGGCAATACCATGGGGCGCCTCGGTCGGCGACGGCACAAAGAACGGCGCCTCGAAGCTGCTTTTTTCGCCGGCGTACAGCATTTGGAGCCGCTCGATCACGCGGTCACCGATCAGCACTTCACCATAGATCGTCGCCTTTCGCGAGTCCCAGTCGCCGTGCGGTCGGACCGGCGCCCCGGACAACATCCGGACCGAAGCTTTCAGCTTCACGTCGTCCTTAGCCATCAGCGACTCGCCGGGGGGCGGGTTCTCAATCTGGACTATGTAGCCGTTCAGGTCCAACACGATGCCGTCCTGCGTGAGGTCACGTCCGGGGATGAGCAGCACGGTTTTGCTAGCGCGCTGCACCGCAGACGGGTAGCTCAACGGGCCTTGTGCCGCAATTTCCACGAGGGTCGGCCGGTCGAGATGGAGCGTGGCACGGAACGAGCCGGACGGGCGGGATGAATAGCGAGGTTCCTCCATCAGGCGTGGAGTGCGCATGATCTGATTCTGATCGCCCGGCTCTCCAAGCTGAAGGCCGGAGGCTAACAGCCGCCCCGTGGCCACGTCAGTGATTGTCACGCGGGCTCCGCCCACCTCATCCCCCAGCACCATCGCCCCGTGTGCCACGACGCGGACCATCACATCGGTCGCCACGGGCTCAGTCAGGAGCCGGGGAGGGCTCTCCTCAGCCGCATACGCGACGCTCATCATGAACAGCGCACCCGC
>Ga0209376_1004782_pt1 | contig 11568 bp, 12 predicted proteins | sample GraSoiAngelo_134_FD_185891 | JGI IMG/M metagenome (GOLD analysis project Ga0209376, IMG submission 185891) | Grasslands soil microbial communities from the Angelo Coastal Reserve, California, USA - 14_0929_05_30cm (SPAdes) (version 2) | ecosystem: Environmental > Terrestrial > Soil > Grasslands ... | reverse complement strand
GAACTCACTCGCAACCGTGATTACAGCGAAGCCACCGCCGAAGAAATCGACCGCGAAGTGCGGCGTTTGCTCGACGACGCGTACCAAACCGCGAAACAAACTCTCATCGCCAATCGTGATCACCTCGACGCGATCGCCAAAACGCTGCTCGAGTACGAAACACTCGACGGCTCGCAGATTAAAGAACTGATCAAGCACGGCGAGTTGATAAATCCGCCGCCAAGCGTGACGCCGACATCGGGCGAAAAAATGCCGCCCGAAAAACCGCCGCGCCAGGTCGTAGTCGGTCCCGAGGCCCCGCCACTTCCAGGCGCACTCGGCGGCGCACCGGCCTAAGTCGCACTGCCAGACGAAAAGCTTTTTCGTCTAATTCTCGATAGGCCTATGAAACCCCTGGACGCTAGTGATGCAGATATCACGCGCCGGTTCCAGCAGAGGTTTGCTGCCACAGTGACTAACACGGCAGATGGGTTTCGGCTGCAGTTTCCCGGGGTGTCGGAGTCGTTCGAACTCTCGACTGAACACGACGAATTACCGTTTTCACCTCGTCTTGGCATGAGCACTTCTCAGATATCGACAGTTTAGAACCCTTTTTCGCAGGCCTGTTGTCTGGCGGGGTTGAAGTGGTCGTCACATACCGGGGCCAGAAGCCCGTTGCTCACCAAATCCGTCGTTGCGTCGAGGGAGATGCAACGGTGGTTTCACGTACCGCTGTCTTGGTCCCGCCGTTCTGGCGCCGTAAGTCACATCGAACCATCCGCTACACACCATCCGCCTAACCAAATCGCTTAAGCCAACCATGAGTAGCAAACAAATCGGCGTCATTCTGAAACGGTTTGAGCCACCGGATGAGGTGCGGGTGATGCAAAAAGGGAAATTCGAACTTGTGCACATCGGCGGGATGACGATTGGGCCCGCTACCTACGAGCCCAGGTTGGTTCAGGTAGGGGCGATTGACCTCAATCGCCCGCGGGCGGTTCGGTGAACCGCCCCTACCTATTCGTTGCCGATGAGTATGTAAGGCCAGTCATCATTTGGCCCAATCAATCCCGCCCGAATCGGATTCTCCCAAATGTATTCGAATTTCTCCGTTTCACTTTCGTCATGGCGCAATCGGTGATCGAAAAAGTTTCGCTGCCATTCGATTTTTCCCTTTCGCGCCGCAATCCGTTTGAAGTCACGGATGAGTTTAGAAAGTTCTGCATCAGGCGAAATGCCGATGAGAAGGTGCCAATGGTCCGGCATCAGCAAGAGCAGTTTAAGATACCACTGTTCCAACTCATGATACCGACGCGCAGTTTCGAAAAGTATCTGCGCGACTTGATTCTTGCAAAGCTGGTTCACGCCTCGCGCATCACAGCAAATCGTAATGAAATAGGTTGCTCCGAACCGCCCGTGAAAATGAATCGAATGATCCAGCACTTTCCGCACGGGCCGAGCCGGAACAGCGTGCTTATTCACTTTTGGGGGAACCGGGCGATTGGGGTCAATTGCCCCTACCTAGAACTGCATCTACTCGCGGCGTTGTTTTTCGACGAGGTGGCGCAGCTGGCGCTCCATCGTCTTGAACGCGTCGTGAATGACTTTGTTCAGCGGCTCGTGCGAGCCGTTGTCCATTTGTTTTTCGTCGCTCACCAGCTCGTGACGCGGTCTCACCGTGACATCGATCCGGCAACGGTAAGGATTACCTTTGTGATGAGTATGGTTCGGCTGCTCGATCGCGACATCGCATCGGTTGATGTGGTCGCAGAATTTCTCGAGTCGCGAAGCATAATCTAAAACGAGGTTGTCGATCTTATCTGACTTATCCAGGCCGCGGTAGGTGATCTTGACGGGCAATTGCATAATTAAAATATTGAGCTTAAACCGGACGAAGGGAACGAAAATGATTCGGTAATTTTGCCGGCTCGACTTTGACCAGGTCGGATTTCACGTGCTCGACGATTCGATTGCGAATGCGATCGGGTAGAAGATGGACAATCGCCCCATGAATCTCGGACGGCGCGGCAAACGCCCAGCCTTCCTTGCCACTGCCGTTGACAATTTTGGCGATTTGTTCGGCCAGTTCTTTGTTAATCCGCCGATCGGTCTCGGTTTCCAGTTTACTCTCGGCGATCGAAGCCGGGCCGCGATGGGTGCCTGCGCCTTCGGTGACCGGAAAACGTCCGGCCAAGTCGGTCACCTTGTCGACGAGCTTGCCGTGCGCATCGGTGATATCGAAAGCCTGGATCAATTTTAAGCTCGGCCCGCGGGTGGGCGTTTCGTTGACCCGATACGCTTTCAAGCTGCCGCGATCTGCCGCGATTACGAGTGAAGCCGGTATCATAGGCTAACTGGACGAGCGTCTTCCCGGCGCGTCAAAGAAGCGCTCATGAATTCTCTATAATAGAATCGCGCCGCGTTGCAATCTTGCGTTGAACAGAATTCTTCTGGTAGGGTGGTTCACCGACTCGCCCGCGGGCGAGTCCGAGCCGGACTGGCAAGGTCAATCGCCCCTACCTATTTCTTCGCGCGTTCCTCGTCACCGGTAATCGCCGCGAGCGCCGCCATGGCGCGTTTCTTCCAGGATTCGTGACGCGCGCGCGGTTGTTCGCCGCGGCTGAGCTTGAACAAACAACTCGCTCGTCCACCAAGGTCGACATCATCACCGGACGAAAATTTCTTCGGTTCCTTGAGAAAACCATCTTCGTTCGCGGTGTCGAGAATCTGTTCCCACTCGAGGTGCTCCTCGCCCGGAAGCACGAACGGAATTGGTTCGTGATGCGCGTTGATCAAAAGCAGAAAGGTGTCGTCGCGCACCGGTTCGCCATGTTCATCCACCAAACCAATGGCGTCGCCGCTGATGAGCATCCCAAGACAACGTGCGAATGGCGAATTCCATTCTTTCTCGCTCATTTCGTTCCCGCCGGGATTGAACCACATTACGTCCTTGATCTCGCCGCCCGGGACGCGGCGGCCTTGAAAAAATTTCGGACGACGAAATGCCGGATGCTCACGGCGCAGCTGAATCAATTTTTTGGTGAATTCGAACAGGCGGTTCTGTTTTTCGTCCCACTGCCAATTTAGCCAGCTGATCTCATTGTCCTGACAATAGGCGTTGTTGTTCCCCTTTTGCGTCCGGCCAAATTCATCGCCGCCCAAAAGCATCGGTACGCCTTGCGACAAAAAAAGTATCGTCAAAAAATTTCGCTCCTGCCGGCGCCGCAAACTGTTGATGTTCGGATCGTCCGTCGGCCCTTCGACCCCGCAGTTCCAGGAGCGATTATGGCCGTCGCCGTCGCGGTTCTCATCGCCGTTGGCTTCGTTGTGCTTGTCGTTGTAGCTGACGAGATCGTTGAGGGTGTAGCCGTCGTGTGACGTGATGAAGTTAACGCTGGCGTAGGGTTGCCGGCCGTCGTGTTGATAAAGATCGGGGCTGGCGGTCAGTCGATATGCGACTTCGCCGATAAAACCTTCGTCGCCACGCCAAAAACTGCGCATCGCGTCCCGGAATTTTCCGTTCCATTCCGAAAACGGCACGGGAAAATTGCCGACCTGGTAGCCGCCTTCACCGACATCCCACGGCTCCGCGATTAATTTCACCTGTGACAGGACCGGGTCCTGTTGAATGACTTTGAAAAAGGCGGCGAACTTATTGCATCCGGTGCCGTCGCGTCCGAGGGCGGGAGCGAGGTCGAACCGAAAACCGTCCACGCGCATTTCCACCACCCAATGGCGCAGACTGTCCATCACCATTTGCAGCGTGCGCGGGTGGAGCGTGTCTACCGTGTTGCCGGTGCCGGTGTAATCCAAATAGAAACGGGGATTGTCTGCCATCAGCCGATAAAACGCCCCATTATCGATTCCGCGAAAACAGACCGTCGGTCCGAGATGATTTCCTTCGCCGGTGTGATTGTAAACAACATCGAGAATCACTTCGATCCCGGCGGCGTGCAGCGCTCGCACCATCGATTTGAATTCGGTCACTTCCGCGGTCAACTCACGGTTGCTCGAATAGTGCCCGTGCGGTGCGAAAAATCCGATCGTGTTGTAGCCCCAGTAATTCGTCAGGCCACGATCGACCAGCGCCTTGTCATCCAGATGGGTGTGCACCGGTAAAAGTTCGACCGCGGTCACGCCAAGCGTTTTGAGATAACGGATCGCCGGTTCGCTCGCGATTCCAGCATATGCGCCGCGGAATTGCTCCGGCACGTCTCCCCAAAGTTTCGTGAATCCTTTCACGTGCATTTCATAAATCACCGTTTCGGAAAGCGGAGTGTTCGGCCGTTGGTCGTCGCGCCAATTGAAGGCATCGTCGACTACGACTGACTTGGGCATCGCCCACGCGTTGTCGCGCGAATCGCGCGTCAGGTCCTCCGCTTTATCGCCGACCACGTAACCGAACATTTCGTCCGACCAATTAATCCGGCCCGCGATCGCTTTAGCATAGGGGTCGAGCAACAATTTCGAATCGTTGAAACGCAGGCCCCGCTTCGGATCGTACGGGCCATAGACGCGGTAACCGTAAAGTTGTCCCGGCCGCGCATCGGGCAAAAACGCGTGCCACACTTGCTCGGTTTGTTCGCGGAAAGGAATGCGGAGGTTTTCCTTCGGCGCGCCGATGTTGTCGAACAAGCAGAGATCAATGCCCGTGGCGTGTTCGGAAAAGATCGCGAAGTTGACGCCGTTTCCCAGCCAAGTGGCGCCAAGCGGATATGGTTTTCCGGGCCAGGTCTTTACCATTGTCATAGAAGCGGCCAGCTTACAATCGTGGACGCCATCCAAAATTAAGCGGCGAATCTGGGTGAATCAGAGTTCGCACATTCTCCATTCGATATAATCCCAACACAAACTGCTTTTCTTGATTTCGGGTGACCAAGTCCGAGTGCAATTCCGCGGGAACTTCGTCGCGCAACGGCATAATGGCCCACTTTGCCACGGCCATTTGTTCCGCGGTCGGCGCACCTGGCTGATGTCGATGCAGAAAAAACTGGAGCGTGTTGTAATCGGTATCGATAAATACGACCGGATCGTCGTCGATCGTGCTCTCCACTTCACGCGCAAATAGCTTCAAGTTTTCGCCGCCGCGATCCTTGCTCGTCTTGAGAAAGTGTTTTGCGCTCAGTCCAACGGCGAGCGCGAGAGCGAATGCCGCGACCTGCCAAGGCTGGATACGAAATCTTCGCAAATAAGTTACACAAAAATAAGCGGCTAGAATCGCTCCCGCGGGATAAGCGGGCAGGATGTAATCGGCAGTTTTGCGCACCGAGAGAGCAAAAAATACGAGCACGAGAAATATCCACAAAATTGTGGGCGCAAGCGGATGTCGAAACCACCGCTTCCACCCGATGGCGCAAAGTGCGCCGATAGTCAGGAGCGACCATGGTAGAAACCGCTGAACAAACCAGATCGGATTTTGCAGAATAAGCTTTAGCGCAACGATTGGACCATCAATGTAATGTTTGCCGCCGAAGTGATGATCCAATCCCAAGGTTGGTCCGATTAGCTCACGGCCGATAAGCTGCTTAAAAAACGGCGCCGGGTAGCGGATCGCGGTCGGCAATGCCCAGAGCGAGAAGATCGCGAGCGCAACTGAGATTGCCCACAACCAGTGACTACGCCAGAGAAGATCTGGTTGGCCCCGGATTAACCAGGCGGCCAACGGCAGATATATCATCGGAAGAAGCGCTGCTGGACCTTTGGTCAAAGCCGCCAAGCCGATGGCAATCGAAAACCCGCCGATGGCGATCCTGTCGGAGTCATTTTCAAATATGACCGCGGTCGTGCACATCCAAGCCGCCGTGAGAAAGAGCACCAGGACCGGATCGGGCCGGCAATGATAGATCATTGTCATATTGGCCGGATTCACCAGCCACGCGGCCCCAGCGAGAAGAGCGGCTTCGTTTGCGACCGTTTCGGTCTCGGGAATTTTTCGAAATAAATTACGTGCGATTCTCACAGTCAGGGCAGTGGTGAGCAGTGTCGCTGCAACCATTGGCCACTTCGCGGCCCATTCCTGCCAGAAACCGAGCGCGACGACCGGCGCTGCCATCCAGTTCACTAATGGTGGTTTCGTTGCAACGTGCCCAAGCATGTCGCGTGGAAGGAGCCATCGACCGTTCACGACGATATCGGCTGTGTACGAGACGGTCCGCGGTTGATCAAATCGTTGCAGCGCACTGGGAGCGATCACGCGGGACGAGAGCATCACGGCTGCGCAGCCGCAAAGCAGGATCTGACATGACATCTCGCCTTTCATCAGCATTGGGTGATGATTTCAATTTGTGCTGCGCCGCGCAAGCACGCCGATGCGATTCAACTACCGCGGGCTAATGGCATTCCAGCCTAGCCGAGTTTGTGATGGAGGAAAATCGCGAGCAAGCCCAGGCTGACAGCGCCTGCAATCAAGAACGAGCCCGGAGACGGCTCTTGCAGGGCGAGGAACAAGAGGAACGTCTGCATGATTGCTTTGGCTGGCGGCTTTGGGGTATGAATCGGATTGCAACGCGAGAGTGGTCGCCATCCAACAAAACTTTTTCCCCGACCAGCTTCAAAAACCGATTCATGAAAACGATCGCGCGTTTTGAAGCGGCTCGCCGCGAGCGAAATGCGCCGCGTCCGGCGCCGGTGATCGATCAAGTGATGGCCGTGGTTTGCTGCCGTACCTTTGCCTTAACTGAGGAATTTTTGCGCAGTTTCGCTAAAAATTTGTGTACGTCATACCGTCAACTCTCAAAGCTACAGGTAGAACCTGACCTGAGGCGCTCGTAACCGAGAGTGCCGTACACTTCGAAAGTGCCAGGGCGATCAATCAGGATTTGTAAGTTCCAGCCAAGAACTCGACGTCGCCTTGCTAAAAGGCGTCTCGCGCAAACGGAAGCGAGTGACGTTGAGGTGTCGTTCCGGAGTTATCACCCCATCCAGCTCGGAGTCTAGCTGGGCTTCCTTTGGCCAATCTTCCATCTCTTTCGGATTCGAAGTCAGTTCGGCATGAACCTTCAAAGGCAGAGAAATCGGTCTACCCTCTACGTTCTCCGTAGCGCCACCTCGTTCTTGATCGCCCTCCACTCGAACGTTTACCGTAAACCCGTCGGGAAACGCAGTGCCGTTGCCTTTATTCTCTTTTTTTGCCACAGCGTATTTCTGCGGAGCGACTTTGCGCGTGCGAACAAGAATCGCTTGTTGCACAGTTCTAAGGACATCGAGAGCCCATTTAACTTTACTGTTCTCTATTCTTAGCAGCGTCAAAGTCGATGGAGACCATTTCCCATCCACCTCCCATAGCAGCAGTGATCCATCCGGAGACCAGCGAGCCGGAAGAATTTCTTCGTTATTCATGTGAATCATTGCACTTGAGCCGTTAATGATTCCTACGATTTCGCCAGTATGAAGATCTACGATCTTGTTCTCATTGATCTCATCGGGAATCGGATTGACCGTGTTATTGAATGCACTGACGCCATATTCACGATTCCGCGAAACACTTGATGGCGGAATTACATATCCGTCCGGTAATTTGAGTTGAGATTGATCGGCAGCGATTAAGAATGTCGCCGCCAACAGCGCCGGGGCGAAGCAAGCTAGCAATTTCGGTTTCACGACCGCATCTCGAGAGAGAACCCAATTATATCATTTACTCTTCTTGCCGGGTATCGAGATAAAGGACGACGAAGGCGATGCCGAGGAGCGGTTGAAGAATTCGCTGCAAAACGGTGAGACCCAGTTCGGAAAAGCTGGCAGTCTGATTTTTTGGCAGGCTCGCCATCATTTTCTGCAGAACAACCTGAGGATCCTGCGCGACGCCCAGCTGGCTGAAAGAATCTCGGACTAACGGCCATTCCGCAGCCAGTCTTGGCCACATCGCGACGACGGCGATTGCTAAAGCAAACGCGATCCAAATCGAGACGATGAGCGCGCCGCGCCAAAGTGGGCGTTGATACCAGGGAAGATCCCGCCCGCTGCGCGCGAGTCTTCTGCTCTCGCGGAGGGCCTCGTTCACGTTCGCGTTTTCGAGCACGGTGAATTGCTGCCAGAAAAGAACGTTAATGAAAAATCGGCCGAACAACCAGACTTGAAATGCAAGCAAGCCGAGCGCGAGCACGATCGAGAAGAGCGCCGCTGAAGTGACGACCATGATCGCGATGCCGAGAGCGAACAGGATCAGCAAAAAGAAAACGCCGTAGACAAACAGGCCGAGACCGGCCACGCGCGGCCAATATTTGACCGCCGCATTAAGGACGCTGAAAAAACCGATCCGATGTCCGGTCGCAAACTCGGCGGTGAGAATCTGGATGCCGGCGATGTAAATTGGAATCAAAACAAGTCGCAGCACGAGCATGCATAATCCGAACGCGACCGCAACGAGTGATCGCAGATCGACATTCACACCCGGCGCGGTGTCGATGAAACGACTGGTGAGCTCGGCGCAGACAATCGGGATGATGCTCAGCAATGAGAGGCAGAAGAATTGAAAGAAACCGCGAAAATAAATTCGAAAGGTTTCGACCAAAATGTTCCGACTCGGCGGTTTGGAGGTTGTAGTGGCCGTGTCGGCCGCAATGCCGGCGGACGCTCCTGCGCGCGACACGGTCCGAGCCGGACTGGCGTTTGCCTCCACATTTGTCTGAACCGGCGGTGGTTCGACTTGAAACAATCCGGGAATGTCGCCGGCCGTTTTCCAATGAGCCTCCTCGACATCGGCCTGGCGGGCGGGATTCGCCGGCAACACCCGACCGTCAGCTTTCCATTCACGCAACGTCGCCAGATCAGCCGGGCCGTATTCTTTTCCCTGAACTCGAATGATCCACTGCTCGGCCATGCCCTCATCATTGGACAGGATTCACCGGATTAACAGAGGGATTTGCTGAAGCGAATTTGCAGGTTCGGTTTTGAAATCGGCAGAATCCAGTTAATCCTCTCTTCTAGTGAAACTGCTTTTAATAGACGGGCATTATTACGTTTACCGGTCGTTTTTCGCGATCCCGAACCTGTCCAACTCGCGAGGCGAGCCGACGAACGCAATTTTTGGTTTCACCAAGACGCTGCGCTTGATGATTAAGCATCTCCAGCCGGAGCTGGGAGCGGTGTTTTGGGACGAAGGCATGCCGGAACGGCGAGTGAAGTTGCAACCGGCTTACAAAGAAACGCGCAAGGAGATGCCGTTGCCGATGGTGCCGCAACTCGATTTCATTCAAAAGCTTACGCCCCTGCTCGGATTCAAAAACATTTCGCTCCCCAACACCGAAGCCGACGACTTGATGGGTTGCTACGCGATGGCCGCGTGCAAGCGCAAAGGAATGGAAGTGGTCTTGGCCACGAACGACAAAGATTTGTATCAGCTGATCGGCCCGTGCGTGAAAGTTTACACCACAGCCAAAGCCGATCTGGCTTCGCCGAAAGACGGGTTCGCGTTACTCGGCGAGGAACAAGCGACTGCGAAATGGGACGTGCCGCCGAAACTGATCGGCGATGTGCTGGCGATTTCCGGCGATTCGGTCGACAACATCCCCGGCGCCGGTATCGGACGGAAAACTGCGGCCGGATTAGTCCGCGAATCTGGCGGCCTGGAAAAGCTGCTCGCGAACATCGACAAGGTGAAAAGCAATCGGAACCGGGAAAAGCTTACCGTCGCGCGCGAACAAATTTTGCAGAACCGAAAAATGGTGGAGCTCGATTGTCACATGGAGCTTCCAATCCCGATTGATGACCTCCGGATCCAACCGGATTATCCAGCGCTGATCGCCCAACTGGAGAAATGCGAGTTCAAGTCGTTATTGCAGGAGGTAAAAACCGAGGCGGCGAGGGCCGGCGGTTCGATTCAAGAGGAGATGAAGTTGTAAGCGCCTGGCGTAGTTGAGCCTACTCAGTCCGAAAAAATCGTAAATAATTCGAACGCCAGCCGCTGGGCGCTGTCCAAATTAACAGGTTAAGGCGATTCGGGCGGTTGCACGTTTCTTGTATTTGCTGTTTCTCCTTGGCGTGCGCTGCCCGAATCTTTTTTTGTACCGATGTCGCCTGGGCGAGTCCGAACCGGAGTGGCAAAGTCAATTGCCCTTATCCTTTCCGCGGAAAGTGCCCTCAATTGTGGTGTTGCGGCGCGCCCGACCAAAGTGGTTTGATAGCAGTCGCCGTTTATGCAGAGCGATACCAGCCCGTTCGGCCTCCGCGGCTTTCTGATCGATGCACCACAGTTCGGCACTTTGCGCGGCCGGCCTAATGGCGCGGTCTTGATCGACAACGGAAAAATTTCGAAAATCGGCGATTACGACGATCTGCGCCGGCTGCACCCGAATTCAATTCGCTGGCTCGACCGGCGGCCGGCCGCGATTTTTCCGGGCTTAATCGATTGTCACACGCACCTGCCGCAATACTCGGTCGTGGCGCGCGGTGAAAGCGAGCTGTTGCCATGGCTGCGGCAGCACATTTTTCCGGTCGAGCGGGAGTTTACCGGACCGAAAGCGCGCGCCGAAGCGCCCGCGTTTTTTCAAGAGTTGGTGCGCAATGGCACCACCACGGTGATGGCCTACGCGGCGATTTATGAAGACAGTTGCGATGCCGGTTTCGAGGCCGCCAAGCAAAGCGGCATCCGCGCGATCCTCGGGAAAATGATGATGGATCTCGGCTCCTACGGCCAGCTCCAGCCGAAAAAGGTGCTCTCAATTTCGTTGCTCGAGAGCGAGCGCCTTTGTCGAAAATGGCATCGGTCCGAGGAAGGCCGGCTCGAGTACGCGTTCAGTCCCCGTTTCGCCGTTACCTGTTCGGAAAAAATGATGCGTAGCGCCGCCGAGCTGGCCGCGCGGTTCGAAGCCTATTTGCAGACTCACCTGGCGGAAAACCGCGAGGAGCTGGAGAAAGTGCACCACCTTTATATGAGCGCGCGCGACTACACCCACGTCTATGAAAAATGCGGAATGCTCACACCGCACACCGTGGTCGGCCATTGCATTCATCTCAATCCCCGAGAAATCGCCGCGATCGCCGCGGCACAGTCGAGCGTGGCGCATTGTCCGAGCTCGAATCTTTTTCTCGGCAGCGGCCTGATGAAGCTCGATCAACTTTTGAAAGCCGGAATCAACGTCGGACTCGGTTCGGACGTGGCCGGCGGGCCGGAGTTAAATATGTGGCAGGTAATGCGCGCGGCGATTGAAGTGCAAAAAGCGCGCAGCGCCTACGAACCGAATTTGCGACCGCTTCGTCCGGGCGAAGCATTTTATCTCGCCACCCTCGGCGGCGCACGCGCGCTCGGGAAATCCAATATCATCGGCTCACTCGATTCCGGTAAGGAAGCGGACCTGATCGTTGTCGACCTGGCCGCGCTTTTGCCCTATCCAAACGAGGATGCTTTGGCCGAACTTACGCCCGAGGACATAGTCGCGCTCTGCATTTATCGCGGCGGACCGCAAGCGAATCTGGAAACGTACGTTCGCGGCAAATGCATTTACCAGGCACCAAGCCCGGCCGGCGCGCTATGAAACGAATCAGTGTCGATCCAATCGATGTCGCCTTGAGCGAAGACATTGGCGAGGGCGATCTGACCACAGATTCTTTCGTCTCGAAGAATCAGCAGGCGACGGCGCGAATTGTGGCTCA
>Ga0209376_1004779_pt1 | contig 11571 bp, 13 predicted proteins | sample GraSoiAngelo_134_FD_185891 | JGI IMG/M metagenome (GOLD analysis project Ga0209376, IMG submission 185891) | Grasslands soil microbial communities from the Angelo Coastal Reserve, California, USA - 14_0929_05_30cm (SPAdes) (version 2) | ecosystem: Environmental > Terrestrial > Soil > Grasslands ... | reverse complement strand
ATGCGGCGTGAGTCGGGCATTCTTGTGGACGTTCATCCAGGCCTCCTCCTGTCCCGGGCGAGTAATGACTTGGCAGCCACTACTTTCCCCAGGTCGGCCTGGGTGAACAACCTCTTGCTTCGTCACATCTAGCTAGATGCCTGGAGGGTCTCGACGGCCCCTCAGAGCCGGACGACTAGGTAGCGCCCGGCTGGCAGGAGTTTCGCGAGCGCCTCGGCGCAGCCCCGGCCGGGGCGCTGGTGCGTGTTGTGGCCTACGGTTAGACTTTCCGGCAGCCGTGCCCAATCGAGCCGCCCATGCCCGCGATCGGCGTCGTCATTCTCGCCCTGTGGATGGCTCGCGCGGGCAGACCATGTCGTCGAGAAATGAGCAAGCGGGGTGGCGGCTCGAACCCTAACTTCAGCTTGCAGCGGCCGGCACCTCGCGTTGCTCGGCGCCGCCGCTGAAGCTGGCGTAGACGGCATGGAGTCGCCTTGGATGAACGATCACGAAATCACGGACGTTCCGTCCACACTGGATACGATCCGTCAGGAAACCGAACGGGTCGGCTTCACGCTCGGGTCTGAACCCAAGACCGGCGGACTGCTCCGCGCACTTGCGGCGTCGAAGCCGGGCGGTCAGTTTCTCGAACTGGGTACCGGGACGGGCGTGGGAACGGCGTGGCTACTTTCCGGTATGGATGCTGGCTCTCACCTCGTCTCGATCGATAGCGACGCCAAGGTATCGGATATCGCGAGGCGGAATCTTGGGCACGACCCGCGAGTCACGTTTCATCTCGGGGACGGCGGCGAGTTCCTTAGAAAGGCAACGCCGCAGCAGTTCGACTTCATCTATGCGGACGCCTGGCCGGGCAAATTCAGCCATTTGGACGGGGCACTGTCCCTTCTCAAAATCGGCGGGATCTATTTCATCGATGATCTCCTGCCGCAGCCAAGTTGGCCTGAGGGGCACGCAACGAAGGTCCCAGTTCTGATCGCGGACTTGGAACGCCGCCGAGGTTTTGTCGCAACGAAGTTGGCGTGGGCATCAGGGCTGATGATATTGGTGAGAACGAGGGCCGTCTAACAGCGGCTGCACCCGACGGCGACCGCCCGACGATCGACTTGATTTGAATCCAACGTTCGCGGCCGCCGCGGGTTATCGGGGCGTTCGGCAGCAGCCATAAGGGGGCTTGGCCGACCATGCGAGCGAACATGAAGATCGACATCGACAAGCTCACCGAGGCGGAACTCATCGACCTGAACAATCGGGTTGTCGAGCGCCTGAGGTTCTTGAACCAGATGCGCGCGCACGGCGAAATGCTCCAGTTCAAGATCGGAGATCGAGTCTCCTTTCAACCAGAAGGCCATCCGGTCGTGGTTGGTATGCTGACCCGCTACAACCGGAAGACCGTTACCGTCGTCACGGACATCGGGCAGCGTTGGAATGTCGTGCCGAGGCTTTTGCGGCAAGCAGACGGCTCGAACGCAGCGGAGGGCCTCGCGCCCAACGTGATTCAGGTTCGTAAGAAGTGATCTACCGCGAGCGTTGGACGCGAAGCCACACGTCGCCGACGCGCACGCAGCCGTGATACGGCAAGGTTCGCCGTCACCGGAAAGAGGTAATTTATGACGCGAGTCCAGCTGACGCTAAAGAGCGTTCGAGCGCGGCCTGTGGTCGTGCCCTTGAAGAGGCCGGTCGTCTCGAAAGTTGGCCTGTTTCAAGACTGGCCTCTGATTCTGATTGACCTCTACACCAACGAAGGGGTTGTGGGGCACAGCTACCTCGAGCCTTATCTCAAGCAATCCGCGCGGTACATCGTTCCCGCTATCGAAGACCTCGCCGAAGCAGCAAAAGGCCAACCGGTGGCGCCGTTCGACAGTTATCGCCGAGGGATCGGCTCGCTGCATCTCATCGGCCGTGAAGGGGTGTCCCTGATAGCGGTATCGGGCCTCGATATGGCGGCATGGGATGCTTTGGCCAAAGCCGCCGACATGCCGCTCGCCGTGTTCCTCGGGGGGACGATCGGTCCGGTCCCCGCCTACAACAGTAACGGGCTATGGTTGACGCCGGTGGACAAGCTGGCTGCTGAGGCGGCGGCGCTCATGGCTGAAGGAGGGTTCACCGGCCTAAAGCTCAGACTGGGAAGAGAAACGCTAACCGACGATCTGGCGGCTATTGCCGCTGTGCGGGAGGCGGTTGGCGCCACAGTGAAGCTCATGTGTGACTTCAACCAAGGCTTGTCGCTGGGTGACGCGCTCGTGCGATGCCACGCTCTCGACGACCAAGGGCTCTATTGGTTTGAGGAACCCACTATCTACGACAATATTCCGGGCTACGCTCAGCTGGCGAGTGAGCTGAAGACTCCGGTTCAGCTCGGGGAGAACTTCTACGGCGCGCGCCTACTGTATCAAGCAGTGCTCGCTGGCGCGGGCGACTATGTCATGCCCGACCTCATGCGCATTGGCGGTGTCAGCGGGTGGCTGCGTGCGGCAGCGATCACGAGCGCCGCGGGCATTCCAATGTCCACGCATCTCTACCCAGAGATGGCTGCGCATCTCCTGCGCGTCACCGATACAGCGCACTGGCTTGAGTGGCAAGATTGGGCTGACCCGATACTGTCCGAGCCCTTCCAAATCAAGGACGGTTATCTCATGGTTCCTGACAAACCTGGCCAAGGCATCGAGTGGGACGAGAAGGCTGTCGCAAAGTTCAGATTATGAGCCGGTCGTTCCGTGGACATGTCCTAGGAGGACGCAGTCGGCTCAGGCGCTAGGCAGCAGGCCCGCACGGTAGCTGCGTCGCAGCGTGTCGAGCTTCAGCGGCACCGGCGTGCCGAGCCACATCGCGTAGATGCTGTGGTCGTCGACCGAGTCGTCGGACAGCGGATGGACCAGCACGTCGAGACCGTCGCGGTGGAACATCAGCCACTCGACGACGGGCTGAAACTGGTCGGGCTTGAAGATGACCTGAGCGTTGGCGACCGGATGCGGCCCGATTGGCTCGTCGCGAAAGCCGCCGAACTCGACCTGGAACTTCTCGCCGATGACGGCGCACACGCGTTCGGCGGCCGGACGCGTCTTCTGCGGATCGTAGTAGATGTGCGCGTGATAGCCGCGGTTCGGGATGGTGTCGGTCATCGCTCATCCTCCTCGCTGGGGTCGTTCGGTTTGGATCAGGCCACGAGCGCAGCACCGAGATTTCTCGCGAACTCCTCGAGGAGCGCGTCGGCTTTCTTCTTGATGACGGGCTGACCGAACTCGCCGATCCGGCCCAGGATGGCGAGGTCGGTTTCGATACGAAGCCGCGTCCCTCCCTCTTCCGAAGCGAGGGTGAGGTTCATGCTCGCGCGGATGCCTCCGCCCACGCGGCGGTCGTTGGCCTCGGCCCGCATCCGAGCCCGCCACGAGCTGCGGTCCTGCTCTTCCACGGTCATCGTGCCCTGGAGCGACAGCCGGATCGGGCCGACCCGGACCCTGAGGCCGCCCTTGTAGGCGCCGGCGTCCACGGCCTCGACGCTCTCGACTCCCGGGACACAGCTCGCCACCTTGGGAACCTCCATCAAGAAATCCCACAGGCGCTCCCGCTCGACGGGGATCACGCACTCCTGGGCGAAGGTCACCGCGTTCCGCGCACCGACGCCCGCGCCGCGTCCCACGCCTGGGTCAGCGCCCGGCCGGCCATGACCGCGGCCATCTCACGCTTGTACGCCGCCGACCCGCGGTGGTCGCTCAGGGGGTCGACGGCGCCCCTGACCGATTCTCCGGCGGCCCGCAGAAGGTCCGCGCCGACTCGTTGACCCGCCAGGAGCGCCTCGGCCGCCCGCGCCCGTATGGGCGTCACGCCGACCGAGCCGAGCGCGATCCGCGCCGTGCGGCAGCGCTCGCCGTCCGGCTCCAGGCTCACGGTCGCGGCGACGGCGACGGTCGCGTAGTCGTCCGCGGTCCGCGGAAGGAACTTCACGTAGGCGGCGCCGCTCGCCGCGGGAAGCGATGGGACGACGACACCGGTGACGACCTCGCCGGGCTCGAGCGCGCTCTCGTAGTAGTCGCGGAAGAACTCTTCGAGGGGCAGCTCGCGTCGGCCGCTGGATCCGCGGATCTCCACGCGAGCCCCGAGCGCGATCAGTGTCACGGGTGGATCTTGATTCGGATCGGCGTGAGCGAGCGCCCCGCCGACGGTGGCCATGTGGCGGATCCGAACGCTCGCCACGCGACGGAACGTCTCGGCGAGAACCGGCAGCCGCTCCCGAACGCGTGGTGAGGTCTCCACTTCCCGATGGGTAGCGAGGGCGCCCAGGCGAAGGCCGCCATTCGCGGCCTCGATGCGGTCGAGCCCCGCGATTTCGCGAAGGCTCACGAGGTAGCTCGGACGAACCAGGCGCTGCCGCATCATGGTCACCAGGGCGGTGCCACCCGCGATCACCCTGGCCTCGTCGCCGTGCTCGCCCAAGACGGCGAGGGCTTCGTCGAGCGTCCGTGGCGCCGCGTACTCGAAGGCGTTCATGCGCGACTCGGCTGGGCCGCAGCCCGAATCGACTCGATGATCTTGTAGTAGCCGGTGCACCGACAGAGATTGCCGAGCATCCACTCACGGATCTCGGCGTCGCTCGGGTTCGGGATCGCGTCGAGGAGCGCCTTGGCCGACACGACCTGGCCCGGGGTGCAGATGCCACACTGAAAGCCGCCCGCGTCGATGAACGCCTGCTGCACGGGGTGGAGCCGCTCGTCCCCGGCGAGGCCCTCGATGGTCGTGATCTCATGACCGTCCGCGCTGACGGCCAGCGCGATGCAGGAGCTGATCATCTTGCCGTCGAGCAGCACCGTGCACGCCCCGCAAACGCCGACACCGCACCCTTCCTTCGAGCCGGTGAGCCCCAGATCGTTCCGGAGGCAGTCGAGCAGCGTGCGGTACGTGGGAATCTCCACCGCGCGCGCCGTGCCGTTGACGGTGAGCCGGATCTTGCGGTTCACGGGCGCCCCTCCTTCTCTTTGAGGGCGAAGTAGACCTTCTCGGCCGTGATGGGAAGGTCGAGAACGCGCACGCCGCACGCGTCGGCGACGGCGTTGGCGATGGCGGGCGCGACGGCGCTGATGCTGCCCTCGCCGATGGCCTTGGCGTTGAACGGTCCCGGACCCACCGGGTCCTCGAGGATCACCGTGGTGAGCGGCGGGATGTCCTGGATCGTCGGAAGCTTGACGTCACCGAGGCTCAGCGTCGTGATGCGGCCTTCTTCGGTCTTGATCTCTTCCATCAGCGCGTACCCAAGTCCCTGGATGAACCCCCCCTCGATCTGTCCCTGGTGGCCGATCTGATTGATGATGGTGCCGACGTCGTGCGCCGTCGTGAAGCGGCGCACGGTCACCTGCCCCGTCTGCGCGTCGACCGCGACCTCGGCCACCTGCGCGGTGAAGGACGTGACCGCGCCGTGCGCCTTCGCGTCGTAGAAATGCGAGGCTTCCAGCGTGCGGCCCCCCCGCGCCGCGGCCCGAGCGATCTCGGCGAGCGAATCGGCCGGTACGCCGACCTTCGCCGCCTCGGCGTGGATCTGCGCCTTGAGCTTTTCGGCCGCGTGATAGGCCGCGCGGCCGCCCGTGTGCGTGACGCGGCTGCCGCCCACGCCGGAGTCGGTCGTGAAGTCGTCGGTGGTGGCCAGGTCGATCTCCACGTCGTCCACCGCCAGGCCGAGGACCTCGGCCACGACCTGGCGAAGCACGAGGTGGGCGCCAGTCCCGGTGTCGGGCAATGCGATCCGCAGCGTCACCCGCCCGTCGGCCTCGAGCCGCACGACCGCGTTGGTGAACCCGACGCCGATGTGTCGGTGCGTCATCGCCATGCCGCGCCCGACCAACAGCCCCGGCTTGGGCTGGGAATACTCGCTGGCCTTCAGCGCGGCCTCGAGCGTGTCGCTGGCCCGGACGTGCTCGAGATGATGGCCGTTGGCGAGGTGGTCGCCGTCGCGGAGAAGATTGCGCCGGCGGAAGTCCGCCGGGTCGAGCGCGAGCTCCTTGGCGATCATGTCCATATGCGACTCCTCGGCGAAGACCATCTGGGGCTCGCCGGGCGACCGGGCATGCCCGCAGGGGATGTTGTTCGTGTACACGCAGAACGATTCGATGTGGAGATTGGGGATCCGGTAGACCCCGGCGCCCATGCTGGCGCCGCCGAGGTTCACGCTCGGCGCCGGCTTGAAGGCCGCGTAGGCCCCGCTGTTGAACAGCGCTCTCACGCTTCGGGCGACGATCCTTCCGTCCCGGCTCACGCCGGTGCGAATCGTGATCACGGAGGGATGGCGCGGATTGCCCGCCATCAGCTCCTCGGCGTAGCGCATGACCATCTTGACGGGGCGGCCGGTCACGCGCGCCAGGTGGTAGGCGAGCGGCAGATCCATGAGCGAGCCCTTGCCGCCGAAGTCGCCGCCGATCGGCGTCAGGTTGACCCGGATCTTCTCGGCGGGCAGCTGGAGCGCGTGAGACAAGAGCTCCTTGAGGCGGAAAGGCATCTTGTTCGACGCCCACACCTGGACCCGGCCGTCCTCGTCGATGGCCACAACGCCCGCGTGCGGCTCGAGATAGCCCTGATGGGCGAGCTGCGTCCGGAAGGTGTGTTCGAAGGTCCGGGCAGCTTCTCGAAAGCCGACTTCCACGTTGCCGAGCTTGAAGCGGAGCACCGACTGGACGTTCGCGTGGCGCCGCTCGGCCGGCGCCCCTTCGTAGGCTCCGGGATTCTCGTGCACGACCGGCGCGCCGGCGACGATCGCCTCTTCCGGGTCGATGACGGCCGGGAGATCTTCGTACTCGACGTCGATGAGCGCCGTCGCTTCTTCAGCGATGTCCGGATCGGCCGCCGCGACCACCGCGATCTTCTCGCCGATGAATCGCACACGGTCCCGCGCCAGAAGCGGCATGTCGAACATCCGCCGTCCCACCAGAATGTCCGGGAGGTCCCGGGCGGTGAGGACCGCGAGGACCCCCGGGTGGGCACGCGCCCGGGAGGTGTCGATCCGGATGATACGCGCATGCGGTAGCGGGCTGCGCAGGGCCTTTCCCCAGACCAACCCGGCGACCGACACGTCCCCGGAATAGCGCGCCTCGCCGTTCACCTTCTCGATGCCGTCGACGCGGCCGATCGGCTTGCCAACGATACGATGGGCCATGGTCAGCTCCTTCCTGTCCTAGCCGATCGCGGACAAGACCTTGCCGGGAACCGCGACCGATTTGGCGTCGATCAGAATCACCGCGAGCACGCACGGCGCCGCGCCGTTGTTGACCCAGTTGTGGATCGTGCCCCGCTGCACCATGACGTCACCGGCCTTGAGGTGGACGCGCGAGTCGTCCAGCTCCATGTCGATCTCGCCCGAGATGATCGCGATGTAGTCGATCGAGTCCGTCCGGTGATTGCGCGCCGCGAGCCCCGGCGCGAACTCGATGATGCGGAAAATCGTCCCCTTCGCGAGCGTCGTGCCGACCTTGCGCTGCCCCTCGTCACCGGCGCCGTCGTTGTTGACCGGGAAGCCCTCGGTCGTCCAGATATTCACGGACGTCGCGCCCGGGCGCCCCGATACGACGTTCTTGCACACTTCGTCGATCTTGACGATCGCCTTGCCGTTCGCGTCGTGCCCCGTGATCACCCGCCGCACGTTCAGCGCCATGCCCGCCTCCTCAGATCTGGTAGACGCGCCTCGGCCGGCGAGGCCCCCGCCCACGCGTCGGCGCGCCGCGGCCCGCATGATAGACCTTTCTCTGAAAGAGTGCTCGTGGGGCGTTGCGGAGGGGCAGGTGCCGGGCGGTGCGCGGGGTCGGCTACGCGCTCAGCTCAGGGCACGACGACCATGTCGCCAGGCCGCAGCAAGACGGTGTCTGGCTCGACGCCGGCGGACGTCTCGGTGTCGTCGTCGACGAGAATCCGCACGAGCCTCGTTCCCTCGAGGCGAAGAATGGACAACCCGGACGGAGAGGCGAATTCGGTGAACCCGTTGGCACGCACGATGGCGTCGAGGACCGTGGAGCCCTTCTCCAGCTCGTATAGACCGGCCGTCTTCACTTCACCGACGACGGAAACCGAGAACCGCTGCTCGCCGTGCAGGGCGGGAGCGCTCGCCGGGGTCCCGCTCATTCCGGCGAACCCCTTACTCCCCCGCGGTATTTCCCAGAAAGGGATGGGGGGTGTGGCGGAGCCTCAGGCCGGCGCTTAGAATGCGCGGCTGGAGGGACAAATCCATGGCTGACGCGACGCGTGCCTTCCAGGAGAACGACGTTGTGCTACCCAACGGCCTGAAGATCCACTACTACGAGTGGCCCGGCCCACGGCCGAACCTCGTGCTACTGCACCCGTCGTCGGGCTATGGACGGATGTGGGAGGCCACGGCCGGGGCGCTGGGCTCGCGCTTCCACGTGTACGCCCTCGATCAGCGCGGCCACGGCAGCAGCGGACGGCCCGACGGCGACTACTCGGCCGAAGAGTACGCGGACGACCTCCACCTGTTCTTCCGTCAGGTCGGGATCGACCGGGCGATCGTCGCCGGGCAGTCGCTCGGCGGCCGGGTCGGGCAGGTCTTCGCCGCGGTCTATCCCGGCCAGATCGAGGGTCTCGGACTCGTTGGAGGGCCGCACACCAGCAACTTCTTCCCGACGACGCAGGAAGTCATCAAGGTGCTGGGCGCCTCGCACCGGATGCTCGAGTCGCAGACCGAGTTCCCGTCTCGCGACGCGGCGCTGGCCTATCTACGCACCGCGCGGCCCCGCGATCAGGAGGCGTCGCTGCGGCATCGCCTGGAGCACAACTTCGTCGCGGCGGGCGCGGGCGTGGCCGTCAGGTACGACAAGGTGCGCGTGGCGCTCGGCCTCGCCCACATGGCGGACGATCTCAGAAAGTACGCGGCCCGGGCCACCTGCCCGGTCGCGATCCTGCGCGGCACACACACCTCCGAGCTGACGCTCGACCAGGCGAAGGAGATCGCCGGCTGCTGGAAGAACGCGGTCGTGATCGACATCGAGGGCGACTACGCCCTGCAGATGGAGAACCCCACGGGCCTGGCGCAGGCGCTGTCGAGCTTCGCCGCGCAAGCCGTGCGAGAGTAATCGGTCCGCCATGCCCATCGAGTCGCTCGCCGAGCTGGTCCGCTTCGCTCCCGACACGTACGGCTTCCGCTGGGCGAACCACGTCGCGCTGTTCATCGTGACCGACGCGGGCGTGATCCTGGTCGACGCCAACGGCCAGGTGAACCCGCGCACGCCGAGCTTGATCAAGGAGGCGATCCGGTCGGTGACGCCGCAGACCGTGAAGTACTTCGTCTACAGCCACTCCGCGTTCGATCACAGCACCGGCGGCGTGGTGTTCGCTGACACCGCCCGTTTCGTCGGGCACAAGAACACCGTCGAGCCGATCAAGGCCAAGGCGGATCCGACCATCCCCGTGCCCGAGATCGTCTTCGACAAACAGACGACGCTCGAGCTCGGCGGACGACGCGTGGATCTCTACCCGGCCGACCTCTCACCGACCGACGACTACATCGTCGTCCACTACCCGGCGGGGCGGCTGGCCATGTTCGTCGACCTCATGCAGCCCCGCAACATCCCGTTCCGGACCCTGCTCGGCCATCCCGAGCGGATCGTCGAGCGGTTGCAGTGGCTCGAGGACAAGCTGGACTTCGAGGTGATCGTCTCCGGCCATGCGACCCCGCAGATGAGCGGCACCAAGCAGGACGTCGCCGAGCAGCGCGGGTACTATCGGGACCTCTCCGACGCAATCGCGACCGCGCGCGCGGCCGGCCTCGGCGACGGCTCACCCGAGATGACGACGCTGGTGGGGAGCATCCTCCACCCGAAGTACGGCGCCTGGCGGCGCTTCGACGAGTTTTTGGGCCTCAACATCCAGGGCATGATCGCCTGGCGCGCCGGCAAGCCTATCGCCGCGCATTGACTGTAGTCGCCCGACATCCTGACCGCCGAGGCCGCACGCGGCGAGCGCCCCTATCGGCGTCGCCACCGCTCAGCTCGCCCACTCCGACGATGCTCATCCATCGGATTCCGCGGTATGCTGGCGATCGCGAAGCGGGAGCGGCCGGCAGATTTTGGGGGGCTGCGTGCCTGGAGAAAGCGAAGAAATTCCGGAAGGTGCGGCGCGTCGTGTTCGTAGTCGCAGTCGTATTCTTGTCATCGTCGTCGGCCTCGCCTGCCTTCTTGTCGCCGGGGCCTGGATCGCCTACGGTCGTCAGACCAAGACGCAGCAGCAGGCCAAGGCCCCCGGTGGTGGCACCGCGGGACAGCCGACGCGACCGGTTCCGGTGGTCGTCGCACCCGTCCGCACCGGCGACCTGAGCGTCTATCTCACGGCGCTCGGCTCGGTCACCCCGCTCAGCATCGTCACGGTCAAGAGCCGCGTCGACGGCCAGCTCATGAAGACCCACTTCACGGAGGGCCAGGTCGTCCAGGCCGGCGACTTGCTCGCCGAGATCGATCCCCGCCCCTTCCAGGCGCAGCTCACGCAGGCGGAAGGGCAGCTCGCGCGCGATCAGGCCAACCTCGCGAACGCGCGCCTCGATCTCGAGCGCTATCAACGGCTGGCCCGGCAGGAAATGATCGCTCGGCAACAGTTGGACACGCAGCAGATGATCGTCAACCAGGCCGAAGCGTCCATCAAGATGAACGTGGGGCAGATCGAAGCGATCAAGCTGCAGCTCACGTACTGCCGGATCACGGCGCCGATCACCGGTCGCGTCGGCCTGCGGCTGGTCGACCCGGGCAACGTCGTCAAGGCGTCCGACACGGGCGGCCTCGTCGTCATCGCCCAGCTCGAGCCGATCGCGCTCGTGTTCAGCGTACCCGAAGACAGCCTGCAGCCGGTTCTGCGGCGCTTCCGGACGGGCGGCAAGGTTCCCGTCGATGCGTACGATCGTGAGGGGCGAACGAAGATCGCGACGGGAACTCTGGTGGCGATCGACAACCAGATCGATCCGACCACCGGCACCGTGCGTCTGAAGGCTTCGTTCGGGAACACGGACGGGGTGCTGTACCCGAACCAGTTCGTGAACGCCCGCGTGCTCATCGACGTGTTGCATGACGCGGTCCTGGCGCCCGCGGAGGCGATCCAGCGCGGTCCGCAGGGTACCTACGTCTACGTGGTCAAACCGGACAAGGTCGTGCAGATGCGACGCGTGCAGCTGGGGCCGAGCGAAGGCGGGGTCATCGCGGTCCGCGCCGGCGTCGCGGACAACGAGGCGCTCGTCGTGGACGGCGCGGAGAAGGTTCAGGATGGGGCGCGCGTCGAGCCGACGGTGCGCAAGGTAGGTCCTGCCACCCCCAGGCCGGGAGCGTGAACCTCTCCCACCAGTTCATCGTCCGGCCCGTGGCGACGTCGCTCCTGACGGCGGCGATCGTGCTGGCCGGCATCGTGGCGTATCGGCAGCTGCCCGTCGCCGCGCTTCCGCAAGTCGACTACCCGACGATCCAGGTCGTCACGTTCTATCCGGGGGCGAGTCCCGACGTCATGGCCTCTGGCGTCACGGCGCCGCTCGAGCGGCAATTCGGCCAGCTCCCGGGCCTCAAGCAGATGACGTCGGTCAGCTCGAGCGGCTCATCGATCGTGACCCTG
>Ga0209376_1004776_pt1 | contig 11573 bp, 6 predicted proteins | sample GraSoiAngelo_134_FD_185891 | JGI IMG/M metagenome (GOLD analysis project Ga0209376, IMG submission 185891) | Grasslands soil microbial communities from the Angelo Coastal Reserve, California, USA - 14_0929_05_30cm (SPAdes) (version 2) | ecosystem: Environmental > Terrestrial > Soil > Grasslands ... | reverse complement strand
CGAAATCGCCGGCGAGCGGGTGGAGACCCTGCAACTGCTGTTGTCGGGGCAGGCTCGGGTGCTGGTCACGACGGCGCGCGCGGCCGCCGAGCGGACGGGGGTGCCGGCCGCCCTGCGCGACATGCGCTTGGTGCTGCAAGCGGGAAGCGGGAAACGGGATACGGGATACGTGTCTCTCACGGACGCCATTGGGCGGCTTCACGACATGGGCTACGAGCGGGTGCCCACGGTCACCGAAGTGGCCCAGTTCAGCGTGCGCGGTGGGATCCTCGACGTGTATGGGTTCGGGATGGCGGCACCGGCGCGGCTCGAGTGGTGGGGAGACGACATCGAGTCGCTCCGGACGTTCGACCTCGACACCCAACGATCCGGCGACGCCATCGAGCGGGTGACGATCCTGCCCGTGCGAACGGAGGGCCTGGCTTCAGTGCCGGTAGGGGCGCAGCATGCTGCGGCCCTACAACGGCAGTCGCTCTTGGACCTGCTCCCCAGCGATGCCCTGCTCGTTCTCGAGCAGGAGTCGGCGCTGGGGCAGGAAGTGGAGCGCGCGTGGGCCGAGGCGGCCCACCATCTCGAGGTCGCGCGGCGGCTGGGCGAGGAGCCGCCGGCGCGGGAGGCGCTGTTCGTCGATCCGGCGGCGTGGCGGGCGCAGCTCGTCCGGTTCCCGCGGATCGCGCTCGACCCCGCCGATGCGGATGCACGGTTCCCGATCGCGCCGCCCGAGCCGGTCGACCGCGACATCAAGCGGCTGCGCCAGGTCGTCGCGACCGAGCCGCCGACCGTGATCCTGTGCGACAACGAAGGTCAGCTCGAGCGCCTCGAGGAGCTCCTGGCCGGCGATCGGGCGACCCTCGCCGTGGGGGCGTTGGACGGCGGATTCGTGTTGCCCGGCCTACGCGTCCTCACCGACCACGAGATCTTCCGTCGCGCCCGCCGGCTGCGACGGCCGCGCCGCTACCGCGAAGCGACGGCCACGGCCGCGACACGGCCGCTCACGACCGGCGATTTCGTGGTCCATCTCGAGCACGGCATCGGGATCTACCGCGGAATCCAGACGATCCCGGTGGGAGCAGAGGGCGGGACCCTCGAGGTGGCGGTCGTAGAGTACGAGGGTGGGTCGCGGCTGAACGTGCCGTTGTACCGGCTCGATCAGCTCGAGCCCTACCGGGCCGCGGCCGATGGGGACGCGCCGCCGCCACGGCTGCACCGCCTCGGCACCACAACGTGGCAGCGGCAGCGGGACAAGACGCGGGCGGCGATCCGCCAGATGGCGATCGAGCTGCTCGACCTGTACGCCCGGCGGCAGCTCGCGGCCGGATTCGCGTTTCCTCCCGACACGCCGTGGCAGCGCGAGCTCGAGTCGGCCTTCCTGTACGAGGATACGCCGGACCAGCGGCGGGCCTCCGAGGAAGTGAAGCGGGACATGGAGCGTGCCCTACCGATGGATCGGCTGCTGGTGGGTGATGTGGGGTACGGCAAGACCGAGGTCGCCTTGCGCGCCGCCTTCAAAGCGGTGCAGGCCGGCAAGCAAGTCGCGGTCCTGGTCCCCACCACGATTCTCGCCGAGCAACACGGGCGCACGTTTCGCGAGCGGCTCGCCGACTATCCCGTCCGGATCGAGGTGCTGTCGCGGTTCCGCGGCCCGAAGGACACGAAGCAGGTGACGCGGCAGCTCGGGACCGGCGAAGTGGACGTCGTGATTGGGACGCATCGTCTGTTGTCCCGTGACGTCGGGTTCCACGATCTCGGGCTGCTCATCGTCGACGAAGAGCATCGCTTCGGTGTGCGGCACAAGGAGCGGCTCAAGGCGCTGAGGCTCGCCGTGGACGTGCTCACCCTCACCGCGACACCCATTCCCCGGACCCTGCACCTGTCGCTGGCCGGATTGCGGGATCTCACGCTGCTCGAGACGCCGCCCAAGGACCGCTCGCCGGTGCTGACGTTCATCGAGCCGTGGGATGACGGACTGATCGAGGAAGCATTGGGGAGGGAGCTGGATCGCGCGGGGCAGGTGTACTTCGTGCACAATCGCATCGAGACGATCGACACGATCGCGGAGCGGGTGCGGGCGCTCGCCCCGCCACGGGCGCGGATCGCGGTGGCACACGGGAAGTTGAAGGAATCGGACCTCGATGCCGTGATGTCCCGGTTCGTCCGGGGCGAGGTGGACGTGCTCGTGTCCACGATGATCGTCGAGTCGGGACTCGACGTGCCGAATGCCAACACGATGATCGTGAATCGCGCGGACCAGCTCGGGCTGGCGCAGCTGTACCAGCTGCGCGGGCGCGTGGGGCGGAGTCACCGCCGTGCGTACTGCTACCTGCTGGTGCCCGACCTGGTCGACGCCGAAGCGGAAGAGCGGCTCCGGGTGTTGGAGCATCACACCGATCTCGGCTCGGGCTACCGGATCGCGTTGCGCGATCTCGAGCTTCGCGGCGCCGGCAACCTGCTCGGCGCGGCGCAGTCGGGCCACGCGCAGGCGGTGGGGTTCGACACGTATCTGCGTTGGCTCCAAGAAACCGTAGACGCGCTCAAGTCCGGGACAGGGGAGGCGGGGAAGAGGACCGCGGCGCCCCCCGAAGTGGTCCTGGACCTGCCGGCACACCTCGCCGACGCCTACGTGCCCGACGAAGCGGTGAAGCTCGAGCTGTACCGGCGGCTGGCGCGGGCGGAGGCGCCTAGCGAGATTCAAGCGGTGCGCGAGGAATTGCGCGACCGCTTCGGGCCGCTCCCCGACGAGGCGCAACGCTTGCTCCTCGTGTCCGAGCTCCGCGCGCTCGGCGCCCGTGTCGGACTCGAGATGGTTCTGGTGAAGGGCGACGAGGCCCGGCTCACGTTTGCGCGGGACGCGAGCCCGCGGCTGGCCGCCCTGACGGCGGCGCTGGACTCGGTGCAGTTCGAGGCCGAGGTCCGGCGGGCGGTGCCCCTCTCTCTGCGACTCCGCCGTCTCGGCGGGGAGCCCATCGGGTCGGGGCTCGTCCGAGCTCTCACCGCGGTTCTCGCGGACACTCACCCTTAAGGAGCTGGCATGGTACGGCTGGCTTGGATCTGCTCGGTGCTCGTGCTGGCGGGGTGTTCCGCCGCGCGGGACGCGTTTTCGGCACACGCGCAGGTCGCCGGCACGGCCGCCGGCCAGACGCTGACGGTCGATCGCCTGGCGCACGTGGTCGGACACGCGCAGCGCATACCCATCCGACCCGATGTCCTCACCGGCGTCGCGAATGCCTACCTCGACTACGCGGTGTTTGCGACCGAGCTCGGCCGCGGGCGCGACCTGCACGATTCGGCCCTGGTGCTCGCGGCGGAATGGCCGGTGGCGGCTCAGCTCAAGTGGGAGCGCTATCACGAGCGGCTGATCGTGACGCGCGGCAAGCTCACGCCCGCCCAGGCGGACTCGGCGTTCCAGGCGGGCACCGTGCGGCTGTTCCAGCACATCCTCATCCGGATCCCCCAGAGCGCCGTGTCGACGGTGGAGCAGGAGAAAGAGAAGCAGGTCACCGCGCTCCTGCGCCGGGCCGCCGCGCAGCGTGGGTTCAACTTCGCCGACCTCGCCCGGCGCTACTCGGAAGACCCGGGATCCAAGACGCGGGGGGGGTACCTGCCGGCTACGCCGCGCGGGCAGTTCGTCCCCGCGTTCGACAGTGCCGCGTGGACGCTCCCGCCGGGCGCGATGACCGCGGTAGTCCGGACGCCGTTCGGGTTCCACATCATTCGCCGGCCGCCGCTCGCCGAGGTGCGAGACTCCTTCCGGGTCGATCTCGAGAACGCCCGCACGGCCCAGCTCGACTCTCTCTATCTGGACAGTCTCGCGAAACAGCGGCAGCTCAAGATCGAGTCCGGCGCCTTGGCGCTGGTGCGCCAGGCGGTGCCGCAAATCGTGTCCGCCCGGAGCGACAACCGGACCCTGGCGACGTATCACGGAGGCACGTTCCAGGTGCGGGACCTGGCGCGGTGGCTGCTGGCGCTCGATCCGAACGACGTACGCGGGATCTCCACGGCGACCGACGCCCAGCTGAACCAGTTCCTCAAGCTGCTCGCGCAGCGGGAGATGCTGCTCGCCGAGGTGGACAAGGCCGGCGTGCAGCTCAATCCGGGCGACTGGCGGCAGCTGCGCGCCGAGCACGACTCGGGCGTGGCGCGGCTCGAGGGCGTGCTCGGTGTGTCGCCCCAGCTCCTCAAGGACTCCGCCGCGACCCCCGCCGCGCGCGTGCAGCTGGCCATGGCGCACGTGGACCGGTACGTGGACCAGGCCGTCACGTTGGGCAGTGCGCCGTTCGTCCCCGTCCCACCCTTCCTGGCCGGCGCGTTGCGCCAGGGCCAGCCGTGGTCGCTCAACGAGGCGGGGATCGCGCGGGCGGTGGAGAGTGCGCAAGCGATCCGGGCCGCGGACACGACGGGGCGCGGCGCCCCGGCCACCGGGACGGGTCTGAAACGCGCCCCTGGCCCGCCGCCCGTGGCGGCGGAGAGCGGTGGCCGGCCGGGGCCGCGCTGACATGCGGGCGCTCGTCCTGGCCGGGGTCCTGGTGGGGGGCGCCGCCCTCTTCCTCCCCGCGCCGCGGGCGGCGGCGCAGGGTCGGGCGGTGACCGACCGTCCAGTCGACCGCATCGTGGCGATCGTCGGCACGAAGCCCATCCTCGCGTCGCAGGTGGAAGAGCAGCTCGTCCTGGCGCAGTCGCAGGGCGTGAAGATGCCGGAGGATTCCGCGGGGCGCGACGCCGCGCGGCGCCAGGTCCTCTCGCAGATGGTGGACGAAGAGCTGCTGGTCCAGCAGGCGGAACGGGACACCACCATCAAGGTGACGGACCAGGAAGTGCAGGACGCAGTCGAGCAGACGGTCCAAAACGTGCGGAAGCAGTTCACCTCGATCCCGGAGTTCCAGACGCAGCTGCGCGCGGCGGGGTTCGTATCCGAGGAGGAGTGGCGCCGTTGGCTTGCCGACCAGCAGCGTCGTGCGATCCTACAGCAGCGGTTGATCGAGGGGCTGAAGCAGAAGGGGAAGCTGCGGCCGATTCCGCCGTCGGACGCCGAGATGCGGGCGTTCTGGGAGGCGAACCGGGCGCAGCAGGCCAAGCGGCCGGCCGCGATCTCGTTCCGCCAGATCGTGATCGTGCCGAAACCCGACTCGGCAGCGAGCGCCCGCGCGCTGCAGCTGGCGGAATCCCTCGTGGTGGCGCTGCGGCAGCGCGGCGGGGCCGGATTTGCCGACGTGGCGAAGAAGTACTCGGCCGATAGTGTCTCTCGTGAGCAGGGCGGCGCGCTGGGCTGGTTCCGCCGCGGCGTGATGGTCAAGGAGTTCGAAGACGTCGCCTTTCGCTTGAGGCCGGGGGCGATCTCCGACGTCGTGCGCACCGAGTTCGGCTTCCATATCATCCAGGTGGAGCGCGCGCAGCCGGCGGAGATCCTGGCCCGCCACATCCTGATCCAGCCCGCCATCTCCGCGGCGCAGATCGCCATCGCGCGGCGGCAGGCCGACTCGGTGCACGACGCGCTCGCCCACGGCGCGTCGTTCGACTCCCTCGCCCGTCGCTACGCGGACCCGAGCGAGCCCAAGCTCGCCGATGCCCTCCCCGTTTCCCAGCTCCCGCCCGATTACGAGAAGGCCATCGGGCAGGACACCGTCCCCGGGCTGAAGCCGGTGTTTGAAGTCGGCATTGGGACGGCGCGGCCGAGATTCGTGGTGTTCGAGCTGCTGAAGCGCCTGCCCGAGGGCGAGCTGGGGTTCGACGAAGTGAAGGATCGCGTTCGCGACGGCCTGAGCCAGCAGCTCGCCATCAAGCACCATCTCGACTTGCTGCGTCGCACCACGTACGTCGACGTCCGTTTCTAGCCGCCGTCCCCGACTCGCGGTCACGCTCGGCGATCCGCGGGGGATCGGGCCGGAGGTGGTGACCAAAGCGCTCGCCCTCGGACCGCTGGACGCGGAGATCATCCTGATCGGGAACAGGGAGCAGGGAGCCGGGAGCCGGGAGCAGGCGCAGGTCCCGCTCCCTGCTCCCCGCTCCCTGCTCCCCGAAGAGGCCGGCAAGATTGCGGGGGAAGCGGTGCAGGAGGCCGTCCGCCTCGCGCTCGCTGGCGAAGTAGATGCAGTTGTCACCGGCCCGGTGCACAAGCACGCCCTGCACCTCGCCGGATTTCGCTATCCCGGTCTCACCGAGCTCCTGTCCCATCTCGCCGGTGACGTGGATGTCGCGATGATGCTCGCCGCCGGCGCGCTGCGCGTCGTGCTCGTCACGACGCACATCGCCCTCAAGGACGTCCCCACGCAGGTGACCGGCGATCGCGTCGTGCGCTGCGGGCGCATCACCGAGCGCGCGCTGCGCGGCTGGTGGGGCATCGCCGCGCCCCGGCTCGCCGTGTGCGCCCTCAATCCCCACGCCGGCGAGTCCGGCCTGTTCGGCGACGAGGACGCACGCGTGCTCGAACCCGCCGCCCGGGCGCTCGGTGCCGCCGGGCCGCTGCCGGCGGACACAGTGTTCGTGCGGGCGCTCAAGGGGGAGTTCGACGCCGTGCTCGCGCCCTATCACGACGTCGGGATGACGGCCGTGAAGGTCGCGGGACTCGGCACGGGGGTGAACGTGACGCTCGGGTTGCCGTTCCCCCGCGTCGCGCCGGACCACGGCACCGCCCTCGACATCGCCGGCAAGGGGGTGGCCGACCCGGGCTCCATGCGCGCGGCGCTGGAGCTCGGCACCGAGCTGGCGCGACGGACGCAACGGGCCGACGCGTCGGTAGGGCGCTAGGGTTCCGCGCCCGGCGCGCGTCGCAGCACCCGCACGGTGCCGACCCGGCGTCCGTCGACCTCCACGATCTCGAACACGGCGCCCTTCACCGCCACCTGGTCGCCGGGCCTCGGGAGACGGCCGATCGCGCCGAACAGAAAGCCCCCGATGGTGGTGTAGTCCTGCTCGCCGAGCTCGAGCCCGAATGCGCTGTTGACCTCGCGGATCGGGACCGAGCCCGCGATGATCGGTGCCACGCCGGCGGGGGCGACGCGCAGCTCCCCCGAGGGCCGGTCGTATTCATCGTAGATCTGACCGACGATCTCCTCCAGCAGGTCTTCCATGGTGACGAGACCCGCCGTGCCGCCGAACTCGTCGAGCACGATCGCGAGGTGGATCTTCTGTCGCTTCATGTCGGCGAGCACGTCTTCGACCTCGCGCGTGCCCGGAACGAACACGGCGGGGCGGAGCACCGCGCGCAGGCTGCCGCCCTTCGCCGAGCGGAGACCGGCGAGGATGTCCTTCGCGTGGACGATGCCGAGGATATCGTCGAGCGACTCCCCGTACACGGGATAACGCGATCGGCCGGCCACGGCCACCTGATCGGCCGCTTCCTCGAGCGTCAGGTCCGCCGGCAGGGCCACCATCTCGGTGCGCGGCGTCATGACTTCGCGGGCGGTTTTCTCGCTGAACTCGAACACGCCCTGCAGCAGCCGGGCGTCGTCGGCATCGAGCTTGCCGCGCTGCCGGCTCTGCTCCACCAGCATGCGGATCTCCTCGGGCGAGTGGATCCGATCGAGCTCGGCCGCCGTGCCCTTCAGGCCCAGGAGCCGGACCACGCGGCCGGCGCTCCAGTTGAGCAGATCGGTGAACGGTCGCGTGATCCACGAGAAGAAGATGAGCGGCGCGGCGATCCAGCGGCTGGTTCGCTCGGGGTAGGCGATGGCCCACGCCTTGGGCGCCTGTTCACCGAAGACCACATGGAGGAAGGAGACCAGCGCCACGGCGACGGTGGACGCGATGCCGCCGCGCGCGAGGAACTCGAGGGCGGGCGGCAGTGCCGCGAACCAATCGCGGAACAGCTGCGCCACGGTGTCTTCGGCGACGTAGCCCAGCAGGATCGAGGCGACCGTGATGCCGAGCTGTGCCGCCGACAGTTGGCGGTACAGATCATGCAAGGCAGCCTGTACCGTCCTCGCCTTCCGGTCGCCGCGCCGGACGAGCGCCTCGATGCGGGTGCGGCGGGCCGCGACCAGCGCGAATTCCGCGGCCACGAAGAACGCGTTCGCCAGCACGAGCGCCAGCACCGCCAGCAGGCGGAGGCCAAGCGATTGTGTGGCGGGGCCGGGCATAGAGGCGAGAACATAGAGCGTGATTATCTTGGGGACTAGGGATTAGGGACTAGGGACTAGGGTGAGCGCGACACTGCCAATCGACGTGCAATGCACGCATCGGGCTCCGCTGCGCGGGGAAAGCCGGCGGCGGCTACAGGTCGTGCTGGCGATCACGGCGGCGGTGATGGTGACAGAGGCCGTGGGCGGGTGGCTCGCTCATTCGCTGGCCTTGCTCGCCGACGCGGGTCACATGCTGGCGGACGTTGCCGCGCTGGGCCTGTCGCTGGTCGTGACGGCGCTCGCGCAGCGGCCGGTGACGGCGGAGCGGACGTTCGGACTGCTGCGGCTGGAGATCCTGGCGGCCCTCGTGAATGGGGCGGCCTTGATCGTGATCGCGCTCGGCATCGGGCTCGAGGCATACCACCGGTTCCGCTCGCCCGCTGACGTGCGGGGCACGCTGCTCCTGGTCATCGCCGGGGTGAGCCTCGCGGCGAACGCGGTGGGCGCCGCGATCCTGCACCGCGGACATGACCACTCCCTCAACCAGCGCAGCGCCTACCTCCACATCGTCAGCGACCTCCTGGGCTCGGTGGGCGCACTCCTTGCGGGCGTGATCATCCTCGCCACGGGGTGGGTACAGGCCGATCCGGCGATCTCGCTGCTGATCTCCCTCCTCATCCTCGGCAGCGCGTGGCGGCTGGTGAAGGAGAGCACGGATGTGCTGCTCGAGGCGGCGCCCGCACATATCGCCCTCTCGGACGTCCACGACCGGATCGCGTCCATCCCGGGGGTGGCATCGGTGCACGACCTCCATGTGTGGACCGTCACCAGCGGAGTGATCGCGATGAGCGGCCATCTGGTCGTCCAAAACCCGGTCGACAACCAGCGGGTGCTGGAAGCCGTGACGGTGCAAATGGAGCGGGATCCGACCTGTGAATAGGGCGGCATAGGCGGCACGGGGCGGCAGAAGGCGGCAATGGTCGTGCCGCCGTTGCCGCCCTTGCCGCCACTTGCCGCCCCTTTGGTGATGTACTGCCTTGTCTTTTCGAGACCCCCCTCCTATACTGCGCCCCTCACAGACTGCGCCCTCACATCGACACCGTCAGGACCTAGCTCCTTGCAGATCCGCAACATCGCCATCATCGCGCACGTGGACCATGGGAAAACCACGCTGGTGGACCAGATGCTCCGCCAGGCGGGCGTGTTCCGCGCCAACCAGCAGGTGAACGAACGGGTCATGGACTCGAACCCGCTGGAGCGCGAGCGTGGGATTACGATCCTGTCGAAGAACACCGCGGTGCACTGGGGCGACACCAAGATCAACATCGTGGACACCCCGGGGCACGCCGACTTCGGCGGCGAGGTGGAGCGTATTCTCCGTATGGTCGACGGCTTCCTGCTGCTCGTGGATGCCGCCGAAGGCCCGATGCCGCAGACCAAGTTCGTGGCGGGGAAGGCGCTGGCGCTCGGCCTGAAGCCGATCGTGCTGGTCAACAAGATCGACCGCCAGGACGCCGAGCCGCTCCGGGTACACGACGAGGTGCTGGAGCTGTTCCTGGACCTCGAGGCGACGCCGGAGCAGTTCAACTGTCCTTTCCTTTATACGTCGAGCCGCGCGGGCACCGCCACGCTCGACCTCAAGTCGCCGGGAACGGATCTCAACCCGTTGTTCCAGACGATCTTGGACACGATCCCGGCGCCGCGGGCCGACCCCGACGGACCGTTTCAGATGCTTGTCTCGACGCTCGACTATTCCTCTTATCTGGGCCGGATCGCGATCGGCCGCATCGAGCGGGGGCACGTACGGGTCGGCGAGACCGTTGCGTTACTTCCTCTGGGCGAGCCCGGTCCTCTGGGAGATGGGTCGTACGAGCAGGCACGCGTGGTGAAGCTGTTTTCGTTCGACGGGCTGGAGCGGGTCGAGGTACAGGAAGCCTCGGCCGGCGACATCGTGGCGCTCGCGGGCCTCGTGGGCGTCGAGATCGGCAAGACGGTGACGGCCCCCGACTATTTGGAGCGGCTCACGGGCATCGCGGTGGAGGAGCCCACGATCTCCGTGGACTTCAAGGTGAACGACTCGCCGTTCGCGGGACGGGAAGGGAAGTTCGTGACGGGCCGGCAGCTGCGCGATCGGCTGTTTCGGGAGCTCGAGAAGAACGTGGCCCTGCGGGTGGAGGAAACGGACGACCCCCAGACGTTCACCGTGTCGGGCCGGGGAGAGCTGCACCTCGGCATCTTGATGGAGACGATGCGGCGGGAGGGGTTCGAGTTCCAGGTGAGCCGGCCGCGGATCATTCCGCGGGAGGGGCCGAACGGGGAGCGGCTGGAGCCGTACGAGGAGCTGATGATCGACTGCCCCGAGGGGTATCTGGGGGTGGTGATGGAGAAGCTGGGCCCCCGCCGGGCGGAGCTCCTGGACATGCGGAATCCGGGGGTGGGAACGGTGCGGATGCGCTTCAAGATTCCGGCCCGGGGGCTGCTCGGGTACCGCTCGGAGTTCTTGACGGACACCCGGGGGACGGGGATCATGCACCACCGTTTCTTCGACTACGGCCCCTGGGCGGGGCCGTTACAGGGGCGGAGCCGGGGGGTACTGGTGGCGGACCGGGAGGGCGTGGCGGTTGGGTACGCGCTCTTCAATTTGCAGGAGCGCGGGACGATGTTCGTCAAACCGGGGGATCCGGTGTACGAGGGCATGGTCGTGGGCGAGAACGCGCGAGTGGGGGACATGGACGTGAACCCCTCCAAGGAAAAGAAACTCACGAACATGCGGACGACGGCGTCGGACGAGATGATCATCCTGGAGCCGCCGCGTCAGGTGACGCTGGAGCTGGCGCTCGAGTACATCGAGGACGACGAGCTGATCGAGGTCACGCCGTCGTCCATCCGGCTGCGCAAGCGCGCGCTAGGGGCCACGGAGCGTCGCAAGCTGGCGCGGAACGCGCGATCGGCTGAGGAGTCGTAGCACGGCGGGGGGGAGAATCGGATAGCTCGCTCACACCACAACCACAACCCTAGCTGGGGGTGACAATGTTGTCCCGTGAGACGTCGGACTGGTCGCTCAAGCGTCGCGGCGACGGTCTCGGCGACGAGCAGTTCGGAGACTTCGAAGAGGACAAGGACCTGGACGAGGACTTCGACGACGAGCTGGACGAGGACGAGCTTGACGAGGAGGACCTGGACGATCTCGACGAGTACGACGACCTGGACGACGAGTTCGACGACGAGGAGGACGAGGAGTTCCGGCCGCGGAAAGGGCCGCGGCGGGACTGGGAGTGAGAAAAGATGGTTGCAAGACGCCAAGACGCCATGTTGCAAGAGGATGTCCTGAGCGTTCGATTCCTTGGCGACTTGGCGTCTTTGCGACTGGTAACGGGGTGGTGTGATGCGGAGTGGCCGGGCCTGTAGCTCAGGTGGTTAGAGCGCACGCCTGATAAGCGTGAGGTCAGTGGTTCAACTCCACTCAGGCCCACTACGTCAAACAGAAGCCCCGGTAACCGGTTACGCGGTTGCCGGGGC